>ENA-ORBV01013138-ORBV01013138.1-microbial-mat-metagenome-genome-assembly--contig:-NODE-13138-length-12622-cov-20.129613_pt1 | contig 12622 bp, 14 predicted proteins | sample MGYA00237777_ERZ505514 | MGnify/ENA primary metagenome ERZ505514 (study PRJEB26160, sample SAMN06269048) | microbial mat metagenome | isolation source: Oligotrophic lake microbial mat | place...
CACACACACACACACACACACACACACACACACACACACACACACACACACACACACACACACACACACACACACAACACACACACACACACACACACACACACACACACACACACACACACACACACACACACACACACACACACAGCTATGAGCTCACCTGCGCCGCTCCTCCAGCACCAGCTTGTCTGTGGTCAGCTGCTGCTGCTCCTTGCTCAAGCGCTGCAGCTCTGACTTCTGATGCGTATCCAGTCCATCTCTCTTGTTGCCCAGCCCGCTTCGCTGGTGTGTCAACGCCTCAATCTCCCCACGCGCCTGGGCTGTGTGGCTCTGGATCTCCTGCTCAAGCTTGCGGAAGGTGGCCGTCAGCTGGGGTGACGACATCACCTTGTTCATAGCACTGAAGGTCTGCTTCACTGAGTCAGTCCGCAGCTGCAGCGACACGGCCGCGTCATCAGTGGCTTCCTGCAGCTCCGTGAACGGGTCTTTGGAGCTCTTGGCTCCGGCGGCGACGGGAGCCTTGGGCTTAGGCGGGGGCGGCGTGCCCTTCTTGATGTCAGTGGGGATCTCGTTCACCTCGGACTGAGCCAGCCTGGCCTGCTTCTGAGTGGTGATCAGAAACAGTATCTTATCCGTGAGCAGCTTGCGACTGGGACAGGCCTCCAGCGGGCGGGCCAGCTGTTGCAGCTGCTGCAGCAACCACTTGTGGTACGCTGAGAAGCCGAACAGCGTGGCGCCCAGTATCTTGAGAAGCGACACCTCCACCTTCTGCGACAGCGCGGAGCCCGCCTTGGGGGCTTCCAGCAGGCGCCGCAACAGCTCCTCAAGGCCTCGACTGACCATGAAGGTATGGAAGAAGACCGCATTGCCTTCCGTCTCGGGCGTATCAAGTCGATGTCTGCTGCCGTGGTCCAGCATGGATGCCCACTTCTGCACGAGGTCCAGACTGTCATCTCCAGCATGCGGGTCCGAGGCCTTGGCTTGCGCCTCGATGCGATCGGCGAGGGAGCTGTGTCGACCACTGTCGAGAGCTACCTTGCCATCAGCAGATGAGGTGGATGCAGCTGGAACTGCAATCACCGGCACCACAGGGGCAGTCTCTGCAGTAGATGACTTGGTCTTGTCTTTCTTGCTCTTGCCGCTCGAAGCAGCAGTAGCAGCAGCAGCAGCGCCTACAGCCACTGCTGGAGCCGCTGTACCGTTAGGTGCACCACCTCCAGAAGGGAGCTTCTTGGCTGCTGCTGTCAGTTCACGCTCCTGTAGAGCTGCAAGCACCACAGCAGCGTCTGTGACCTCGACACCTGACTTGGTAAGCTGCTCAATACAGTCGAGGATATCAGTCACACTGAACCCAATCGACCGCAGCTCTGTCACAATGGCGGTGTCTCCACCCAGCTTGGCTGCATCAGCAGGCTTCAGACTGGGTCTACGCTTGTGCGGGCCCGTGCGGGGCGAGTACTGCCCGAAGTGCACGTGCTTGCCATCATCGTGATCACCGTTGGCAGTCGGCACGGTGAGCCCGTTGGGGGCCGCGCTCTGTGCAGGAGCCTCAGCGCTGGTGCCGGCAGGGGCAGCCTCGTCAGGCTTCTTCTTATCCTTGCGCTTCTTGACCTTCAGCTCAACGAAGCCGTCCTCGTCATCAGGTGCAGCGCTGGAGGCCTTAGCTGCCACAGCACCGCCCAGCAACATGGAGGAGGTCTGCAGGTGCCATATGAAGTCAGAACATGGTGTGAATACGGGATATGGGGAGCAATGCATGCACGCATATGCACAGAGCAATCATGACCATCCAGGCGATCAACCAGAGCACATACCACTGCGGGGGACACGGTGATCTTGGGCGCGTCGGCACCCGCTGCATCCGAGGCAGCGGTTTCGGAAGCCTTTTTCTTCTTCTTGTTGCGCTTTTTAGCTGCGCTACCACCCTGGGCGACATGCTGTTGACCACCCAACAGAGTGGAGAACACGTTTTCCGTTCGAACCGAATAATTCGACATGATTTTTGGAGGTGTTTGAGACACGGGCTGAGGTTAGATCGCCAACAAGAAACGCGACAGAACGAGAGATGTAACCGTGAGAACAGAAAGATTGAAAGCAATTTGATACAGATCCAAATGCTATGGATGCTGCCACAGGTGTCGCAACCAAAATGTCGTCACAACCGCAACACACGCACCTCAAAACGCAACTGCCGAGCAAAGCCTCACCACAGAGGTAGTAAACCTGAGCGTTTTCAGTTTACTTGTGAATCGATCACAATTCAGTTCGTAGGAAGTCACCACGCCTAATTCCAATGCAGATGAATGGAATGTACTGCCAGCACGGTATCTATGATTCCCACGCGCGCTGATAGCAATGGCCAAGCGGAAACCCACGCCGGTCTTAGTGAACTATTCGGAATTCGTGGAACAGTACTGCGACGTCGCTATCAACTGCAGCTTGTGCGCTTGTGAGGGCATTGTGTCACCGGTTGTGCGCGACTGCCCTAACCGGCGCTGCTTGGATCCACCATATCAAGCGTGGCACGCAGGACGCGATCTCAACTTATCGGTAGGAAATACATCTGGTCTTGAAGCAACGAGCTCGTTTGTCACCATTCCGCTTTGTCGTGTCACAGGATTCCCACAATCACAGTTGCTATTGCGCGGTACACATTCGTCTGTATGCACAACTAGGAGACGCTGATGCCCATTTGCAAAGGAGGCAAGCGCGTGCTGAGCAGGTGGCCCGCAGGTCCGAACGCGCGCTGGCGATTTCTGCAGCCGCCGATGACTTGGAACAACGTGCACCGTTGGACGGGCCTGCCGAAATGGAGATTGAAGACGTCGAAGCGTCCGGGGATGAACAACGGGAAGGCCTCTCGCCGCAGTCCCCGACTGAGCATGGTCACCAAAGTGATCAAATCCAAGACAGCCCCGAGAGCAAGACGCCCCGTCTTGAGATGCTCCTGCATTCGTATGGTTTACTGCTGGCATCTGAAGCAGACATCGAGCCATTCACGGTTCTGCGCCCAGGTACTCTCACTTGGCTCATAAGTGCATCACATGCGATTCGTTCTGATGTCAAGCCATGATGCAGAGCTGGACTTTATCGTGCGCGGCATGAATCGAGCTCACGATAATCTGGAACCCAGTGCACTATTTCACGTACGGGTGCGGTCCATTCGATGGCCTCCCAGCGGCAATTCTGCGATAGCCCATCGGAAGCGAATGGTGCTGTGCGATTGCCACATCGACAACGCGTCAACATTTCTGCTCAACAATGTTTTGAACGATATCGATTCTTGCATCAACTTCGATCATCCACCGGATCAACATACACTGGACTGTTGCAACACGATATCCGCTGACCCGTGCATTCATGAGCTGTACGTATAAACTGCCGCGTTTGTCGATGCACAGTCTCTAGTATAACGCTCGTGGGTGACCGTTTCATGGCTGTCGCTCAGGTATATCGAAGCGAAGTGCCCGCAATCTGATGATTCGATGGAGCGTCGTAACCCGTCAACCGTCGATGAAGACCCACAACTGCTTTCGACCGAAAGCAGCTCCGCGTGGAACGTGTGCCCGGTGCTACTGAGCAGCAGCAACCGGAAAACAGAGCAGGTGTTGTACTCGGTCGCCCCCGATGAACGACCTCGCCGTGGCTGCGGTATGCGTGGAATCATACAGTTTAGGCGCAGTCGAACGGCGGTGCGCCAGGACCAGAGTGCCGCCAAATGTATCAGCCCTCGATGTATCAACATGTCACGGTGTCCTCACGTGAAGCGGATCTCTGACGTGACAGAAAACGACGAGATCGGCGACGAAGGAGACGGAGCAGGCGCTGTGCCAGCTGCCGTTGACGTGGATGGCAAATTTGCGGCATTTAAGCATGATATACCACCTCCCGGTGGACCGTACACAGCTGTACAAACGACCGCCTTGGTCAGGCGAGCCTTGATGATGCAGAACGACCCCTTCGTCTGCATATGCGGGGCGCCTGGTGAATGCGTCTGCCTTGAACCCTGCACTGATCGCTCTTGCAGCGGCCGACTTATTCCTGTGACGGTGCGTGCATTGCATCAGAGTGATGTGATGTGCTTCCCGGGTTAATCGATTTTATCGTGAATTTGTACTGCAACACAGGACAATTGCCGTGAAATGACTTGTTACGGAACACATCGTGCGGTGACTACACGTGTCTACTTCAGCCAGAAGTGCTCTACATCCACTTGCAGCGTCATTCGCCCGTGGCCATTACAGGACCAGTGCATGTTCAGCTTGTCTCCGAACGTGTGCATGTATCTTGAGCTGATGCACGATTACCATCTTCAATTGACGGTACGGGCTCTGTTGCCGTGGTTTCGATTGAATTGAAAGCCGATGCTCACTGTCATCTGCATTGCCTGTTGGTCAGACCGCAGGCATGGCTGTTGCAAAATTTCACGCGTTGACACAGGTGCGTACCATCACGGTTGCGCACTGTACGCACGCGCGCGCCTGTGCGAGTCATGTTTCCGTCCCCCTTGTACTCTGTTTCTGCGTAGAAACGGTATGAAGAATTCTCGTCGAGGTTGGCTGGTCGCTTCGGTCGTCAGCAGTTTGTCAATCGCCAGACTTTTCACCAGTACTGTCGGCAGTATATTCGCTGGATTCGCATTGATTTTCAAGCCTGCTTTACTTGCCCGATGGCTTGTGGAACTCTGCAAACAGCACCGATCATCATTGCAGATGGCACACCGCTGGGCGCAAACGCTGTATTTGCCAAGACGGCATCGTTTCCACCGCACGAATCAGTGAAGATTCGTCCAACGGGAGGTGTAACTCGTGCAGGGTCCCTGTTTGCTGAACGATGTCTGATTCGATCGCCAAAGCTGCGGGCTCAAATCATGGCGCTGCACGATGCCGAAGTCAACAGTGATGCCGAGGTGCGCACACCTTTGGCAAACAGTACAGTCACCCGCTGTCTCACCCCATCCTTCTGTGCGTGTGTTTTTGTGTTGCACCAGCGGGCAGCAATTGCGGGCATTCGCGGATTGTGCCAGACACAGCCGAGGTACAACTGGATTGAGCAAGCGGTGGATGCAGCATTGCTTCATCGTGAAGATCCACAGCATGCACTCGTAGATCGCGGCCGCAGATCTGTTGCTGTGCTGCGCTTTCTCAATCAGCTTGCTTTTCCGACCCCGGTGGGCGGAGGTCTGGTTCACTACCTCGGTGGCGCTGCCGCCGAGCTTCGGGCTACTCTCTCGACCTGGTGTACAGACGAAGTTCCGCGTGTCGACGGCAAGGATTTCAGTGTCTTGCAGAATCGATTTCCGTCCCTGACCAGACTCATCTGCGATTTGGATTTGTTCCTGGATGGTGTGGGCGCCGTTGTGCCACTTTGGCTGGTCGCCACCATCCGATTTATGCTGCCTTTTCTGGATCCGTGCATCGGTATGCTAGATTGTTTGCACGACATGGAATGCTTTGCCTTCAGAATTTGCTGGTATGGGTGATCGTTGCGTAGGTACCCCGCCGGGCACTGCGGATGCCTCCAATGCAGACAATGAATGGCGTGATCTTGGCACCGATGAAGGTGTAGCTTTGTCAAGAATTCGCTCCTCAGGCTTGTGGCTCTGTTGTGAATGTTCTGCACCGTCTTTGCGCTCGGTACAGATGTCGATACTGGCTGTTGGTTGCCAGGCACGCAATGCAGGCGCTGGGCTTCTTCTTACACTCTGCCAGTCAGGGATCTTGATGTGCTTGCTCAGGAAAGTTGCACCAAAAAAGCACAAACCACGACCTTTCGGCTGCCTGGTTTGTTCCTGCTGTACTGCCCTCACGGCATTTGCCTTGGGTACGATTTCAGCCTGTATGGTATCATATTGTCGTCCCATTTGACGCTGCATACTGTTCGTACTTGTGTTGGTATACTTGTGCAGATTCTCGCTGATGAAAGTACCAGAGTCTCCCCATACGATGTTTTGTATTTTGTTCAACCGGCTCAAACGTGGTATGTGCTGGATATGACGCTGAAGTGGTGGTACGCATGCTCTCATTTGCATATCGACGTTATTTCAGCTCCTCCCATCCTGATTTACGATAACGCCTGCAACACGCACGAGTACATCATGAGTCGAGAATCGAAGTTCATGGAGAAATGCAGTCTTTTCATCGATCGCCTGCATATGTATGGTCGTGTACCGTCTGTGTCACGTTGTACGCAAACCAGCTGGTGCTGAACCATTTGTGCCTTGGTGAAACAATCTCCTAGATACAACCATCGTGGATGCAGTGAGGGTTATGACCTTCATAAATTCGACCCGCTGAAGGCCGTCAATTCCGAGGTCTGCGAACAGAAGAACTCCGGCTTTGTGATGCTGCGGTACGATTGGCTCTTAGTTGGCAATATTTTCTCTAGTGTTACACTCTTAAAAGATGTTTTTCTTGTTAAACGTACGTACACAGTACTCAATGCGCGTACATGACCACAGCCAATTTTGGCCGTTTGACGCGACTGTTTATCGGGGCTCAGAATGATGACCGCAGAGCCACGCTTCTCGCTGATCATGAACGCACCTCCAATGAACCGCTCAACCTATACTTGCTGGATTTAATTCGCGCATCCCATGGAGTTTTGAATTGACGACTCAATACGCTTCTCACATGGCACCATAGATTAAATCGGTTCCGTAAGCATATGTTTTGGAACGCACAAGTTTCGCCGCAGTGAGCCAAAGGGCGCAAACCAACTAGTACTCAGGCCACTGCGTATGCCACGAACTAAAAAGTACTTGACCGGTCGCCAACGCTTGCAATTGACAAGCACTGAGTCGCATCGAAGTTCATTTTGTCCTTATCCAAAGAGGTTCGGTGGCAATCGTATATAGCTCAAAGCACCTAGGCCTTGATGTTTATGTTGGCGAATATCTCGTTGCTGTCAATGATCGAGTTGGTGGCCCATTCTTCAATCTCGGCACCGCTGCTATCGTATATAGTATACATCCAATCACACCCGGAGAGTGGGAAACTGGCTAAGCCGCCCTTTTCCAGCTCAATTTAGATTGAAATTCAGAAGCTGCTTGCGCGTTACCCGGTGTGAAAGAGAAGTATACGTACGATTACATCACTTTCAGCTGGATTCGCTAGCTGTGAAACACACAGGCTTGAGAAATTAAACCGTTGCTGAGGTCGCGAGAGTAACTCCTCAACGCAGTTTCCATCCAGTCGCGTCTTCATGCCATTCACTCCACTTATTTCCACTCATCAAACCGTATAGTACGAGGAGAATTGGACTTGTAACGAATGCTCACGTACATAGGCGACGGTAAATGCGATGACATACGATTCCATGGACCCTCGACTGTTATCAAACCACTCAGTGTCGACGTGTGAGTAGTAACAACTTCAAACGGGACAGAGTGAATGATCAATCTCAGCACAAACTTAATTTGTGTAGATGGAAATTGCCGCAACGGTCGTTTAACATAAGATTGAGTATGTATCCATAGTACGTAGCTCACAACAGGAGGCGCATGACCGTGACACTACGTTCACGAACAGACTGATCACATAAACAAGTCAAGCCAAAACGAAAACCATGATGACAATAACACAACTTCTCCGTACGTATACGTCTTTTTTGAGGGGCAGGACTCGCGCTTGATTCTACACCTTTCGCGGATGATCTATTTGGGTTTGCACGACAAAAAGAATCCAGATATCATCAAATGAACTTGGGTTTCATTGGTATAACAATGTGAGGGGCACAAGATTCAAGTGCACCGTCCTAATTTTGACATCAAGTGGACCAATGTGCGGTTCCATGAGCAACGACGACCAGCTATTGGTTCGCACCGCACCTCCGGTAACTTACAACGTTGAACGCGAATTTGCTCGGGTCGGTAGCCATGACATCAACCACCAAGCAACGACGAATTTTGGCCAAGCTAGGCAATGAATCAAAGAGAAAGAACAGGTCCTTGTGTCGGATATATACCGTGTAGTGACGGCTCTCGCGATTGAAGGATACGATAGAGTGAACTTCGTAAACGACAAAAGAAGAAGGTGGCCGGCCCAGTGTTACACTTACTTGGAGAGGCCACTACAACGCACGAGCAATGAATGGCCCGGTGCCCGACAACGCACAACGAGACTGGCGTGAGTGCAATAGAACGAGAGCGAGCGATCACGCTTATATAGCCAAAGTACTTACGTCTACGTTCGTTTCAGATCCATTAGCATCCATCACAAGATAGGGCGAGCCGTTGGTGAGCCAGCGCTGGACTGTGCGGGTGCCTGTGCACCGGGATCCAGAAGCACTGCAATTCTCTTCGCAAGCCGAGCCCTTCAGGTCACTCTGGAACGCCGCTACTCCTTTACTCCGTGCATTGCAGCTAAACGACGAGGACAGGTTTGCGTTACTTCGTGCTGTAGTTCGAAGCAGGCACAATCACGTCGGGATAAGCTCAGATGAGTCGAACGACAGCAAGGCATCACGGGTGTTGGCGTACATGGAGATTCACACGTCGGGTTTGTACACTCCTCCAGTTCTGTCAAGCCGCACCACCAAGCCATGCATGGGTGCACTTGATCAGTCGAACCTGTACATGTTGTCAGCACCACGGATAGCACTGTCTGCATGTTTCTATACAGAGTGAGCATCGGCTGTCCATATCGATCCAACTTGGGTTGCCCGTGGTCGTCTAGCAGTTGCATGGGTGGAATGAATGCCGCCACCTGCTGAGATAGTTTTTCTGTGCAAGGAAGCAACGCATTCAGAGAAATCGTGAAACGGAATTGGTACATTGCGGCAAATCGCTTGCACTCCCATAAGACGAGCAGACACGAACCTCTCACGGCATTCATGCGATTTTGCGCCACCTCACCCATTCCTGGCGTGAACAGGCTGTGCAATGCTCTCGACCATTCGAGTAGAAGAGGCTGAAACGACCAAAGCGCATATCCGAGCTGCCGAGGACTCCGACTGACTGCCTTCATGGCTTCGGGCATGGACGCGAGAAAAGTAGCCGTTGCCACTGTAGGGCAGTCAGCCTCACCATTGCTCACGTAGTAGTCAAAGGTTGCTGTTTGTTCCAAGCAGGCGAGTTGGATTGGCGCAAAAAACGGAATGGCTGCGTCGGCCTACTCTCAATCAAGAGAGCAATTATCAAGCCATCAAGCCCATCCTGTTGGTTGCGATGTCCTCATGGAAAATGCACGAACCGTTACCTGACACAACTCACGGCGGGCAGAGCGCGCTGGCCGAACTGCTGAGACTGTTGATGGATGGTGCGGATTGGTGGGACAGACGGTCATGGAATCCACCGTATCGATTGGACGAGTTGCAGTGGCGATGGGGGCGGCTATGACTACAACGTCGTTGTCGTACGCAGATCCAGAATCGGACAAAATCTCTGCCTGCGTGCCAAGCCAGTGCAGAGCAATCACCTGACCGTGACTCATACGGCGGGGAACAGCGCAACAACGGACGCAGTGCAATTTTTACCTTGGACAACGCCGGCGCAGCCGTGAGTCCTGCCACCTGACTGTGCAGTCCCTGCGAATTGGACCAATCAGGATTCTGTTGCATGTATGATAGCAATTGACGCATCGGCCCCTGGCACATCGAAATTACACGGTGGAGTGATGGCAGTGAGTCTTCCCAGATAGCATTACAACAACAACATGGATCCAGAGCACGAACCTCGGACATTTTGCTCGGAAACTTGCCCCATGCTTCAGTCGGTAGCCCGGGCGGTTTGCGGCTGAGATCGGTGAATCCTAATTGGCGTTTTCCGGTTCTCGCCACCTGCTCGGAGATCAGAGCTAACAATCGCTGGCGGGGCAACCCTAACACACCTGCCTGGGCAGACTGGATGCCGTCCATCTGAGTTGGTGCTGCAGCTGTCGCCGACGCTTGTTGGATACCGACAATGGATTCGGACGGCTGAACCAATGTTGGAGGCAGCGAAGGTGGCGGCAATCCGGGTGGTGGAGGACCAACCGGCTTCTGTTGATTTACTTTTGACAAAACGAAGTTGAGTGCCGACGCCGTCTGCTGAAGACTATGTCGGTCTATTTTGGCGAAGGCCGCGCCACTGAAATCAGCCAGATATCGACGCAATCGGTAATCGAAATGTAACAGCTGTGCCGCAACAACAAACAGATCATGTTGTTCACTGAATTGATAGTCTTAGTCACACAGGCAGTGCTAGCCATAGACCAAACGCGTACCACAGCTGGCGTATTGGTTTTAGATCCGAGCTTGAAGGTTGCAGCTCGGGCTGAAGCCAGATTCTTGGATCGGATAGCCTTCTTGACATTGCCGAGGGCGGCATCAGCAAGTTTCTTCGTTGTCGCAGAACTCGATGCGTTCCGGGAACGCCGTGGCTGCGAAAGAATACACGAAGAACATATCAAAAAAGAGAATTGAGATTGAAAGCGAGTACGGGGTACAGAGGCACGCAGTCACATAGTATGTCGACAGAAGCAGGTAAAAACTCCTGATTACATTGATATGATACGTACAGGATCGAGCGTGCTCGATGGCTGGCGCTGTGGTGTCGTTCGCTGCTTGGCCACATGTACTGCAGAAGTTGATACAGAAGGAAGTTCATGCGATGCTCTGGTCTGCGCTCGCACCCTTTGGAAGTTCTGACTATGCTGCAGAAAGTCACGCGCGTATCGGGCAAACGGCTGTTCAAAACCGACCATAGAACTGTCCGTTGCACTCGGTCTATCAATCGCATCCCAAAGCAATGCTTGGATTAGCGGCTCCGAGCATGCAGGAAGATCGCATATAAATCTATGCTGTTCGTCCAATCGCCCGATCGGAAGATATCGATACATGCCGCCTCCTGCAGTTTCAGCCACCTTGAGTAAAACGACACACTGGACATCATATGTCCCATGCGCAGCCATGCTTTGTAGTCCGTAATACTGCGTAGCAATTTGAAGTCCCGACGGATTGCTGAGAACGATGATCACTTTGGTGAAAAATGCACTGAGCGCGCTCGCCAGGATGTCCTCCCGCACCGGTTCATTTAACGACCGCCGCACCATGTTCAATACTGCACCGTGCAGGACAGGCGTCGTCTCGGAGCTGCCGCGCTGATGAAGGAGAGCAGCTTGTGTGTTGGACGAAAAGCGCATGGGCTCACGAGGTTGAGCGGCGTGCTGTGGGGCATTTCCGTCTGTTGGGGCCTCAAATGCGCGTGTGTGTAGAGACAGACTGTACTCCTGGGGGAAAGTGTCCTTGCAAAAATCAGCAATCTGCACGTCTTGCTGTGAGGTTGACACAGTCGAAAACGGATCGTTATGATCAGCGGACAGTACCCCTGCAAGCAATCCGTTGTGTCCCTCACCAGTACGAGGCACGATTTTACATCGCCAGCCCAGCCGAATCATTAGAGTCTCGCGTGTGTGAACACCACTGAGTGGATTCAGTTCCGTTTGTGGTTCTGCGTCACCAGAAGCGATGCCACGACGGTCAGACGTGAGGTCTCGGCCTGCGACGGCGCCGTTTGCCGGTGATTGCTCACCCGCACCGCAGCTTGCCACAGTCGCTGCGTCGCCAGGTATGATCAACGCTATTGTTCCCATGTGTCTCTGCTGTAGTCGATCCAAAGAACTTAAGATGTGTTGAGCATAAAGCTCGGGAATACTTATCACGTCGCTCATCGTGGAGTTTTGACTGCTTTCAAGGAATTTTACCCTCTGCCCTATTCACGATTAGCGAAGTGAACGAGCCGCCTTTTAAGGGAAGTCGCCTCGCCAAATACGTATTGTGATCAGAGATGCATCTCCATTTGGTGTCTGCCAGATCGACTTCCAAAAGTCAACTAAAACATGATCACATTACTGAGTGCACCACAAGAATCGCATCTCATCAAAAAACGCAAATTCGCCTAGCCCCCTCATTAGGCCGAGAACGGCTTCTCCCGATTTTATCTTCATGGTCATGTGTGTGTTTCCGCCTCGTATTGAGCTCCTCCAAATGATGGAGTCTTCGAACTTGGTTTGACACATGGCGATCGACATTGTTTTGTATTGACCAGTAGCTTTGCGCCTATACTGTATCGGTTAGATCACCTTGAATTCTTGTCGACTGGAAAGTGGTCAGGTTTGTTGATACATCGCTTCCGCTCGCTGAGTAACAGCATCTGTGATGCTTGACTGATGCCTTTCTTCTACTCTCTCTGTGCCCTTTCAGCCTGAACACGGCATCCAGCATGCAGCAAGCTCTCACAGGGCCTGATGCAGAGGCATACGAGATCGAGGACTTCACCTCGGCCTCGCCTTGGGAGCGGTGAGAGATGCTGCTGTTGTGGACCAGACCACGCGCTTGACAACGATGTGCTGTGGTCACCAGTTTGATCGCCAGGATCGAAGAGACGCTCAGAGCATGGCACCTGGACTCCAACAGCTGGGGAGTGGTATGCCACCATCATCACTGCATCGCTGGACCCATCCACGCTGATGCGCTCGCTGTGATTCATGCAGGTGTCCAGTCTTTGTGAACACCCATCCTTCGTACTGCACACCGCCACACACGCTACAGTGCATGTATGAGCAGTTGATCTGCCACTTGAATCAAACTCCACTTCCTGCAGGCGGGCTTCACATTGCTGGTTTTGTCATGTGCTGACAGGCTG
>ENA-ORBV01013140-ORBV01013140.1-microbial-mat-metagenome-genome-assembly--contig:-NODE-13140-length-12622-cov-7.547868_pt1 | contig 12622 bp, 18 predicted proteins | sample MGYA00237777_ERZ505514 | MGnify/ENA primary metagenome ERZ505514 (study PRJEB26160, sample SAMN06269048) | microbial mat metagenome | isolation source: Oligotrophic lake microbial mat | place...
ATCTCATTGATTCGTTTCGGGCGGTCACGGGTGCGCGCGTGGCGAGCGCACGCGAGTCGTGGACATCGCGCGTGATACTCAAGTTCTTCGACCTGTATGTGCCGCTACCCGGGCCGAAGGGCTTTCCCACACGACCCGAGTTGGACCCCAGGCGCGGTGGGGGTACCTGCACGTCGATCACCACTTGCGACAGTTCGGACTTTAGCCGCCTCGAGCAGTCAACAGTCGCGGCTTCGTTGCGCCAGAGGCCGAAGCCAGTGGTGGCTCACACGTCGACAGGAGCGTCCGTCCGGTCGGGGATAATTAGTGAGCTTTGCCTTTTCGCGCGTTTCCGACGGGAGACGACTCCCGCCAGTCCCGCCAACCCACTTCCCAGAAGCAACATCGACGCCGGCTCCGGAGTCGCGATTCCGGTAGAGAACGTGATGTCGGTATCGCCCGCCTCGGGCGGCTGGTCGGCGGGCCGCGATGCGTGCATCCAGATCGCACCGCTTCGCCCCCGTGGATCCCTTACCCAGCCGATGTTAATAATTGTCGTGCTTGCACCCACGCGCAGTCCGCCCCGCGAATTCAAGAGGAACGAGTAGTAGATGTCAGTCTTCCATGGTGACGGAACTCCTGTCGGCGTAGACAGATTCATCGTAAACATCGGCCCTTTGGGATTCGCCAGTTTTGGCATCACGAACGGCGCTCCCCCGGTTACGGTCCGCTGGATCGTCCCAAGGTCGAAGGTTAGCCCCCGGTAGAACGCCGCTGTCAACACCGACGTGACCGGCTTCCACGTATAAGTGAGCTGCTGCCCCGCTCTAGATAACGTGAGGGTATTCGCGGAGCTTTGGCAGTTGCCGATGACAATCCAGTTGCTGCACGTAAACAGCGCTGAAGATGTGTAGTCCATCTGGTACGCCAGCTTTCCGTTGGGAAGTCGGACCCATCCCAGCGCCTGCAGGCTTCGGGTCGGCGTGACGATGCCGAGAATCGCGCTAAGGACAATTGCGATGCGAAGCGCACGTTTCATGATGTCCTCTCATCCAGTGGTGGCTCTCGTCTCGATGCCGACCGAGGTACTGCCACTCGGATCCGGCGGCATTTCCGTGTGCCAAGTATAGGGCGCTCCCCACCGCGCGTCGAGACTGATGTGACATCGCGGGAAAGAACTTCAGGTTCAGTCCGGATTTCGGGGATGCTTCCGCTTGGCGTAGGAGGGAAGGGCCAGTGATCCTTTGATGCCGCGATGAGTCATCGTCCTGCGGGTGAGATGGATCTCGGGCGCAGAGGTGGCGGCGTGACGTGCGGGTGGGATCGGGGCGAGGAAGGAGGCGGAACAGTGAACGGAGAGTTGGGTGCACCTTCAATCATCTGTGACATCGCCCCGATACTGTTCGCCGTGATCCGTCACGGCCGAGGCCGCCCTTCATCGAGATGGCGATACCGCAGGTGACCAGTGAAGTCGTGATGAAGATAGACTCCGACTGGAATCCGGTCCGCGATAGTGCCACGCATAGGAACGTCCTCGAGGAGGCGGGACCAAGTCGAGGGACATGCTCATGCCGTTCGGGCTGTGCGGCCGCGAGCGCAAGGCGCCGCCAATTGTGCGCGACGTCATTTCACAGGCGTTTGGCGTGAACGTACTGCTGAACGAGTGCCAGTCGCACGCGACCGGAATACCTACCTGCGGTATGCACTCATGGCGTATTGAGCGAACGCCTAACGTCAGCACGCTCCGCCGATGTCGTCCAGCAAGGCTCGGGACTCGGTAGCGTGCGCACGGCTGAACGGCCGACTCACGCGCCGACAACGCTGCGCTTGACCAGTGTCCGCACGCTACAGGTCAGCGAGCCGAGTTGTGCTCGAACTATCCGCCGAGGTCGCGGTAGAACATCGTCGTTCCTGCGAGCCCGCCATGTGGCAGCAAGGCATAGTTGGGGATCACTCCGACACGCTCCCAGCCCAGGCGCTCGTACAGGCGTTCAGCCTCGCCCCCGGTGATGGTATCAAGCACCAACAGCGTCTTGCCGCATTCGCGCGCCGTGGTGTCGGCGGCTCGCATCAGGTCCGCTCCGAGCCCCTGGCGGCGCGCGCGGCGCGCAACAAGCATCTTCGACAGGTCGGCGCGGTGCCGCTGGTTCTCGGGCTGATCGAGCACCAACTGCACGGTGCCGCACAGGCCCCGCGAATCTTCTGCCACCAGAAGCGCCCGTTCGCCCGCAGCAACGCCCTGCGCCACTCGGCGCCAGAACGCCACCGCGCGGTCACGCGGTAGCGGATGCATGAAGCTCACCGACGCACCGCCTTCGACGCAATCGATCAACACGCCGGCGAGTTCGTCAATCTGCGCCTCATCAATCGCGCGCAGGCGTCGTATGGACCAGGTGGGTGTGATCATCGTCTCGAGGTGATGTCGGACGCGATGACCACTGCATAGCGCACGGGCTTTCGCGTGGAGTTGTGGAACATGGTCGGGCGGTCGAGCTGCATCGCCAGGCAATCACCTTCGCGTAATCGGTGGCGCTCCTCGCCTAACGTGATGTCGATCGCGCCTTCGAGTACCCACCCCTGCTCACTGCCCCGCTACCGATTGCCGATGACAGCGCTTTTGCGAAGGTCGGTCGTTCCACAGCGAGACGCGCCCACAACCCACGCCCAACCGCCTTCTCGGCGCGTCGACCGACTCACCGCAGGAAGCGCCGTGCCACCTGCTCCAGCCGCTCATCCTTTGCTCGCTCGGCCTCGACAAGCATCTCCTCCACAAACGGTCGAAGACGTGGCTCACCCCAGTAGAACCCAGTCGCGCGCTCCGCGAGTTGCGTTTCGTTTACGCGGGCCGCCTCCAGCATCGCGCGGGCCGCCGCCCTCTCGAACTCCGGATCATCCCGTTCCGGCAGGCCGTAGTTGCGGCGGGGCATCTCCCCTTCCGCATCGTCTCTCAGAAATGCACGTGACATGTTAGCCCTCCGTCCTGCCCCGTTTCGTTACAACCCACGCGAAAACAAGGTAGTACCCGCGTATTTCTGAATGATGGTAGTCGTGCCGGAATTCGATCGCGAGCTGCCCAATGAAATGGTCTCGACCGTTTGCCGACCAACAGCAATCCGATGCCGATCAGGGGAAGAATGAGTAGAATGAAGGCTTGGAGTACGTCCATAGGGATGCAACTGACGGGTGACCCCATTTATCACGGAGAGACTCGCATGAAGCCCGTTCTGACCGTTCTCATGCTCGGCGCTGCCGTCCCCATGGCCGCGATGGCACAACGTCCGGCAGAGGTCGCCAAGTCGGTAGACGCAAACGCCAGTATTGCCGCGCTACGCTCCAACTGGCAATAGGCCATTGCTTATGTCACCAAGGCCGCCGAAGAGCTATCCGAAGCCGACTACGCCTTTCGCCCGGTGGCCACCGTGCGGACATTCGGCGAGATCATCGGCCATGTTGCCGGTTCGCAGAACTTGATGTGCGCCGCCGCGCTCGGCGACGCGCAGCCGGCCGAGGATGCCGTGGAAAAGTCCGCGAAAACGAAGGCCGCGCTGGTTAAAGCCCTGCACGAATCCACTGACTATTGTGCCAAGGCCTATGCGATACCTGCCTCCTCTGCCGCTGCTTCCACGCAACTGTTCGGCGAAACCTCAACGCGCTTTGGCGCCCTCACGCTCAACGCCGTACACGACGGCGAGCATTATGGCAACATCATCACGTACATGCGCATCATGGGTTTAGTGCCGCCCTCGAGCCGCCGCTAACTGGCAAGTGCGCGCACGCTACCCGGCACCTGAACGTCGGGCGGTCGACATTGAGTGATTACGTCAGGAGGATTCGTCGATAATGCGTGTCGCCGTCTCGGCCATCGACTCCATCTGCGCCGCACGCGTGCGTGCCCACGACGGTAGCGTCCAGACCGCTCGGGCGATGGAGCCGATGCCCATGAGTGCGATGAGGGCGGGCGACCCCCACGCGGCTGGTCCGGCAGTGGTGCTGGTGAGCCACATGGGAACTGTGAGTATCGCCGAGGTGAGCACGGCGCCGACCCCGAAGCCCATGAAGACGCGCGCGTCTCCTTTCCGGGTGGAGAGCCGGAGCCGGTGCCCGTTCGCCGTCGGCTCGAGTAGTGCAATAAGGTTGCCGTTGTTCCACTCTCGCAGCGACCCATGGCGTGACACGCGCCCGCGCGCCGCGAAGGTTTCGCGCAGTGCCACGACGATTCGGTCCCACGCGTCGTCGCTCACGGGGCGCGCGAAGTCGATCGTGCGCGCCACTCCCACGGGGAGTCCGGCGTAGGTCCGTTGCACCGTGGGCACCAGATCGCCACGTTCGACCGCGGCGGCGGCTCGGGCGACGGCCTCGGGTGAGAGCCCGGCCTCGACGGCGATCTCCTGAAGTTGTTGCAGGGTCAGTCCTCGCGGCGGTCGTTCCTCGCCCGGGATGTCTCCCGAGCCCAGTACGTGCTCTGGATCAGGGTCGGCGCTGGCGCGCTCCAGAATGAAGGCACTCTCCAGTTCGTCATAGCGGCGATCGTTTGTCATGATCTCATAGAACGAGAGACGTCGGCGTTTGGGTTTCACCGCATGGCCGTGCGCTACGTCGCCGTATCAGCACTCGGCTCAGCCGTCAGCACAAAACGTGGGATGACTGCCTCAAATGAGGTGCCGTCGTCGCGCACAAAGTGGTAGCTGCCTTCCATCCATCCGCGCGGCGTTTTGAGTACGCAGAACGACGTGTATTCGTGTACCGCGCCAGGAACAAGATGCGGCTGTTCGCCGACCACACCTTCCCCTTCGACTTCCGTATCGCCGGCGCCATCATCGTGAATGAACCAGTGGCGCCTGCGGAGTTGCGCGGCCTGCTGGCCGCTGTTCTCGATGCGGATGTGATACCCGAAGACGAAGCGGCCGAGGATCGGATCCGATTGTTCGCGCAGCCACGTGGGGCGCGCGGAGATCCGGATGCCGTCGGTGATGCGATAAAAGAGCGGCACGCGCGATTCAGCCATCGGGACGACCTCTGGAGGGGTGGACGCAGACGCTCGCCCGCGTTCGAGAAAACGACACGGAGTCCGGAGAACCTGCAACCCCCGCCGACACCGTTGCGTTTCCTCTATGTTGGATCGGCGTTCGTTTTTCCAACCCCCGCCCCCGCACACCATGCCGACCATTGACTGCCTTCCCTGTGGTCACCTATCGTTGTCCCCGGTGTGGCCTGCTCCAGTCCTACGCGCCGAATGCGTGACACGCCCTGGCGGGCGGTCGTGATCTCCTAGGCGTGGAAAACGTGGATCGTTTACCAGTCGTGGCAGCGCCGGTGCAGAAGATGCACCTGGTCGTGTGGGTGATTGCGTCGATCGCGTCCATCATCTTGATGGTGAAGCTCCGACAGTTCGACAGCGCCCTCAAGTCGCCCGACACCCCGCTCGGTATCGTGGGGTACGAGTTCGCCTGGACCCGTGAGCGCGCCGCGTCCATGCTGCGCGCGTGGCAGGGGCTCGGTGTACTGGAGTCGGCGAGAAAGAGTTTGCTCGTCGACTTTGCCTTTCTGCTGGCTTACCCTATCAGCCTCGGGCTTGGCTGTCGACTGCTGGCGCGCCGCCGTTCGGGAATGTTCGATCATGTGGGCGTGACACTGTCGTCCGCCGTGCTCGTGTGTGTGCCACTCGACGCCGTGGAGAACCTGGCCCTGCTTCGCATGCTCGAGTCGGGCGCGAGCGACGGCATGGCGCGAGTCGCGGCGGTAAGTGCGACCATCAAGTTCGGGTTGGTGCTGGTCGCGATACTCTATTTGATCGTAGCGCTGCTGCGGAATGCACTCATTCGTGCGCGTTAGCGCGCAAGCGGATTGCATGCCCATCTCCCCACCGTCAATCCGCGCGCTGGCGAAATCGCATCGATCGGCATATCGTTGTACGTTCTACCAATCGATAGGGTGCAGATGTCGATCGTGAAGGTCTCTCCGAAGTTTCAGGTGGTTATTCCACGCGAGATTCGCGAGGCGCTGCGCCTGCAACCCGGCCAGAAGGTGCAGGTGCTCCAGTAGCAGAACCGAGTGGCGTTCATTCCTGTGCAGCCGATGCGAAAGATGCGCGGCTTTCTCAAGGGAATCGACACGTCGGTCCCCCGTGACAAGGACCGAGTGTGAATCTCATCGATTCGTCGGCTTGGTTGGAGTACTTCGCGGCGGGGCCGCGAGCGGACCAGGTCGCCCCGACCATCGAAAACGTGGCCAACGTGCTGGTCCCTACCATCGTGCTTGTGGAAGGGTGTCGTCGCGTCATGCAACAGCGCGGCGAGGATGAAGCGTTGCAGGTGGCCGCCGTGTTACACCAGGGTCAGGTGGTCGCGCTCGACAGTGGCATCGCGCTCAGCGCGGCACAGCTTGGCGTGAGCCAGACGGTTCCCCTGGCCGACAGCATCATCTTCGCCAAAGCGAAACAGTACGGCGCAACGATCTGGACCCTGGACGCAGATTGTTCTGGGCTGCCGGGAGTCCGGTACTTTCCGAGGCGGAAGTAAGGTGGGCTCGAGGTAGCGCAGCCTGCGGACCGACAGTGGTTCGAATGACGGAGCAACTCGTTGTTTACCTCATGAATGCATCCACCGTGGCGGCCCACGAACACGAGCTTACGGCCTACAGCGTGCGCCCACCGCCGTCCTACTCGTCCGGCAACTCCACCGGCAGCGACAACACCCACCTCGCCCGCTCGGCCAATGGCGCCGGCACTTCCACGAAATACCCGCGCGCACTGGCCCCCTGAAACCCGGGACCAAAGATTCCGACCAGGTCATTTCCCATGGCGCGGGCCGGAATGTCCTCGGCGTCCAAACGCGCCACAGCGATCTCGGCTTCCCACCCCGACGCCAGATTCGCCACGCGGACCCACGCGTGCAGCAGCGGATCATTCATTTGAGCACCCGACCCGGACATCGCATCGCGCGCCGCCCTCCGCTACATGCCCGGCGTGAACATGATGTGCGCCTTGGGCGTTCCTGGAAACATGATCCACGGCTGGCTGCCAGCGGGACGTTCGGGCAATCCGGTGGTCGCGGTGGATGCATACGGGATATAGACAACGTACAGAAGCTTTGCGCCGGGAGCGGTTCCGGTCTTGGGGTCGAAGGCGCCTCCGGTCAGCGAGAACAATGACGCTGGGCCGCTTGGCAGCTTGAGGGTGCCCGCCTTCGCCTCCTTGAATCGCACCGAGTCCACCTGGTCGCCCTTGACCCCGTTGGCGCGCAGGGCGCGACCGCGAGCCATGAACGGCTCCATTGAGTCGTGGTAGCACGCAACGTGGAAGGTGTCCCGCTTCGGATCGCTAGCCAGACAGGTCATCCCCTTCCCGTCGCGCAACACGACGAGCTTGCCATCGGCGCCATACCCCATCACTCGCGCCGTCGAGCGACCCTCGACGGAAAGCGGAAGCACCGCCGCCGCGATCTGCTGCTCCTTTGGGAGAACGGTACCCTGCGCACCTAACGACTGTACAGCGGCACCAAAGAGGGTGATAGTGGCACCCGAGAGGGCGACAGCGGCGGCTCGACGAATTATCATGTGGTTCATCTCCCGATGGACGTTTGCAGCGCTTCCAGTCCCGCTCCCAGGCGCGTGAGCGATGCGTCGATGTCCGCCACGCTCACGGCTCCCACCGACAGGCGGCACCACCCACTCTCCCCCTCGGCGCCGAAGGCATGGAACGGAACAATGGCAAGACCCGCCTCCTTGAGGAGCCAGACACGAATGTCTTCGCTGGTACGCAGCGTCCCGCCCCCCGGTGAGCTCTTGCCATACAAATTGAATCGCGCGCTCAGATAGATCGCCCCCTGAGGTGCGATTGCGTCCACGTTGTGACCCGCCGCCTTGAGCGACGAGAGTCCATCGTACAACGCATCGAGTCGCGCCTGCACTTCGGCAATGAGATGCGTACGATAGTCGGCGATCGCCGCTTCGTCCAGCAGCAGGGCGGCGGTCGCCACCTGCTCGGCCCGCGGCGCCCAAGTGCCCACGTGTCCGAGGAAGTTGTTCATCGCCTCGATGACGTCGGTGGGGCCAAGGACCCAACCCACGCGTACGCCGGTGGCGGCAAATGCCTTGGAGATGCCGTCCACAAATATCGTGTAGCGTGCCATCTCGGGTCGCAGCGTGACCGGGTCAACGTGCGTGGTCTTGCCAAAGGTGAGTTGCCAGTACACCTGGTCGTACAGCACGTACAAGGGACGCTCCGTGCGGGTACGCCGCGCGTTCTCCTCGAGCACCAAGTCGCAAATGGCGCCTAACGACTCGGCCGTGAAGACCGTTCCGCACGGGTTGAGGGGCGAGTTGAGGGCCAGCAGGCGCGCACCTGGCAGATGTGGCGCCAACATTTCGGCCGATGGCATAAAGCCCTCCTCGGCCGTGGTGTCTACCGCGTCGGCAACCGCACCCACCATGTGGCAGTAGTAGTTGTTGTTCCACGATGGGGCCGCATAGACCACGCGGTCGCCCGGGTCTACAAGCGCGCAGTAGGCGCCGTACACACCCGGCCGCGAGCCCGACGTTACGAGGATGGAATCGACCGGATACCTGAGGCCTAACGATCGCTCGTAGTAGGCGGCCACCGCTTCGCGCAGCGCCGTCACGCCGGTGGACGGCGGGTAGTTGGTCTCGCCACGAGCCAGCGCCTGCGCGATACCCTGCTCCAACGTTGCCGGTATCCTGAACAGTGCCGGGTCGAAGTCGCCCACGGTCAGGTTGCATATCTTTTCGCCGGCGGCAATCCGACCGCGGATTTCGCTGGCGATCTTGAGGATGGCGGACCCTTCCAATGTCCCGACCGGAGTCGAAATGCGGCCCGGGCTTCGGGCGCCGCGCACAAGCGCGGTAACGTCGGTCAAGGTGCTGGTGTGCGTCATGGAACCTCGATGGGGTCTGGGCATTGCGTCAACGCGAGAGAAGTTACGGGGAGGCGAGCGGAGCTCCAACCGTGAGATGGCGACCCGGTTCATTTTGGCGTGGTGCGGCGCATCTGTGGCATTGACCGTGCGGCGGTCGTCCTAGTCGGTAGAGCCGGTGCTCGAGTCCTGAATCGGCCTGCGGCCACTCTGGGGCGAGGGCGCGGATCGAGGGTATACTTCTCCTGTAACGTCTTCCCAATGTTCACCTTGCGCTCCGGCGGAGTCATTCGCTTGCGATCTCTCGTCCTCCTTTCGCTCTCGGCGCTCCTCTCGGCGCCGGCCCTCTCCCTCTCGGCGCAGCAGCCAACTCCCGCTGCCACCGCGCAACAGCGGATCATCGTCCTGCCCCTCGTGCCAGGCGCTCGCGTGCGCGTCACGGCCTCTACGCTGGTCATGCCATTACTGGCCAATTACCTCGAAATGCGGGGCGACACCGCCGTCTTTATCGAAGATGCGGCCGGTCGCGGGCTCTGGACCTTCACGGTCGACCAGATCACGAAGCTGGAGCAGAGCCGCGGCGAAAAGCGGGGCGACCTACGCTACATCGGCAAGTCGGCGCTGATCGGTACGCCCATCGGGGCGCTCGTTTTCTGGGGGACGACCGGAATCATCAAGCCGTCGGACGCGGGCAGCCGATACAACCGCAAGACGACGGCGGTAGCGGGGGCGGTGGTTGGGGCGGCAGTGGGGGCTCTGGTCGGCACCCGTTTCACCTCGGAACGCTGGATGTCGCTCCCTGTGCCGCGCCGAGTCTCGTTCGTACCGCAGCGTCGCGGTGGAGTGGATGTGGGGCTGGGTTTCTCCTTCTAGGGAGAACGCAGCGGCCCGACCTACGGCCGCGTCCGCACAAACGCCCACGGGTACATCTGGATGTACGCCTCACGACCGGACGTAGGCAATCAGTTGGTCCTCGGCATCGCGCCCGTCGTCGCCCGCGACGTCGCGCAGTCCCGCCCGCTGATGCAGCAGGTCGCGCATGGTGAGGGAGGCGATTGTCTTCGGCAATCCGGCAATGGCACCACCAACGGGGATATCGAAGTCGACGGTGCCGCGCGCCTTGAGTTGAAGGGCCATGAGCGCGGTGAACGTCTTGATGATGGACCCGACCTGCATCAAGTGGTTTGTGGTCAGCACCTCCTTCGTGTCGGCATTGGCCAGTCCGAAGGCACCTGAGTAGATCACCCGCCGAGCATTGGTCACCATCACCACGACACCGGGAATTCCTTTGGCGTGTATCTGCTCGGCCACCACTCGCTCCAGGGGCGACCAGTCGGCTGGTGTGCGCTGTGCAGCGAGGTTCGCGACTGGCGAAAGTGTCGCCGCGACAACCGCGACGCTCAGGCGGAAGCGCACACGCGCGCGCGTCACGGTAAGTCGGCGCTCACGCCGAGCCGAGCACCGCGCTGTGCCCACAGGTCGGTGGTATCGGCCGGCCCAAGAAGTCCCAGCGACCAGATGGCGTCCGTCACCACGTGAACACGGGCCGCCCGGTCCAACAGTCCATCGACCGCCTTCTTGACGCAGACATCCGTCGCCACGCCACACAGCACGAAGTCAACCGGTTCTCCCGACCCATCGCCCAAGTCGTCGCCTAACGCCTCGCGCAACGCCTGCACGAACGCGCCGGCCGACCGGTTGCCCTCGAACACCGAGAATTCGCTCTTCTGCACGAAGACCGCTCGCCGCTCGTGGAGGGCGCGCCGCGCGATGTCTCGCGCCGTTTCGTCGGTCGCATCACGCGTGAGCACCAGTGCCGCACTACCCGGGTCTATCTCGGTGATGAGCGCTGCGCCTGCGCGCTGCGCTGCGTCGGGAGAGAGACCCATGCAATGCGGTGGATAAGTCCCCTTGGTCGCATCGGGGGCTACCGTATCGATTTCCCGATCGCCGTAGGCATGCCAATCGCCCGTGAAGATCACCACGTCACACGACCGGCGCATCCATTCCACCGTTTGCACGATCGATGCCATCGCCAATGTCGCCCCCGCATCGGCCGGGTCGAACAGGTTGTGGACGTACAGTCGACCGTCGGGGCGCATGAAGTCGTTCTGCACGTCCACGACCCAGCCGATTCGCGCGCGAGCCCACGATGGCGCGGTCATAGGGCACCCCCCTTCGTGGTGACCAGCGTGCCCGCCACCGCGGCTACATCTAGGCGCACGAGACGACCGTTAGGCGAATAGCCGCGCCCCACCTTGCTCTCCGATCGGCCATCGACCATCACCACGTCGGCGGTGAAGTCGAAGTCATTGAGCAGGCCATCTCCTTCACCATCGTTGTGCCCTAATAGCGAAGAGCCAACCCCGTAGCCGACTACCGGGACCCCTTCTCGCTCGAAGCTCCGAATCTTGGCCGGCGTGAAGCCTCCCGAGACGATGATGCCCACACTGGCAAAACCAGATTGATCGAGGGCAGTGCGCAAGCGGCGCACCAGTTCCGGATTGACCCCGGTCATGCCGTCCCGTCCGCGCGATGCTGCATCGGCCGCGAGCGAAACGTCGACCAATTGCTCGCTCGTATCCACGCGCACGCCGGCAAGTGACCCTTGGCCGAAGGTCGTGTGCATCGCGTGGGCCACGGCCAGCGCATCGCGCACGATGTCATTGTGGTAGTCCACCAGCGACACCACCTTCACGTCCGGCTCCTTGGCGCGACAGTAGCGTGTAAAGGCGAGCGTCGCCTCGACCACATCGCCACCATACGCTGCGATGAGCGCATGCGGCATCGTACCGACGCCCGACGCACCCCACCATGCGCCACCGGCATCGCTGGAGACACTTCCCGCACCGCCGACGCGCGCGGCGTAGCCGTCCGGCGTCTGCACGCGCCAGTCGTCGTGACGGGCTCCCATGAATATGACCGGCTTGCCGTGCGCGGCATCGATGACGCGTCGCACGTTGGTGGCCACCAGTGACCGACGCGCCAGCACACCCAGGTAGTCGGTCTCCAAATGCGCAAAGGCGATGTAGGGTCCGGTGATGAGCATCGTCGTCTCACGCGGCGAGATGGGATCGCCGTCCATCAGCGTCTCGATCGTGAAGTCGCCAAGCGAGTAGTGCTGGCCCGTATCGGGGTGCCGCGCCAGTTGCGTCTGCAACATACGGATCACTTCGTAGACACCCGCGATGATCCCGTGCTGCTTGGCAAACACCTGCATCCGAACACTGGGATCACGACCATCGAAGGCCACCGTATTGGCGGTGTGCACGAAGTAGCGATCGGTGTACCAGCCGGCGCGCATGCGTGGATCGAACTGGAAGAGCGCGGCCGGAAAGGCTCGCAACCGCTCGTGCATTACACGATGGCGCTGCTCGGGCGAAGCGGCTGCTGTGACGGGAAAGAGCATCGGTGGCGTCATAAGTGGCAGCTTAGCGGCGGGGGCCGCGTCTGGCAAACAGCCGGACGTGCTTCTCGTGTAGGGCCACCGATAGCGCGCCGTAGTGTTGGCGCTGCAGCGGCTGGTGAGCGATCGGGTCCGGTGCCAACGCCCGTGTTACAGCAACACCACGATGATCTACCCGCACGTACTTGACCGTGGAGCAGGCGTTCGGAGCCCTCTCGACCTTCTGCGGGAGGTGTCCAAACCATCGGGAGCCGCGTCGTGACTGGGTATGCCGCACTCACTCCCCTCCAGTCACATTCATGTTTATCCGTACTGGCGACGCGCGAAGATTGTTTATTCGCGCATCGACGGTTCAGACCGTAAGATG
>ENA-ORBV01013142-ORBV01013142.1-microbial-mat-metagenome-genome-assembly--contig:-NODE-13142-length-12621-cov-6.651547_pt1 | contig 12621 bp, 12 predicted proteins | sample MGYA00237777_ERZ505514 | MGnify/ENA primary metagenome ERZ505514 (study PRJEB26160, sample SAMN06269048) | microbial mat metagenome | isolation source: Oligotrophic lake microbial mat | place...
TCATTGGTGGCCACAGAAGACCCAGTCCAAAAGTGAAATCTACTGAAGCCCAAGACACCGCCACTCTCACCGCCGCCACCATTGGCATTGGGTTGCTGCTCCGTGTGACAGAAGACTCCAAACTTCACCTTCAGAAAAGAGGTTTCGGTTTTGTGCGCTGCAGCTTCTTTCTCAGTCCAATTAGCCAGATGATGGTGTGCATCTGCACACATGAAGGGCGTTGGCATGTTTTGCGCAGCCTTTGTGGGGTTGACTGCTCCAAAGAGAGCTGACGACACTTGGTGGTCGAGTTGGTGCTTCACTTTGTACTAGGCAGCTGTTCCGGGTGGACGTTTGATTTGAGGTGCTCTCGTTTGCTTTTCTTCATCTTCATCATCAGCCTTCTTCTTTTTGTTCTTCTTCTGCTTTTCTGTCGGTCTGCTTCTTCTCCTTTTCAGCTGCTTTCTGCTTCTGCTGCTCTTGTTTCGCAATCAGTTTATGGGCAAACACGTCTTCGGACGAGACGGTGTCATTGTCACTTTGGCAAGATGAAGTGCCCAAGGATGCAGACCTATCCGAAAGATCACTGTCATCATCTGATTCACTTCCACGATTGGAAGACACATCGGCTTTGGCTTGTTCTTTTGGACTGGATGCCTCAGCTTCAGCTTCTTCCAGACTGGTGTCTTCCATAGGTTTTGGACTGGACTGTTCTGGCCTGGGCTTCTTTTTTGGTGGCTCATCTTCTCCCATCTCTTCCTCCGCCGTGTTGTCTGGCTGTTTGGCTTGGGCACCGTTGTCTTCCGCAGGTTTCGGACTGTTTTTTTTCACTGGATTCTTCCGCACTGCTAGCAGGCTTCTTTTTGGGTTGCTCATCTTCTCCCATCTTGTCCACTTTGGCTGTTTTGTCTGGATTTTTGGCTTGGGCATCGTTGTTCTTTTCTTCGGCTGGCTGCTTTTGCTCTTGCTCCTCACCTTTGATGTCTGGCTGTTGCTCTTCTTCTTCCTCGACCTTCTTGTCAAAGTGCAAAATCCAACACACAATCTTTGCGTTTTTCTTGTCTTTTCTCATGTCTCCGAGACTGCTGATTTGCATGTTGAGAAGGCATTGCTTAATTTCTTGATCATCTTTCTGGGCATCAATGGGACTTGATGGCTCTTCAGGAATGGTGGGGAGCGTCAGTCGCACTCAATCTGGTGCGCCAGTATCCGCAACCTGACTCCCAAACATTGTTAAGATCAAGTCCATTGAGTGCTCTGTTGCCCGTCATGGTGGCTTGCCACACCAATTGAATGAAACAAGCTGCTAAAGAACATGATTGTGAGCAGCAGCGTGCAGCAGCAGCGCCGTGCTTTCTGCAATCGCAACATGGCGATAGCTATGACGAAAGAAACAATCATCAACTGTCGAGTCACATTGGATGCGTTTCTTGTCATTTTGGATCAAATCCTGTGACAAAATTGTCACAGGATTTTTTCTTCTGTGCTTTTGTCACAGGATTTTTGAAAATTCCTGTGATCTTTTTATCACATGATTCTAAAATCCTGTGACAAACACTCCAACCGCTGCTGTGGACTACGCGTGTGCAAAAATGGTCAACTGGCGTGAATGATTTTTGATTACTTAAGCTCAACCGACATCCACGACTGGAAGGTAATTCACGACTAAAACTTCAGGCAGGACTGGGAACGTTCCAGAGCAGTGTTGCTTGTTGGTGTTTCAAGTTTATGTGTGCTTGGATTAGTCAAGCTCAACGCTCCAAAACCTGAAATCCCAAACGTGAACGAAGTTTGAGCCTCTGCGTTGAAAGGTGGTGATGATTACCATCGACAGCACTGCTAGTGTCAATTACGCTCCGAAACTTTGTTTCTTTGGTTACAATCAGCAAAAAGCTAATCCACGGAGCGCACAGCTCGGCACATAAATTTTATCACTACCAGTGTAAAACTCCACCATGCCACCCCTTTATAGGTACACTGCCGGTGCTTCCGACCAGCTACTCAGCTTTAAGTTGTCCTTTTGTGAAGACTTCAATGGGCGGTACGAATACAGAAGCAAGGATAGCATTCGCGCAGTTCCGAAAATGTCCACGGCGTGGGACCTTATTCTAAGGAGCGGTAAATTCCGATACTGCGTGCTCGAAGGTTTCCCTTGTCGGATTACTTACATCCAGCAATCACCCACTGGCAAATGCGGCCACATAAAACACTGGGTATATGGTGTTGGCATTTTTGATCAGAAGCAGCGCAGCGAACTTTTCGGGCCCAACACGAAGGCCATAGTTCCAATGGTCGTGGAGTCCAACATCTTCGAGGAGGATGAACCCTCTCCCAAGGGTGATGGACTACCATTTGTGTCGTGGATGAATGAGGAACACATACCACACCTTGAGGGGCACTTCGTTCTCACTACTACGATCGATGGAGTTTCGGAAGAGGACTATGATCTTCCCTTGCCAGCCCCCCTGGGTGGGTACGATGTTTCCTCTGACGTTCGTGTTCCCTGGCGAGCTATCACGACGGCAGTATGGACCATCCCAAAAAGACAGCGCAAAGGTGATTATGCAAGTGGCTATGACGGACCATGTCGCTTTTTTCTTCAAGAACGCGACGACTTTATTCGTCGTGAACGAGAAAATCAGCAACGACGCCGGGCCTTTTTGGAGACTATGGAAGGACGGGACAGTCCCAGTGCCATCCTTCGCCGAGTAGTCGAGATCGAGGGTGTTTTGGAAAACATCTTTCAATTCGCATGTTATCCACAGAAATACCGACCAGATCCCGAGTCCTATTTTCCTGAATAGAGGCCGCACTCTTGCAGGCTAAAGTACCGAAGTGCGCTGAAATAGCTAGGTTGATTCATTCTTGAATTTTTATTAATTTTGCTCAGTTAACAAGATAGGGTTAAGGTAAAAGCTAAACCACAGTGATAACGATACGACACAGCAATATGAGGGTGGGGTGAATCTATCCAGCATGCACCAGCTAACAAGCAACGGGCAAGAAACAAAGAAGAAACAAAGATAGCCCTCGATCTTCCGTGATAGTCTTTTGATACACATACACTGTAGGTAAAAGCCACAGCAGCTTCTTCTGGAGATGCTGAGAGGTCGAACTGCAGCTTCACATTATAACTCGTTTCGCAAATTTCTATTGCAAACTAAACCAAAGATATATTCTTCGCATTATCCAAGAGGTCCCACTTTGACTGCCGCCGCTGTTGCTACCACTTCTCTCGTCGGCCTTACTTCCGTGTACATTGGCTACCAGCGATACTACGCATCTTCGTCCAGTGTCACAAACGCCATCCACAACAAAATGAGCTCCAACAACACAAACAACAACATGAGCAGCGAACCGCCATTGGCGGCCAAAGATCGGACGTATCCAGACCACCAACACTTTATCGAAGTCTGTCCTGGTTTTTGGAATTGTCGTTCCAAATTTGTGGTCAAATCGCTCGTCAACATTTCCAGTCACATGTCGCTTTGTCGATTGGAGAATGGGGCCTTTGTGGCCATTGACGTGATTGATTTAGGGCAGATGCCCCCCGAGGCCAAGAAAGAACTGGATGAAATTACCAATCGCGGCGAAAAACTGGTGGCCGTGGTGAACACACATTCCTTTCATACCATGGGCATTCGACCTTTTCATGCGCAGTATCCGGGTATTCCAAGCACGCGATTATGGTACGGGTGTCCTCGTCACTTGCGCGAGATTACAACGGATGGAAACGACAAGGAAATAGTGTGGGAGGGCGGGAACCTAGAAGACGACAAGGTGCGAGCAGCACTGGAACCAGAGCTATCGCTCAAGATTCCAGTGGGGGCCGAGTTTAACGATCCCAAGCCTCCGGATGCCAATCATTTTTCCAATGTCTTTGTCTTGCACCGTGCTTCCAAATGTGTGCACAACGATGATTGTCTCATGTTTATTGAGAGTATCAAATCCTTTGGTATTTTGGCCTCAGGTCTGCTCTGGTTGGGTGGGGTCAAACCCAACACTTTGACCTTTCATTTGTCATACAAAAAAGCATTGGTGGATCCCCTGGGATTTCGGGATTGGTTGCAATGTCTACTCAACGAGTGGGATTTTGATCATCTTTGTACGGCGCACAATGGCAACTGCTATGGGGATGCCAAGAAACGCATCCGAGAGCTTTTGGAAAAGAAGGATAAGGAATTGGAAAGTCTGGCGCAGAATCGTGCCGAGGGTAAGATGGAGGACTCCAAGTGGAGCGAGGGAGCGTGGGGTGGCTGCGAGGAGTGCGAGTGTGGTTGAAACATATCCGGACTCAATTATAATTATTATCTGTTTGCGATGGGAGATGGAAATTTTGACGCATTGTATGCCTTCGGAACAAACACCTCTGCTTCGACAATGCGCGTCAGCACCTCTCGGTAAATAATGGTTTGTCCTCCACTTTTTTAGACCAAAAATTATATTTGCCACGAGATGCAGTGACATCCGTTGCGCGATGTGATCCGCTGATGAAGCGGAACCTAGTAGTGCGGCATTGCCGAAAATATTTTTTGGGCTGGTAACTTTCTTCTTCTGTACTACAAGCTAGCAGTTAGCTCTCATACAGTAGTCTCTCTCTCACACAGTAGCTGCTAAAATCAAGGCCAACGAATGTGGCTGGTGCGGTGTGCGACAAGAAATAGGTAAAAAAGAGTTTAAGGAAGGGCTGGCGACGGCAGGGCTACTAGAATTAGGTTTTTCTGTGAACGCCTTCGGATTTTCAGGTGAAGTCTGAACTCCAGTTGCAACCTCACATTAAGCTGCGGAGATGTCATCCAACACGCCTTGAACGTGCCATGCGCGCCGGCACACCATTTCAAGAGTTTCAAGAGTTTCAAGCATTTCAAGAGATAGCAACACATTTCAAGAGTGTTTCAAGAGATAGCAAGAGTCATCAAGAGTTTCAACAGTTTCAAGAGCATGAATCGTTTTGAAATTCCGGCCGGCGCGCCCATTGATGACAGCGCCAATTTCATTTCAAAGAGTTTCAAGAGCACCAAGTGTTTCAAGCGTTTCAAGAGACAACAACACATTTCAAGAGTGTTCCAAGAGACAGCAAGATTTGTCAAGAGTTTCAACAGTTTCAAGAGCACGTTTCAAGAGTGACTGACAAAGCACGACTCGATTCTGTTTGCCGAACCTTGCGGGAAACTTTCCCAACCAGAGACCATTCTGAGCTCAGAATGTCTGTTCATGGAAGTTGTGGGATCCTGTCTCTCATTGCCAGATTGGCACAGTCTCAGCTGCGCGAGCAAGAACTGCTGCTGAAGCATTTTGGGGCAGATCTCAGGCGCAACATTAGCTTTCATCAAGGATGTGCAAAGAGCCGGAACGTCGCATTTGTTGCCATTTGGGATTCATTTCGGGAATGTGACACAGAGCATCTTCGAGTTTCGAACCTCACCCCCAGTTGTCAAATTCTCTTTTGACAGCTTCGGGTGCAATGCTTCTGACAACAAACCAGTGGGAAGACCTTGGAGCAAACTCATTGCACCAAATTCCCCAACGAATTCACTCAGGCGCATTGGACTGCATGCATGCACCATGGACGAAAGGGGACACAAGACATTCTGTTGCGGCAGTCGGTCAGCAACTAGAAACATGGAGGAGAGATGGATGCAGTTGGCTGCAATAAATTGTGACGTGACTTCAACAGCAGCATTTTTTGATGTCGAACGAGGCTCAATCTTCATCATTGGTGGAAACACAGGTGGAGAGGGATTTGCACACCTTGGAGGATTGCAATTGCTTTTGTGTTTTGACATTGTGCAGAAAGAATGGTTGGATGTTGGGATTCCTGATTTTCCAAGCAGTGCTCACTCCGGGCACCCTGTTGTTGCTCCAGATGAGACTGCAGTTCTTGTTGCAGGGCGGAAAATGTTTGCTGGCTGGTTTGACAAAAATGGACATGCGGTGGAAATATTTTGTGAGGTGTTCTCGTTGAATGTTGGCACTGATTAGCCAATAAAATGCATGTGTCCATCTCACGCATTCTTTTCGAGCATTCAACCCATTCCACTAACAAAGTGTCACAACCAGATTGCAAATCATTCCCTGATTTCCCATCTTTGCATGATGTTGAATGCTGCTTCCAACAAGCATTGCACATTGTTCATTGTTTAGGAAATGCATTTTTGAGAGGTTTTCCTCAAAATGAGAAATCACATCGTGCATTCCGTTTCAACGCAGAAATTGAACTGTCGAGAACAACACACCAACACATCCAGCAGAATTGCATCTGTGAGTCAGCACTGTGATTTAGTCTTGATTGCATTCTATTGTACCCAGTCATGTGTATTGCAAGAGGTTTTGGGTTGGTCTTCTTGTGCTCTTGCATGTGCTCATGGTGTTGTCCTCTGTTCCGCCTCGCCATCATGATGTTCCTAGGAACCCGAACCCTTCGTGACAGGCCCACATGTTGGCGTTCGGGAAGGATCAGTCGTGGATCGAAACAACACAAACCATCAAATCTGATTGAGCATTTCATTGTTGCAGACGTGTATTGCCTGGTGAATCTTCATCATGATTGGAATGATCGTCCATTATCAACTACTGTATCATGTCACAAATAAAAAAAAACAAAAAACATCAAATAACCGTAATTGTATTCAATACCCCAGAAGTATGTCGTCGCGCTGCCCAATTTGCCTAGAAGACTTGCAGGACAACAAAAACAGGAAACCGACAACTTCCGACCCCTCGGGCGTTATCGCACTATCCCAATGTGGCCACGAGTTTTGCACGCCCTGCCTAGAAAAGTGGTTGCTGCAGCTCCAACTCGGTGGTCAACGAGAAGATCCCGAGAATGGTGCGACATGTCCTCAGTGTCGGTCTCCTATATCGGCAGAAGATATTGCATCCGTTCTTGGCCGTGGTAGCAATGGGGCGTTGTTGACAGAAGCAACACCCGACAAAGAAGTGGTCGTAACATCAGGAGAAGATAACAATGAAGCAGCAGCCGCAGCAGTAGCAGCGGAGGAAGATCCGGATGAATTCACCAGAGCATATCTAGACAATCTCAAAGAGCAAGGACAAGCACAGCAATGTCCTGGTTGCAAAATCTGGATTGTCAAAACTATGGGTTGTGACGCCATGACTTGTATTTGCGGCTGCCATTTCCGCTATTGTTGCGGAGAAGAACGATCGTTTTGCCTCTGTGGTGATGACGGAAGCTATTATAGCGAAGACGCTAGTTATTACAGTGGCTATTACAATGATGAAGGAAGCTATTGCAACTACGATGATGAAGGAAGCTATTGCAGCTACGATGACGAGGCAAGTTACGAATTCGAACGGGAGGAAACGATGATCGCGCCCCTTTTCACAGAAGTCTGGTACCAAGAGGATGACGGCATATCGCTGTCTTCGTATATTAGTGAACAAGGCAGCTATGTATCAAACAAAGACCACAGCCGCAGCGAGGAAGGTAGCTATGTATCAGACAAAGACTACAACAGCAGCGAGGAAGGCACATATTGTGACTACGGCGAGGAGGAAGCAAGCTATGTATCTAACAATGGCCATAGCCGCAGCAGCGAGGAAGGCAGCCATTGCGAGAACGACGACAATGACGGCAAATGCCATAGAGAAGCCAAGCTCGAAACCACCAAGGCCCTACAACAGACCAACACACCCGAATGCGAGTATTGGCCGTGGGGCTTCTACGGAAACGGAGATGGAGAGGAACAAATACTAGAAGAGGATACACTCGAGAACATGGTTATCACGGCCCCTCGCATGAAAGTCTTTGGAACTTCTTCAAGCTGAAGAAAGAAGCACATCACAAACCATCGCAAACCATCGGTGCCAGACTCGAACTCTTTCTTGGCGCCTCAATAGCCGTTCCACCCGCAGCATAACAGCAGTACCAGTAGCATAACGGCAACAGCAATAAACAAATAACTTAACGCTACACAGCACCTGGATGCGAGCGCCAGAAAAGACCGTCTACGGGCAGAGCCACGAGCCCGGCCTGTCCTGCCCTGCCCTGCCGCCCGTCTGCCAAATCTGGCTGATTTCTTTGGTGCAGTACTAGCACGTCTTGAAATGGGATGCTCCCGCGATGAGAGAAGTCAACAGAGACCGCAATTGTACGTCGTACAGCACCGGGACTAATGGCAGTCAGTGATGGCAAACTGGCCGGTACAATACTATCTTGTACCGTACCCTTTTACTCGCGACAGGTTCGGGAAGCACTGTGCGACCGCATCTAAACTTTCCTTCAACAACCCCATCCCTATAGTTATGTATGCTATGACAAAGATACACCACGATCTTTTGTGTCGCCCCGAAATTGAAGTAAACGATAAAATAAATACCACGAGATGATGAAGCACGCAAACCATTCATTGCCACTACTAGTAGTCTGCTACCTACAGTATTTAGCTAACTTACCAGTATTAACAACAATATTAGCCTTCCATTCCCTGCTCCAAGTACACACTATCTTATTTCTTGTCGACAATGGTTTTGATCTGCTATAATTGCCATCGTTGGCTGTTCCTACTCGTTGTCATCTGCCTGGTCGGTTTCTCACCAAGTACGTGCTCCGACACCATTACTGGTGAACGCAAACATAACAACCAAAATGAACGGTTAATCGTCATGCAATTGAAACGATGCAAATTTCACATAACTCGTGTTCTTCGCGGTCTGGTGGAGAAATTTTCGAAACGAAATCCGCACAAAAAGACAACCTCCCAGTTTGATGCACCACGAGTGGTTGATGATTTTTTGTCATCGGACGAAGCCACCCAATTATTGGCACGATACGAACCACTCTTGCGCGCGTCGTTGGAACATTCGGCTCAAACGGGGGTGCGTGTGTCCAAATATCGAACCTCTCGATCGGTACGATTGCCACCGGTCGGGGATCCTTTGGTCTTTGCCATTGAAGCCCGTGCTGCTGCTGTGGCAGGCTTTGATGTGACCCACGTCGAAGATTTTCAATTGGCCTGTTATGGACCCGACCAATTGTATGCCCTGCATCGTGATGATGCCGCCGATAACACGCAAATACAGAATCGTCGAATGGCTACCGTCCTCATTTATTTACAAGCTCCTACAGAGGGTGGAAGTACCTTGTTTACCATGCAACCTCTCGAAGAGGAACGCGACCTCCGACAAAAACAACCTTTGAGAACCGAACAAGACGCTTTGAATTTGTTTCATTCGTATTGCAAAAAACCCAAACGACATCACGTCATGGTGCAAGCACAAACTGGGCGAGCCGTGACATGGTTGAATTGGAGACAGCCAATCCAAAATACAACCCAAACAGATACGACAACAGATGAAGCTGTATTTATGAAAGAATCAACACATGGGGCTTGTCCTGTCATACAAGGACAAAAATGTGTCATTCAACAATGGATTGCCGCCGAACCATTGCCTCTGCGTCGAGACAATCTCCTTGCGATTTTTCCATTGGGTGCCGATCGTTCGTATTATCCTTCCACCACGTCCACCACATCCACAAATCCATATCAGCAGGACGACAGCGACAGCGACACACAACATTGTTTTGGCGATGTCAGTCCACAACAAGGACGGCACCTACTCTCCAATCTATGCCCAATATCCAACAGCGCGTCTGTAGCAACGACTAGAATACAAATCTTGAAAGAGGGACCATACGAAAATGTTGGAGCCTTGCGTCTCATTAGTGGAAGCGGTTGGACCACCAGTTTACCCTTTTATACGCGGCAACTTGACCATACAAACGAAGGAACCAGCGCAAAAATGACCATCAAACAAGGCGTGACAGCCATGTTTTGGATCTCTGGCACTCAACCGGGATGGACACTCTTGTCGTGGAACCATGTCACGTGGGGACACATTCAATTGCGAGCCCTGGCAGGATATCAAATGGAATTGTCGTGGTCGACCGCCGCGACTGTCATACCCCAACCCGCAACGTCTACCACGAATGCCTTCCTTCCCAAAATGAACGCAGATGATTGGAAGGATTGGTCGTGGGTTGTCGTTTATACTAGCTCCAAACAAGTGCGTGTTCAAATGTATGCACGGGATGGTACCTTGCTGGGGCACGCACAATTGGAAAATCCCAAACAACCACAAGGCCCTGATGTTGCTGGGGATGATTCGTGCCTTGCTGATACAGATGATAGTGATGACGGCGACGAGAATCCATCAGAAGTACAATTGCAATTGTTTATTCCATCCACAATACACAGCAGCAGCGGCGATAGTAGCGCCGGTGATAGCGCCAATACTACTGCCTTTGTGTCGTCACACCCACCCGAGGAACCCGCCGTGGCCTTTGCCACTCCATCCAATAAACCAACCACAGCCAACACCAACAACAATAATGGTCCGTCAACATCCTCCGTGGTTGTTTCTTTTTTGCTCCTCTACGCGGGACCACTGGAGGATGCGGATGCAGTCCTCTTGCGCCATCAAGCCAAACGCTATGACATTCATACCTAACCAAGGAAAATAATAGGTGACTAAGCAACATTTTTTTTGTTGAAATGTGTGCTGAAAAATAGCTAAGTTAGTGATCCTTAGGCAAACCTGGTGGGAAATCCCCTACACAGGCAAAGAGTAAGATTGTGAAGTCTCTAGGTTTCATTGTTTCTTTTGCCAAATCACCATGCATAGTGGCACAAAATCCATCTGCTGCATATTGCAATTCTTAACCAAAGAACTATTCATAATGAGAGTTATGAAGGTTTTTTTGCATCAAATTACATGACCCAACCAAGCCCAATTACTGTAGGTGAAAATTAGGAGGTCTTTTCTTCTCAGAGGAAACTCAGAAGTTTTGGCTTTAATGAACAAGATCTAGGACATCTCAGCTCCACAAAGCCCACCTCAACATCAATGTGGCTCCAGAAGCCATGATGGACACTGAAAGCACAACCAACATTTCACTTGACACAATGCACGTTGTTGGTAGTCAAAAACAGACTACTCCTTGCAAGTTCAGTTCTGTTCAGATGCGTCAGCAGCTGGATGCTGTTGTTCAGATCATTTATTGGGGCTCATCACAAAAGTCCATTAGCAAGAAAATGTAGGGTAAAAAATTGGCATTTTGCACCTGAACGACAACATTGGTTTTGTTTGCAAACATGGTCTAAATTTGAGCCTCATTTTTGTAACCAGCAAAGCCTTCGCATCAGCACAACCAACAAACTTGTTGGCCCAGAAGATCTTTGATCTGATGCACTGAAAAAGCATTTTACTACACAAGATTCAAGGATGTGAAAATGTGTGACTTTTTTTGTAAAAGTTAGCAACAGCAAACGCAACAGTAGAGATGGAAACATTGTCACAAACTTGTGACCAAGATGGAAGATTTCTGATTTTGCTTGTCATTTGCACTGATGACAGAACAATGCACAGAGTTTCAAGGAATGAACTGCAACATGTGGACTTGCAATAGATGGTTTAATTTTTGAATTTTGTCAAAACATCACAGTTTTTGCTGGTTGGCCGGGTTGGTGCCTTTTTGTTGCTGACCCAACAACTGTGCATGAAGACAGCAAACAATTTTGCCTGAGTCTGACCAATTTTGTTCATCCATTTTCTAAAAGATGTTTGATCTGAAATCACTGTTGACTCATCAATGCAAAATTGCCAATGCATGGTTTCACAGAACAAATGATGCATTCGCCATCTGTTTGATGACAACTCTTTGTTGCAGTTCATAATGCATCCTGGCTTTGGTTGACTTTTATTGACAAATGTTTGCAAGTTGTTCATGTTGCAAACACATCAGATGCATCAACGCAACTTGGACTCTTCAATGTGGATGACACACCCGTTGTGGTTTGTGATTCCTTGACATTGTTTTGTTTTTGAGGATTGTGTTTGCATCAACATCCATTCCAATCACATGTTGAGGTCCATGGCCATCCATCTTTGTGTTGCAACATTGTAGGGACCCTCTTTATGCCCTGTTTTGCAAAAGTGTGTCATAAATGTTACAAAAACTACAGAGTCTTTCTTGATTCCTTTCATTAACTCTTCTAATTCCTCACCTTTCCTTCTTTCTCGGGCACAGTCAGAAAGGTTGTCAAGCGCATCACCCAATCGATGACTGACGTGGTCGCGAGAAAGTGAAGACACTGTTTGCAGTTTGCACCGAATGAATAGAACGCGTCTTCGTTGAAGACGTGGAAGGAAACACGACAAAGCAAGGGCTTAATACAACTAAAGACTCTAGTAACTGTTGACAAACGCCTGACACCGGCTGGACTGACGTGGAGCAAACTGCAACTTGGCCAGCTATCGAGCGAACAGCAGAAAGAACTCGAATTGCACTTCTTTCAATTTCAAATTTCAAATTCTTAACTACGATTCTTAAATAGTTGTTCGGAACATCATTTCAGATCCGCACGAATCAACCAATCGCTCGAAAAGACACCACCACGTAAGCAAAAGAGGGGCAGTATTACAGTACGACGTACATACTACTCTAGAACCGTTTGGTAGAAAAGGCAATACTAATACTTTAAGTGGACTTGTGCTAGCTGAACTACTAGCTAGAATCGATGCCTGTACTATTATAGTACTATGAATAGTGTTTGGTAATGCTAGCATTAGCATTAGCATTAGTTGCACATTAGCGCATTACCGCAGTTGGTAATGCTGGGA
>ENA-ORBV01013144-ORBV01013144.1-microbial-mat-metagenome-genome-assembly--contig:-NODE-13144-length-12619-cov-93.553979_pt1 | contig 12619 bp, 9 predicted proteins | sample MGYA00237777_ERZ505514 | MGnify/ENA primary metagenome ERZ505514 (study PRJEB26160, sample SAMN06269048) | microbial mat metagenome | isolation source: Oligotrophic lake microbial mat | place...
GGTGACGTCTACCTGCGGATGGACAACTTCCTGGTCAAGGCCGTCCGTTCGGGCACGAACGCTTGCGCTGCCGGCGTGACCATCAGCGGCTTGGTGACCGCTGCGGGGATCGCGGGCCAAAACGTGGCCGTGCTGAACACGAACTTCGGCACGTTCCTCTTGGCGAACGATCGCACCGTGGCGACCGCGGGCCAGAACTTCTTCTCCGTCGTCCAGGCGTTCAACACGAACGGCAACGCGACGACGGTTCAGTGGCCGGGCACGTTCACGCCCCCGACGAGCGCGGGCTGGTACGACTTCTCCTACGACCCCGCCTCGAGCACGCTGGCGATCCTCGACTTCCTGAACCGCAGCGTCTTCCTGTTCTCGGTCGGCTCGACCCAGGCCGGAACGACCTTCTGCTCGGGTGACGGGACAGGCACGGCCTGTCCGTGCGCCAACTCCGGTGTGGCCGGGAACGGCTGTGCGAGCTCGGTCAACCCGAGCGGTGCCAACTTGGGCTCGACGGGAGTCGCGAGCATCGGCAGCGACAGCGTCGTCCTGACGGGGAGCGGCATGCCGAACAGCTCGGCGCTGTACTTCCAGGGCACGTCCCAACAAGGCGCCGGCGCCGGTACCGTGTTCGGTGACGGACTGCGCTGCGCCGGCGGGACGATCACCCGCCTCGGCACGAAGACGAACGTCGGCGGTGGGTCGCAATACCCCGCAGCGGGTGACCCGTCGGTCTCCGTGCGTGGTCTCGTGAGCGTGCCCGGCACGCGCACCTACCAGATCTGGTACCGGAACGCAGCCGCCTTCTGCACGGCGTCGACGTTCAACCTCTCGAACGGACGCGAGATCGTCTGGTCGCTGTGACTCCACCGAGCCGAACCGGTCCACCTGAGGACGACCGGTTCGCGCCGAGCAGTCGAGCGAGGCGGGCCCCTGTGGGTCCGCCTCGCCGCATTCTCACCAGTACCTTGGACGAGAGCGTCGCCGCGCTCGACGTCACGAGCATCGATGCCCGTCGTCACCCAACGCAACCTGACGTCGCTCTACTTCGTCGGCCTCGTGACGCCGTGCTGAGCGGCCAGGAAGGCCGCCTCCGCCGTCGTTCCGTCGCCCGCTTCGCAGCGCGTTGGGTGACCCGACTTGTTCAACGCTAGCGGGTGATCCCGAAGTTCGCGGCATCACTCAGGCCGCCTGCGACTCCCTGGACTGCGCTGCAGCTCCTCCGAGAACCTCCGCGCCGACCGCATCGACGTGCGTGTCGACCTGCGAGTCCCTGGACTGCGCTGCAGCTCCTCCGAGAACCTCCGCGCCGATCGCATCGACGTGCGCGTCGACCTGCGACTCCCTGGACTGCGCTGCAGCTCCTCCGAGAACCTCCGCGCCGACCGCATCGACGTGCGCGTCGACCTGCGAGTCCCTGGACTGCGCTGCAGCTCCTCCGAGAACCTCCGCGCCGACCGCATCGACGTGCGCGTCGACCTGCGACTCCCTGGACTGCGCTGCAGCTCCTCCGAGAACCTCCGCGCCGATCGCATCGACGTGCGTGTCGACCTGCGACTCCCTGGACTGCGCTGCAGCTCCTCCGGGGGGTGCAACGGACCTGCGTCGTCGCTGCGCCTTGCCAGGAAGGCGCATTCAGCCTGAGTTAGGCCGCGAACTTCAGAATCACCCGGCTAGGGCGTGAACGTCAGCGCGATCGCGTCCGACAGGTTGAAGCCCGCACCCCCGGCGGCCGCGTTGCGGTACCACAACTGGAAGCGGCGCTGGATACCGGCCGTGATCGCGCCGCCGCCCGCGCTCATCGGCGGGCTCGTGTAGTTGACGAAGCGCAGCGTGTTCCCGTTCGCATCGAGGAACTGCGGAGGGCCGAGGCGCCAAGTGGTCCCGCCGATGCACCGGAAGCCGTTCCCGAAGGGGACCTGCGTCGCGGCAGCTCCGTAGTAGAAGAGTCCGACCGAGTTCGGCGGCCCGCCCTCGGCGACGAGGACCAGGTTGTTCGCGGAGACGCTCGTCGTGCCCGACCAGCCGACGAGCATTCCCGGTCCGGCGGTGTTGGGCGCGGTGGCGCACTCGTTCTCGCCCTCGGGCGCGTGGACGAGCTTGACCGCATCGGCCGACGTCCACTCGGCCGCGTCGGCACCTGTGTTCGTGAGCGCAACGCGCACGGCCGAGGGACCCTGGCCGAAGAGGAAGCGCCCGAGTCGGATCCAACGGCTGCCGTTCGCGCGCTGATCGATCGGGACGACGGAGGTCTCGTCGTAGCTGTGCACCGTGTACTGGGCGGTGTCGTTGCGGTTGCTCGCGGCCGTGTACCACACATAGACGTCGTACGTGCCCGTGCGCGGCACGGCGAGGCGCCATTCCACGGAGACGGGCGCGGTCCCGGGCGCCACGCGCGAACCGAAGCGCATCGCGCCCGCCTGCGCCGAGGACTGCCAACCAGCCGACGTCTCGGCGTACGTCGCCGCGCCGTCCGCGTCGTCGCCGACGATCTGGATGCTGCGCGAGGACACGAACGGGTTCACTGCCGACGCGTTCCAGGGACCGCCGGGGGCCGGCAAGTTGTCGATCTCGTCCTGGATCGCGATCTGGGCGGTGTACTGGTGGTAGACCCACAGCGCCCCGTGCGGCACGCCCTGGCCGCGCGCATAGTTCAGTTGATTCTGCACGAGCGACCAATCGGTGTCGTCGCTGGCCCGATAGCCGACACCGAGCTTCGACAGGTACGAGCCCGCCTGCGTGCGGCACGTCTGGAACTCCGTCTGGAACGACGCGAGAGACGTCAGGTACATCTGCGGCATCACGAGGTCGATGTAGCCGCCGGCGAGCCAGCTCGACCAGCGCTGCATGTGCTGCGTGATCCCGTACGAGCCCGTGGGCGCCGACGAGACGACGATCGTCGGGTTGGCCGATTTCACGGCGTTGAAGGAGCGCTGCATCAGGCTGTTCACGAGCCCCTCGCGGAACGTGACCCACTGTGCGGAGTTCACGTTCGACGGCGGATTGACGCCGTACTGCGCGAAGTAGAGCGCGGCGGTCGGAGCTTCATAGCCGTACTCACGCCCGGTCGACTTGCGGCCCCAGCGGATGCGATCGAGCTGGATGTCGTCGAAGTCGTAGTCCTGGGCCAGCTCCGTCACCATCGCTACCAAGAGGTCCGTCGCGGGCTGGCTGCCCGGCGAAAGGAACACGAAGCCGCCGTTCTCACTGGTGACCGGATCCCCGCCGATGTCGCGCGCCAGCCAGTCCGGGTGCGCGACGGCCAGTGGATGCGAGCCGAGCCCCACGGCGAGCCCGTACTCGAACCACGCGCCGACCTGCAGGCCCTCGTCGTGGAAGATGCGGCACAGATCGCGTGCGTAGTCGATGCTGCTGCTGGCCCAGTTGCCGCCCGCGGCCTTGTAGGCGCGACTCGGCCACAGCGTGGACTGGCCGGAGTACATGGCCACGTAGACCGTGTTCATGCCGCCGTTGCGGATGTTCTGCGCGATCGCGCGCAGCTGCGGCTCGCTCTTGCCGACGAAGGTGTATTGCGTGAGCCAGCACGAGCGAACTTCGGACGCCTGGGCCGGGGCGACGCTGGCCGGGGCGACGCTGGCCGTGGCGATCAGCGCAGTGCAGGCGGCGAGGAACGAGGAGACGGCGCTGTGGAGGGACCTCATGCCGCGAGGATACGACCATTACCGCGACTCCGCCTGTCCTCGCGGTCGTTCCAACGCCTGCGGCCATGATGCTCCTGCAGCGGACAGCGCTATCCGTGAAAACCGGTCCCTAGAAGAGGACCTGGTCGACACGCAGGACGCCCTTCGTGCCCGAGGCAGGCGATCGCAACGGGCTCGAGCGGCTGTGTCGGTAGGTCACTCGCCCACTCGTGCAGCTCGAGCGGCTATCGCTCGACCCCGAGGGCAAGGTGATCAACGCGCTTCGTCGGTGCGGGCGCGACGGCACCTCCGCGATTCCGTTCGAGCAGCTCGACTTCCTCGCCCCGCTCGCGCCGCGGCCGCGAGCGCACATGTTGACGTCTCACGTCGTGCTGGCGCCGGCGACCAAGTGGCGCGAGCTCATCGTGCCACTCTCGCCGAGTTCGCTGGATGGCACGCACGGCGAGGAGCGCCACGGGCCGAACTCCTGCTGCGCGCATTATCATCGACGTGCAGACCTGCCTGCATTCCGACGGACGGCGGGAACGGACTCGCGTTCCTCACCGACGGCCTGATCATGCTGCCAAGATCCTGGGCAGCCCTCGGACCGTCGACCGAGTCGCCATGCAGCGCGTCCGCTCGAACGGTCCTGAGTTCGAGTTCGCGGAGTAGCGGCCCGGATCCTTCATCGTGCTTCCTGAGCAGGCTCGGGCAGGCACGTTCGCTGGGCAGGTGCTCCTGCTGTCGCGCGGAATGGGACTCTGGGACGTCGTGTTCGGCGGCGCCTTGGTGTCGTTCACGTTCGACGCACTCGCCGTCGCGCTCGGCGCTCGCCGCCAGACGATGCTGCGGAATCCGTGGGCGACCGCCGCGCCCTGCGTCGTCATCGCAATGGTTGCCTGGTTCGCGTATCGAGCAGTGCGTCGGTCCCTCGAGCACGGACGCGACCGCGGATCACTCGGTGCCGGCGTTCGTCCGCGTTTCGACGCCGAGACGGTGCTCGAGCACGGGGCTCTGCTCGAGCACGCGCACTGGCCGCCCGGCCCGCGCCTCTGAATCAGCCTGCAGCGCGTGGTTTCGCGGCCATTTCCTGGCAAGATCGGCGGACTCGACACCCGCGCAGCCGATGCAACCGACCATCCCTCACGCCGCGAACCTGGACCAGGCAGCCGTCGGCAACGGCCGCGCCCTTGCGCTGGTGTCGCCACGCGGCTCGCTCGACTGGCTGTGCCTGCCGCGCTTCGACTCGCCGAGCGTGTTCGCCCGCCTCCTCGACGAGGAGCGCGGCGGCCGATTCCGCGTCCTGCGCCGCGGGGCCGAGATCGAGGGCAAGCTCGAGTACCTCGTGAACACGAACGTCGCTCGCGTGGAATTCCGCGACGGCGACGAGGCCTGGGAGCTCCTCGATTTCGCACCGCGCGTACCCGAGGGGCTCGGCGTCAGCGTCCCGATCGAGCACGTGCGCTTGCTGCGACCGATCTCCGGGGAGCCGCGACTGAGCATCGATTTCGATCCGCGCCCGGGTTATGCGGCAGCGCCGGTCGAACTGCGCGAGAGCACGTGCGGCGTCGACGTCGTCAGTGCGCACGGACCGATCTCGCTGCAGACCAACCTGCCCATCCCCTACGTGCTCGGGAAGCGCGAGTTCGCGTTGACGCGACCCACGTGGTTCTCCGTGCGGTACGGCGCCACGACCGAGCGACGCGAAACGGCCGGGATCCTGCGCGACCTCGACCTCACGATCGCGGGCTGGCGAGCCTGGGCGCGGACGTGCGCGCTGCCGAGCTTCGTGCCCGAGCATGTCCTGCGGTCCGCGCTGACGCTGAAGCTCCACGCGTACCACGACACGGGCGCGATCATCGCGGCCGCGACGACCAGCGTTCCCGAGGCGCTCGGGACCGAGCGCACCTGGGATTACCGCTACTGTTGGTTGCGCGACGCCGCGTTCGTCGTCGAGGCGTTGCGGCGACTGTCGCACCTCGCCGAGGGCGAACAACTGCTGCGTTTCCTGCGCGACATGGTCGAGTCGGGACCGCTCCAACCCGTCTACGGGATCGGCGGTGAGCGCGACCTCGAAGAGCGAATGCTGCCGCACCTCGCCGGTTTCGCCGGGAACGGTCACGTCCGCGTCGGCAACGCTGCGGCGATCCAGCGCCAGAACGACTTGATGGGCGAGCTGGTCCTGTGCTTCGACACGATGCTCTCGGACCCGCGCGTCGTCGTCGAGCGTCCTGAAGCGTATTGGCCCGTCATCGAGCGACTCGTCGAGGACGCGATCGCCGCCGCGCGCGAGCCCGACATGAGCATCTGGGAGTTCCGCACGCTGATGCGGCACTACACGTTCTCGCTGGCGATGTGCGCCGTCGCGGCTCACCGCGGAGCGCGAATCGCCGAGAGATTCGGCCGGATGGAGCACGCGCGGCGCTGGAGCCTCGCGAGCGACGAGTTGCGCGCCGAACTCCTGGAGCGCGGCTACAACCAAAGCCTCGGCTTCTTCACGCAAGGGCTCGACGGCGTCAACCCGGATGCCTCGAACCTGCTCTTGCCGAGCCTCGGACTGATCGACGCGCACGACCCGCGCTTCGTTTCGACCGTTCGCGCCTACGAGGAGAGGCTCGTCGAAGGCGGAATGATGATGCGCTACCGGAACGAAGACGATTTCGGCGAGACCACGAGCGCGTTCACGATCTGCTCGTTCTGGTGGGCCGAAGCGTTGGCGCTCATCGGCGACCTCGACCGCGCGCGCGAGGTGTTCCTCCACATCGCCGCGCACGCGAACCCGGTGGGACTCTTCTCCGAGGACGTCGATCCAAAGACGCGGCGGCTGCTGGGCAACTTTCCGCAAGCGTACACGCACGTCGGTTTGATCCACGCGGCGACGACGATCGGGGGACTTCTCGACGCGCGCGACGGACGGGTGCGCGCTTGGTGTTCGTCGTGAGGTGCGCGCCGTGACACGCACGCTCTTCGTGTCGAATCGGTTGCCCGTGACCGTGATCGCGCGCGACGGCCTGGTGAAGGTCACGCAGAGCAGCGGCGGACTCGCGACGGGTCTCGCCGGACCGCACGAGAAGGGCGGTGGCACCTGGGTCGGTTGGCCCGGGCCGACGTGGGATCTGACGCCGGCCGACCGTGCACGGCTCGACACGCAACTCGAAGAGCTGCGGCTGGCGCCGGTCTACCTGACGCAACGTGAGGTCGAGCGCTACTACGAGGGCTGGGCGAACGGACTGCTCTGGCCGCTCTTCCACTCGCTGCTCGATCAAGCGCCGATCGACACTGGCGGTTGGGAAGAGTACAGCGCGGTCAACCAGCGCTTCGCCGAAGCGGCCGCAACACGGATGCAGCCGGGCGATACGGTCTGGATCCACGACTACCAGCTCCTGCTCGTGCCCGCGATGCTGCGCGAGCTCGTGCCGACCGCGCGCATCGGCTTCTTCCTCCACATCCCTTTCCCGCCGACGCCGATCCTGCGCGCGCTGCCGCACCGCGAGGCGCTTTTGCGCGGACTGCTCGGCGCGGATCTCGTCGGCTTCCACACTCAGTCGTACACGCGCCACTTCGCGTCGGCGCTGCAGCGTGTGCTGGGTCTCGAAGTCAGCGTCGATCGCGCGCGCATCGGCAGCCGCGAAGTGCGCTTCGGTTCCTTCCCGATGGGCGTAGATGCCCAGTCCTTCGAGGACACTGCGAGCACACCGGCCGTGCTCCAGCGCGTGTCCGAGATCCGCGGCGGATCCGCGCCGCGCTTGCTCGTCGGCATCGATCGACTCGACTACACGAAGGGCATTGGTCGCCGGCTTGCGTCCTACGAGCGCTTGCTCGAGCTGCGCCCTGATCTGCACGGGAAGATCCACTTGCTCCAAGTCGCGGTGCCGTCGCGCTCGAGCGTCCCGGCGTACGGCGACATCCGCGATCGAGTCGACGCGCTCGTCGGCCGCATCCAAGGACGCTTCTCGACTCCGACGTGGTCGCCGATCCGGTACGTGCGCCGCGGGCTCGATCGCGACGAGGTCGTGGCGCTGTACCGCGCCGCCGAAGTTCTGGTCGTGACGCCGATCCGCGACGGGATGAACCTCGTCGCGAAGGAGTTCGCAGCGTCGCGACCGGACGAGGACGGCGTGCTCGTTCTATCCGAGTTCGCCGGCGCCGCGTCGGAACTCGCCGGCGCCGTCCTCGTGAATCCCTACGACATCGAAGCGACCGCGCGCGGCATCGCGACCGCGCTCGACATGCCGCGCGACGAGCGACGCGAGCGCATGCGCCTCCTGCGCGCGCGCGTCGCGTCCGCGGACGTGCACACGTGGGCGCGCGATTTCCTGGCCGCTCTCGAACGCACGGAGGCGCCCATGACCATCCGCACGGACTTCGACGATCCCGCCGACGTTGCCGCGCGCATCCAGAACGGCCGCGAGCGTGGCGTGGTGCTGCTGCTCGACTACGACGGCACGCTGGTCGAGTTCGCCCCGCTACCCGAGCAGGCGCGTCCCGACGCGGAGCTGACGACGCTCCTCGCGCGACTCGCCGCGACGCCGTGGATCTCGCTGCACATGGTCAGCGGGCGCCCGCGCGACGACATGACGCACTGGTTCGGCGAACTCGACGCCGCGCTGCACGCGGAGCACGGCCTGTGGTCGCGCCCGCGCGGCGCCAAGTCTTGGAGCCGCCGCGCGCCGGCCGCGCTGCCGTCCGCGGACGTGATCGCCGCGATCCTCGAGGACTTCGCCGAGCGCACGCCGGGCGCCTTCGTCGAGAAGAAGTCGTCGGTGCTCGCGTGGCACTGGCGCCGGGCCGACGCTGAATTCGGCGCGCGGCAGAGCAACGAGCTGCGCCAGCATCTGGCCGAGATGCTGTCGAACGTCGCGGTCGAGGTGCTCGTCGGCGATCGAGTCGTCGAGGTGCGTCCGCACGGCGTGCACAAGGGACTGGCGGCGGCGGAGGCACGCGTCGAGCACGGACCGAACGCGCTATTGGTCGCGTTCGGCGACGACCGCACGGACGAGGACTTGTTCGCGACGCTCGGCCCGGACGACATCGCGATCCAAGTCGGACCGCGCACGAGCTCGGCGTCGATGAGACTGCGCGGGCCGAGCGTGGCGCGGCAGGCACTCGAGCGGTTACTCGCTCAGGACTGAGCGATCCTGGCCGGCCGGCGCGCGATCGACGTGGAGCGGCATCTTGAACGGCGGGGCTCCGCGGGTCGAAGGGAACTCTTTGCGCGGCGAGTGACGTTCTGCGGCGCTACGAGCCACAGCCTGCGCACGCCGCGCTCAAGGCCGGGGACGGATCGGTCATGCGCTTGGATGACCTGCCCCCGCGGCACATCGAGGCCGCGATCACTCGCCGACCTCGGATTCGCGCACAGTTCTCGCGTCGAGCGGCGTTGTCGAGTGCATGAACTCAGTGCTGCTGCTCGCACTCGGCCTGATCGGGACTTCGGCCCCGGTCCGTGTCACGTGTTGCTATCCCAGCCCGCGCCGTTCCCTCGTCGCCGTCGGTGATGCGCTCGGAATCGTGCGCATCGTCGACGCCGCCCGCGATTCCGCGTTCACGCGGCTGCCCGTGAATCGAGGCGAGGTCGGCGCGCTGCGCTGGAGTTCCGACGGACGCCGGCTCGCGATCGCGAGTTCCGCACCGGATTCCGGCGCGTGGGTCGTGAGCTGGTCCGTGTGGGACGTCGACAGCGGGACGAAACAGTTCGAGACGGAGCAGCCCGGACGCGACGTCGGAGATTTCACGCTCGACGAGCACGGCGAGCGCCTCCTCGTGATCGCCTCACGTCGTGATGGGTACCTCGATTCCTCTGCGGTAGGCGCCGTCTCCGATATGGACTCGGCATCGCCCGCACGAAACCCGCAGCAGAGACCGATGTAGTATGCGCGTGGCGATGCCGACGCATTGGGGAGTCTGGATCCTTGTTTTGCTCGCCGCCGCGTGCTCGATCGCTTGCGGTCGCGAAGATCAGAGTGATGCGTTCGGCATGGGCGAGCCGCCCGCGCTTCTGAAATTCGGTGACGATGCGCTCTTCGACGAGGCGGCCGACGCGTTGCGATCAGCTACCGACGTGACGCTCTACGAAGGCCTCCCTCATCACACGAGGGAGCGCGATTTGCTCGAGTCGGAGCTCGCGTCGAAGTCGGTGGTCCGCAGCCACGACTGGCCGTTCTACGCGACGCCGATGCCGCTCGAATCGGCAGAGAAGGACGCGCTCCGCATCGCGTTCTCGAACCCCGGCAACTTCTCCGCGCGGGATCGGAACGTGTACAAGCTGTGCGGCGGCTTCCACCCCGATTACGAACTGCGCTGGTCAGGACCTGCGGGGAACTACGAGATGCAGTTCTGCTTCGGCTGCGGCGAAGTGAACCTCTACACGCCTTCCGGCATGGCCGGATTCGACATGATCGGCGGATACCGCGAAGACTCCACGAGTCCGTACCGCGAATTGCTCTTCACCCGCCGTGCGCAGAGGCCGGCTCCGCCGGCATGACGGTCCTGCGGGATTGCGTGGTGAGCGGAGGCGAGGCCGGCTCGGGTGGAAACTGTTCGTGGTGTCCGCCGCTGCCGCAGCCTCCGCCGGGTTGCAGCGCGCCGGACGGATCGCCAAGTGCGCCGATCGTCGGACTCGCGACGCTGCTCACGCCGCCGCCTCGCGCCCACTCTTGGATCCTCACGACGCGGACGTCGTGCCCTCGTCGAGGATCCGCACGTAGCTGTCGTAGACGAACACGCGGTTGCGCTGCTTGCCCGTGACCTCGCGCACGACGCCCTCCTTCTCGAGAACCTTCAGCATCGTCGTGACCGTGGGGCCGGTGAGGCCGGTCCGTTCCTGCATGCTGCGGATGGTCTGCGCGGGACGCTGCTGTAGCACGTGGTGCACGAGCAGCGCCGAACCGGCGCTACGACCGAGCTTCGCGATGCGTTCCCGATCCTCGAGGAACAGCGCTGCCAGCCGTTGCGCGGTGACGACCGCCTGATCCGCCGTTTCCCGCACGTCTTCCATGAAATAGGAGATCCACGCTTCCCATTCGCCGTGCGTACTGACGCGCTGCAGCAGTTCGTAGTAGGCCTCACGGTTCGCCTTGAAGTAGACGCTCGAGTAGAGCAGTGGTTCGCGCAGCACTCCCTCGGCTACGAGCAGCAGCGTGATCAAGAGCCGGCCCAAGCGACCGTTGCCGTCGAGGAACGGGTGGATCGTCTCGAACTGCACGTGCGCCAGCGCAGCCTTCAGCAGTGTGGAGGTCCGGGCCGGCTGGTCGTGAAGGAATCGCTCTAGGTCGGCCATGCACTCGTGGACTCGTTCCGGCGGGGCGGGACGAACTTCGCGACGCCCGGCCGGGCACCGCCGATCCAGTTCTGCGTGGTGCGGAACTCTCCGGGTCGCTGCTCACTACCGCGACCTTTGGCCAGGAGTTCGCCATGGATCTCGCGGAAGAGACGGCTGGAGATCGGGAATCCCCCGCGGATCCGCGCGACGCCGTGCTCGAGCGCGCGGACGTAGTTCGAGACCTCGCGGACGTCGTCGAAGGGAACTCCGAGAGCTGCGCCGACTTCGAACAGCGCGAGATCCGAAATCGAGGACTGTGTGCCCTCGATCTGCGAGGAGAGGACAGCCTCCCTGCGCACGTACATGTAGAGGAAGAGCGAGGTCTCCGGCAGCAGGTTCGAGGCGCCGTCGAGTCTTCCCAGAGCTAGGTGGGCAGCATCGATCCGCCTCTGGAGATCCGGGTCGATCACCAACGGCGACCGAGGTGGAAGCGCGTGGGGGACGAAGGCCCTTACGCTCTCGCCACCTAAGGGAGCACTGGCCTGGATGTCGCGGGTCGAGCCGCGTTGCATAGCCAAGGGCGTTACGAAAAGTTCTTTCGTTGCGGTAGTCGTTATGAAAAGAAACGGCCGCATCTTTTCGTAGCGAGACCCCGATGCCCATTGGGAGGCTCTGAGAAGCAGCCTCAGGCGTCGAGGAACTTGCGCGCGACCCAGTCGCCGAGTGGGAGGCCGGTCGCGCTCAACACGTAGCGCCCGGCGCGGAGCTCGAGCAGCCCGTCCGCGCGGAGGCGCTCGGCGACGGGTTCCATGGGATCCGTGGGCAGGTCGTACCCCGCGCGCGCGCGAGCCTCCGCGGGCGAGAGGCCGTCCGCGAGTCGGAGGCCGAGCCACCAGGTCTCGCGCAGCCGGTCGAGCGCGTCCGGAGCTTCTTCCCAGACGCGGGCGTCACCGCACTCGCGAATGCGGCGCACGTAGTCCCCCACGGACTTCACGTTGCCGCCGCGGACAACTCCCACCTTGCTGACGGCTGAGGGCCCGATCCCCAAGTAGGTCCCGTTCCGCCAGTAATTGACGTTGTGGTGCGCTACGAGGTCGTTTCGAGCGAAGTTGGAGATCTCATAGGCACCGAACCCGCGTGCGCCCAACCGCGCGCGCGTGCTCTCGAAGAAGGCCAGCTCGACCTCCTCGACCGGCTTCGGGAGGGTCCCATCGTCCAGCCAACGTCGGAAAGCGGTGTCCTCCTCGAACGTGAGGTTGTAGGCCGACAGGTGGTCCGGACCGAGGTCGAGAACGCGGTCGAGGTCGGCGAGCCAAGCGTCCAGGACCTGTCCGGGCCAGGCGTAGATCAGGTCGATGTTGACCTCGCGCGCACCGGCGGCGCGTGCGGCGCGATAGGCCTCGAAGGCCTGCGCGGAGTCGTGAACACGTCCGAAGAGCTTCAACGCGTCCTCGTCCAGCGCCTGGAAGCCGATCGAGAGCCGCGTGGCGCCCAGCTCGAGCAACGTGGCGGCCTTCGCTTCGTCGAGGCTCTCCGGGTTGCACTCGACCGTCACCTCGCGCGCGCTGCGACGAAAGTGCGTGAGGGACTCGAGCCCGTCGAAGAGCGCGCGCAGTTCGCCCGCGTCGAGCAGGGACGGCGTTCCCCCACCGACGAACACGGTTTGCGGCGAACTCGGCGCCCAAAGCTCCGCCTCGCGCAGGATCGCGTCGACCGTGGGCCGGCG
>ENA-ORBV01013145-ORBV01013145.1-microbial-mat-metagenome-genome-assembly--contig:-NODE-13145-length-12619-cov-31.683145_pt1 | contig 12619 bp, 12 predicted proteins | sample MGYA00237777_ERZ505514 | MGnify/ENA primary metagenome ERZ505514 (study PRJEB26160, sample SAMN06269048) | microbial mat metagenome | isolation source: Oligotrophic lake microbial mat | place...
GCCATAAACTCCATCCCGGCCCGAATGTGGGCCGACAATGAGTTATCGGCTAAATGGGAGGATGCGCTACTGTAGTATTAGTAGAGTGACCGCAGAGGCAATTGATGAAGACAATCCGCACGATTTTCCGAGACGGTGCATTCAAGCCGCTCGATCCCGTCGATCTCCCCGAAAACACCCGCCTCACGGTCGCGCTGCTTGACAGTGATGACCTGTCCGCCGATGCCATCGCCGAACTCGCGGGCAAGGATCGATCCTTCGACTTCCTAAACGATCCGCGCGAAGACCTCTATAGTGAATCCGACGGCGAGGCCGTCTAACGATGGCCAAACCGCTCCATCGCGGCGACGTCGTTCTCGTCCCATTTCTCTTCGCCGATCTCACGGGTCAGAAGGTCCGTCCCGCGGTCATTGTCTCAACCGACCCACAGGACCCGGAACTGATCGTCGCTTTCATCACCAACAACCTGACGAATCGCTCGGGACGCGGCGCCGAATTCGAACTGCTCCGATCCGATGCGGAATTCCGCGTCACCGGCCTGAAAGGTGACTCGTTGCTTCGCCTGGACAAGCTCGTCACGCTATCACGAGGCGTGATCACGCGTCGCCTGGGAACGACCGGCCCTGCAACCCAGACGAAAACCGCAGCGGCACTTTGCCGAACATTCGGTCTCTGAGTGCGCTTGCGACTTTGCTTCTCAATGGATGGAACGGACTGCCGGCAATCGTGTTAGAATCCGCTCGATGCGAGGCGCTAAAGCCGTCGATCCCGGCGCGCCGGGATTCCAGCAGGCGTCGCCGAAGCTCCGGGAGGTGATCAAGTGGAACAGTGCCGATCTATGAGTACAAGAGGAATACAAGAGCCAGGTCGGCGGATTCGGGTGGGGATGGGGGTGGGATGCGTGAGTGATGAGGAAAGTGGGGCGATTGAGTGCGACACGGACCCCGCTACGGTTTCTTGGCCACCATCAAAAACGTGTGCGAAAAGAACGGCCGCACGAAGCGCTTCCAGACCTTGAAGGGATTAGCGGGCGGTTGAACCCAATAACCTTCCACCGGTTCATAGCCGGTTCGTTTGAAGAGTTGCGCGAGGGTCGTCGGGTCTTGCCAGCCCATATGCTCTTCGTGTACCGCGGGTTTGCCGTAGCGCCAGATTTTCCATGTGGTGCCGGCATAAAACGGGTTGGGCGTGGATATGATGATCACGCCGCCGGGGCGGAGGTGGCGGTGCATATTTCTTAAGAACTTGCCGGGGTTCTCCAGGTGTTCGATGATTTCGCCGGCGACGATGGTGTCGAACTGCCGGCGGAGGTCCATCGTTTCTACATCTTCCACCAGCACGTTGTAGCCCTGATCGTTGAGAACCTTTGCGCCTTGCGGGTCGATATCAATCCCTATCGTTCCGGGGTTGGCGGCGGCGATGGCTTTGTGCAGCAGGTTGGCTTTGTACTCGAACCGCTCTTGGGCGTTATGGCGCGCTTTCCGCGAATCAACGCAGCCCAGATCCAGCACATCCTTCCCGCGGATGTGCGGTTCTATCACAGCGAAGCGATCGCGAATCGTGGTATCAAACATGATGCTTGCTCAAGACATTTGAAACCGCAGATCACCGCGGATTAACGCAGATTGAAAAAGTAAGACAAGCACATCATTCCGAGGATGCTGAAAGGAGAGTCTTTGCAGCCGCCTCCAAAATCCATCTGTGTTAATCGGTGTTCATCTGTGGACAAAACAAAAATCAGACTCCCGGGCGGCGTTTTCGTTCCATGGCCTTCTGGTAGAGCGTCAGCAACTGGTTGACGTGCGCATCGTACGAGAGGCGCGGTCGAAGCATGAGCGCCGCTTGCGACATATTGCCCCGCCGGCGTTCATCGAGCATGGCTTTGAGGGCCTCGGTGAGGCGCGGCACGTCGTTCGGGTCGGAAACGATCATGCCGTCGAGGCCGTGGGTGATGATCTCGCCCGCGCCGTTGGCGGCCGACGTGATGGCGGGTACGCCCATCGCCAAAGCTTCAAGCACCACGAGGCTGCATGGGTCGTGGCGCGTGGGCAGAACGAATACGTCGGCGGCGCGGTAGTAGGCATACGGGTCGGCGGCGGCGCCGACGAAGAAGACGCGTTTCTCGGCGCCGAGCCGCGACGCCAGCTTTTCGTAAGGCGTCGCGTAATCGCGTCCGACGACGATCAGCTTCAGCCGGCCATCCGGCACGCGGGCCACGGCGGCAATGGCGGTATCCAATCCTTTGCGGTGAAAATCCTGTGCGATGATGACGGCCAGCACCGCGTCGTGCGCGATACCCAGTTGCGTGCGCACGCCGGCACCGGCTTCGGGGTTGCGCTTCGGGTCGAACGTACGCAGGTCTACGCCGTTGAAGAGAATCGGCAGGTGGTCTTCTTTCAGCGGGTAGCGCGATCGCACCGTGCGTCGAACGTATTCGCTCAGGCAAAGCACCATCGGCGGAAGCGAGGCGGACATCATTTTGCGTTCCACCGCCGCAAACAAGCGCCGTCGTCCGTTAGCGAGATTGCTCAGGCGCGCCACCGATTGCGCGACCTTGCCGCGATACTTAAGATGCCCCATCGCCAGATTTTCCGCCGCCAGCCCGGCGTGGGGGTGATACAAGTCGCAGCGATGCACCGGCAGCATGGCGTGCAGGACGTCAAAAGAATGCGATTGAAGGTTCGTATCCAGATGCGAGAGAAACGACCGATACCGCCAAGCCGGCGAAAGGCCGTGCGCGTCGCATTTGATCTGCTTCACTTCCCAGGGCGTGTCTTTGTAGCTCGAAGCCAGCAGCGTCACGTTATGGCCGCGATGCGACAGAGAGCGGGCGAGGTCGATGGTATACCGCTCCGCGCCGCCGCGCGAGGGGTCTGCATGGAAAATGACGAGGCCTACCTTCACCGGAGCGAGCATTGTGCGGGTTGCGGCGGGTGGGGCAAGTCGGAGGTTACTCGGGAATGCTCACATCGCGACCGGGCTGACGGCGGTGAAGCTCGATATCGTGCCGGGCGATTCGTCCGGCCTTGAAATCGATCAACCGCCGCATGCGCGGAGTGATCGGCGCGCCGTATGCCGCGCTGTAATGGTCAAAGAACGAATCGAGCTGGCCGCTTGTAATGGGAAGGTCGCGCGTGCTGTAGACCAATTGCGCGAGGTCTTTCACATGCCATCGTGCCGGGCAGAACGGCCGGTCGAGCACGCGGGCGAGATCAATCATACGGACGTCTACGGTTGAGCCATCAATCTTTGCAAAGAAATGGCACAGGTAAAGGTCTTGATGAAAAAGCCGCTGTTGGTGCAATCGGCCGGCCACGGCGCCGAGCGCTGGGGCGAGAACGTTGAACGGCGTGCCGGCTCGAATGAGCTGATCCGCCGGCGCAAAACCGCAAAGGTCTTCGGTGATGGCAAACGACCGGGCGTCCGGCAGCGTGCCATAAGCCACAAGCGTCGCGGTCGGCAGGCCATGCGCCGCGAGGGTGAGAATCCCAGCGCCTTCGGAAGCGGCGCCGGTTGTGCCCAGATTCAGCTTGTCACGCTTCAAATGCAGCCGCGGCGAACCGTCGGACGGGTCGATGGTGGCGTTTTCTCGCTCGCGGATTGATCGCCACACTTTCGCATGGGGCGTCTGAAACGCATCTTCTGCCGACGCAATCCCCAGCCGCTTCAGCAGCGGTAGAAAGCCGGCGACGACATGAAATGACGCACTTCCCATACTCACGCAATGACTTGGGAACAACGACGGATCCCCGGCTTAAAGTTTACCTTGCCGTCGACGACGACGAGTTCTTCAGCCAGAAATTGTAGCGATCGGCCGCACGGCCGGGCGGAGCAGTTCGGCGGCGGCGTCGAATACCATGGCCGGAGTGACGCGCGTCATGCAGCGGTGATCGAGCGGGCACTTTTTAAGTTGGCACGGGCCGCACGGAACGGGCACGGAAATCTTTCGCTCTTTGTCGAAATAAATCTCCGTCCACTCCGGGTGCGTCGGCCCGAAGATGGTGACGACCGGCACATCAAACGCCGCCGCGATGTGCCGCGGGCCGGTGTCGTTGGTGATCATGAGGTCGCAGCGGCGGACGACTTCCTTCAGCCCGCCGAGCGTCAGGCCGTGCTTTTGCAGATCGATCGCGGGTTGCTTCATCCGTTTCAGAATCGATTCGACGATCGCGCGCTCTTTGGGCGCGGAACTGATTAGAATCGTCGCCCCCAATTCGTTCGCCAGCCGATCCCCCAGCGCCGCGAACGATTCGGCCGGCCAGAGCTTGCTAGCGCCGTATTGTGCGCCGGGGTTAAGCAGCACCAGCGGCGCCGCGCCCATCGCGGCGGGGCGTTCGAGCTCGCCCATTCCGGCACGCGACAGTGTTTCGACGCCTTCGCGGCGATCCTGCTCGCTCACGGCCAGTTGCAGACGAATGTCGCGATCGCTCGCGCCCAGGTAGTGCGCCAAACCCAGGTAATACCGCACGATCGGCGTGGGAACGTATTTGCCCTTATCTTTAAAGGGAACGAGCTTGTCCGAAAGCAGAAACCCCCGGCCGTCGCGGTCGTAGCCGACGATGCGTTTGATTCCCGCCATCTTGCAAACCAGCGCGCTGCGAAAACTGTTGGTAAGCAACACCGCCATCTCAAACTCGCCGCCGCGCAACCGCGCCGCCAGATCGAGGAATTGCCCTTTGCCCGCCTTCTTGTTCGTGTGGCCCGTTCGATAGGTGATCAGTTTGTTCGCCCACGGCAGGCCGTGATACACGGGCTTCACATACCGCCGCATGAGGTAGCTGATTTGCGCGTCGGGGTAATGATTGCGAAGGGCGCGAAGCGTAGGCGTTGCCATGACGGCATCGCCGACCCAGTTCGGTTGCACGACGAGAATACGCTGCGGGTCTGCCATGAGCGACGCGTGAGTATATCGACGAAGCGCAATCTTGGTTAGCCGTCTTGCTCGTTTCGTCTTTTCTTGCGGAGAATGAGCAATTCCAGCCGCCGATTGCCGTCGGCGTAGCCCCAGCCGGCGATGCGACCAGCGATGTCGAGCAAATCCTTCGATGCTTGCGGCGTGGCGGTCCACACGTCGGTGGTCGTGACGATCCAATTAGGCCATTTGGTGGAGTCCACCGTTGCCAGAAAGTCATTTCGCGGCTCGGGACGAATCGATCCACCTTGATAGAACGCAAGGCTCGGTTCCTTGTAGTCGATCATGATCGCCTCGCCGACGGCGAGGTTTGGCGGCAGCATTGCGGCGATGCGCTGCGAAAGCCGCAGGTAGGGTGAAAACGGGAAGACGAGCGTGAAGCAAAGCAGGAATACGCCGAGAACACCCGCGCCCATCCACGCCGCGGCGCGGGTGGGTTGATGGCGCGCGAAGTTGGCAACTGTGCGCCAGGCGAAGAGCGCCCCCCACACGCTTACCGCGATCGACCCGATGACGGCGATTGCCGGCAGCGGCCCGTACGCCCACACGGCCAACCATGGAAACAATGCCACGATCGCAACGATCCCCGCCCACGCGGCCGCCACTTTGGGCCAATGGGGTTGGCGCAGTTCCACCGTCAACCCGTCGGCGGAGCGGAGGAGCACGCGAGCAATCAAGTATGCCAGCGGCGCGTAGGTCGGCAACACGTAGTGCGGTAGTTTGGTCGCGATCAGTTCAAACATCACCCACGGCCCGATCACCGCCGCAAGCGCGAAGCGCACTTTCGCATCGTGCCGGTTCTTCCAACCATCCACCACCGCCGCCGGAAGGAGCAGGCTCCACGGGAAGAATGTTCCCCACACCACAAGCAGGTAAAATCCCGGCGGGCCGGTATGGCCTTCCTGCGGCTTGGCGATGCGATTGAAAACTTCACTGCGTAGCATAGACGTGATTGCGCCGGGATGTTCGGACTCAAGGAAAATCATCCACGGCGCGACGACCGCGGCAGCCAGGAGCAGAATGACACCTATATTTAACACCAGCATGCCGCGGTGGGGCAGACATTCCTGTCTGCCACAGCTTTCCAAGCTGTCGCCGCCGCCGCAATCGCGTGGAACGCGATGGCAGACAGGAATGTCTGCCCCACCGACGCAGAACTTAAAGACGAACAAAGCCAGCGCCGTCATCCCCAGCACGCCGAGGACGACAGGGCCTTTGGTCAATCCCGCCAAACCGATCGACAGGCCCATGCCGATCACGGTCATCCAACACCATCGCCCGATCCACAAGCGGTAAAGGCAAATCTGAGCGGTGACGATGAACAGTGTCAGCGTTGCATCGGTGATGCTCATCTTGGCGGCGGCGATGGTGAGGCCGGTGGTGCCGTAGATGAGCGTGGTCCACAACGCAGTGCGCGCATCGCTGCCGCGGGAAAGGGCGGTGGCGATGAGGACCAAGGTCAGTGCGGTTGCGATCACCGAAGGCAGCCGCGCCGCGCCGGCGGTCACGCCGAAGAGCTTCATCGCGGTGGCCTGGCACCAGTAGATCAGCGGCGGCTTCTTCAGGCGCAATTCGTCGAGCAGCATGGGCGTCGTCCAATCGCCGCTATCAAGCATCTGCCGGCTGGCCTGGGCGTAGCGAGGTTCGTCGCGGTCCCACAGGCTCACGGCGTTGTTGCCGGCGAGGTAGACCACCAGAAGCGAGAGCAAAATTCCGGCCAATCGAAGGGACATGACAACGCGACGTTAAATCGGCGCTTGGCAAATGCAAATGTACGTTCGCGGCGCGGCGGCGGGCAGGCTTCACTAATCGTTCGCGTATAAATGCCGAGCCTGGCTCACCTGCGTTCTGCATTCTTGCCGGCAACGCCACGCGCGATCGCAGCGTCAATCTCGAAGAATTCACTGCGCTTGCCGCGAATTTAAGCTTACCGGGCCGTGTATTCAGGTGGGATTGAATCAATTTTCCGTCGTGGAAAGCATGGGAAAGCGTTTCTAACCCGCATATTTCGCGCTATCGCCGATCTTGTGACTCGGACGAGTTGCGGCACAACGCGTGTCGGATCTGCCGGGCGGGCCCGAACCGCCCCCAACCCCACGCGTGGGAACGGGGGTGGGTCGGCGTCGAGTTGTGGTTCGTCAAGCGGTGGACACAGCGCCGAGGAGTTTGGCGGCGATGTAGTTCGCATATCGCTCACAACAGCACCTCGATAGTTCACTGACCTGAGCAGAAGTAACGATGGAAATGTGAATTCATAAATCGAGTTGCTGCCGTTCTGTGAAACTCAGTCGAGCGGGCCGGTCGATTGGTGAATCAAGAACGCTTCCCGAGATTTAGCTCTCTCAGTAGGACGCCCTCTGCTGCAGGTACAGGTACTGCTGGAAACTTGTGAACACCTTCCCGATCTCTCCCGGTGCGCCCAGGTCGGCGACAGCATCGGCGATCGCGTTGTTGTATTTGAGCTTCAACAACGGCGGCAGCTTTTCCGTTGCCAGTTCGTCCACGCCCACCTTTACGTACTGCGCCAGAACGAAATCCAGAAACACCTGCTGCTTGTAATTGAATAGCGTCGTGATCGCGGGCCTGGCCAGCGCTGCGCGCTCTTCGCGTGTGACCGGCGCCATCGCATACGCAACATACGCCAGCACATCGAACAGGTCGCTCTTCTCGGCGGAGATCAGCTTTTGCATCTCGGCGAGTTGAACATGGCCGAATCCACTTTCAGTGAGCCCTTGAAGCAGCTTCGATCGCGTCTCGGGCGCACTCCAGAGCGATCGCAGCTCGGCCTCGTTCTTGAAGAATTCGGGGAGCTTGCCGAAGAGCATCTCCATGAACTGAGCCGCGCTCATCGGCTTGCCGTCGGGGTGCCAGAAGCTGGTCACCATCATGTGCTGGATGGCCCGCTCCTTCCCGTCTGCCAGCTTCACCTTCACCCGCTTCTTGCCCTTCTCGCAGGCGCATGCGATTTTCCCGCACACTGCGCACGGTTCTTCCGGGCAAACGCACGGGTCTTCCCCGCAGGTCGCGCACGGTTCGGGGTCCGACTTCTCGCAGACGCACGGGTATTCGCCGCAGTCGGCACAAGTGTCCGGCTCGTCCTCCGGTCCGTCCCAGCCGGTTTCATGAAACCGCTTGTACGCCTTCACGAAGTCGTGAATCGTGAAATAATCCTTTCCCTCAAACAGCCGCGTGCCGCGCCCGATGATCTGCTTGAACTCGATCATCGAGTTGATCGGCCGCATCAGGACAATATTGCGGATATTCCGCGCGTCCACCCCGGTCGATAGCTTCTGACTCGTCGTCAGGATCGTCGGGATCGTCTTCTCGTTGTCCTGAAACGCCCGCAGCCATTGCTCGCCCAGTTCGCCGTCGTCCGCCGTCACGCGATGGCAATAGTTGGGGTCCGGGATAGTCTTAAGCTGGTTGATAAGGTCCCGCACCACCAGCGCGTGCGGTTGGTTGGCACAGAAGACGATCGTCTTTTCCTTCGGGTCGATCTGCTCCATGAACAGCTTCACCCGCTTCCGCTCGCGTTCCTCGATTGTGATCGTCTTGTTGAAGGCCGGCTCCTCGAACCGCTGCCCGACCTCGATCTCCCCCTCGATCAACTTGTCGTCGGACGTGTAAACGTACTCGTCCAGCGTGGTCGAGTATTGCTTCACCCGGAACGGCGTGAGGAAGCCGTCGTTGATGCCCTCCTTCAATGAGTAGATATAAACCGGCTCGCCGAAGTACTTGTAGGTGTCGACGTTGTCCCTCCGCTTCGGCGTCGCGGTCAGGCCCAGTTGCATCGCGGGCGCAAAGTATTCCAGGATGTCCCGCCACATGCTTTCGTCGTTCGCGCCGCCGCGGTGGCACTCGTCGATGATTACAAGATCGAAGAAGTCCGGCGGATACTCGCCGAAGTACGGGCTTGGGTGCATCTGCCCGTCGGCTCCGCGCTTTTCCGGCCCGCTCATGAACGTCTGGAAGATCGTGAAGAACACATTCCCGTTCGTCGGCGGCCGGCCTTTCCTGCGGATCTCGTCCGGCTTGATGCGCACCAGCGCATCATCCTGAAACGCCGCGAAGGATGTGAAGTCGTTGTACGCCTGGTCGGCGAGGGTATTGCGATCCGCCAGGAACAAAATGCGCGGCCGCCGGCTCGGCTCCCCGTCCTTCTTCCAATCCTGCAGGTTCCACCGCGCGCTGAAGAGCTTCCACGCGATCTGGAACGCGATCGACGTCTTGCCCGTCCCCGTCGCCAGCGTGAGCAGCGCCCGATCCCCGTGATCTCCACTGCCCGCCGCGATCTTCTCCAGCACGCGGTTGACCGCGATCTCCTGATAAAACCGGATCGACCACGAACCGCTCTTGTCCGGAAAGGGGATATTCGCGAACCGGTCCCGCCACACGTTCTCCGCCGCGAACGTCTTCGCCCATAGTTCATCGGGCGTGGGATACCCCGTCTCCCCCTCGGCCCCGGTCTGTAGATCAATCCCGTAGAGTCCCTGCCCGTTGGTGGCGTACGCGAAGCGCACCGCCAGTTTCTGCCCGTAGTTCTTCGCCTGTCCCACGCCCAGCGTCAGCGGTTCGTCCCACGCCTTGGCTTCGATCACTGCCAGCTTGCAGTTACGATAGACCAGCACATAGTCCGCCGTCAGCTTCGCCCCGCGCGGCCTGCCGGCGCCCATGATCCGGCCATCGGTGATGGCGTGCTCGCGAAGGATCTTTGATCCTTCCACAACGCCCCATCCCGCCGCCTTCAACGCCGGGTCGATGTGCTCGGCTCTTGTTTCGGCTTCGTTCACACGTTAACCCCCGATGACGGTTTCATTCTGGCATCCGATCGGTTTCAATGGGTTCGCGGTTTGGAACGGCCGCCAGAAAGCGATCCAAATCCTCGCGCCGACCCTTCCCCGCCTCCGAGCGCAGATACTCCAGCGTCCGGATCGCCGCCATTTTTTCCGCAGCGGCGGTCGCAAGGAACTGGTCGACCGAATACCCCTCCTGCTGCGCGAGCGCCGCAATGCTCCGCTGGAGGGATTCGGGAAGTTCTACAGTCAATTTGCTCATGGCTGCGCGCTTTCGGTAATGATCCTCAGAAAACTTCCGGGCGTCACGGCGCTGATCCCAAGCTGCTCGCACCCGGCAAAGTGCCGGATGTTGTGAGTCACGATGTATTTGCAGTTCGCCGCGAACGCCAGCTCCAGAATCATATCATCGCTCGGATCGGGAAGAAAAGGTCGCCAAAGAAAGAAGATCTCCTGCAACCAGGCATTCCCAGCCAGAAAACGCAGAAAAGCCAGCGCATCCTCCGCAGTCCGCCCCGGGGGCAGGTGCTCCGAGCGCATCAGCACATCCTGCCATTCTGCATACAGTCCGATGGACAGACAGATCTGAAACCGTTCGGATGGGATGGAACTAAGCAGCGCGAAGCTGGCCCCATCCCGGGACCGTGCAGCCGCAACCAGCACCGAAGTGTCAAACGCCACACGCATCGCGCCTCCCGTTGCGATGGGCCTGTTTCACATCCGCAGACAATTGCCCGCTGAACGCCTGATGCAACCGCGACTTCTCCAACGCATCGAGCGCGGCGAGCTTTTGCGGGTAGAGGGATTCGTTACGCCGTCTGCGATTCCCTTCCACAAAGCCCCATCCCGCCGCCTTCAACGCGGGGCCGATCTGCTCGGCTCTGGTTCCGGATTCATTCATGGCGGACTACCCCGATTTCGTTCATTCGCTCACCGCGACGGAAGACAATGCATTAACTTGGGCCGCCCGATAATACTGATCCCGCTTCATCACGTCTCCAGAGCACTTTCGAGATGCTCCGGAGGACTCTTTTGATCCTGCCGAGCACTCTTTATACCTTGCCGAGCACTCTTTAGACCTTGCGGAGCACTATTTAGACTCTGCGGAGCACTATTTAGACTCTGCGGAGCACTATTTAGACTCTGCGGAGTACTATTTAGACTCTGCGGAGCACTATTTCGACGCTGCGGAGTACTCTTTAGACCTTGCGGAGCACGCTTTAGCCCTTGCGAAGCGCTCTTCAGCCGCTACCGAGCACACCTTCGACCTCCCATAACGCGCCGCTGAACCCGAGCGGTTGATCATCCGATCAAACAGCCGATAACACCTTCCCCGCTAACTCCCCGCTGAACGCCTGATGCAACAGCGACTTCTTCAACGCATCGAGCGCGGCGAGCTTTCGCTGGTAGAGGGAGTCGAGACGGTGGGTTTCGGCCCGGAGCTCGTCGAGTCGCTTTACAATCTTCCGCTGTTCCGCAAGCGGGGGAATCGGCAGTTTCGCCCTTTTGACAAGGTCGCTGCTGATGTTCAGTACCACCGATCCACTGGCAAGTCGATTGAACTGCTCTCGAACGTATGCTGACGACAGGAGATGGTAAAAGTAGTCCGCGTCTAGCCCCTCATTCAACCTTAGGCAATACCAACCGTCATGAATACATCCGTTGATCTTTAAGATGTACGGTCGCCCAAACGACATTGAGTTTGTCAGCAGGAAATCGCCTTCTTTCACACGCACGGATTCAAGCGCGCCCTTTGGCGTGATCTTCTGCTTTGTTGCAGTGATGTATTTGTCACCTTCGATCGAGTCGCCGATCTTAATCCAGTTGACGCCATCCGCAGCAGTCGTGAAGTAGTCTTTGATCGGCCGTGGGGAGCTACCGCGATCGACGTAGCAAACATCACGCAACAGCTTCTGATTGTTATTATTTCCCAACTCCTCGAATGCGCTCTTCGAGCCGCCGTCGAACAACGCACGGGCGTTGCGGAGGTTCTTTTCGGCGTTGGCCTTGGCGGTGGCGATGCCGGCGAACGCTTCGTCGAGGATGCCGACGATCCGCCGCTGTTCGGGGAGCGGCGGGAGGGGAATCGCAACCTCTTTAAGCTTTCCCCCGGAAAGCTCGCGAAACGTCGCGCCAGTTCCCATGGCATCCAATTGGTCGCGGATGCTTACCAAATAATAAAAGAGAAACTTGTAATAGAGACCCTTGCGGGGAACGAGTCCCTTGCAGCCCTGATTTGTCGCCATCGGGACAGTGTTGATGACAAGATGACCGATGGGGGCACGAGAAGAGAGGATGACGGACTTCGGCGGAAGCGGGCGCGCTGAAGAATTATCAAGCCCGGCGTCTGTGATCGTGCGCTCGGTGGCGTCAACGTACGGTGAAAGCCGCTTGCCCATCTCTGCTGGAGTGATCCATTGGTGCGGTCCGTCCCAATAAGCAGACGTGCCGGTCTTCGGTGTGCCGCCGTTGATGACTTCGCAGGCTTCTCCAAGCGTTTTGACGGGCCAGCCATTCTTCACAGCAGCCCCCGAATCCCCGCCAGCACTTCCGCGCTCTCGGCGTCGAGGGCGGCGATTTCGTCCATGATGTCCTGTGGCGTGCGGTGGGTGACGGCTTCGCCGCCGGCGGGGTTTTTCACCGACAGGTCGTACGTGCTCTGGTCCAACGACGTGACATCGATCGACCACGATTTGGCGGAGTCCTGCTTCTTCGGCTGGAGCGATAGAAAGTCCGCGAGGTCGGCGTCGTTGAGGGGGTTGGTCTTCCCCATGTTGCGGCCGGGGTCGAGCTGGTAGTACCAGATGTTTTTCGTGGGCGCGCCTTTGTCGAAGAAGAGCACGACGGTTTTCACGCCCGCGCCCAGGAACGTGCCGCCGGGGCAGTCGAGGATGGTGTGCAGGTCGCAGCTTTC
>ENA-ORBV01013146-ORBV01013146.1-microbial-mat-metagenome-genome-assembly--contig:-NODE-13146-length-12619-cov-12.883671_pt1 | contig 12619 bp, 8 predicted proteins | sample MGYA00237777_ERZ505514 | MGnify/ENA primary metagenome ERZ505514 (study PRJEB26160, sample SAMN06269048) | microbial mat metagenome | isolation source: Oligotrophic lake microbial mat | place...
CAATTCGGCTAAGCGTAGGGCAAAGCGTCCGGTGCAGTTGAAATTCCGGCCGCCGATAGCTGCTCGGAGCCAAGGGCGCTCATTTGTCGAGAGTTTTCAGCACCGAGGAGGCCTGAAGCCGCCGCTTCGTTGGCACGCGTAGAATTTCTCGCTGACAACCGATCTCTATCTTGAAGACACAGCCGTTACCGGTGAAAGTTCTTTGGACGCAGACAGAACCTTAAAATGGTGTCCATTCTTGCCCTCTGAGTGGGGACCATAGGTGTCTGGTCTGCGTTGGTCGGTGGACTGGTTGCGTGGCTTTCTCAGAGTGGCGGAACTGTATTGATTGTCGCAAGTGTGGCATTGGTCGTGGTGATCGTCGTAATCGCAAGGCCCGTAGCAGCCGCTAGGCAATGCCACGATTGTCGCCCGAAGTAAATGAGCTGAATTCGGGTGTGAGGCCGGACCGATCGGAACGATCGCCCAACGGAGGTAGGAGTTCGCGTATCTGGACGGAGCGCGATTTCCGCACGGAGATGACGCGAGTAAATGCCTCCGATATCGAGTCATTTGACGTGTTGGCAGCACGGCTTCGGTGTAACCCCCGTTTGGAATTGCGGCTCAACGGAAGTGGGAAGGCCGCGACCTGCAAAGTCGCCTTGAAAGACACTGATTCCCATGTACTTTGGATTTACGCCGACGGGCGGCTTCAATGGTGCTGGGAATCGTTTCGATCTACTCGGCCAGATGTAGTCACCCTGTTCCAAGGGCTGGTCGAATCGAGAAACCAATCTATCCAAGAATGGAAAGGGAAACCTCTCGTTGAAATGGGAGCAGACGCGATATTGGCTGTGCTGAAGAAGGTCGCCGATATCGCGCGGTAGATGCTGTTCGAGTCCCCCTCGATGGAGTAGCTTGAGCGATTATCAGTGAGATTCTTACACTATTCGCTATCGATGTCCCGGCCTCTTCAACCGGCTCACCAGCGTAGCCGCCTTCACTTCCACACCCTTAAGGATGGTTGACAGGGCGTCGCGATTGGGCGCGAGGTCTATCGCGGTTCCCATGGACACCCTCTCCTTCTTCACGAGATCCGCCAGAGCCCAAGTGAAGTTCTAAATCTCTTCCTCATTCCGGGACAGCTTCGACGGGAGGTTGTTGGCCGACGCCTGCGGACGCAGCAACCAGAACGGCCTGCGCGGTTTTAGGATGAATTCGATCGCACGAAGTAGCGCGAAGAAGCGTATGGCCGCTTCCATGGCGCGGCAGCGAGCGTTGTCGGCGCGACTCTGCCGGGTCGTGATGTTGTGCGAAGACCAAGAATCGGCGCGGAGCGTCGATCTACCTCCAACCCTCCTCGGACCTACCCCTGCTCCGCCAGCAGATTCATCCCGCGCGCGACGGCCAGTTCGAGGTCTGGGCAGACGCTCATGGGGTCGAGAAGTTCTCCGGTGCCGGCGCGGCGGAGCTGTTCGTACTGCGCGCCGTTGAGGCCTGCGATCACCATTTTTCGGCCTTGCTGCGCGAGGCGGCTGAGCGCGGCGCGAAGTTCCATCGCGGCGTTGGCGTCGAGTTGGGTGACCTGGTCGAGGTCGAGGATGACGACGCGGGTGGTGGGTTCGAGGCGGTCGATCCAGGCGAGGAGGTTGGGCATGCGGTGGACCTTGCCGCGGCGTGAGCGGTCCTTGTTGAGGTGAAAAACACCGAGGCCAGGCGGGAGATTCAGATGTTCGGCCGAGCCGAGCGCGCTGGAGATCTCGATCTCCGCGATGGGGGCGACGGCGTCCTGATAAACGATCCACAGCAGGAAGAGCACGGGCGGGAACATGGCCCAGCGTTGGAAGTGATCGAACGCGAGCGTTCCCAGGCCTGCGCCGAGCGCGAAGGTCCCGATGATCGACGCGAGAAGCGCGAGGCGTCGCGCGGTTGGGTGCGTGCGCAGGCTTGGTTCGAGATCGCGGACGGTGCCGGGCGGGGTGTTGCGTGCTCGATCGCGGATCCACAAGAAGAGCTGGACGAGTTCGAGCCCGAGGTCGGTAAGCACGCCAGTGACGTGGGTGGTGCGGACGACGCCGTTCGAGATGCGGGTGATGGTGGCGTTCTGGAGCCCCATGGCGGCGGAGGCCGCCCCGATTATGACGTAGCGTGACCACGAGCTTGTGCTGTAGGTAATCGATCCTGCTGATTCGAGCAGGAGGGTTCGTGGGATGAACTCGAGCCCGAGCGCGAAGACGGCCAGCATGAGAGCTTGCAGCAGGATCGGCGCGATGTAGATAGATTCCCACGCTCTGCGTCGGCCCCACTCGGTGGCGAAGGCGGACAGCATCGCGCCGAGGAGGAACGTGACGAGGAGGAAGAGCGCGAAGGCCGCGGGCCCCCACCGCTGCTCGGCCAGGTCGCGTCCGAGGTTTGACGTGGTGCCCGACGCGTGCGAGACCACGGTGTGGCAGGAGAGGATGGCGATGATGTTGGTGTAGCCAGCGACCCACGCGAGGGTGATGGCGAGGCGGGCTTGCTGGGCGAACGAGTGGGCCTGGGCGACAAACAATGGAACCTCGTAGCAGGTTGTAGGGATCGCGAGAGTTCTCGTCAATCGGCGGAGGAGGGCGCGAACTATCAGCGATCCGCCGGGCCGGAGACGAGAGGAGAGAGATCGAAGAAAAGAGAAACTCTTTGGAGCAGATGTCGGAGCGGCAAGCGTGTTTGCGAGTAGACTCCGCCCGTGCTGATTCAACCCCAAGATACCCAACCCCAAGATATCCAACCGCTCGAGAACGCACCAGAAACCCTCGAGCCGACCGGCGAGGCGATCATGGGTCAAGCCTCCGAAGCGGTGCCGTCCTCGCCGGGGAGCGCGACATCGCGCGGGCTGCTCTCGGTCGGCCTGCTGATCGCGCTGGCGATGATCGGCGGGCTGGCGATCGTCATCATCCGCAAACGCATGCTCAGCACGGACGACGCGAACAACGGCGTGGGCACGCTGATGGACGATCTGCGTGGCGCGCTGCGCGACGATCTGCTGACGCAGGAAGAGTTCGACGCGGCCAAGCGCGCGCTGGTGGCGAAGATGACCGCTCAAAATCCGTCGCAAAGCCGAAAGAAATAAGAACACCAAGAGTGGTGAACAGACCGTGCTGGGCGTGGTGGTTGAGACACGCGACGAGGTATTCGAGCTGAAATGAGCGGTTTCCAACCGATAACACGGCATTATCCCCACGGATCCCCGAGTTGTTGCGGACCGAACGTCAAGGCCCGCACAACCCGAAACTTGCGCATGGATTGTCGAGACTCCGACGCGGACAACCGATAGACTTTCGTCCAAGGAAGCGGAACGCAGGGCGTGACGAACACCCGCAGACGCTGACGCGGATTAAGGCGAGGGATGCATGGCCAAGACGACCAAAGACGGCGGAGATTCACCCAACGCTCCGTCGGTCGGCCGGGACGGAGACTCTTCATTTCGTGGACGCAAGGTGACGACGTGCTCGTTCTGCAGCAAGACGAGCCGGGACGTGGGCCCGATGGTCGAAGGACCTAGCGAGGTCTACATCTGCGCCAACTGCACGGACCTGTGCCAGAACATTTTTCGGCAGGAACGCCGGCGCGTGAGCACGGTCTCCAACGCCCTCCGCGACGTTCCCGCGCCGCGCGAGATCCGCGAGTTCCTGAACCAGTACGTCATCGGGCAGGACCAGGCCAAGAAGTCGCTCTCGGTCGCGGTGCACACGCACTACAAGCGGCTCTTGCATCTGGAGAGCGCCGAGGCCTCGCACGTCGAGCTCGATAAGTCGAACATTCTTCTCGTCGGCCCCACCGGCTCGGGCAAGACGCTACTGGCCAAGTCGCTGGCTCGCATGCTCAAGGTTCCGTTCGCCATCGGCGACGCGACCACGCTGACCGAGGCGGGGTACGTCGGCGAGGACGTCGAGAACCTGCTGCTCAAGCTGCTGCAGGCGGCGGACTTTGACCTCGAAGCGGCCCAACGCGGCATCATCTATATCGACGAGATCGACAAGGTCGGCAAGACTTCCAACAACGTCTCGATCACTCGCGACGTATCAGGCGAGGGTGTGCAGCAGTCACTGCTGAAGATGCTCGAAGGCACCGTGAGCAACGTGCCGCCGCAGGGAGGTCGCAAGCACCCCGAGCAGCAGTACATCCAGATGGACACGACCAACATCCTGTTCATCTGCGGTGGGACGTTCGTGGGGCTCGAGGACATCATCCGCCGTCGCATCGGCAAGACCCGCATCGGCTTCGCGTCGAGCGAAGGGACGATCTCCAGCAACGAGCAGGAGCGCGGGCAGGTTCTGGCGCAGGTCACGGCCGACGACCTGATTGACTTTGGCATGATCCCCGAGTTCGTGGGGCGCTTGCCGGTGATCGCGCCGCTGATGCCGCTGACGCACGACGCGCTGATCCAGATCCTGACCGAGCCCAAGAACGCGATGGTGCGCCAGTACCAGCACCTGTTCCAGCTTGAGGGCTGCCGCCTGAGCTTCACCAACGCGGCCTTGCGTGCGATCGCCGCCAAGGCGCTCAAGCGTGAGACGGGGGCTCGTGCCCTCCGCGCCGTGATGGAAGAGGTCATGCTCGACATGATGTACGAATTGCCGGACAACGCCAAGGAAGGCGACGAGTTCGTCATCGACGAGCAGGCGGTTGCCAGGCCGCACAAGCTCGCGGAACTTCGGGTCAACAAGCGGAAAGAGTCGGCATAAACGGGCTCGTTTGAGATCGCTCCAGATTAAAACAAAGGGCCCGGGCGTTGACGCCCGGGCCTTGTTCATTGTTTCAATCTGTAAAACTTCCAGTCTCGGACTCAACGTCTCAAAGTCGGTTTGCAACGAGATTGTTCACGTCTCGTACGCGCTACCGGCGCCGCGGAGACTCTTCATCTTCCGCCGAGTCATCCTCGCCTTCAAAGCTCTCAAGGTCCCCGGCCTCGTCTGATTCAGCTTCGATCGCAGCCTGTTCATCGGTATCAAAGGGGGGCTCGTCGACATCACGCTGATCGATCGTCGATGGTGACGTTGCACGACCAGGGCCGGACGCAACCGCCTGACCGTCGGCGTCTGACGCTTCTTCACTGAACAGCTGCGGCTGCGGGCCGGTTGTGCCGACGCCAGCCTCGGCCGCGAGCTTCTTCATCGCGTCCCACTCTTCGGGCGAGATCAGCACGTCACGCGCGACCGATCCCTTGTGATCACTGATGATTCCCGCGATGCCCATGAGGTCGATGAGGCGGCTGGCGCGAGTATAGCCGATAGCGAGGCGGCGTTGCAAGAGCGACACGCTGCCGCGCTTGGTTTCCAGGACAATATCGACCGCGCGCAGGAACATCGGATCTTCCTGAGCGGCCGCGAGCGAAGCGGACGAGTTGTTCTCGCTCTGCAAGATGCGTTCTTCGTCGCTTGGCTCCGCGCCGGTGGTGCGGATGGCCATGAGCTGCCGCTCGAAGCTCGGGCCGGCGACGTCGCGCATGAAACGAACGACGCGGCGGATTTCCTGGTCGTCGACCAGCGTGCCCTGCGCGCGAGTGAGCTTGCTCGAACGCGGCGAGAGGTAGAGCATGTCGCCGTGGCCCAGCAGGAGCTCGCCGCCCTTGGAATCTAGCACGATCCGGCTGTCCATGCCGCTGGCGACCTTGAAACTAATCCGGCAGGGCATGTTGCTCTTGATGAGCCCGGTGACGACGTTGGCCTGCGGGCGCTGCGTGGCGAGGATGAGATGGATGCCGACGGCGCGAGCCTTCTGGGCGATGCGGATGATGTAGCTCTCGACCTCCTTGGCGGTCATCATCAGGTCGGCCAGCTCGTCGATCACGAAGACCATGTACGGCAGCTTGCGCGGTATACGTGCTTCTTCTTCGGGCGTGCCGGGGCGGAAACGCTCTTTGAGTTCTTCCCACGGCAGGTCGTTGTACGACGCGATGTCGCGGCAACCGGCCTCGGCCAGCAGCTCGTAGCGTTCGTCCATCTTGCCGCAGGCCCATTCCAAGATCGCCGCGGCCTTGGTCATCTCGGTCACGACCGGGCACATCAGGTGCGGGATGTCCTTGAACTGGCTCATCTCGACCATCTTGGGATCGACCAGCACGAGCTTCAGCTCTCCCGGCTTCTTCGTGTACAGGAAGCTCATGATGATCGTGTTGATGCACACGCTCTTGCCCGAGCCGGTGGTGCCAGCGATGAGCGCGTGAGGCATCTGGGTGAGGTCGGCGATCAGCGGCTCGCCAGCCGAGTCCTTGCCCAGGAACATCGGGAGCTTCATGTTCGCGAACTTCTCGCTCTTGCTCATCAGCTCCTTGAGCCGGACTTTTTCCTTCTGCGCGTTGGGAACCTCGATGCCGATGGTGTCGCGGCCCGCCATGTTGGGGACGATGCGGATGTTGATGGCCTTGAGAGCGCGGGCGATGTCCGAGGCGATCGCGGTCAGGGCCGCAACCTTGGTGCCGGGCGCGAGGCGGACGTCGTACATCGTGATGACCGGGCCGGATTCGATACCGACGACCTCGCCGTCGAGCCGGTACTCGCGCAGGGCCGATTCCAAGGCCTCGGCCTGGGCGCGAACGTACTCCTCCAGCTTCGCGTCGTAGTTTTCTTCCGGGTTTTCCAGCAGATCAAGGCTCGGGAACTGGTAGACCTTCGGGGGCGTGTTCGGGTCGGCGGGCGGCTCGGGCTCGCTGGCGTTCTGCAACCCGCGCAGGTCGGCCTCAGTCGCCACACGCTTGTTCATCTGCCCCAGCGCGATGGGCAGCTTGGCGATCTTGGCCTTGAGAGCCTCGGGGTCGAAGACTTGCGGAGCGCCGGGCGTGGCGGCGTCGTCGAGGCCGGCGTTATGGTCCTCGTCATCACTGGTGGTCTCGCGGCTCACTCTCGGGGAGTCAGCGCCCGAAGTTTCGCCGTGCTCTTCGTTCGATTGAACCTTGGACTTGGCACGCCGAGAATGCTTGGGTTCGATCAGGTCCGAAGCGCCCGCGCCAAGCTTGGCATCGAGTTCCGCGCCCAACTTGGCGTTGAGTTCGGTGCCGGGCTCGGCGACTTGGACCCCTGCGGAGGCGTCTTGAGATCTCATCGCTTCGAGTTTGATACGCCGTCGCGGCTTTGCGGCCCGTGCTTTCTCGCGATCGAGCATTTCCGAATCATCATCGAGGTCGTTGACGCGGACCTGCACAGGCTTGGTGCCGCGGAGCATGGCGACGAGGGCTGAGAGAACCCCGCCGCCAGCCTTGGCGGTAGCCTTTCCGGCCACGAGCGCCGCTTCACCCGCGAACTGGCCGGTGGCCTTGCCCGCGACCGCGGCCGCGGGACCGCCGGTCTCGCGTGCCCAGCGCCAGCTCCAACCGAACGCGGCGTTGAGCCACTCGTCCATCGCGACGATCGCGCCGATCAGCCCGAGCAAGGCCAGCCACAGGAAACTGCCCATCACGCCGAAGCGTTGCGAGAGTTCGTTGACGCCGACGACACCGAGCATGCCGCCAGCCATGTCGGCGAACGGGCCGGACTTTGGGAAGACGAGATTCTGGAACCCGGCGACCGACGCGGTGAGCATGAGCAGCCCGACCAGCCGCACGGCGGCGTGGCGCGGCCACTGCCCGGCGGCGGCGGAAAACAAGCCGAGCCCGACAAAGAGAATGCACGCCCACGCTCCCGCGCCAGCGAAGTACAACAGCCCATAGGAGATCTGAGCACCGAACGGCCCGCACCAGTTGGCCACCGGGCTGTTGCCCGGCCAGACCATGTGCCCCGGCGGGTCGGCCCGGTCAAAGCCGACAAGGCTGGCGGCCACGAACGCCCAGCCAACCAGCAAGGCAATCAGGAACGCTCTCACAACCAACGATCGGGGGCGATCCTCGCCCAACGAACGAGTCTTCCGTGACGAATCAGCCATAGCTCAACGTTATCGGCTTGGAGCCCCGCGGCAAGTCAGAAACGGCGGAGGATCTGTCGCGGTCTTGCTTCTGAAATCCAGCGAACGATCACTGCCAGCCCGTCGTGTCGATCGCCACCCGACCGGGCGCGGCCTGCCACGGAAGCATCGGCCTCGGAAACGCGCAACGGCTTCCGTCACGGAAGCTTCGTTCGATCCCCACCCGCAGCACGCCGTCCGGTTCGATGCACTCGGCCGGGAGCGTGACCATGGCGGTCCATTTCTCGTTTGATCTCACGGCCTTCGCTTTCGGCTCGAATGAATTCCCGGCTGCGTCTCGCCCCGTGGTGGAGCCGTCATGCCGGAGCTCGATCACGCGATCACGACCGATCGGCCCCAACCAGATCCGAACACGGCTGGCATCGGCGTTCGCATCGGTCTCACCGGAACGCTCGAGATCGGACGCTTCGAAATGGAGCACCCAATCGCCAGCGATAGACCGGAAGAGCATCGCGACGGTCGCGCGATCATCGCCCGCGGCTGGCTGCATCACGCCCGAGCTCCAGGTTTCCAGCGTGAAATCCTCGAAGAACGGCGAGAAAACCTGCCCGGGCGGTTCCGCGGTGAGTTTCCGCAGGGCCATCGGGAGCGTGCTGGTCGTCGAGCCGACCCTCACGCGCACGAGCACCGGGCGACGAACGACATCGGGGGACGCGTCGTCCGCAACGATCGAGACGCGACGAACCACGGCGAGGTCGACGACCACCGGCTCGCGGCCGTCGCGGGCGCGCTCGCCGACATCGACTCGCGCGATCTCACGCCGCTCGCCAAGATTCAAGATCCCCAGCTCGCCCGCCGGTTTGCCCGAGTCGGCCTCGGTCCGCCCTGCGTCGTCTTGTACCCAGAGCACAGTTGTTCGCTGCGCGCCCAGCCATGCTTCGATGATCGCACGCCGCGCCGCGAGATCTTGGGCCGGGTCGAGCAGGTCCGACAGCAAGGCCTCGGCGTCGTCTCCCGCCGCGGGCCAAACGGGCACGATCTGTCCGGCTCCAAAGTCGGCCGTGGCTGAGAGGACCGCGACCAGCCGGTCGCACAGGGATCGATCCTCGCGCGCGAGTCGCGCGAGCGCGAACGACCAGCGGCCTTCGCGTTGCACGGCGATGGCTTCCAGAATCGGGTCTGAGAATCGTTGCGAATCGTCCGAAGGGCCGAGCCGGACGCTCCGCATCGCCAGCCAGGCGCGCCAACGTCTTGTTGGCTCCAGAAACTCTGGCGCGAGGATGGAAGCGCGCGGTACCCCGGTCGTCCGCGCGTCGGGCACGATCGCGCGCGAGACGGGTCGCGGCGGGTCATCAGTATCGATCCAGCGCACGGCGAACGAGGAGTTGCCAACCCTCAGACGAATTGGCCGCTCGCCCTCGGGCACTTGAGCGAGCAAAACCCACGCCGCACGAAAATTCGGATCCTGCGAATCTTTGTCGTCCGCAGTGATCTCGGGAGCCGTCCTCACACGCCAGATCGCGGGACGAGGCAGCCACGTGGGCGGCCCGAAGCCGGGCACGGCTTCGACGCGGTAGAGCCGCGCCGGGATGACGGTGCCGTCATCGAGCAGCACCCGCACGAGATCGGGCTTCGTCTTCTCGCCGCTGGCCGCGGATGGGGTGTAGTTCACCGGGATCACCATCGCCCGCCCCACGACGGCGTCGAACCGAGCGACTTGGAGCGAGATCGAAGCAGGATCAAGAAATCTCGGGCGGCTGGGGCTGCCAAAGCTCGTTGAAGCAACCGATCCGCAACCGATCAGACAGGACACCAACGGACAGATGGCCAGAATCAATGTGGCCAGAATCAATGGTGTTCGCGCGAGTGGTTTGATTGTTCTCGGGGGCATTCGAGGAGGTTACTGCTTCTGAAGTGCGATGGTCAGGGTTTGAGCGATCACGCTCTTTCAGGCCAAAGCCTTGTCACAGAGCACGTCGGCGATCCGCTTGATGGTCTGATCGATCGCGGCCCGCGAGACATCAAGGTGGCACACCGCGCGGATGCGTTGAAGAGTGTTGGGGAGCACCAGGACGCCAACCGCTTCCAGTTTCTTGCACACCGCGGCCGCGGTCCCGACCGATCGATCCACGTCGAGGAACACCATGTTGGTTTCGACCGCGGACGGATCGACTTTCAGGCCCGGAACATCAGCCAGGCCGTTCGCCAGGCGCTTGGCGTTCTCGTGGTCCTCGGCCAGACGGTCGTAGTGATGATCAAGCGCGTAGAGCGCTGCCGCCGCGAGCACGCCCGACTGGCGCATCGCGCCGCCGAACATTTTGCGAAAGCGGATCACGCGGTCGATGGTGGCCCGGTCCCCCACCACCGCCGAGCCGACCGGCGCGCCCAGGCCCTTGGAAAAGCAGCAGGAGATGGTGTCGAAGTGCCGGGCATAGTCCGCCGGTTTCAGGCTCGTTGCGACGCACGCGTTCCAGATCCGGGCGCCGTCGAGGTGGACACGCATCCCCAGCTCGCGGCCTTTGGCGGTCACACGCTTAATCTGTTCGAGCGGCCAGACGCTGCCGCCGCCGCGGTTCTGGGTGTTCTCGATCAAGAGCAGCCGCGTGCGCGGGGCGTGGATGCTGTCGGGCCGGAAGAGGGCTTGGACTTGGTCGGCGTCGAACATGCCGCGTTCACCGCGGGCGGGCCTCATCATGCAGCCCGCGAGAGCCGCGGGCGCCCCGGTCTCGTAGTGGACGATGTGGCTGTCCTCGTGCCCGAGGATCTCGTCGCCGTGCTCGGTCTGGGCGCGGATGGCGGTCTGGTTGGCCATGGTCCCGCTGGGGACGAAGCAGGCGGCGGGCTTGCCCATGAGGTCCGCCACGCGCTCCTGGAGGCGGATCACGGTCGGATCATCGCCCAGCACGTCGTCACCGACCTCGGCCTCGGCCATGGCGCGGCGCATCGCGGTGGTCGGCCGGGTGACCGTGTCGCTCCGCAGATCAATCAATGGTGTCATCGCAGACTCTAGAACACTTGGGCCCGGGCCGTCGGTGCCGGTTGAGCGGGCGGCGCGTGCGAGCCAGCGGATCTATCTCGTGGGCTTCGCAGTGCGCTCTGCTGGAGCGTCGAACTCGAGCTCTTTCAAAGTTCCGAACACTTTGCGAACCAAGTTCGCCAACGCCGGGTCCACCGAATCTGCGCTGCCAGATTTTTTCGTGACGTCCGCGAACCGATCCGCCGCGCGCGACGTATTCATTGATGGAAACACAAAGTCTCTCTCTCCTCAACGCCGCACGGGCTGATCCTGAATGGATCTTGGCCCGTGCGGCGTTTTTGGTGAGTGCGTGTCGCTCGGACCAGAACCTCTAGAAAAAAAGCCCGGGACAAAGTCTCGGGCTGCTCGTTCATTTCTCGCGTTGTTCAATCCGGTCTCTGGCAAACAAATACCTGTTTCAACCGCCGCTGGAGAGCACGCAGTGGGCCCCGGTTCTTGCTTCGTACCTGCTGATGTCGCAGACCGTTCCGTCGATCAGGACGTGGCCGCCGTTGGGCAGCGTGCAATCTCATTCCGCGGTTCATCCGCACAGCGGCTCGCCGATGCCACCGCCCTCGGCAACCGCCGCAAGCGTCATCAGGGCCATCATCTCGTACCCAAGCGTTCCGACCAGAGCCGCCGACAGCAACGCCTTGCTCGCACGAGTCACGATCTACATGGTCAACGCCTTCAAAATAGCTTGCTTGTGCTCGAATTGAACGACCCGAAGTCTTGATGTCGCGACCGACAATCGCGGAATACCAACGCGGTTGGGTAACGCAAGAGGCTTGAGAGAATTGAGATGCGAACCTTGTGAGAACAGTTCGTCGGTGCAAGGAGAAGAGCGCGGCCAGGATCGGACCAGTGAGGCACCCGCTGGCTCATTTTTCGGATTGAGACGCCAGGCGCTGAAGAGCCTCGCCCGACAAGCGGTAACTCACGCTGCCGTGCTTGGGCTTGGCGCCCAGGCTCTCGTAAAAGCCGATAGCCTGGTCGTTGCCCTCGACGACGCTCCAGTCCAGACAGGCGCAGCCACGCTCCCGGGCCACGTTCGCCAGCCACGCCATGGCGCGGGCTCCGAGCCCCAGCCCGCGCGCGGCTGGGGTGACATACAAGTCTTCGAGGTAGAGGATCGCCCGACCCGTAAAGGTCGCGGTGGTCAGATAAAACCACGCGTAGCCGACAGGCGTTCCGGCCGCCGGATCGAGCAGCATTACCGCCTCGGCCAGCGGGTGTGAGCCAAACAGAAGCTCACGAAGATCGTGCGCGCTGGCGGTGGCCGCGTCCGGCCGACCTTCCCACGCAGCCAACTCTCGGACATAGGTCAGGATCTGCGGCACGTCGTCCGGGCTCGCGCTTCGGCACAAGGGAGCGTCCATGGAACGAGAATAGCCGCCGGGCGGGCCGCGAATCCAAGTCTTCACAGGGGCGTGTGCACGTCGATCGGTCGGGGTTCGATCGGTCGCGGCCGCTGCTGCGACCGGGCCCGACCTATCCCTTCGAGCAGTTCATCGATCGTGAACGGTTTCTGGACGAACGCGTCGGCGCCCATCATTGACCCGTGGCCGCCCAGGTGGTCGGGGCTGTACCCGCTGACCGTGACGATGGCCGCGTCTGGTCGGATCGCGCGGACCCTGCGGATGACCTCCGAGCCGGGGATGCCGGGCATGATCGCGTCGATGACGATCACGTCGAACGCTTCGGCGTCCGCCCGACCCCCCGCAACGCCCCCCACAGCGCCCTCAACAA
>ENA-ORBV01013147-ORBV01013147.1-microbial-mat-metagenome-genome-assembly--contig:-NODE-13147-length-12619-cov-9.380242_pt1 | contig 12619 bp, 17 predicted proteins | sample MGYA00237777_ERZ505514 | MGnify/ENA primary metagenome ERZ505514 (study PRJEB26160, sample SAMN06269048) | microbial mat metagenome | isolation source: Oligotrophic lake microbial mat | place...
GATACGGCGACCACCGAGATCTACACCTCTCTATTCGTCGGCAGCGTCAGATGTGTATAAGAGACAGTTGTAGAGGTCTAGTGCAGCATGCAGTCATCGACATGCAGTGCACGTGGCGGCAGCATTCATGTTTGCAATGCCTGGCGGAAGACGTTTTTTGTCACTTGTGGTGGCGCATTGCTCTGATGACGAAGGACAACTGTTTAAAAGTTACTAACTTCTACTCCGATTGGTTAGCTAGAACATTGTAGAACAAGGCTACTACTAGCACTAGTCTACTGCTAGCTAGTAGATTGAGAGTGACGTGAGTGGGAACACAACTGCCCCACAAGTGCGTGAAGCGGCTGTGTCGATCAACGAAGTCAAAAAGTCAACAAAGTCAAAAAGTGAATTGACAAAAGCCATCCTGGTCCAGACCAGAAGGATGCCCCTGCCAGCATCAGTTCATGCTAGCAGCAAAGCAACACAAGCCAGGTGTCCAACTGCCTCAAAGAGTTGGTCGCAAGACTGTTTTTGGAATGAGCACTGAAGTGTGCGCAACAAGATTGCATCTGGGCATGCACAAAATGATTTGGAATCAAAAGTCACGTGACTGGAAAGTCAGAAGCTGCCCAATTGTCGACATGCAACGTTCAAGAGCCGATGTTCGCATGTTGTTCTTGAGCACAATGTTGTGCTGCTTTGTGAACTCATCAGGGGGAGGGGTGTTGGTCGTTTTTTGCAACCCAGTTCATGTTCTCCATTGAACAATGTTTTCCTCCATTCGCAGAGCACTTGCTCAGAACTCACAGTCATGCATTGTTCTCTCTTCTTTTCCTTTGCAACAACAATGAACCTTTGGTTGTGCTTCACATGCATTTAGATTCTCCACATGACTTTTGAGAGCAAGCATGTCAATGAAGAAAACAAACTAGAATCAATCATGCAAATGCAGGTTTTTTTGGATTTCATCTCAAATGTTTGATTCAATCTTTGAGACATCTTTGCAACCCACTTCCATGATGCAAATCCATCCCCAGTCAAACAACACAGAGGAACAATCTGCAGCATCATCTGGCAAGGCAACCCAATTAGTCTGCTCAAAACATTTGCTACCAAAAATTGCGTCATGCGTGCCAAACAGAGAATTGCAATTCTCAAACAATCCAAATACAACACACAACTTCTCATCAACTCTGACAACGAAATCTGCGGTGCCTGTGGACACATGCCTAATTTCCATGCGTGTGCAAAGCAGACCACCCCCAGCACTGATGAGTCAATCAATGATGAAATGGTCAGCCCAACACACGAAGCCACCACAGATTTTGCTAGATGCAATGTTTGCGCAGTTGGTGTCTAACTGGAAGTGCTGTGAGGGGCAACAAAAAGAAATTGTTTCCTATTCATTTCCATGGCACTGGCCTCAGAAACAATTCCAACAATTTGTTGTAAATCAGTCACTCTTTTGGACCAGATGTTGGAATGTCCAACGCAAAAGCAGGTTGTTCTCCTCCTGTTGTGTTCATTGTTGGAATGGTCCTTAGCTTGCTAAAACCAGAATCAGCAGTCTTGCCTTCTGTGCTGCATGCATTGGTGCTACCGCATGCTCAGCCCCACACCAGAGTGGACAGATCATGAAAGATGCAGTTCAGTTGTGCATCTCTGTGAGTGCCTCCCATCTGCAGTGTTTCCGACATCCACATCGCGGTGCGGATCAATCAATCCCAGCAAGATCACATGTGGCAGATCAATCTCCATTTGGGCCCCCACACTGCCGGATCCTTGTGTTTGGGCATCAATGCATTGTTTCAGCAAGTGGGTTGCTTCAACAACATGTGCATGATTGCTTCCATCCTGCCAGCTGCTCACATGTGCGCCCTTGTGCATGCACAAAGCCCGCACTTTGCATCATGTGATTTGCATGCACTCTGTCACAAACATGCTTTGTGTGCTTTGTGGGTTCTCAGGGATGGGATCGACCCACAGCATGGCTGAACAATTGTGCATTTCTCGCACGCTCGATGAAGAGACATGCAACTTTCTCGCATGCTTGATGAGGAGAGTCATGCACCTGTCAATCTTCTAATCAGTGTGAAATGTTGTTCCAGATTATTTTGAGATGAGAATTCCGGTGCATGAACTGCACAATGGAAATGCACATGTTGTCAACAACACAATGTCATTCGGCAGCTGCGAATGACAGATTGAAACAACCACCAATCAAATCAAATCTTAGAACGGCAGCAACAGAACCAATGCAGCAATTTGTAGACCACAAAATGAATGCTTGCAAGTTCCACTTTGAGCATCGCCAACTTGCTTTGACCATCACTAGCACCAGTTGAGTAGATGATTTGTTGACAAAGTTTTTGTGCCATTTGTGACGCCTGGATCGGAGGGCGGCTGGTCCAAATCGCCTGCCCAGGATTGAAACGTGTCTCAACGGATCTTTGGCGTAAATGCTTCTCCCGGCAATAATCAATGACCAACCTCGAACAACAGAAATGGCAATACCCGAGTAATCAGAAACAATAGCTAATTAACCTATCACGATGGCGGAGACTAGAGAAACGAAGAAAGCCAAATTGGCACCTTTAGGGGAGCTTGAGAGCCTAATGCCCGTCCTAACGAGCCTGGAAGAAAGCGGCCACCCTCTGGAGTTTATCTTAGATGCCTCTCGAGAACAACTAGATCAGGAATTGCTAGCCAAAAAGTTCGGGGCATCACTCCCTGACATTTGGATCAAAGCCCCCGACCAGCGACTCATGCTCTCGCATAATTGGAAGATCCAAGGCCAGAATGACGAACATGACGGTGAGGAGGAGGACGAACAAGTAGGATTGAAACTTCATTTCAAGAGCAATAAGATTCTTTTGGGCGGCAATTATGGGGACGCCAAAGTTCTCAAACGAGATGACTTATATCCACCCAAAGATGATGATAGTATTTCGTACCACATAGACTTGGATAGCGGAGATTGTTGTCAGGCCGAGTGTTATGATTTTGAATTGCAACTGAACCCCAAGACGGACAAGTACAAGCTACGGATAGAAGAATACCTGACTTGTCGTGACGCTTGTGACGACGGCATTACAGAGTATTTCGCGGAAATCATCTAGCTAGTATGCTAAGACATACCGCGCTTGAGAACAAGAATTAATCATGATTTTAACATACAAAACGACGGTCAAATGTCTTCAAAGGACGCGACCACGTGACCGTAAGGACCGTCCATATCAATTATTTTTGGACCCGAGTGCCCGTGAACGAATAGCCGCCACCATAGGCACAGGGTGGTCCGTATTCGACTTCACGGCAGGGGTCCACTTCAATCTCTCCCTCAATAGTATTCGAATCAGCTTTGTACTCAATTTGCATGCGCACATCAAAATCATCCTTGCAATATTGCCACTGGTCGGCACAGCCTTTATATCGAAGAGGAATGGCACTTGTGCTGGAACGTAACTGTAGGCCATCCGCGTCCACCGATGGGCTACAAAAGTCAGCGCTTCGAATTTTGGAGTCAATCAATGATCAATTTTCCTTCTTTGCCATCGGATAGCTTGAGTCTCCATTCGCCTTCGACTTGGAGATTCGTGATCTCGCTGCTCTGGATGGACTTCCAAAAAGGCGCCACTGCTTTTAAAGCAATTGTTTTGCCATTCTTCTGGTTCCACAATTCTCGAAAGAGATCTTTTGCCAAGTTCTCGACCTCCTGCTTGTTAGCCTTTTTCAAATAGGGCTGGAGTTTCAGCAAGGTATCTTCCGGGCCCTCATTGTCCAACGCCAACGCCTGTTTCTTGTTCGAAGCAGAGGCTTTGGTGTTGTTTTCCTTGTTTGCTTCCGCTGGGCGTTTGCCGCTACTAATGTTGCTCATAACTGAAGTCGGACGTAGGCACAATGCTGTAACAACAAAATAAAACTCAACTTGGCATTGTTGGTGCAAGGGAAAATCTCCAGTTCGGACGATCAGAAAACTAGAAAATTTTCAAAATGTGAGACACTCAACTCGTGACTGAACGAGCAATAACTCCGACATGATTGAATTCCCGAAGACGTGACATCCTTCTATGATCTGACGTCAGCGTATCTTTGTTTTAAATTTCAACTTTCATCATCGAATCACTCGTCACTCAGCAACAGTTTCATCATCATATCTTGCATTGTTATTGCACGGATGTGACTGGTGTCTGACACGGGCCTTCTACGATTGATACGTACCACCTAGTAGTAGCTTCCGATTATTATCATCTATCTCCTTCGACCTCTAGCCGTAGTACTAGCTAGTGTAGAAGCTGGTTGTAGCCCTTTGATCGGTTGTGGGAAATCTCGTAACCATGGATTCCTTGATGATGAGCTGTTGACTCCAAAGGAAAGAAGCTGATGTCAACGAGTCGCCATAATTTCGCCACCCAATCCTTGTTCTTTCTGTGAAGATATCTATCCCAGAGATAAACACGATCAAGCTGATACACACGTAGGAGACTTGACAACATCAAACAGATATTTACAACTGATAAATACATTTGAATCCTTTATCTGCTTTATAGTATCTTCCCGAATCCATAAAACTAGAGCTGAAAGATGCCTCCATTATCACCGCAAACTATGCAACCACTCCTGGTGATTGCCTTATTATTGGCCGTCTTCCAATCGGCATCTTCCTTTGTATCCTCCCCACGCCATCACCATGTCGGCTCTTTCCCTACGACAGGCAACAATCAGCACATTGCCTCCAGAACATGTTGCAATCAACGAGCTTCGTCTTCTTCTTCCACTCAATTATTTATGGAAATCATCGAAGCCGATGTGGTCATTGTCGGTGGAGGACCCGCCGGGTGTACTTGTGCTCTTTATACCTCGCGTGCGGATTTGAAAACCGTCATTCTCGACAAGAATCCGGCCGTCGGTGCCTTGGCCATTACCTCGCACATTGCCAATTATCCCGGTGTGGATCGCAGCCTGACGGGTTTGGAACTCTTGGATCAAATGCGAGTACAGGCTGTGCAATATGGCACGGATTATCGTCGAGCACAAGTTTTCATGATTGATATTGAAGAAAATGAAGTCTACGGCAAGGTCGTGTACACACCGGATGTTACCGTCAAGGCCAAGTCATTGGTGTTGGCGACCGGTGCCATGGGCCGTGCCGCTCCACCCTTTCCGGGCGAAGAAGAATACTTGGGACAAGGTGTGAGTTATTGTGCGACATGTGATGGAGCCTTTTATAAAGATGCCGAAGTGGCCGTCTTTGGTTCGACGCTAGAAGCTGTCGAAGAAGCCCAATTCTTGACCAAATTTGCATCCACGGTGCATTGGATTACGCAATCGGACGTCGTACCACCGCCCAATTGGGAAAAGTTGGAACGCAATAAAATCATTGATTATGAAGAAGTGGAAGAATTGTTGGGTTCGAAAAATGTTCAACATTGGGACAAGACCCGATTCTTGTCGGTCGAAGGAGATGCCTCTGGCGTTACAGGAGTCAAGATCCAAAAAATGGGGTCTGACAAGCCCGAAGTGATAACGGTGGAAGGTGCTTTTATTTATGGAGCCGGTGGTGGTTCCAAACCCATTACGGATTTCATTCAAAACAAAGTCGAGTTTAAAGAAGATGGAGGTGTCGTTGTTAACGAGGACATGGAAACATCCGTTAAGGGTGTCTTTGCCATTGGGGATATTCGTAATACCTCATTCAAGCAAGTGGTGGTGGCTGCTTCCGATGGATGTATTGCCGCCATGTCGATTGATAAATACGTCAAGGGTCGCAAGAGTGTTAAAGTGGATTGGATTCACAAATAAAACAAGCATGCCGTCTTTCTCTCTGTTTGTTGTGTGAATGGAAACGAACAACATGGTTCCCTCTGGTCTCACCTCTGTTGAACATTAAGCTAATCATCAATACACGCTCTGTTCGTCTCAGTCACTATAATCCTCTCTTCAACCACCATTAAACACTATTTATGCTACTCTTACTCACTTCTTAGGCAGCTTGCATGGTGGCGTCCGTATCATGTGCGTTCATTCTACTAACCACTGCTATCTCGCTGTAGCTAATAAACAAATAAGTCTCTACTACTAGTATGACATTGTGTCGTCGTATTTCCCTATGGACTGCCGAAGGCCACCAAGTTAGTTGGATCTACTGGAAAATATGAGTACTCCAGTAGCTTCTGTACCGAGGAATCTCCACTGGCTGCCACAAGCCATGCCACACGCCATGCCACAAAAGCTGTACTTACTGCGGAGGAAGAGAACTGTCTGATTGAAACCCGACTCCTCGAAGACGGTCGCGATAGTACATACTTTGCTGGAAAACGATGTGATTGGGTCTCTGCCACCTGACACCGAAGCCAAAACCAAAGATTCACCTCAACCTTGGACTAACGTAGGGAAAGGACAAGATACAGAGTGACGACCAGCAAGTACTAGTAGCATTGTTGACAGGAGTAACTACACAACTGGTCTTTTACTTAGATTTTTTACAGATAATAATCCACCATTTTTCACAGAGGCAACACAGAACACTTTAAGTGGACCGAAAATTAAGTTTCGCGAGAGAATAGAACGTTACAACACGTGTCACAATAATCAACAACACAAGGTAAACCATGTTGTATGGGAGATGATGGTAAGACCACTCTGTAAAGTTGGCCTCCACCCACTGATCAGCAGTGCCGACGCAAGGCTCATTGGGGTCGGTACAGCCAAGATAATAGAAGAAAGCGGAACCGACGGAAGCCTCGATCGGAGTTTCGTCGCCGTGGTATTGACTCACAATCAGGCCCTCAAAAAAGTAGTGCCCGGGCATGATCCAATAGAGCCAGCTGCAAAATTATCATAAGAGAAGGACAAAGGGGGGCAAAAAGTAGTGTTAGACTTCCGCAGCCACTGAATGAAGCCAAGAGCTACGCAAGGAACTCACATCCAGAAAACGGGAATCTGCGACTGTGATTTTCATACGATAGAGACGTTACGACGGGTGAGAATACATATAAACACATGATGCCTCATCTTCGTATGACAGATATTAATATCTTACAGGCTTGAGCAAGATGCCACCAAACAAACTGCTGCCCGTTACGATGAGCGACCCAAAACCTTGAGCTGTCTGACTGTCCCTGAAACTCGCAGCGAGCATTTGCCCAATGAAAGTGAAGCTGCATAAAGAAAGGACTGAAAACCCCCAAAACCAAAAGAACGGCTTCGCTTCTGCTCGAAAGCCGAGGATCCAGTAGAACAGCAAGGAAAACAATGTTGCTGCTGCAAAAACAAATGGAATCTCTGACAGGGTGAACGCCATCACAGTTCCTCTCGCCGAATACATTCCTGCTGCCTTATGTCTGTAAAACATATTTCTTTCAAACTCGAAAAGAGCAAGGACCGTGTTCAAAGCGTTGACGCAGAGGAACAGCATAGATATGTAGATGCTGTTCATGACGGAATTCAATGTGCTCTCATTTGTTGGTGGAACGAATGGGATGTACACAGTCGAAAAGATCAGAGCGACAAGGCAGGCAACAAGCAACCGGACTGTATTGTAGGATGGCGTGCGATAGTAGATCGTCATCGTTCGTTTCAAGACAACTAAAGCCTGAGTCCTCGGTGATGTTGCAAATCTGGAACCAAAACCGACTTTGTTGCTCTCGCTTTGGCCCGATACAATTTCATTTATTCGCTTTTCAGCCCTTGCGTGAAGATCAGATTGTGCGTAATTACCAGCATAATCAAAGGGCTTTGTATCACCGCCGGAGCTTCCGGCGCCGATGGCTGTCAGCATCCAGGTTGCCGGATTCTCGCCTGGTTGGATCCGGGGCGTCCTATCGTACATTTCGAAATATTCGATCAGCTTTTCACTGTTATCCCCCAATTCGCCAAAGAAGACAACTTCACCACCTCGCTTGAGCAAAAGCAGGCTGTCGAAGTCAGAGAATATAGCAACCGATGGCTGGTGGATGGTGGCGCAGACAGCACGACCTGATAGAGCAATTCGCTTTAGGCCTCTCATGACAATTGAAGCTGCTCGTGCATCTAGCCCACTCGTTGGCTGAAATTATCAAGGGAAAAGAGTTAGTGTAAGCGCCCTTCAGTCGTCTCTACAAAAGGAGATGCTTTCTACTCACTTCATCCAGAAAGAGAATCGAAGGGTTGGCAACGAGCTCTACAGCAATAGAAAGACGCTTCTTTTGCTCGAAAGACAAACCACCACTATCATCGGACCCCACTTGGAGATCTTGAACATTCGTCAGCTCGAGCATATCCAGAGTTTGCTCGACAAATTTCTCAATGCTTTCTGCGGTCACAGCTGGATCATTTTCGTCAAGACGAAGTCTGGCAGAGAAATCAACTGTTTCGCGAATGGTAAGCTGCGGACTTTGCATGTCAAACTGCTCGACGTATCCTGCGCAGCGACGAAAAGATTTCTCCTCCTGCAGATGACCATTCAATCGGACTTCGCCTTCAATCACACCGGAGGATTTGCGCAGAGCTATATGAACGTTGTTGGGAATACATTGAGTTGGAGGGTTCTACTACGTGAGCGCAACGCGCGCAGTGCAACACAGCTCGTAGAAATAGTCTTACCCAGTACATCTAATTGAAATTTTGTAAGTGAAATGCAAGGGGGGACTGTGGTCAGCGCGAGTTCCGAAGTTTACTCATCATTCTTAATCAGTAAGCAGGCTCAATTTAAAGTCTTACCCATCAGAGTTGTCTTCCCAGCACCCGACGAGCCCTGATGAGGCGAGGAAGTGAGCGTTAGTGAGCATGGTGCGCCAGGTAGCTTGCTCGAAGCGCAAGCAAAATGTTCGTCTGACTTCGAAAGAGATCGGGCAATCAAGTGGTGGCAGTAGCTTGACGTACCATTAATGCTGTCATTTTTCCTGATTCTATTGAACCATCAATTCCATTGAGGAGCTTCAGCTCTTCATCGCTGATTGACGATACTACCGTGTAATAGATGCCTTTGAACGTCAATTCGACCTTTGTGAAAGGAATCGCAACAGCGTTGCTTGGGTCAAACTCTTCTTGCTCGTCCGTGCCCTGATCCGTGACCAAAGACGCCCCAGTGGTAAAACGTATCTTTCGCAGACAAAACACTGTGACCATTATTGACGTACACGCCCATCCAATAGTCACTAAAAGGCCCCACCATACCCACTCGTATGTAAAAGGATCACCGTCTGGGGCAACGAATCCAAACTGAGTCAGAATCAACTCTCCGTCAGTCTGCCCTGCCTCTTCTCCCCCTAGCGATGAGCCCTCGTACTTTCCTGACTGAAACTCATTAACTATCAAAGACCGAAGACACCAAGCGAAAAAATTCCCCCAGTACACCCAAATGTAGTAAACTGGGATCACATCTGTTGGCCGAGTGAAAGTTTATCAGTATGTCAGAGCAGCTGGTCAAGTTAAACCCCCAAATCGGGCTGGACATTATCTTTATTACAAAGCCGACTCAATCCTTGCAACTTACCAGGCTGAACTGTGAATCCACAGAACACGACGAATACAACTGCTGTGAGCGACATAGCTGCCTGCGCGATTGTCACGACTCTGACGCTTGCAGTGTATATCATAAAGAACAGGCCCGTTGTCAATGATAGCGTGAAAAGTATGAGTAGGAACACAAAATAATTGGCAATGGAAGCCCCATCCTCGTAAGCAAGCCCAACACAAAAGTAGATAACGGTTCCATAACAAATAGCATCCGTGAATGCAATAGGAAACGATGCCACACTCTTGCCAAAGACATAGGCAGAAGCTGGGAAGAAATTTGCGTCCTGGTGCTTGTAGAAGATCGATCTTTCGGGAAATTGTCGGGTCACAGACCCCATCTGTGCCACACAGGAGAAAAACATTGATTGAAATAATGCGGACACCTTTGAAGACTGTAACTCTGTCTGCCAAAACATAGTACCGACCAAAATTCCGACAATAAGAGCTGCGAGGGGGAAATAATGAGTGAAAACCTTGCAATATCACGTGAAACAAGAAAGGTCACAATCGCTTGTTGCCCAGTACACTACTCACTTTGCCTGATTTTTGCCTTGATCTGGTACTTGTCTCGCCACCAAAGCAGCAATTCACGTTGTGCAAGCAGTTTCAGATTCATCAGAGTACTATTTGCAAACTTTTGGGATCCAATGACTTGGATGATCTCCACATCGCCTTCTTTTGCCTTCGGGGGAGCCTCCAGCTTTTCTAGGATTGCTTTTCCATTGGCAGACGCATAAAACTTCTCCGAGAATTCTGCTGACGTCAGGTGTCGTTGCCCTTCTTGATCTCCACCATCCTTCAGAAAGCGCCCGCCCGCTGGCGTTGTCAATTCCTGAAGCCAATCTGCAACATCCATTCGTTCTGGGATCTCATATCCAAGACCGTTGAAATAACCGATGACTTCTTCAAGCACACCCGCATAGATGACTTTGCCGTCACCTATAAGCACCAACTCATCAAAGTTGGCCACTGTCTCCGGTGGTGGCTGGAGCAAGGATACAATGGTCACTCGATTAAATACTCTCGTCCCCAGTCCAAAGAAACGTGTAATGTCGTATGTTGTAGCGGCTGCAAATGGGAAATGCATTCATTCAAATAGCAGCGCTCGAGCATTAGCAAGATGCCAGTGGTAAACACAACAAAGATCAATAAAATACAACGGATACTCGTACCGTCCAACCCGGTACTGATTTCATCACAGCACAAAACAGGAGTCCCAATACACATCATTTCGGCAACTGTAACACGCCTCCTTTCTCCACCACTGACACCTCGAACTTTGTCTTGATCACCGACAAAGGTGTCTTTGACTCTAGCAAGACCCAATGCTTCCAGAGCATTGTGCACCGCAACCTTATTTTCATCCATTTCGGCAACTAACTTGTCGATTTCGGGACCCTTTGCCTGCCACGCCTTATGGTGGGAGCCTCCCATACGACAACGCCAGGCAAACTCGCAAGTCTCGAACACTTTTTGATAATATGGTTGTAATATGGTTCGAAAAGAGAGAAACTTACATGAGTAGGGTGGTCTTATCACAACGATTACACAGACAGATAGTCCAACAAGCATATGCAGCACAATCATTCATAGGCACACATGATCTCACCAGTAAGATACGCATGAAGGCGATCAATCTGATCCATAAATCCTACAAGACTGGACCAACGGATGTTGGTAGACGTCGGTGACACACCCGACAAGGTGAGTTCTCCCGATTCTTTATAATCCTTGCCCTTGGGCAAAATATTGGCAATGTACCTCAAAAGAGTAGATTTGCCACTTCCAGGTCCACCCAACAGCAAGACCATTTTTCCGGGTTCAAACACGAGATTGACATTTTCCATAATGGTCGTATCTTGTGTATAATCTTTAAATCGTCCCGTGGTCACGATTCGCTTGATTTTACGAAACAACTTGAAACAAACTCCAGCCGTTTGAATGGTTTGAATGTCTTGTTTGGCACGACGAGGACCATCTTTGTTGTCAACTTGTTCATATTTTTGGTTGGGATCGTCTTCAAAATGATTGGTGGCGATAAATTTGGCATTTTTGAGACGCAAATCCAATACGGGCAATTTTGCACCTAGTTTTCGATTCGTGTCTCGGATTTTTTCCAACAAGTCATTATCAAGCGGGGTATACGATGCTTTACGAGAGGCAGAGATAAAGCTTGCGTGACTTCCTCGCAATTTGTCATTTTTGGATCGTTGATCCATAGCCAGCTCATGCTCCAAACGGTGTTTGAGATCGGCCGGAATGGAAACATCTTGGCTATTATAGTTCAGAAGATACAAGCACAAGATATTAAAGTTAGATATAAGTCTTGGAGGAGGAGTTCATCCGCCACAGAGAATATAACGTCACCAACAGTTGCACTCACGCTGCACAGTAGTCAAAGATCTCCTCCACTGTCCCTTGAATGTTCTTGAGGCTTTCCAAGCTAACAATCTCTCCATCCGCTGTTCGTGCAGCGCTTGTTATCGACGTTGCTATCGACGAACTGAAGGAAGCCATTGTTGATAGAGTATATGCAAGACTGTTTAGTCTACGAAAAGAGACGATCCTTCAGCAATCTTAGACATAGTACAGTAGTACTAGCTAGCTAGTACTCGCTGCTTGTTGGTTTTGCCTCCTCAACAAATTGAAGAAGACGCTGACCCGCTTCTCAATCAAAGATACAAGTTGTGTCAAGAGGTTCATGATGATTCATCGTGTTCTCACTGACTTCTACGTATCTTTAGAAATCCCGGATCCAAGCACTTTTGCCGCGCTCCGGCCGATCTCTCCCTCCCCCGATAAAGCCGCAAGTTGGTTTTCTACTGTAATGCGTACAGTCAGAATGTTGCAACTGCTTGCGCCCTCTAGTAGGTGGAGCAAGTTGAGCCACTGCAGCGTTAAATCCACTTAAAGCAGATCCATGTGCAAACTGTTGCATCATTTGCATGCGCAATGTGCCAGTGTTGCTGTTGAGTCCTGTAAAGGCTCGTTCCACGTTCTGCATCCACTGGATGATTTCACGTGCCGTTTCGGTTCCACCTTCCAATGTCTTGAAGGCGAACTTGACTTTCGTCGAGTTAACATCAGCTGGGTCGCTGAAGAGATCGACTTGTGCAAGATCTTCTTTCTTGAGCACAGC
>ENA-ORBV01013149-ORBV01013149.1-microbial-mat-metagenome-genome-assembly--contig:-NODE-13149-length-12619-cov-4.595838_pt1 | contig 12619 bp, 9 predicted proteins | sample MGYA00237777_ERZ505514 | MGnify/ENA primary metagenome ERZ505514 (study PRJEB26160, sample SAMN06269048) | microbial mat metagenome | isolation source: Oligotrophic lake microbial mat | place...
GAACGTTGGTGACCCCAACGCCGTAGAAGAAGTTGACGCCAACAGCCGGCGCCCCATTGTCGAGACCCATGAAGAATTGCTCAACTCGAGTGCCAAGCATGTGACGCTGCGCCACGACGTTGAATGGCCTTCGCGTATCGATCTTGTCCAGTTTGATCCAGGCAGAAACGGAGACGTTGTTGTTGATTCCAGTGCTGTCGATGCTGTCTGAATCGGGCACGTTGACCCAATCGTCCACGCCATCGATGCGGAGGGCCGCCCCAAACTTACCCGTCGCCCACCCTGGCGCCGGATGCAGACCGGCCCCGCTGGTTATTCCTTGGCGAATGGTTCCGTGATTGCCTTGAAGGGAAGCATCCGTGATGGTGGTTCCTGACCCTTCGTCAAACTTCCAGTAGCCAACAAGACCGGGTATCACGCCGCCCGTTGCAACCATTTGCACATTGACGCTGAGCTCCCCTCCGGGAAAAGCCGAAATCGCGATGGAATGTGATACGGAACCAGATGCGTTGACGCCTGGTTCAATGTCAAACGTACATCCTGCTGCATTGGCCGCCAATCGAGCGCCAGCGCACGCGTTGCGGACAACAGAAAAGTCTTTGTGGACGGATATGTTTATAGGACCGGTCGTGGCGCCTGCTCCACCCTCGGTCGCTTTGATGGTGAACGTTTGACTTGGAAGCGGCATTGCCAAGTTGACGTTCCCGAAGTTGTGCATTTGGGGTGAAACCGAAAGGGTCGGTGCTGCAACGCCCGCGCCGGAGAGTGTCACGACAACGCTTCCGCCATCGCTCGCTGCGCCTCGGAGCGTCGTGTTCACGAGTCCCGCTGCTTTCGGACGAAAACGTACCGTGACGGAACAGATACCACCGGCGATTAGATAGATTGGGCAGTTGTGAGTTGCGGTAAATCCAAGGTTGGTGGCGTCAAACGTAATGTTTGGCGCAGCAGCCCGCTCCAGACCTGCGTTGACGATGGTAAATGCGCGTGTTGCCTCAAGGCCAACGGTGATGTCGCCGAATTCCCATCGCAGGGGTGAAATTGCGAGTTGTCCCGCGGGCAACGCGACGGCAGAAAGCAGCGCCTCTGCTTTGGCGCCCGTGCCATCGTCGATGACCAGTGTGGCGCTCCTTGCCCCCTCGGCGGTTGGCGCAAAGGATATCGAGACCGAGCAGCTGGAACCAGGTGCTACGGTTGCGACGCATCCGTTGGCCAAGAGAAAAAAATCGCTCACATGGGCGCCGATGACGGAGATGCCAAACGGTCCAGTCGCGGTTGTTCCGGTGTTGTTGACAGCAATGGTTCGGGTCACGTTGGGTGATCCGATGCGCGCCATTCCGAATTGCAGCGCGCTGGGTTGTAGTGCGATGGATTTGCTGGACGTGCCGCCCGTGCCACCGATTGAAGATCCATTCGTACCACCACCGGATTGGCCCCCCGTCTCGCTGGAAGTCCCACCTACAACGTTTGCGCCACCCTGGACGGTGCCGCCCGCGTCCGCGCCTCCGCTCGACAGCACACTGCCACCCGTGTTGAGCACGGTGCCACCTGTTCCACCTTGGCTGTCAATGTCTGATGTTCCGCTCGGTGAACTGCCACCGGTTTGTGGCAATGCACCTGAACCACCGGACCCTCCGCACCCAATCCCCACCGCAAGCATCCCCCACACGCCCATCCCATATCGCCATTCTCTAGTCATGATCGAATCCCCATTTGCGTTAAAGTACACTGGATTGGGGTCGCAACTGATTTCAATCTTCGCGCCATTTTAACCGACGCTGCTTCGGGTCCACGCAGGACAAGGGGAGACGATAAGCGCCTCGTTCTCACGCGCGCCGAGACCGAGATCGACGTTACAAACGGTCTGGGTTCGCGGCAACGGGGCGATTGCGAGCACGGCGGCGCAGCATCCCGAACGCCACGACGCCCACAAGCAGGCCGGGCCATGAAAACGAATCTTCTGTTTCCTGCCCAAGCGCGCAAGCACAACCGTTTCCATCGCCAGCGTTGGCCCTGGCGGGACTACCGCCGGCATCGCCGCCGGTCGCACCGGGATCATCAACCATGACGGGCGAGCGCGTTCCTGGGTTCCATCCGGGTGGATTCGTAGCACTAAGATTGCTCGGTGAATTTGGGCGGGGATCGGCTTCACCGTCCGCCGCCGCTGGTCCAAAATCCGAGGCGCGCAAATTTTCGGCTTCGAGTGCCTGCAACAGTCCGTCGCCCGTGCTCGCCTGCAAGGCACTCAAGAATACGGGTGGTTGTCCCGGGGCGACAAAGGCGATGTGTTCGGCGCTGTTTTCGCGTACGCCACCTGTCCAGACTGGAGGATTGTAGATCGAAAAGGCAGTGGAAAAGCCGAGCTCTTCACCCGAAGGCAAGGTCAGCCTTGCGTCTTGCAACTTGCCATCGACACAATTCCCATCGCCTTTTGCAACATGAATGTTGCTGACAACGGGAAGGTCTGCACGCAGGGAAAACAGTGGATCGCGGGTCATTTCATCGGGTGACACGGTTGAATACAGGCGGGTCAGGTAGGGGTGTTTGGCGAGCATCGCGCTTGCGTCTTGCGCCGGCTTGATGATTCGTTCCAAAATCGCGTCCGCGAACGCGGCGCCATCGACCTGGACTCCTGCAAGTGCAGCCGCGAAGTTGCGTGGCGCATTATAAAACTGTGTTTCCGATACGCCCTCGTCGCGCAATTTTTGCGGCAGTGGTACGTATTTGCGCAGCAAGTCCAGCAACAATCCCGATGACGTTCGCGGTATGGAACGGGTTGCGATCTCGATCGCGGTAACAGGATCTTTGGTCGCACGCAGGGGTACGAGATCGACGGAAACGCCCAGACCGGGCAATGCCGGCGTCGGGCCCGCAAACTCGGTGACAAAGCCGTGTCCCGCGGCCTCGTTGATGGCGAGGGTGGCGAGCGCGTTGTAGTTGAGCCCACCGCGGAGCCAGTCGATCTTGCGTGGATTGACCTCGACGTGAAACCAATTTTTGGGAACCGCGCGACTTTTACCAAGTACGTAGACGGATATCGGCATATCGGACGTCGCGGCGACCCGCGTAAGCACAAGCGGAACACAGGGATCGGGCTCGTCCATATCGAGAACAAGCGGCGTGATGTCGCCGACACTGGCGTCTTTTTGCAACTTGATTGCGAGGAACTTCATCTTGCGATCCACGTAGTGGCGGATGAGGGGCAGCGCGCTCGGCGGTTGGTCGTAGCCGTTGTCGTTGAGCCACGTGATCAGCGCCTGCGCGTCGGAGGATTCGATTACCTTGGCGTCATACGGACCGACGTCTTGCTCAAGCAAGACGTTTACAGAGGATGTCGGAACCGAACCGGATGTACCACCACTTGCAAAGCTACCCCCATCGACAGAAGAATTCTGAGGGAAACATGCATTCACCCGCTCCGACCATTGGACTCGAAACTGCGGCTCGGTTGCAAACGCGAGTTGCGAAAACAAGGCCTCGGTCCCGACGCTGATTTTTGGCACGCTCGGCACGGGCACCACCCAGGCGAACTTTTTCGCGTCGCCCGTGTAGAAGATGCGAATGTGGGCGGTCACGTGGTTGTCGTCAACGGCGAAGACGATTTGTTCGCCGTTCTGGACGACCGGGACCTGGCTGCAAAAGAACCCACCGCAGGCGTTTACGACCGGAATATTCGTGGCGGTTGCTGTCAACGATGCGACCAGCGCAGATGCGCATGCGAAGTTTTGGCGTGTCATGGTGCCGCAGCTTTGCAAGGTTCGCGCCGTGTCGGAAATTACCCGTAATCAAAGGAATCATACCCGCTAGCGGGTCGCGATCCGCGACGGCGTCACGACACATTTGTCGCGCTTCGGGCCCGCCGATCGAACCCAGACGAATTTGAAGGTGAAATACCCGGTTCGATTCACGGCTGTTGATTGAGAACTCATGCGCTGCACAGTCTGCGGTATTGAACTCGCAGAAGGTTCGCGGCGTGCGCGAACTGCGGGATGAAGTTCGTCGGCGAAGCACTCGCGCAGGATCCCGCCGCTGCATCGGTAAGCGGTGCTTGCGATAGGTAAAAGTTGATCCATGCTGGGTTCCCGTGGACGCCTTTTCGGACCCAGCCCTCATTGCGCGCGCGCAGATGGCGTTGTCCCTGTCCTTTCATATTGTGTTCGCGTCCGTAGGCATTGCCATGCCGGTGTTGATGGTGATTGCCGAAGCCCGTTGGTTGCGTACCGGCGACAAGACCGACTTGGATCTTGCACACCGTTGGGCCAAAGGCACCGCGGTGCTGTTTGCGATTGGCGCTGTCTCTGGAACCGTGTTGTCGTTCGAGCTGGGATTGCTGTTTCCAGGGTTCATGCGTCTGGCGGGTCCCATCATCGGCTTCCCCTTCTCGCTGGAAGGGTTCGCGTTTTTCATCGAAGCGATTTTTCTTGGAATCTACCTCTACGGATGGAATCGTATTACTCCGAAACAACATTTATTCAGCGGCATTATGGTGGCGCTGAGTGGCTTGGCCTCGGCGGTTTTTGTGACGTTTGTCAACGCATGGATGAATGCCCCGCGCGGATTCACGTTTGCCGATGGCAAGCTGCTGAACATCGACCCTCTGGGTGCGTTTCAAACGCCATTCGCGTTTCACGAAATCGTACACGGCAGTCTTGCGGCGTATGCAGCCACCGGGCTTGCCGTTGCGGGCATTCACGCGTGGGCTTTGCTTTTGGGTCGAGCGCCCCACTTTCACCAGCGGGCGCTGAGCATCGCCCTGTGGGTAGCGTTGCCGGCATGTCTGCTTCAACCGTTGGTTGGACACTTGGCGGGTCAGCGGATTGCAGAACACCAGCCCGCCAAATTGGCAGCGCTCGAACAATTGCAACACACACAGACGCGTGCACCATTGACCGTGGGGCCGTTTGAGATCCCGGGCGCGTTGTCCGTTATGGCGTTCAACGATCCCGATGCGCGTGTGCAAGGCCTGGACGCATTTGCACCCGCCGATCGCCCGCCCTCCTTGGTTCGGCCCGCATTCTTGATCATGGTGTCCATCGGTACCTTGTTGGCACTGTTCGCGGCTGGGATGGCGTGGCGGCATTTTCGACGACGTCCGCCCTGGGGCGATCGCCGGATCCTGTGGGCCACGGTGCTCATGTCGCCTCTCGGATTTGTCGCACTGCAAACCGGTTGGATCGTGACCGAGGTGGGCCGGCAACCCTGGGTGGTCTATGGTGTGTTGCGAACCGCCGACATGGCAACGCCTTCACCGGGTTTGGGCATTCGCTTGGGTATTTTTGCGCTGATTTACCTTGTGTTGGCGGCTACCGTGGTCGCCGTGTTGCGACGTCATATTCGGGCAACGTTCACGCCGAATTTGCCCGAGGGGCGGGCGTGAATCTGGGTTGGGCTGAACTTGTTGCCGGTATTGCGCTTTTGGCCCTCGCAATTTACGCCGTCACCGGTGGCGCCGATTTTGGGGCCGGCATTTGGGATCGCCTGGCCGCTGGCCCCCGCAAACAAGATCAACGGGACGTGATCGAAAAGGCCATTGCACCCATTTGGGAAACGAACCACGTTTGGTTGATCTTTGTCGTGGTGCTGCTGTTTTCAGCGTTTCCGAATGCGTTTGCCACGATTGGCATTGCCCTGTACGCCCCTCTATCTTTGGTGCTTTTGGGCATTGTTCTGCGCGGCGCAGGATTTGTATTTCGGCAGTACGGACACGGATCCGTTGCCGATCGACAACGATGGGGTCGTACGTTTGGCGGAGCCAGCGTGTTGACCCCGTTTTTTCTGGGCACCGCTTTGGCGGCGATCAGCAGCGGTTCGATCCGAGTCGATGCCGCCGACCGTGTCCGGACTTCCGTGTCGGCATGGCTGGGTTGGTTTCCGGTCACCGTTGGGGTCTTTGTGATGACGGCGTTTGGATTTGTTGCGGCGGTCTATCTGTGTATCGAGGCGAACGACAAACCGGAATTGCAAGACGATTTTCGCAGACGCGCATTGGTTTCTGGTCTTGTTTTGGGTGCGCTATCTTTCGCAGTACGTTTTACTGCCGAATTCGCCAATCCGGTGTTCGCACGCCGTTTGTTCGGCTGGCAGGGCACCGCTTTGATGTTGCAGACAGGGGTCGCTGCGGTGGCCCTGGCGACGCTGTTCGCGGTGTTTCGGCGACGCTATCGTATTGCCCGTGGACTGGCTGTGTTGCAAGTGGTCACGATTGTTGCAGGGTGGGGTTACGCCCAGTATCCATATGTGATTGCCCCCGATCTGCTGTTGGCAACAACGGCAGCACCTGTCGCCACGCTGCGACTCATCGCTTTAGGCGTGGGCGTCGGTGCCATCCTGCTCATTCCTTCGCTGATTTGGATGTTTCGCGTATTCAAAACACCGTGAATCAGCGATCGATAGAGCGGCGCTACGCCTTCATCGCGGCGATTTCGCCCTTGGTGTTCACGCCAAAAGCGGTGGTGGGAACGCCCATGCCGTTGGCAATGGTCGTGAACACGTCGCCGTTGGACGGCACCGCGTCACCCCGATCGCCGTCGGCAAAACGAATCCCGTCGTCACCATAGTTCAGCCACTGCCCGGGCTTGAGGTATCCGCCAAGTCGGCCCGCCGTGAGCCACTTGCAGTTCCCGGTCGAGTGACCGGGCTGTGCGAGTTCGCCACACCACAGAACGCAGGTGTGGTGCAAAAGTGAGTTGCCATCGGATTCCTTGACCGCGCTCAAGAGGTCAAGGCACTGCTTCACGATTTTGGCAAACTCGCCGTACATGCCGCGGCACTGTGATACGATAGCGGCGGGGTTGCCGTCTTTTTTTCCGACATCCACCGCATGCACCAAATCGTGCGGCGAGGCAAGACCCGCGGTTCCACCGTAAAGCCGTCCGGGTGGATCTTCAACGTGGATGGAAAACACGCGCGTGATGTCACACGCAAAAGCAGACTGCATCAGCAACGGCACTGTCGGGCGTGTGTTTTCCCAAATCAACGGATCGTAGTAGTTGCTCTGGGTCTTGTTGGCCCTCACACCCGTCGGCGTCTTACATTCGGCAAGGACACCACCCGAGGTTCCGGGTGTGCTCATCAAGTCGATGCGTTGTTTGAGATCGGTCACGAGATTCGCGTGCTGTTCGAGCTTCACGCGCTCGACACGACCGAGCTTGTTTTCGGCAACCTTAAATTCATTGGCCAGGTAGTCAAGCGCGGTCTTGCGCTGCAAAGCAGCCTTGTCCACCGTGGGCATGCCGGGCATCGCTGCCGGGGCCATGCCGGTCGGAAACAACCGCTTGAACACGGTGAGGGCATCGCGTTCCGGTAATACGGTTTGGCCTGCGACTGGCTGATACGGCTGGCCCCACGTCATCACGTTCGGACGCTGCTCGACGATGGCCGCCTGCACGACAGGCACTGCGGTTACTGGCTTGCCGCCATTTTGCGCCTTTAGCCCATCCGAGATGTGATAGTCGATCGAGGGACCACCAGCCTTTGCGGTCGCCCCCTGCGTCTGAATATTGGCGGTGAGGGAGCTGGATTGTCCGCGCGCGTGGCCGCAGGCGAAATCGTCCTTGCTGCCCGGACCCTTTAGGCCCTTGAAATCAACGCCATCGAGCAAGGTGATCTCGTTCTTATAGGACTCAAGCGGCGCGAGCAGCGGTCCCAGCTGATAGTTGCCCGGCGTACCCGTCGGCCGCCACAGCCATGGCAGCGTTCCGTGTTGCGTATAGATAATGAGCAAGCGCTTGGGCGGCGTCGATGCGGCCTGCGCCGATCGCAGGCTGGGCAAGAAAAGCGAGGCCCCGCCTAGACCCATTGTTTGTGCAAACTTGCGTCGATTGAATCGCATGACGAAATCCTTATTGCGCAAAGGGAACCCGGTAACGAAACTGATTGCTCTTGACGGCTGCCTTCAAGAGGCTGGCAAAACTACCCTTGTGGTCGATCACCTGATCGGTGGTAGCGGCGATGGAACATCCGTCTTCATCGACCAGTTCTCGCGCGAGAGCGTACTGGTAGAAGTTGGTGACAAAACACTGAGCGACCTGCTCACTTGGAACGAGCTTGTCTATCAACTGAACCGCATTGTCGAAGGTACCGTCGGCATCAAAGGTGTCGGTGATCGCACCGGAGGAATCGATCGGTAAGGTCTTGCCTCCCGCAATCGGCTCGGTGGTTTGCCAACGGCCGACGGCATTGTAGTTCTCGAAGGTGAAACCCACCGCATCGATGCGCTCGTGACACGAACGACAGGCAGACTGTCCCTCGTGTGCCCGTACGAATTTCTCACGGGTGGTCTCTATGTCGGTCGGCTCGGCCACCGGCGCTGGTGTGACGTTTGCCGGCGGTGGCGGTGGCGGTGAGCACAACAGATGTTCGAGCACGAAAACGCCACGCTGCACCGGTGCTTGCACCGTTTCATGTGCAAAGCCGGCCATCACTGCGGCCTGCGTGAGGAATCCGCGGCGCTGTTCTGAATTGAGCATGATCTCGGTGAGTTCCGTTCCCGTCGCCTTCGCGTCGGATCCGTACAGGCTTGCGCTTGCCGAATTGACCCAGGCCTTGTTGCTCGAAAGAAGGGTTTGAATGCCCCCTTCGTCGCCGAACAGCGACGCTTCGACGAAGCGCCTGAGCCCGGAAAATGAGGCCGTCGCTGCGGCGTCGGAATAGTCCGCAAAACGCGTGCGATCTTTTTTGCCAGCCGAAAGATCCACGGCGAGCTTCGCAAAACGCAGCCACTGGCCCGAAAAGTCGGACAACCCCGCGGAAGCCCGTGGATCGCCCAGCATCCGCAAGGCTTCCTCCTGCAAACCCTCACCTGAGTCGAGCGCGCCCGAAGCCGCCTTATCCATCAGGGCCTTGTCCGGCGTCGTGCCCCAGATCAAGTAGGAAAGCCGTGTTGCCATTTCGTGGCCCGTCAACTTCAGTCGACCGTCGCCATCGTCGCCGCCTTCTTCAATCCGATAAAGGAACTGCGGCGAACTGAAGATCACCGATGAGAGCAGGGAGATCGCGTCCGACAAACCCCAGCTCTTGTACGAGCTATCAAAGAGCGTTCGCAATCGCTGTCGTTCTTCGGTGGAAAGCGGGCGGCGGTAGGCTCGGGAACCGAACTCATCGACAAACGCAACACCACATGCCGTTTCTGCAACTGCATCCTTCGGCGCTGCACACGCTGCGATGCCGAGGGTCTTCAAGCCCGCGACCACTTTCGCGGCCACGTTGCGCGAGATGAGTTCGTATTGCTCGACCACCTTCGCTTCGACTGTCTGTGATTCCCAGTTATTGAGAAAGCCGGCCTTGTCCGACGTTTCGGCAGGCAGATCCAGTCCGAGGTTGTCGTCGAGCTTTATAGGCGCAACGAGATCGCGCAGCGATCGGATGTATTGCCCGGTGGTCAAACGCGAGAAGGGTGATACCGAAACATTCAGTGCACCCGGATCGGCGCACACGAGTGGCTTGTCGAGGTTGCGTTCGAGCGAATGGGGCCCTGCCGGGACATCGCCGCCGCCACCGCCCTGCGCACCGGTTCCGGCGCCTCCGCCGTCAGACCCCTTGCCCTTGTCACCGACCATCGCTCCCGAGCAGCCGGCGAGAAACGAGAGGCCCAAGAAGAGACCCGAAAAACCCCACCGGTGAAGCCCGGGGATGGAAAAACTACGCGCGCACCGCAAATCCATAGACTGGAGGTTGTGCTTTGCCGGAATCGGTTGCGATTGACGTCGGGAAACCTATCGGGCTCCGAGAAACCTGAGAAAAAACTATACAGTCTACCTACATGTAGTACCCTGTGCGGATGAGTCGGATATTCACACACCGAAATCTCCTCGCCACGCTGTTGCCTGTTTTGCTCGCCTCCGGTTGCGCGGCCAGCGCGGCGCGGGCACCGTGGCCCTTCCAGGCTCCGACCCGCGCCAAAGGCGTCGGCGTACCGCCGAGTCGAGCCGCCGCCCCGGCCGATCCAAGAGCCGACATGGTCGAGCGTGCCCTTCAGTCGAACGGCCAAAATTTCGGGACCGATGGCACCCTTGAGTCGGTTTATGCCTATGCCGTCGACACCCAGACGATGATCCCGGCGCACGAGGCACGCACAGGCGACGTCCTGTTCTTCGACACGACCGAGGCGGGCACCGGGTGCGGCAGCCATGCCGGCGTGGTGGACAGCGTTCGACCTGGCGGGAGCCTCGGCTTTCGGGAATACCGCGGAGGCAAACACCTGCGCAGCGTGGTCGCACCGAACGACCCGCGACGACGGCGCGACAGTTCGGGTCGCATCGTCAACACCTACTTGCGCACCATGACCCGAGACGATCCGGCTGGCACGCGCTACACGGCCGCAGAAATGTTGTGTCGGGTCGTTCGAATCCGATGAGCATCATCACCGTCACGAAACTCAAAAAGACCTACCCATCCGGACTGGTTGCGCTGGACAACATCGACCTCGCGATCCGCAAAGGTGAAATCTTTGCACTGCTCGGACCGAATGGTGCAGGTAAAACCACGCTCATTAGCGTCATTTGCGGCATCGTTTCGCCCAGTCAGGGCTTCGTTGTCGCCGATGGCCACGACATCATCCGAGATGCGAGAGCGGCGCGCTCGATCATTGGATTGGTACCACAAGAGTTAAGCACCGATGCCTTCGAGACGCCCTGGGCGACGGTTACGTTTAGCCGCGGTCTTTTTGGAAAGCCGCCCAATCCTGCGCTCGTTGAAAAGATCCTGCGCGATCTGTCCCTATGGGATAAGCGCGATCAGCGCATCATGACGCTTTCGGGAGGTATGAAGCGACGGGTGATGATCGCCAAGGCGCTTTCACACGAGCCCGAGATCTTGTTTCTGGATGAACCCACCGCCGGCGTTGACGTCGAGTTGCGGCGCGACATGTGGAACCTCGTGCGGACACTGCGCGATCGTGGCGTCACCATCATTTTGACGACCCACTACATCGACGAGGCCGAGGAAATGGCGGATCGCATCGGCGTCATCAATAAGGGCCGACTCATCCTCGTCGAGGACAAATCGATCCTGATGCAAAAGATGGGCAAACGACAAATGACCCTGGATCTTCATGAACCCTTGCAGAGCATTCCGCCCGAACTCGCCGCATGGCGCCTGACCCTGCAATCGAGCGGGCTTCGCTTGCAATACGATTTCGACGCCAACGACCCGAGGTCGGATATTCCAGGCCTTTTGCAACGGTTGGCAGAGCTGAAGATTGGATTCAAGGATCTGGCCACCCGGCAAAGCTCACTGGAGGAGATCTTCGTTCACCTCGTAAGCAGCGACGCCGAGTCGAGCCACACCGGAGGCACCGTCTGATGGCTTTCAATCGGTACGGCGTCTGGGCGATCTACCGCTTCGAGATGGCTCGCTTCAAGCGCACCATCGTTCAGAGCCTGATCACGCCCGTCGTCACGACCTCGCTTTACTTCGTGGTCTTTGGCGGCGCCATCGGCAGCCGCATGCGCGAGGTGGATGGGATCAACTACGGCGCCTTCATCGTTCCGGGATTGATCATGTTGTCTTTGTTCACGAACAGCATCTCGAACGCCGGGTTCGGGATCTACATGCCGAAATTCACCGGCACCGTTTATGAGCTGCTGTCAGCGCCCATCTCCTTCCTAGAAATGGTGCTGGGGTATGTCGGCGCCGCGGCCACCAAGTCATTGACCATCGGTGTCATCATCCTCGGCACTGCAAGCCTATTCGTACCACTTGAGATCCGGCACCCGATCTGGATGGTGGCCTTTCTCTTGATGACCGCCGTGGGCTTCAGCCTGTTCGGCTTCATGCTGGGGCTTTGGGCCAAGGGGTTCGAGCAACTGCAGCTAATCCCCATGCTGGTGATTACCCCGCTGACGTTTCTCGGTGGCGCATTTTACTCGATCGACATGCTGGCGCCGACCTGGCGGGCCATCGCGATGTGGAATCCAATTGTCTACGTGATCGGCGGCTTTCGCTGGAGTTTTTTTGAAACTGCCGATGTGGGAGTGGGCGTGAGTCTCGCCATCACGCTCGGCTTTTTGTTGCTTTGTTTGGCGGGGGTCGGTTGGATGTTCAAGACCGGATACCGGTTGAGAAAGTAGGGTCGATGGCCGCAGGCAACGAAGATTTCTACGCGCTGCTGGACGAGATCTCCGAGTTTGACGAGGTCGTGACGGCGAGCCTGCACCGGCCGGTTCCCGACGACTGGCATGTCGTTATTTCTGATGTCCGGGGATCGACGGCCGCCATTGAGGCAGGACGCTATCGAGACGTGAATGCACTCGGGGTCGCGGGCATCGTGGCGCTCCGAAATGCCATGCCCGATCTCGATCTGCCGTATGTCTTCGGAGGCGATGGCGCCACCCTCCTCGTTCCCGGCTCCCGCATCACGGCCGTTCAGACGGCGCTGCGCGGATTGCGAAACGTTGCACGCGATGCTTTCACCATGAACTTGCGCGTGTCTCACGTACCCGTCGCGGAACTCAGGCGGCAGGGGCACCCTTTGGCCGTGGGCCGCTACCGTTTGAGCCGCAACGTGGTGCTCGCCGCCTTTTCAGGCAGCGGCTTTTCCACGGCCGAAACCTGGATCAAAGATCCCGTTATCGGCCAGGGCTTCGCCGTCAGCGCGGAGGGTCCTGCCGAGGCCAACCTG
>ENA-ORBV01013152-ORBV01013152.1-microbial-mat-metagenome-genome-assembly--contig:-NODE-13152-length-12615-cov-5.000558_pt1 | contig 12615 bp, 14 predicted proteins | sample MGYA00237777_ERZ505514 | MGnify/ENA primary metagenome ERZ505514 (study PRJEB26160, sample SAMN06269048) | microbial mat metagenome | isolation source: Oligotrophic lake microbial mat | place...
AAGACGGCATACGAGCTTCGCCTTAGTCTCGTGGGCTCGGAGATGTGTATAAGAGACAGGACCAGAGGTGCGGCCTCGAGCAGGGCACGCGTGTGCCCGCCGCCGCCGAACGTGCAGTCGAGAAAGCGACCACCCGGAAGCGGTGCGAGAAACTCCATGACCTCGCGCAGCAATACGGGTTGGTGGCCGTTGGTCATGACGCCAGAGGGAAACTCATCGAGTGCGATCGCCATCGGTGACAGTTTCGGAGTTGCGGCCCTTCGCCGGTTTCACGGCGACCGTTTTCAGTTGAAGCGGCTTCACTTGACGCGGTTGGGCGCTTTCGACCACTTGTCGCGGGAGAAGTCCGTCGCGGACCCGGGAATGCACCACGGTCGCCGGAAAGGCAGCGATGCGCTCGTCGGCATCAATCCAAGCCGGATAGGTGCGTCGTCCGGCGGCGGAAGCGCTGAGGGGCGATTTACGCAGCGGAGCTTTCAACTGGAGGCTCTTGCTTTTTGCAGAATGACGCATGCTCAAATGTCGAGGCGACGCATCAGGTCGCCGAAGTTTTCGCCCGCGGTGCGTGCCTCCTCCTGCTGCCAACGGGCTGGATTATAGATATTGAATTTCGTGAGAGAACCCACAAGGACGGCATCTTTTTCGATGCCAGCGTGGCGGAGGAGTTCCGCCGTGAGGCCGCTTCGGCCCGCCTTGTCGAAAGAGAAACTCTGCGTCTGGGAGAAGAAGCGGGCGGCAAACGCCTGAGCTTCGGCGTCGCTCAGTTTCAGCGCGGAAAACTTGTCGTGCAGCTTGTCCACCTCGGCGGGCGGCAAAACCGCGATGTAACCGTCCGGATGCGGCGTCGCCAGAAACGTGTCCTGTTCCGCATGGGCATGACGCCACGCCGACGGGATCGTAAGCCGACCCTTGTCGTCCAGCGTGTGCCTGAAGAGGCCCGTGTAGACGGATTTGACTGACTGCACCATGTGGGAACGGAGCAACCTGCTCCAAAGTGCCCCATTTCAACCCACTTTACCCCCATCACGTCAATAGCAGAGGCGCCTTACAGTGTAAAACTTACTCACATTTGAGCATTCACGGAATAGTTGTCGCATTTGAAAATCAGCGCGAAGAAGGCTCAAGACCCAGTTTTAAAGCATAGGTCAATGACTTACAAAATCAGCGCGATCCGACCCCGCAGAGTGATCTTGTCGCATTTAAAATAGTTGTCGCATTTCAAATGTCCGAGAGGTGTCCTACCCTCGACATTCGCAATCTGCTGATTCCGATGGGAAAGGGAAATCACGCGACATTTCGACCCCGAGAAATGCGACAAATATTACGTGAAGACGGGGGGTGGGACGGCGGTCACCTTTTTCGGTGAACACACTGCGCGGAGGGGCGGATTGCTTGGCGGCGCTCCCCTCTCCGCGCTTTGCGGGATACTGCGTATGAGCAAGGCCGCGCAAAAATTACATAAGATCGTCGTGGAGGAATCTCCCCATGCACTTTCGCGCACTGTGCGGGAATTCCTTTCCGACGGTGCCCCATCGGTTGAAGATCAATCCGACGGTGCGCTCCCCGCGAAGCCGAAGAAAAAGCGTGCCCCCCAATCACCGTTGGACCTGATGCCGTTGCATCAAAAGCAGGCGCTCACCGCCTGGCTGACAACGGGCGGCCCGGCAGGGCAAGGGATCACCTATAAAGAGGCGCAGACTCGTCTCAAGACCGAGTTCGGAATTCACGCCGAGGTGTCTGCCCTATGCGGATACTTCCAGCGCACTCAGCGCAGCGCGACTCCGATGGTTGAGGTATCGGTCAGTCCAGACCGGCACACCCTCACCATCAGGATCAATATTCAAAGACTTTCCACCGTATAGAAGCTTCAACTTCCAACCTCAATCAAATGACCAAAGCCGCAAACCTACGTACTCATAAAACGATTTCCAAAGCCCACTTGGGGCGTATCCAGATTTCCCAATCCCGTCGCATGTTGACGGTCGAGACACTGAACGGCGCTATGCACAAAGAGCTTACGAGCGTCGAAATAGCAGTGGGGATTCTGGACGGGAGTCAGATCCTCGCACCCGAGGAACAGGAATATAGCGCGCACATTCTTAAGCGCCTCGAAGCGATCCGTGAGGCTCGCCGCCATCTATTTAAGGCGTCAGAGATCAGTGATAAAATTTTCGCTATCGGCGCTCGTGCACGGACGATGCAGGATGAGGTGGCGGCGCTTCGTGAAGCCGCGTTTTGGACGTCCGACGTCTCCGGCATGATGGCGATCGAAGAGAGCATAAAGGAACAGGTTTCAATCTATGAAGGAGTCCGCGACCTCCTGCGTCTGGTGATGGCAAAAGACTTGAGCATATCGCGACAAGAGCCCGCGAACGTTCCAGCGCTTCCCTCCAACCGCTACATGCGAATGGTTCTCCCGGAGGCGTTCCTGTGAAATCGACGCGGAACGTGGTTCAACCGAAGTCAGGGGCTGGGGCGGCATTCCCGTTCCCCAGCTTGGACTTTTCTGGCCGGGTTACGCTCACCGTGTTGGAGGTGGCTGCAAAGCTCGGTTGGACGGCGAAACACGTCGCGGACCTGATCGTCGAAGGTCAGCTCGGGGCTCTCGATGGCAAAGGCAAAAGCGCATATCGTAGCTCGTACCGCATCCCGATCGAAGATTATCGCGAGTTCATCGTTTCCAGGATGACCGGCCCCCGGCCGTACGAGCTGTTCACTTCTCTCTCTCGGGCACGGCTCAGCGAAATCGCCCGTGAGCTAAACGATTTCCTCAAGACAACAGAGACCGCCCATGAATAGTAACGACGCCACGGATACACCGAACTCAAGCGGGAACGCATCGGGAAAAATCGCTGTGAGCACTTTGGGCGATGTTATCCGCAAGATGGCGGAAATAGAGTCCGCCTTGATAACTGCGCATGAACTATGCGCGGGTTGCCCCGAGTTGCTCGCATTGAAGAGCCTCAAAACTGAATCTGAGATAGTTGGATTCTATCTGGATCTCAGCGAGGCTGGCGAACTCTGGCAGCTTCTTTCCACCTTTGAGAAGGTCATCTCCGCCATGAACTCGGTGACCGGTGCGCTCCAGCTCACCGAGATCGCACAGGCGCGGCGGCGACTGAAGCCGGAAATGGCGAAGCGAACTGCTACAATCGCGGCCGAAAATCAGAACAATTAACTATATGGAAGCGGCCAAACTGGACATACTCATCGAGATTCAGGCGAAGCTGGATGGCCTCCTGAAGGTCAACCAGGGGTTGCGCGATGCGAAGCAAGAAGCCAGTACCTTGGGCGGCCTACTTCGCCAAGGTCTGAGCGCTGCAAAACGTGAAGGGCGGACACGCTCTGCCAGGTGAATTCTTTTACTCGTTCGAGGAGTGGGTCGCTGAGCTGGAAAAGATCTGCAACGCCTACAATGAGTCCGTGCAGAACGGAAAGATGCTCGATGGGTTATCTGCGTCGCAGGCTTTTGTTCAGCTTCGGAAATCCCCGCCGATCCAGCTACCACCTCAGCTTCGGTATCTGCTCGCCCGCCATCGTCGCGAACTGACCGTCAAAACAAATGGCGTCGAGATCCAGATCGGGCGCCGGAAGTTCATCTATAAAGATGAGCAGACCTCTGCAAAAGTTCATGAACGCGTGCTCGCCTGGTTTAGCCCGGAAGAACCGGACTCGATCTGCATTACAGACTTGAACCAGAAAAACCCGTTTACCGTTCGTCGTGCCTCCGTGGTTGACGCATTCGACGCCGATCCGGACGCGGTCGAGCGCGCGATGCGCGAGAATCACGCCCAGACGAAACACCCACGCACGCTCTGGGGTAATCTTTGCCGAAATCAGCCAGAAGAATTTCGACGCGCCCGCCGTGAAATCGTCCTGGCTTCGCCTTCTGCGGTCGCCCTCGGGGAAGCCATGACCGCGCAGAAATCCCTCTCAAATGACGCAGCCAACGAGCACGACCGTTTGCGCACAAAGGGCGATCGAATCGCCCGAAAGATGGGACTTCCGACTGCCGGCCGGCGGGTCGATGCCGATGGGTGGAGCTTCCGCGGAAGCCATCAAGGGCGGACATCGAGTGCCTCTGCAAATTCTGCCTCCCCGGCGAGTCGAACCAGATCCACGAGCTGCTCATTAACTTTGGTCTTGAGAGTGAGTACCCGTTCGCCGCCGTAAAGCAGGCCATCACCGAGGCGAGAGAACTGGTCGTGAACGGACGGGCCCCGGCTCTGACTGAGCAGCTCGTGAAGACCGCCATCGGCTTCGCCCTGTTCACCAGCAGCCAGCTTTCCGCAACGTTGCCGCGGGCGTCAGCGAGCGCGAGCCGGTCAAGGCGTCACCGGGTCGTGAGTGCGGCCGGCATGGTCCCAGCAGAGCCCCAGCAAGTGCCCAGCAATGCCATTGCACCGCGGGTGCAGGAAGCATGCATGCCCGATTCGTCGGATGATTTTTCCGTGTCAACCCAGTCCAGCCGAGCCCAGCACGCTCTGACTTACTGACGTTGTCGCGACCCGCTGCACCGACCGCTATGCGGACCGGTGCTTTGCCGTTCCCGGAAGCTTTGGACATTGGACATCGAGCAATGCGACAACTATTTCGCGAACATACACATTTTTGACTCTTTGCCTAAACGGAGCAGGCGATCTACACGTTCAATGGGCTGAGCGCCCCATCGTTTCGCGGCGTCCGATCGGCGAGCTGATCAGCCGCCGCCATCGTGGAGCATCACGATGCAGCGGATTCAGCGCGAGCTCTCACAGGGATCCTTAGGGGCGCGCAGCGGGGAGGCTTCAACGGCGGCGCGGCGACGGACACTAAGCCGAGCCGGCGGACTTCTCGCCGGAGACCCCGGTGATGATGCGCGCCCCCCGTTTATACGTGAAGTACGAGTAGATCCAGTGCATCAAAACCGAGAACTTACTCCGAAATCCGACGAGAAACAGGAGGTGGACCACCAGCCATGCGAGCCAGGCGGGAAATCCGCTGAGTTTCCGACCGGAGATTTCCGCGACGGCCGATGATCGGCCGATGGTCGCCATGGATCCTTTGTCGTTATACACAAACGGCCGGCGCGCGGCCGCCTGCCGACTCCCCTTTTCCTCCCGCAACTCCCGCTCGATGGTTGACGCCACGTGCCCGCCCATTTGGAGCGCGCCTTGGGCCACGCCGGGAACCAGCACGCCCTTGGCATCGACCAGCGAAACGATGTCACCGATCGCGAACACGTCCGGATGTCCCGGCACACTTAGATCGGGCAGCACCGGAATACGACCGCCGCGGTCGAGTTCAATTCCGAGCGATTGGGTCAATGGCGCGGCGCTCACGCCCGCCGCCCAGATGATGTTGTCGGCGCGAATCGTCTCCCCTGCCACGACGATCTCGCCTTCGCGAATGGCCTCCACGCGCACGCCCAATCTTACCTCCACGCCCAGCTCGATCAGCTGTTCCAAGGCTCGCTCGGAAAGCTCCGGATGAAAGGTTTTCAAGACGCGTTCGTTGCCCTCGATCAACAGCACGCGAACCTTGGCCGGATCGATGTGATCGAAATCCTTGTGCAGCACGGTTCGAGTGAGTTCCGCGAGAGCTCCCGCCAGCTCCACGCCAGTCGGGCCGCCCCCCACGATCACGATGGTCATCGCGGTGTCTCGTTTCGCTGAATCCGTTTCCACTTCCGCGCGCTCGAGGGAGCAGAGAATCATGCGCCGAATCCGCAGGGCGTCGTCGAGTGATTTCAATCCCGGCGCGAATTCCTCCCATTCCGGATGGCCGAAATAACTCGTCCGCCCGCCGGCCGCAATCACGAGGTAATCGTAACTGAGGTCACCGCGCGCCGAATGCACCCGGCGGTTCGCGAGATCAAAGCCCGTCACTTCACCCATGATCACGTGCAAATTCGGCCGGGGCCCGAAGACCGCGCGTACCGGCTGCGCGATATCGATGGCCGACAATCCCGCGGTCGCCACCTGATACAGCAGCGGCTGGAAGAGATGGTGATTCTGCCGGTCAATGACAGTGATTCGCGCCAGGTGCGGCGGAAAGCGCTGCGCGAACGTCAGCCCTCCGAATCCGGCGCCTACCACGACAATATGCGGCAGGGTCGGATCAACGGTACCAGGCATAAAGCAGCGGAGCGGTTTCGTTTGGAGGCATTCGCCCTCAGACCCGCGGCACATTTTTCTGTTCTTCCGTCACGATTGAAATCTAGTGGGACCACCATGCGCTCACCCATTAACATCCAGCTCATCGGTCGCGAAGTCGCGATCGTGTGGGACGACGGCGTCGAAACATATCACGAGTTCGAAGCCCTCCGCGCGGCTTCCCCGAGCGCGGCCAACATCGGCGAGCGCGATATCATGGGTAACCAATACGGCGGCGACGGTCCGAAGAAATTTCCCGGCGTTGACGTGATCAGTTGGGAACGCGTCGGCAACTATGCCGTGCGTTTCGATTTCAGTGACGGCCACCGCACCGGTCTCTACAGTTTCGACCTCCTGCGCACGCTGGGCGGGCAGCAGCCGTAGCGTGGTATCACATGAGGGTCAGATCCATTTCGGCTGGGCCCCTCGGAAAAGCGGCGCCGCTCACCTTTGATTTGCCTCGCCGCCGCTGACGCGCAATGAAGTTCACTGCTATGTCCTCGTTCATCTTCCCTGCCCGCACGACGACAGCCGACATCGAACTCGGCACGACGTTGCAACCAAAGTTCGGCCCTGACGGGCTGATTCCCTGCATCACGTGCGATCATCAGACGAATGAGGTTTTGATGTTCGCGTTCATGAATGAGGAAGCGTTTGCGCATACCTTGAAGTCGGGCAAGGCCACCTACTGGAGCCGTTCCCGCAACAAGCTTTGGATCAAAGGCGAGGAGTCCGGCAACGCGCAGCTCGTGAAGGAGCTCCTGGTCGATTGCGATCAGGACGTCATTTTGCTCAAGGTGGAGAACGTCGGAGGAGCGTCCTGCCACAATGGTTATCGTTCGTGCTTTTATCGGAAGCTGGCCACGGGCGCGAACCCGGACGACCCGGCGTCAATGAAACTTCAATTCGCCGCGCAACGCGTCTTCGATCCCGCGACGGTTTATAAAAAGAAGGCCTGAGGATTCATCCTTAAAAACGCAGTTGAATCCACAGATTTCACAGATAGATAGCGATTACCAAGGCATTCTGCATTTCGGGCACTTCACCTTGCGGGTGAATTGCGGCGAGGTGCCTCTTCATTAGTCATCCTCTGTATCCGTGCTCATCTGCGTAATCTGTGGCTAAAATAAACGGCGGAATTTAGGTTCATAGGTACTCAAGGAACCCTCGGAAGGCGGAGCAGCTGAAGGGACCGCATCACAGCGGGTAGAGCGTTCACGCCAGAGGGTGAAATATTCAGACTACGTCGCGCCCGTGCCGCCGTCGAGCGCCTGCCGGAGGGCCGCAAACAGTTCGTCGACCGAGAACGGTTTGGCCAGCCGCACTACATTGCTCAATTCCGGCCCACCCATGCGTCCATAGCGATCGTGATCGCCGCTCATCAGGATCACCGGCAGATCAGGGCGACTAACCCGCATCTCTTTAATGAGCTCAAAGCCGGTGCGCCCGGGCATTGAGAGATCGATGAGCGCCAGGGCAAAACCAGCCGGTGCCGCGGCGAATTGTCGCGAGGCTTTATCGCCGTTGTCGCTGGACTCGAGCACAAATCCCGCCCGCCGCAACACGACTTCGACGAGCATTCGCACCTGCGGCTCGTCATCTGCAATCAACACGCATCTCCCGCCTCCGACCACGTCCATGGTCACGGGCGCGGTTGCCACCACCGCCTTCATGGCTCCGGTCCCCAGCGGCAGATAAATCTCGAAACGACTCCCCTGGCCGGGAACACTCCGTACCCGCACGTAGCCCCCATGATCATGCACAATCCCGTGCACGATGGAGAGCCCGAGTCCGGTTCCCTCCCCTCGGGTCTTGGTCGTATAAAACGGATCGAAGATCCGTGCCTTCGTCGCCTCATCCATGCCGCATCCGGTGTCGGAGACCGCCAGGCAGGCGAAGGTACCGACCGCACCCGGCTCCGGGTGGATCGGGTTTTCATCGCGAAGGGACAACCCGAGCGTGATTTGCCCGTGATTCGTGCCGATGGCATGGGCCGCGTTGACGCAAACGTTCATCAGCACCTGTTGAATCTGTCCGGCATCCGCCAACACGGGACCGACCGCCGTCGTAAGGTCGGAGTAGATATCGATGGACGCCGGCAGCGAAGCCGACAGCAACGGAATCGTCTCGGCGACCAATTGCCCCAGATGCACCGGTTGCCGCGCGGTGGCAGGTGCTTGCCGGGCGAAGAGCAGGAGTCGCTTGATTAACTCGCGAGCCCGCATCCCACCCTCGCGTGCATTCCGCAGATAATCCGCGGTCACGTCCTGCGCGGGCATCGCGCGGAGGGAAAGATCGATGAACCCAAGCACGCCTGTGAGCAGATTATTGAAGTCGTGGGCAATACCACCAGCCAGGGTCCCGAGTGTTTCCAGCTTCTGGGATTGCATCAGCTGACTCTCGAGCTGGCGCTGCTTCACCTTCGCTTCTTTTTGCTCGGTGATGTCACGGTTCATCCCGACGACGCGCGACGGAGCACCGGCAGCGTCGCGCAAGAGATGCCCATTCGACTCGATCGTTCTTAGCGCGCCATCACTTTGGCGGGTGATCTGGAATTCGAGATAGTCGATCGGAGTTCCCTCAAGAATCCCCTGCAAATTCCGTTCCAACTGCGGCCGATCCGAGGAGAGCACGTAAGACCTAAAGTCCTCGTGGGATCCCCTCCACTGCTCCTGCGGGACGCCGTAAATGCTGTGAAGCGTCTCGTCCCAGTGAAGGTAATGAGTCTTTAGGTCGAGCTCCCAAATTCCGAAACGTGAGGCTCGCAACGTCATCTGCAAACGCTCGTTGAGGTCACGCAGGACGTCCTGCTGAACCTGATACTCTGTAATATCCTCGTTGATACCGGAGACCCATTCCGCCCGGCCCGCGGCATTAGGCTGCACCGTCCCGACGGAGCGAACGTGCCGGGTCTCCCCTTCCGAAGTGACGATGCGAAACGCGATTTCGAAGCTCCGTTTGCCCTGGCGGAACGCAAGCCGCGCCTCTTCCAGGAGGAGCCGGTCACCGGGATGTACCAGGTGCATAAACGCAGACTCCGTCACCGGCATGTTGGAACGTGTACAACCAAAGATCTCCAGCGTCCGGTCATCCCAATCATATACCTCGGTCTGTAGATTGTAGCGCCAGATCCCCATCCGGGAGGCATTGAGCGTGAGCTGGAGTTGCCCGGCCGCGGCCTGTGCGCGGGCTTCAGCCATGTACTGATCGTGTTCGTCCTGGGTGGTGCCGTCCATGACGAGCGGCTTACCGTCCGCCGAGCGTTCGCGCACCTTTCCCATGTGCCGTACCCAGCGCCACGAACCATCGGCGGCAACGACGCGGTGACTGCTCACCCAGGAATCAGTGGAACCGGCGAGAGCATCCGCCAGCGTCTTCGCCACCATCGGGCGGTCCTCCGGATGGGTTTTCTCCAGCCACCGCTGACCGTTGATGGCAGCCAGTTCGTGCGGTAAATACCCGAGGATACAGGGCTGACCAAACGAGTTGATTTTGAAATCGTCGCCGACAATGCCCCACTCCCACCAAACGATGCGAGAGGCCCTCACGGCGGCTTGGAGATGTTCGTTGGCAGCCCGACTCTCCTCCTCCGCCTGACGCTGCGCGGTCACGTCGGTAAAGCTCGCCACCACGTGTGAAATGCAACCCGCCGGGTCTCGAATCGGCTCAGCATTGATCGCCAACCACACTAACGATCCATCGGAGCGGTGCACGCCCATGATGAATCCGCGCACGGGTTGATTCGTGCGGATCACCCGAATCGACGGATGGTCGGTCCCACTCAAAGGTCGGTTCAACGCATCAACCGTATGCCACTGGGGGTCCATGGACCTTGCACCCAGCAACTGACTACGAGTGAGCCCGAGAATTCGCTCTGATGCGGGATTGCAGTCGATGATCACGTCATCACTTGCCCGTTGCAGAACCAGGCCTTCCGCCACCGATGCGAAGATGGTCGTATACCGCTGAAAGACCGCGAGCCGCTCTTCTTCGGCAATTCGCCGCTCCGTAATATCATCCAACAGCCCAGTCATCACCGCGCCGGTGCCGTCGTCCGCCTGCTCCACCACCGCGTGCATCTGGATGTGCCGAATCTCACCCGAAGGCAGGCGAATCCGAATCTCATTCAAGGTAGCGTCACGGCAATCATCCGCCTCGTCATATCCACGCCGCCAGGTGTCCAAGTCCCCGGGTAAAACCAGCGCCTCCACTTCGGCGCGCGTCGGTGCGACGGCACCCAAGGGGAGCCCAAAGATCTCAACGGCGCGCTCATCCCACCCGACCTGATCCGTGGCGAGATTACGTTGAAAGGTCCCAAATCGACCCGCTCGCAGCGCCAGATCAAGACGCCGCGCCGCTTCACGGCTCCGATAACGCCGCTCAGTCGCCTCCAACCCGGACTCGGCTTCTTTCCGTGCCGTTATATCCGTCACAAATCCCTCGATTGAAAGCAGAGTCCCATCCGGCGCATACAACCCAAACACACGCTCCCAAACCCAGCACGTGACCCCGGCTTTACTGATAATCCGGTAGTCATGGTCGCACTGGACCCGGTCGGCCAATCCGCGCTGACACGCCTGCCAGCGCGCGTCGCGATCGTCGGGGTGGATCAGATTGCCGAAAGCCACGACGCGGTTGTGTTCCAACTCTCCCTTCGCATAACCCGTCAACGCCAGGCAACCGTCGCTGACAAACGTCATCGTCCAGTTCTCATCGTTGACGCAGCGGTAGACCATACCTGGCAGATTCGCGACCAGCCCATCGAGGAACCGCCGCTGCTCGCGATCCGCCGCCGAACCCAACGATTCGCGACCTTCGGAATTGGACAATCCGGGAGAGGAAGACATTGGGGTTGGAACCTGGGAACCTCTTATCGACGGCGAGCGAGAGCCGCGGAAGCCAAAGCCGTGCCCGCTACGCGGGCCTTGATCTTGGCAAACGCCAACTCGCGCGTGCTCGACACATCGTCACAGAACGGAGAAAATCCACAATCGTCGGTCGTGCCCAACTGATCGAGCGGGATGTAATCGGCCGCTTCCCGGACGCGGTCACAGACCTCTTCGGCGGTTTCGAAGCGCGGATCCAACACGTCCCCCCCCACATGCACCCGTTGGCCGGGTTCGAGAGTCTGCTCAAAACCCATGATCGTGTCGCGTACGGCCGCATCGGTCAAAATCGATAGTTCAGCTTCGGTGATTCGGCCGGTATCTCGGGCGCGGATACCTTCGATCAACTCAAGCGGTCGGGGAATGGAGCCAATCGGCTCGGTGGGGATCATGTTAAAAAATCGGGTTCAACTAAAAAAAACTAAAGATCAGACGCGTTTTACCAAGTATAGGAAAAACCCCCAGGTCAACGGTTGATCGTCGGAATCGACGCGGGGCCTAACGTCGGAAGATGGGACTGTTCATCGGCCACTCCATGGCGAGGAATCGGAAAAACGAACCCGGGGAATTCTTGGCCCATGAGAATCATCTCCACCTGCGTGCCTCATCCACTGGCCGTGAGATGTGAGGTTAATGTGAGTGCTTGAGGCCAGCAACCACCTAAATCGCCGCCCGGGAGTGTCGATAACACCCCACGCCAACCCGGACTCATCCCGAGTTCAGTTGGTGCCCGAGCTATCCGCATGAAAGCCATGATCATTGATGACTCCCGCACCATGCGGCGATTGCTCGCGTCCTATATTGAAAACTATTCGATCGACGTGGTTGAGGCTGAGGACGGTCTAAACGCACTCGAGAAGTTACAGGAGATCGACGTGCCCGAACTCGCTTTGGTCGACTGGGATATGCCCCGCATGTGCGGTCTGGATTTTATCAAGGCGGTCCGCGCGGATCCCGACTACGCCGGGATGAAGATCCTCATGATCAGCTCCCACAACACAATTGAGGATGTTGGCGAAGCCCTCGCCGCCGGCGCAACGGATTTTCTGATGAAGCCGATGACCGAGGAAATGTTACACGACAAGCTCCAGATGATCGGCATAGCGCCGTGAACCCAAAGCCCACGGATCCATGCCACGCATTCGAGTTTTAATTGTTGATGATGCCGTTGTCATCCGCCGGATGATCACGGAGGCACTGGGCTCTGATCCGGAAATCGAAGTCGTGGGTGCCGCGGCCAACGGCAAAATCGCGCTACAGAAAATCCCCCAGGTGAATCCCGACATCATCACGATGGATGTCGAGATGCCGGAAATGGACGGGCTCCAAACCGTTCGGGAACTACGCAAAACCTATCCGAAGCTGCCAGTAATCATGTTCAGCACGCTGACCATGCGAGGCGCCGAAAGTACGCTCGACGCGCTCGCGGCCGGAGCCACCGATTACGTCACCAAACTCGCGAATGTCGGCAACATCGTCGAGGGAATTGCCCGACTGAAGTCGGAGCTGATGCCCAAGATCAAGTTGCATTGCCGGCACATCCTGCCGCCGGCCGGCACCACCCTACTGCACCCGCCCGCCGCCGCCGCCAAAGG
>ENA-ORBV01013154-ORBV01013154.1-microbial-mat-metagenome-genome-assembly--contig:-NODE-13154-length-12614-cov-4.441972_pt1 | contig 12614 bp, 6 predicted proteins | sample MGYA00237777_ERZ505514 | MGnify/ENA primary metagenome ERZ505514 (study PRJEB26160, sample SAMN06269048) | microbial mat metagenome | isolation source: Oligotrophic lake microbial mat | place...
CACGACGGCAGCGTCGGCGGGCTCGGGAAAAATCCAGCGTGTGGCGGAAACGGGCATCCCGCTTTCTGTCGCATTTGGGAAACGCATTCAACCAGCAAGCCGCGATGATCAGCAGCGCCGCTCGGCGTCCTCCTCGTCGCGCGCGACCATGCTCATGCAGCGGGTGATGAGCGCGGTCCAGCCGGTCTGATGCGGCGCGCCGAGGCCGCGCCCGGTTTCGCCGCAGAAGTGCTCGTGGAAAAGCACGAGGTCCTTCCAGTGCGGATCGTCGGCGTATTTGGAATGTCCGCCAAAGCACGGTCGCCGGCCCTTTTCATCCGGCAGAAAAAGATGCGACAGCCGCCGGGCGATCTCGTGGGCGACTTGCGCGAGGTTCATCAGGTTGCCCGAGCCGGTGGGAAACTCGACCTGCAGATCGTCGCCCCAGTAGTGGTGGTAGCGCTCCAGCGCCTCGATGAGCAGGTAGTTCATCGGCACCCAGATCGGGCCACGCCAGTTGGAATTGCCGCCAAACATTCCCGTCTGCGACTCGCCGGGCTCGTAGCCGATGCCGTATTCCGTGCCGTCGAGGCGGAGGTGATACGGTTTCTCGGCGTAAGCGCGGGACAGCGAGCGGATGCCGTAGGGCGAAAGGAATTCGCGTTCATCGAGGAGATACTTGAGCACGCGCTCGAGCCGCTCCCGCGACGGAATCGCGAGCAAGCGTCGCACACAGGTGCCATGCGCGGTGCGCTTCTCCATGTAGGAAATGTGCTGCGCGAGATCGTAACGATTCTTCACAAACCATTTCAGTCGCTTCTTGAAGCCGGGGAGTTGGTCGATCACGTCCTGTTCCAAAATCTCGACCGCAAAAAGTGGCAACAACCCGACTAGCGAACGCACGCGCAGCGGCACTTCGTCGCGTCCTTCGATCAGAAGCTGGTCATAGTAAAAGCCGTCGGTTTCGTCCCAGAGTCCTCCGTGGCCGACGGCATTCATCGCGTCCACGATCTCCACGGTGTGCTCGAGGAATTTCGACGCGATGTCTTCGTAGGCGGGATTGGTCCGCGCGAGTTCGAGCGCGATCGAGAGCATCGTGCCGCAGTAGAAGGCCATCCACGCGGTGCCGTCGGCCTGGGCCAGCGATTGGCCGGTCGGCAGCGGCTTCGAGCGATCGAAGAGTCCGATGTTATCCAGCCCGAGGAAGCCACCCGCAAAAATGTGTTTGCCCTGCACGTCCTTGCGATTCACCCACCATGTGAAGTTGATCAGCAATTTCTGAAATGCGCGCTCGAGGAAAAGCGTATCGCGGTGCCCGGCCTGGCCGCTGATCTTGTAAACACGCCAGCACGCCCAGGCATGCACCGGCGGATTCACGTCGCGCAGATTCCACTCGTAGGCCGGCATCGCGCCGCTCGGGTGCATGTACCACTCGCGCAGGAAAAGCAGGAGTTGCTGCTTCGCAAAGTCGGGATCGATCCGCGCCATCGGGATCATGTGGAAGGCGAGATCCCACGCCGCATACCACGGGTATTCCCACTTGTCGGGCATCGAGATCACGTCGGCGTTGAAGAGATGTCCCCAGTCGCGGTTGCGTCCGTGCAGGCGCTCCGGCGGCGGCGCCGGCATATTCGGGTCGCCGCTCAGCCAGTCCTTCACGACGTAATGGTAATACTGCTTCGACCAGAGCAATCCGGCGTAAGCCTGCCGCATCACATTGCGCTGCTCGGCGGTGAGCGCGGGGGCGTATTTCGTCTCGTAAAATTCGTCCGCTTCCCGTCGGCGCTGCGCAAAGACTTCCTCGAAATCCACAAATGGCAGTGCCGGCCAACCATGCGCGCTGGCGAGCCGGAATCGCAGGACGACTTCGCCCCCGGCGGGAATATCGAGCACGTAATGCGGCGCCGCTTTCGTCCCGATCTGCTGAGGGTTCACCGCGTCGTCGCGCCCATGCACCACTGCTTCGTGAAACGCGTCTTTCACGTAGGGCGTGAGATTTGGCGCGCCGAAAAGCAGGGCGTTGTTCGTCTCGTTTTCGGTGAAGAGCCACGACGCTTCCTGGTCCGCGGCGAAACGAAACACGCCGAGCGTCTCGTGCTGCAGCGTGAGCACGTTCTCCTCCAGCTTGGAAATGCGCGGCTTCAGCGTGCAGCCCTCGTGGGTGCAGCCCCAGACCCACGTGTTGCGAAACCACACCGTCGGCAGCACGTGGAGCCGCGCTGCTTCCGGTCCGCGATTGGCGAGCGTCAGGCGAATCAGAATGTCGTCCACGCCGGCCTTTGCGTATTCCGCGATCACGTCGAAGTAGCGGCCTTCCTGGAAGATGCCCGTGTCCTCGAGTTCGAATTCCCGATCCTGCCGTGAGCGCTGCGCGTTTTCCGCGATCAGCCGCGCATACGGAAACTCCGCCTGCGGATATTTGTAGAGCGCCCGCAGGTAGGAATGCGTGGGCGTCGAATCGAGGTAATGCCAAACTTCCTTCGGGTCTTCGCCGTGATTGCCCTGCGGATTCGTCAGGCCAAAAATCCGCTCCTTCAAAATCGGATCGCGCCCGTTCCAAAGCGCGACGGCGAAGCACAGCCGGCACTCGCGGTCACTGATCCCGAGCAGCCCATCCTCGCCCCAGCGATACGCGCGGCTCCGCGCCTGCTCGTGTGGGAAATAGTTCCAGGCGTCCCCATTCGCCGAATAATCCTCCCGCACCGTGCCCCACTGCCGCTCGGCGAGATACGGGCCCCAGCGTTTCCAGTTCTTCGCCCGCCGGGCATCTTCTTCGAGGCGGAGGTGCTCAGGCGTCAATGGATGAGACATTCCCAACACGCTGGCTGATGGCAGGCCGTGCCGTCAATTTGTCAGCGAGACTAACTCATCTGCCGGCGCAGCAACGATGGCGCGAAAGCTCAGCGTTTCTTAAGAGGGCTGACTTCCGCGGGCTGCGCGGGCGGGTGTTCGCTGCTCGGATTTTTGCGGATGCGCCAGGAACTTCCGTAGGGCTCGGCGATCATGTCCGCGCCCGGCCAGAGACGGGTCGCGCCGGTGAACGCGGCCTGATTGTCGCGCCAGCGGCAGCCCTTGGGCAGCGGATCGATGTCTTGCGCGTTGCCGCCGCCGAGCACGGTGTCCTCCGGGCGAAAGACGTCCTGCATCATGGAGATCGCCTCGTTGGCCGATTTGAGCCAACGCTTGCTCCCGTCGCGCTGACGGGCCACGTCGCTCAAGCGATCCATGAAACGCGCGCGCCGGGTGAGGCGCAACGTTCCGATTTCCAGGGGAATGATGATGTCATCGACGATGATCGCCGCGCCCGTACTCGTGCCGAAGCCGAGGAAAAGCATGCGACCATGCTTGTAGCTGGCCAGCGCCTGCATGGCGGCGTCGTTGATGAATCGCACCGGGCGCTTGAAGGCTTTTTCGTAGTCGAAGTTCAGCCAACCGCCGCCGAGATTCAGCGGCTCTTGCGCCGGGCGACCTTCGTTGACGAGGCCGGGATAGCCGAGCGAGATCGCCTCGTACTCCCAATCCTCCGTTGCCTTGATCACTTCGCTCGCCATTTGCGCAGCCGTGAGCTTCGCGCCGCTCGGCACTTTGCGTCGGCCTTCGTGGCCCGAGGCCATCAGTTTCACATTGGTCCCGCCTACATCGATCATCAGGATTTTCATCGGATAGGTTGCTTTCTGGAAAAGGAATCGAAGGCGCCGCTCAACAGGCCGTCGATCAGTTCGACGACGCCGGCGCCGTGATCGGCTTTAGTAACGTGATCGGCGCGTTCTTTCAAAGCGGGCAAAGCATTCGCGACCGCCACGCCGAAGCCACAGGCTTGCAGGAAGGCGTGATCATTTTCCGCATCACCGACGGCGACCACGTCGACCGCCGCGAGATGCAGCGACTTCAGCGCCTCGGCCAGGCCGCTCGCTTTGTTCACACCCGTCGGCAGGATCATGACCGCGCCTTTGTTGAAGATGACGCTCAGTTCAAGGCCCATGTCCCGGATCGTTTCCATCACCGCCACGTCATGCGGTTGCCAGGTCGCCACGATACAGGGGCCCACCGAAATTGGGGCGACGCCGCGCCGGTGCAGTTCCTCGACGAAGCCTTTCGGCGGACCAGCCGCGAGCAACTGCGTGGCACCATCCAACGGCGTGAAAAGCACTCCGCCATTTTCCGCCACGATCAGGTCGAAAAGTTTGAGATCCACAGGCAGGCGGAGGAGATCGCTCAGCTCGCGGCCCGTCACGAGCAGCACCGAGACCTTCGCGGCACGCAGTCTCTTCAGCGCGTCCGCCGTCGGTGCGTCCACGCAGCCTTCTGTGGCAATGGTGCCATCGTAATCGGTCGCCAGCGCACGCCACTTCATCGGGGGGCCTTCTTCTGTTTGTCGGCGTATTTGGACTTGTCTCTGCGTGGCATAAGATGGGGCAAAGGTTCATCATGGATTCGCGCTCCGAAAACGGGCCGGACGTATTCGCCAGCCGGCGACGCGCTAGGCGTCGACCAATACAGCTACCGGAAATTTCGCGAGGATTTCGGCCAGTGGTAGAGCAGATGATGAGGGATGTTCACGTCCGGTAAAAAGATTCGACCACTTCTCGGCCGACGTCGGTGTGAACACAGTATTCCGCCAACATTCACCGAGCGGAGGAAAGGCCACGCGAGAAATGAAGCGCGGCACCACGATGAGAATTGTCTTCGCCTCCAGCCGCCGTTCAAAGGCCACAACGCAATCGGCGAACTCACCCGTGAGCGGGACCGGAGTGTAGCTGCCGTTGGCAAACAACTCCGAATTCTCCCTGCGAAATTGCAGCAGCTTGCGGATGACGAACATCTTGATCCGCCCATCCGACCAGTGCTCCATCAGCTCCGCGGGAGACGCATTTTCCTCCATCGAAGCGAAGCATTCCTGACGCAACAGGTAATCCACCGGACGGCGGTTGTCGGGATCGACGAGACTGAAATCCCACAGCTCCGTGCCTTGATACACATCCGGCACGCCGGGCACGGTGAGTTTGAGCACGGTCTGCGTCAGCGAATTGATCGCCCCGAGCGGCGCGAGTCGTTCGGCGAATGTCTCGAAAGTCGCGAGGAAACGATTCGCGCGACCGGGCTCAAGGATCTTCGCCACAAATTCGGCCACGGCGGCATCCCATTTCTCGTTGGGCTCGATCCAACTGCTGTTCACCTTGGCCTCGTGCAGCGCCTTGAGCATGTAGTCCTGAATGCGTTGCACATAAGCGGGCCGGGTCGTTTCGTCGAGCGGCGACAGCGGCCAGGAACCAAGAAGCGTCTGATAAAGCAGTGCCTCTTCGTTGTGATCGGGCGCCCATTCGCCGTCGATTTCCCGCCGGTGTTTACGATTCGCGGTGTGCCAGCGCCGCAGCGCCTGGGTCCAGTCGCGCGGCATCTCCGAAATGGCGGCCAGCCGGGCGCGCACGTCCTCGCTGCGTTTGGTATCGTGCGTCGAAGTGGCCAGCATGGAATTCGGGAGCTCGACGAGTCGCGCCGCGTTTTGCCGATGAAAGGCTTCCAGCGTTTCGCCGAATTCGCCGGGATCGCCGCCGACTTCATTGAGCGCGATGAGGCGGTGATAGACGTAGAAGGCCGTGTCCTCCACGCCCTTCGCCATGATTGGTCCCGTGCATTGCTGGAACTTGATCACGAAGAGGCGGCGGAGTTCTTCGTCGACCGGATGTGGGTTCGGATCGGGCGGCAGCAGCACGTCGCGCAGAAAGTCGAAGACCGTGCGTTCGAGCGCGGGATTGCGACGGCGGGCCTCGGCCACGGCGCGATTGATGACCTTCACATCCGCCTCCGTGGGCGGCTCGTTCAGTGCGAGGTAGGTGCGATAGACCCGGAAGCACGCGATCAATTCGCGCAACGCCGTAGTCAACGCGTTGATCGTGAAGTCGCGATACCAGCGATTCGATTCCGAGAGGCGGTTCAGCAGATGGCCGAGCACATTCACTTCGCTGGCCAGCGCGACCTGCGTGACGAGGCGCTTACTGCGATAGACGATTTCCTGAAAACCAAGCTGCCGGCCGACAAAGCGCTGGTACGCCTCGGTCAGGACTTTCTCCGCCGTCCGATCCACGAGCACCCCGTTCACTTGCGCCGTGAATTCGTAGCCGGTGGTGCCATCTACCGGCCAATCCGAGCGGAGCTTCTCACCCGTCGCGAGGATCTTTTCGACCAGCAAATAGATCGCACGTTCGCCGATGTCGCCGCGCACCGCCGCCGCCCGCGCTTGCAAGGTGCGCAGATATTCCCGCGGGTCGGCGAGGCCGTCGATGTGGTCGATGCGCACGCCATCCACGGCCCCACTTTCGATCAGCTCAAGAACGAGGCGATGGGTGGCGTCGAACACCTCCGGCAGTTCGATGCGGATCGCCGCGAGGGTGTTCACGTCGAAGAACCGCCGGTAGTTGATTTCCTCGGCGGCGACTTTCCACGAGCTGAGGCGATAAGTCTGGTCGCTGATCAGCGCGTCGAGCCGGTCGAAACTCGCGGGGTCAGTCGCGTCGTGCAATTCATCGAGGACGGCATGGATGGCGGTCTGGATCGCGGGCGTCTCCTCACAAAGTCGCGCCAACCGGCCGCGGATCACTTCCTTCTCCCGCACCCGCTCGGCGATCTTGTCCGACGCCGTCTCGACGCTCGCCGGCAGATGCTCCAGCGCGGTGAGGATGCTTTCCAGTTCGACGGGCGGATCGGGGAACGAAGCTGAGGCGCGCTGAAGCAGCGGGCGCGTGGAACGCGGCCCGAGCGGCAGCCGTAGCGCGAAGTAATCGAGCCAGAATTTTCCGTCTTCAAAATGCACGCGCAGTTCGCCGCGTTCGATCACGCGCCCGTACTGATCGCCCAACACCGGGAGCAGCACCTTGTTCTCCAGTTCGCGCTTGAGCGGCAGCCAATCGATGTCGAAAAAACGCGCGTAGGGCGAGGATGGGCCGTTTTCGAGGACATCCATCCACCACTTGTTTTGGGGCTCGGCGATGCCCATGTGATTCGGCACGAAATCGACGATGAACCCCATGTCGTGGGCGTGCAGTTCGGCGATGAGCGCGTCGAATTCCTCGCGTGTGCCGATCTCGGGATTGAGGGCGTTGTGGTCGCAGATGTCGTAACCATGCATGCTCCCGGGAGCCGCGCGAAAGATCGGCGACGCATAGACGTGGCTGATCCCGAGGCGATGCAGATAGGGCACAAGGTCGCGCGCGGCGCGAAAGGTGAAGCCCTGATGAAACTGAAAGCGGTAGGTGGCCGTCGGGATTTTTGCGGGCATGACTATTCGGCCTGGAGCACGAGCACCTCGGGAATTTGGAAGACGAGTTTGCCGATCAAAGGATCAAAACTCACCGAATCCGGACCGCCAAAACTTGGGTCGTTGCTGGAAAATCGGACGCGCCAGCGCTGACCGGCCGCAAGCTGACAAAAGGGCTCGTCATCAAGATCGCCGTGATGCCCGCCGCGCAGATCGCAGAGCACCAACCAGTCATCGCCTGGCTGCTGCGCGCGGATCGCGAGGACGCCGCAGGACAACTCCGCGACGTGCGTGTGTGCGCGATCTTTTGGACGAAAAACCGCATGTTCGCGCCGCAGACGCAGTGCCTCGCGATAAAGGCGCAGACAGGTGCCGTGGCCCTCGCGCTCCGTTTCGGCCCAATTCAACTTCGATCGTTCAAACGTCTCGCTCGCCTGGGGCGAAGGCAGATCGCTCATCACCAGCGTTTTGGCGAACACGGAGAAACGCTTCATATCGCGGCGGCGTCCCTCGTCCACCAGCCGACCCAGTTCTTCGTGGTGGTCGGTGAAATATTGAAACGGCGTGGATGCGCCCCATTCCTGACCCATGAAGAGCAGCGGCGTGTAAGGAATGAGGCAGAGCAGGGCGCTCGCTGCGCGATACGTTTCCGGCGAGACGAGATGATTGAGACGTTCGCCGAGTGCGCGGTTGCCAGCCTGGTCGTGATTGGAGATGCAGAAAACAAAGCGCTCCGGCGGCAGGTGCGCGCAGGCGGTATTGCGGCGTGGCCCGCCGGGCGGCCACGGCGCGGGATGCACCCAGCCGTTTTGCAAGGCGCAGACCAACTCGTGCAATTCGCCGGCGTATTCCGTCGCATAGATCGAAGCGTCGATCAGCGCGACTTCGATGCTGTGATGAAAATCGTCCGCCCAGACGGCGTCGAGACCCAGGCCGCCTTCCTGCGGCGGCACGATGAGTTGCGCTTCGTTGCGCTCGTCTTCACCGATGATGTAACCGCCCCGCCCATGCACCAGATCGGCCAGCTCCGCGAGCATGTGCCGCGATGAGTCGTCGTAAATTTCGTGCGTGGCATCGAGACGGAAACCATCGACGTGAAACTCCTCCATCCAATACGCGATGTTTTCCCGGAAATAGCCGCGTGTCACTTCGCTGGTACTGAAGTTGATCGCTTCGCCCCACGGCGTGTGATGGCGGCTCTCGAAGTAGTCGGGCGAAAATTGCCGGAGGAAATTTCCGTCGGGGCCGAAGTGGTTATAGACCACGTCGAGGAGGATCGCGAGACCGTGCGCGTGCGCCGCATCGACCAGTGCGCGCAGGTCGTCTGGCGTGCCGTAGGCCTGCGCAGGCGCAAAGAGTCGCACGCCGTCGTAGCCCCAGTTGCGCTGGCCGGGAAAATCCGCGAGCGGCATCAACTCGATGGCGTTCACGCCGAGATCGCGGAGATAGGTCAGCTTCCCGATCACCGCGCGGAATGTGCCTTCGGGCGTGAAGGTGCCGACGTGCAGTTCGTAAATCACCAGGTCACGAAAAGCGGGCCGGCTCCAGGATTGGTCACTCCATCGATACTCGCGCGGATCGACGACCTGCGAAGGCCCGGAGATTCCGTCCGGCTGAAAGCGCGAAGCCGGACAGGGAAGCCCGGCGTTTTCATCGAGACGAAATAGACAGCGATCACCGGCTTGGCCTTCGCCATCCACGCCGCAGTGGTAACCGCCGGCTTCCGGCGCGAGCGGCACGTCGTGCGGCTCCGTGCGAGCACGCGAGAAAACGGACGCGACGGCACGCAGCGCCTGGGGCGCCCAAACGCGATAACGGACACCGTGCGGTGTCACTTCAGCTCCCTGTGAAAGTTGTGTTCCCTCCATGGTTGAGAAACAATCGCGAGGACTCCCGAGCGCGGTTGTCTGTTTCACTTACATGCACGCAACATTCACCCGTCATCCGTATTGAGCTGCAATGCCAGATCCCCTTTGGTTCAAAGACGCGGTCGTTTACGAGCTGCACGTCAAAACTTTCCAGGACAGCGACGGCGACGGTCTCGGTGATTTCCGAGGACTGATCGACCGGCTCGAATATTTCACCGAACTCGGCGTCACCGCGCTGTGGCTGCTGCCGTTCTACCCGTCGCCGCTGAAGGACGACGGCTACGACATCGCGGATTACTTCGCGGTCCATCCCAGCTACGGCACGCTCGACGATTTCCGCACATTCCTCGCCCTCGCGCATGAGCGCGGCCTGCGCGTGATCACCGAGCTGGTGCTCAATCATACCTCGGATCAAAACGCCTGGTTTCAGCGCGCCCGCCGCGCCGCGCCCGGCACGCCGGAGCGCGATTTCTACGTGTGGAGCGACGATCCGCACAAATACGCCGACGCGCGGATCATCTTCAAAGACTTCGAGACCTCAAACTGGACGTGGGATCCGGTCGCGAAAGCTTACTTCTGGCACCGCTTCTATTCGCATCAGCCCGACCTGAATTTTGAAAACCCGCTCGTCCACACCGAGCTGCTGCGCGCCATCGATTTCTGGTTCGAGATGGGCGTGGACGGCCTGCGCCTCGACGCCATCCCCTACCTTTACGAGCGCGAAGGCACGAACTGCGAAAATCTGCCCGAGACCCATGCCTTCATCCGCAAACTCCGCGCGCACATCGACTCGAAGTTCACCGACCGCATGCTCCTCGCCGAGGCCAATCAATGGCCGGAGGATTCCGTGGAATACTTCGGCACCGGCGACGAGTGCCACATGGAATTCCACTTCCCGCTCATGCCGCGCATGTTCATGGCGCTGCAGATGGAGGATCGCTTTCCGATCATCGACATCCTCGATCAGACGCCGGCCATTCCCGAGAATTGCCAGTGGGCGATCTTCCTGCGCAACCACGACGAACTGACCCTCGAAATGGTGACCGACGAGGAACGCGACTACATGTATCGCGTTTACGCCGAGGACACCCGCGCGCGGATCAATCTCGGCATCCGCCGCCGCCTCGCGCCGCTCATGGGCAACAACCGACGTAAGATCGAGCTCATCAATTCGCTGCTCTTCTCCCTGCCCGGCACCCCGATCATCTACTACGGCGACGAGATCGGCATGGGCGACAATATTTACCTCGGCGACCGCAACGGCGTGCGCACCCCGATGCAGTGGTCGCCCGACCGCAATGCCGGCTTCTCGAAAGCCAATCCGCAGCAGCTCTATCTGCCCGCGGTCATCGATCCCGACTACCACTACGAATCGGTCAACGTCGAAAACCAGCAGCGCAACGTCTCGTCCCTCTTTTGGTGGATGCGGCGCGTCCTGCATGTGCGGGAAAAAGTGCCCGCCTTTTCCCGCGGCACGATCGAGTTCCTGCATCCTGACAACGCCAAGGTGCTCGCCTACGTGCGCCGGCTCGGCGACGACACCGTGCTCGTCGTCGCGAATCTCTCGCGCTTCGCGCAAGTCGTGGAACTCGATCTGGCGACCTACGCCGGGCTCGTGCCGCAGGAACTTTTCGGACGCTCGTCTTTCCCCGAACTCAAACAAACACCCACCGCCCTGGCCCTCGGCCCGCACGGATTCTATTGGCTGGCCTTACGTCCCGCACCGGCCATCCGCGCCGTCGAGATCGCCTGGACCGCTCCCGATCTCGCTTTGCCCGCGGCGTGGAGTCCCGCACTGCTCAAGCGACTGGAGCGTGACGTCCTGCCGGTCTATCTGCCGACGTGTCGGTGGTTTGGCGGAAAAGAACGCATCATGCGCGAACTCAAGATCGCGCAGAATGTGCCGCTCGGCGCCGACCCCGCCGCCGCCCGCGTGCTCATTGTCGAAGTCACTTTCACCGATGGGCTCCCTGACAATTATGTGGTACCGGTGGCCTTCGCTGACGAGCTCACCACCTCGCGCCTGCTCGCCGAAGCGCCGCAGTCTGTCGTCGCGCGGCTCGATGGCAACCAATCGATCTGCGACGCACTGCAGTTGCCCGAAACTCGGGCGACGCTCTTGCGCCTTGTCGCTGGCCAACCCACCCCGAGCGGCCGCACCCGCATTCTCGGCCACCTCAGCCCGGCTTTCGATCCCGCCACCCTCGATCAAGCAGTGGTCAGCTCCCGCCTGCTGGGGGCTGATCAATCCAACGCCTCGATCGCCTACGGTGACACCTGGTTTCTAAAAATCCTGCGCAAGTTCGAACGCGGCACCCACCCCGATGTGGAGATCACGCGCTATCTCGCCGAGCAGGCCAGCCTGCCGGGCGCTGTGCCCTATGGCGGCTCGCTTCTGCTGGCCGATCCAGCGGGCGAAGCCACCATCGGCCTGCTCGTCGGCTTCACCAAAAACCAGGGTGACGGCTGGACCTACACGCTCGACGCCCTCGCGCGCTTCTTCGACCGCGTGCTCGAATCCCGCCGCGAACTCGACGAAACCTCGGTCAACGACTTGGTCGGGGCCGTCTATCCCGAACGCGCCCGGCAACTCGGCATCCGCACCGCCGAACTGCACCGCGCCCTCGCCGCGGCCGGAGATCGACCCGAGTTTGCCCCCGAACCGTTCAGCACTCTCTACCAGCGTTCGCTCTATCAGTCGATGCGCGGATCGGCGGGCCGTGTCCTGCGGCAGCTCAAGCGCCAGCTTTCCCGCCTGCCCGAAGAGGCCCGTGCCGACGCCTCCGCCCTGCTTGCTCAGCACAGCCAGCTTTTGACGATCTTCGCGCGGCTCCTCGATCACAAAATCGAAACCACGAAAATCCGCATCCACGGCGACTTCCATCTCGGCCAAGTGCTGAATACCGGAAAGGATTTCGTGATCATCGACTTCGAAGGTGAGCCGCGCCTGCCGCTCAGCGAACGCCGCCTCAAGCGTTCGCCACTGCGCGACGTGGCCGGCATGCTGCGCTCCTTCGATTATGCCGTCACCACCGCGCTGCGGCAGGTGCGCGAAGACGACGTGCCAAGGCTGACCCCATGGGCGCGCGCCTGGGTCACCCGGGTGCGCGAAGCGTATTTGAGCGCCTACCTCAAAACCGCCGCCGGCACGACCTTCCTGCCGACCAGCCCGAGCGACACGCAGTTGCTCCTCGAAGTCTTCCAGCTCCACAAGGCGCTTTACGAAATCAGCTACGAACTCAGCTACCGCCCGCACTGGATCACCACGCCGCTGCGCGCCGTAAATGAGATGCTGGCCAACCACCCGGTCTCGGCTCGTCCGTGAAACACGACGCTCGCCCGCATCGATAGGTGCGGTGGCGTTTGTTGGCCGGGAAAGGATGCCAGGCGGCGCCACCGGCGAACAATCCTCACCCGCGCCCACTTGGCCTCAAGTCGCGAAATACCGTCCCATTTCTCGGGTTGGGGTTCCCGGATAAATTCTCTGCGACGCGCGCGAGAGCGGACGACAG
>ENA-ORBV01013157-ORBV01013157.1-microbial-mat-metagenome-genome-assembly--contig:-NODE-13157-length-12611-cov-5.463779_pt1 | contig 12611 bp, 13 predicted proteins | sample MGYA00237777_ERZ505514 | MGnify/ENA primary metagenome ERZ505514 (study PRJEB26160, sample SAMN06269048) | microbial mat metagenome | isolation source: Oligotrophic lake microbial mat | place...
AATGATACGGCGACCACCGAGATCTACACCTCTCTATTCGTCGGCAGCGTCAGATGTGTATAAGAGACAGCAAGAGCTAAGTAGGACGCGGAGTGCGAGAAATGGAACATTTCGTGCGAATGTTGCAGCCATGTGCACGAAGTCAAGAACGTCCGGCGAATTCCAGAGGGCAACCGATTGTAAGCTACTATCGCCGCGTTGATAGTAGCTGGGAGGTCGAGCGTTTGGCCCAATGATATTCCAAACCGAGAGTAGTATTCGTTCGGATCGCAGATCTCCATAGGCGGAATGCCTATGGTGGGAGAGAAATGCTCCCGCAAATATTTGTGTCCCTCATAATGGTAGCCGACTTGCCAGAAGACCGACGGACTAAGTCTCGGCGGGTTCTTATCGGCTGGCGGCATAACCCAGCTGTGCCTTAGTTTCGAACGATCGGATCGAATATACCCGCGCAGCAGTACGCATAGCAACAGTTCCACCTCTCGGCTTCTGCGCAGATGACGTTGGATTTCGACCGCTGCGTTGCGGCTTCCCTTAATCTGGACCTCCAAGAGAAACGGATGGTCCGCGATGAGAAAGTCAGGACGGGGCGCGTCCGGAGGCACCGGCATAATCTGAAAATCGTTCTGCCTCAAGAAATATTCCGTGACCGGGAGGACACTAAAGCAGACAGCGGAACCGACCTTGGGCTCCGCTTCGGAATAGAGGTCATGAGCGACTAAATCAATAACTTCAGATAGTTCGCTATCCGTAAGATCCGGTCCCGAATGGATGTCGACAAGGACGTAGTTGCGATCGTAGGCCAATCGCATGCAATATTTATCCTGCCGACCGGGAAAGAGCAAGGAATGCTTGTCGGTACTATCGCCACCCGACGAGCCATACCTGCTCACCAGCACCTGTTCCAATTCCGACGGTTCACAAGGCGTCGGACAGAGGCGCTTGATAATACTTTGCCCACGCTCCACAAGATGCTCCTCCGCTGCCATTATCGCAGCCTCAGGCTGCGTCGTTAAAAAGGGTTCGGTGTCAAAGACCCACCTCCGCCGATCTTTCGACGGTTATTTGACACCAATTCCTTGAAGGTTTCCACGATTTGCGTTCAGGCATCAATGAACGTCTTTCGCTTCGGCGGCCTGCTCCAAGTCCCCTTTCGCATGGACAATCACCGTGCCGTTAGCGCGTATTTCCACCTTGATAACGACTCGAGTTGGTATGCCTTCATCGCGAAAAGCAACGAGTTCGCCGGGAACGAGGCGCAACGCCTCTTCATTGGTCATGAATACAAGAATCGCACACGGCGCTTCCGCCCTTAGTCACCCCATCGCCAAACATGCATGCCCGGCACCGCGTATAAGAGAGGGCCAATGAAACATGCGTGCCCGGCACGCGTAGGCGATAAATTATGCGTGCCCGGCACTACGTCAGAAAGAGGTCCAGTGAGGAAGAAGTTTGGGACAGTCTGCCATGTTCGGGATGGCCGGGGGCCGGCCACGGAATGGTATGAAAGTCAGGGTAAGCTGGGACCGGGCAGAGGCGAAGCGAGGTCGAGGCGAGCTCAGGGGGACTGGAGCTCAGGGGGACAGTCTGGTATGACCCGTCTTCACCCGCAAAGTGGCTCCGAAATGCCCGTATTTGCGGTAAAGTAGATGAGATTCGTGTCACGAAATCCTCCAGTTCGATGCCGAAAGCGCTTTCAAAATCGACACCACCAGAAGTTTGGGACAGTCTGCCATGTTCAGGATGGCCGGGGACCGGCCACGGAATGCCGGTGAAAGTCCGGCGGGAAGAGGACTTTCGAGAGTGTCCCCCATAAGTCCATAAGTCCATAAGTTCCCCATAAGTTCCATAAATTCCCCGGACCTCCCCATGTCCTTGGCCGTGCTGGCCCAAAACACCGAAGATCCCGCCCAGTCCATCGCCCTCTTCCATGAAGCGATCACCCACTTGCGCCCCCTCTTCCTGCAACTTCCGCAAGCCCACCGCAGCCTGATGGGCAAACTCTGCCAAGACTATGTGAGCCTCTGCCAAGCCCACTCCACCGCACCCGACCTCGCACTCCTCGCCCCGATTGCCGAAAAGCTCCCGGAGGCCTGATCCCACAATACGACGCCAAGCAGTGAATGCCGCGACGCACATCCGATTACCGCGATGGGACGGTCTCCGGCAGGCTGAACCAGATCGCGGCGGCCAACACAAAGCTTACCGAGGCCAGACTCATCACCGGCGCGAGGCCGAAGGACTCGGCCAAGGGTGCCGTGATCAGCGGCGCGGTCATGCTGAAGATCCGGCCCCAATTGAAGATCGAAGCGGCGGTGGAGCGCAGGTGGGGCGGGTACAGTTCGGAGAGCCACGGCCCCCACACCACGCTTGCCGAAAGGACCACTCCGTAGGCGAAGCCGGTGAGGGCCAGCAGGCCGACTGGCAGGGGGACAAAGAGATAGACCGGGATGATCGCCGCGGCCAGCAGGAAGCCAAAGGCCCCCGAACGCCGCCCCCAGCGATCGCCGATCCAGCCCCAGACCAAGCCGCCCAGCGCCGCGCCGATGAACTGCCAGCCCAGCACATTGCCCACCGCGCTATCGGGAATGCCGCGCTCCGTCTTGAGGTACGTGGTGGCCCATCCGGTGAAGGCCTGGTAAGCGAAAAAGTTCAAGCCGATCATCGCCGTCAGCCGGATGGTGCGTCCCACGACGCCGGGCCGGAAGAGTTCCGTGATCGGCAGCTTAGCTTTGGCGGTGGTTTGGCCGTCGCCCAAGCCGTCCATGGGGATCAAGCGCCGGTCGTCGGGAATGATCAAGAAGGCGAACGGCGCCAGGAGAATCGGCACCGCGCCGGCCCACAGCAGGATGCGCCAGTCGAGCCCTTCGCGGAACACGACGCCGGCCAGAAAACCGAGGGCCGAGACCGCCAAGTTGTAGGTGCCCATGACGAAGCCCGCAATCAGGCCGCGTACTTCCCTGGCAAACAAGCCCGCATAAATTCCCACGGCAATGGGAAACATCGACCCCATGAAGAACCCGAGCACGACGCGCTGGACGATCAGTTCGGGATAGGCGCGCACCAGCAGCCCCGCCAATAGGCCGGAACCATAACCGGTCATCGAGATCGCCAGCGCATTGCGCCGCCCGAGCTTGTCCGCGAGTTGGCCCATGATCACCGCGCCAAAGATCGCTCCGATCGACTGGGCCGTATAGAGCGAACCCGATTGCGTCAGCGTCAGCCCCAGGCTGCTCTTGATGTAAGGCCGCAGGATATCGACCGTGTTCCAGGACCACGCGTAGAAGAAGTAGCCCGTCAGCAGGAACAAGAGCGCGCTGACTCGCCGCGCGGTGGAGATATCGCGCGCATGGGGGAGGTTTACTACCGCGCTCACTGGCGCCACTCGGCGAGCCGTTCCCAAATGTCCACGCCGAATTGCCCCAGTAGATCGATCAGGTCGATGAAGACCCAGTTTTCGGCCAGTAGATCGCCTTCGCGCCGCCAGAAGTCCATCACCCGCATGCTGATTCGCTTATTGGTAGCCGGCATGCCGAGCCAGCCGGAGCCACTATGGGTGGCATTGATGCTGGGCCATCCGGTGGAAGCGACATAAGGCCCGTCCCCAATGCGGCACTTGTGATTGCCGCCCACGCGATCGGGGAAGGCGGTGAGAAAGGGGCGCTGATGGGCGCGCTCATAGTCGGCATGGCCGCGGGCGCTGCCGATGGCGCCGGGTCCGTACCATTGAAACTGGGGCGTCCAGAAATTGCGCATGCCCATGCTCGCGAGCGACTGGCCGTCGTACTTCATCAAGCCGCCAATCATCGCCTCCACGAGCTTTAGACTCTTCTCGGATTCCGCAGCCGTCGCGGAGCCGGGTGCGCGAATCAGCCCATCCTGCGTTGCGGGCGCGGGCCACCAATCGGCACCCAAGGGCGGCGAGAGGGGCCATTGTCCGGTGTCGATCATTAGACGGGCGAAGTCGAAGATGACATAGCTTTCCACCACCTGGTCGCCTTCGATCCGGTCGAACCAGCCGTACCGCAAGTGCTGCGGACGGCCGGTGGGCTTTATTCCGAAGAGCGGCGCGGTGAAGTGTCCCATTAGAAGTCCCGTGGAAGCGAACCAGTCCTGCCCGCGAAACTGCCCGCTCAGCAGAATGTCCGTGCGGCGCTCGAGGTCGGGGAAGGCGGACAGCAGCGGTTGCCAGAAGAGGGATTCTACCGCTTCGCGCCCGGCCACGGTACCGATGGGAGCCGCCGCATTGACCACGATTTCGGGGGCGTGGAGTGCACGCGCTAAAGCCGCAGCTCCTTCGCGAAGCGCCCGATGCTCGTGAATCGCCATCGCGTATGCGTCAATCGTGAGAGCCTGCAAGATCACATCGTAGCATCGGCCAAAATTCCCAGCGGTAACTTCAAGCTGTTAGGATAGGCGCGATGCCTGTGACGACGACCCAGCCGACGCCCGAAACGATGGCCAGCCGCATCGTGCGCTACGCCGACCTCAGACCCTGCCGCAACGCCTTTATCGACACCCGTTCGCCGGGGTCGGAGGCGAAGGAGAACTTCACTATCATCGGCCCGGGAGTCTCAGAAAACCCCGCGCAACACGTGCACATTCCAGAGGCGCACGGTTTCAACATCGGCGGCGCGCGCCAGCCGCCCGGGTGCGTGAACTCGCAGCATAGCCATCTCACCGCCGAAGTCTTCGTCGTTCACTCGGGACATTGGCGCTTCGATCTGGGTGAACACGGCGAAGACGCGCAAGTGCGGATTGGACCGGGCGATGTGATCTCGCTGCCCACCGGCATGTTCCGCGGCTTCACCAATGTAGGCGAGGGCATCGGGTTCCTCTTCGCGGTGCTCGGCGGCGACGATCCGGGCCGCGTGCTGTGGGCGCCTCAGGTTTTCGACTTGGCGCGTCACTACGGGTTGGTGCTGTTGCAAAGCGGCCGGCTGATCGACACCGCTGCGGGACAGGCCGTTCCGCCGGATGCCGTGGCGATGCCGCGCACCACTGCCGATCAAATAGCCGCCCTCCATCGTGCCAACGCCGCCGAAGCCGAGCGGATGGTTTGGCGTCATTCGCAGCCAGCTGGTAGCGGCAGGGATCCAGTGATCGGAGCGGGCGGCCCGCTGGACTGGCCGCATGGATTTGCGCTGGAACGAATCGCGATCGCCGCCGGTGGCACGCTAGGCATCCCAACGCCCGCGGGACCGGAAGTGCTCTTTGTGCAGGAAGGCGAACTCGAAGTTGCGTGGCCCGAGGGCGCGGTGTTGCTGGGGCCCGGGGATACGATCACCGTGCCGTGCGGATTGGATCGTGCTCTCTCTAGCGCCAGCGGCTGTCTGGCTTACCGGGTTAGCCGGTGAAGTCGGCGACTCCCAACGTGGGCGGGCGCGACATAGAGGAAATTCTGGCACCGCAAGGGCCGCGGCGGCAGCCGATGCCGGGCTTCGGCGACGAGTACAGCGACATCGTCGATTACATTCTGCGTTGCACCCATCGCATTTGGGAACAGAAGGACCTCGGCCTGATCGCCACGCACTACGCGCCCGATATCCGGGTGCACACAATGACGGGTCCGGTGGACGGTGTCGAGGGGGTGATTGCGGGCACGGCGCGTACGCTTTGCGCCTTTCCAGACCGCACCCTTACAGGCGAGGCGGTGATTTGGTCCACGCAGCCGGAAGGCGCTTATTTTTCTTCGCACCGCATTACGAGCGCGGCCACGAATCTTGGCCCCTCCGAGTTCGGTCCGCCGACCGGAAAGCGGATTTCGTTTACCACCATTGCCGATTGCCTCTGCCGCGAGAACCGCATCGTGGAAGAGTGGCTGGTGCGCGATTACAGCGCCATGGCGCTGGCGCTGGGCTATCATCCGCGCACAGTGGCCGCTGCGCAAGCCGCAACGGACCGCGCTTCGGAAAATGGCCGCGCCGATTGGCGCGTCGCAGCGATGAACCGCGTGGCCGATGCCGCGGGCACGCCCTTTCCTAACGGATCGTTGCCGGACCCTCATCGCGATCCACACGCTTTCGCGTGGGATTTCTTCGATCGCGTGGTGAACCATCGCCGCTTGGCCGCGGTGCGCGATACCTACTGCCCGGCGGCGCACTGGACGGGTCCGGGAGCGCGGCGGCTCTTCGGCTGGGGGGAGATTACGGGCTGGTTCACCGCCCTGATTGGCAGCTTCGGAGATGCGCGGATCACCGTCGATTCCACCGCCGTCGTCGAGGCTGCCGGTGGGCACGACATCGCGGTGCGCTGGTCATTGGCCGGCACCCACGATGGTGCGGCGCTCTACGGCGCGCCAACGCACCAACGAATCTACATTCTTGCCGTTACGCATTGGCGCGTCACCGGCGGCCGGATTACCGAGGAGACCACCGTGTTCGATGAAGTGGCTTTGCTCCGGCAGATGGAGGGTGGGCTGTGATCGAACTGGCGGAACTCGAAATCGCGCTGCGCTGCCGCCTGGAGTATGCGCGGCTAGCCGATACGCACACCCAGCGATCTACGCTCGAAGACAGTTGGGGAATCGTGAAGGGCCGTGAACAAATTCTGGCGCAGTGGGTGGCACAGGGCCGGCAGGAAGTGGATATCCGCGCGGACTTGTCTGACATGATCGCCTTCACGGTAAGCCAGGGCGAGCGCCACTGGCCCGGCCACCGCTGGGTGACGCGCGAGCACGGGCGCATCCTGCGGGAGATCGTGATTGAAGATCGTGGGGACGCGCGCCAAGCGGCCACCGGCCATTCGCCTTTAGGAGAGCTCCGCGCGGGCATGGGCCAACTGCCAGCGGGCGGCAAGGCGATCCTGCCGGCGGGATTCCCGGAAGCCGCGCGCCCCTTGGCGAACCGCTTGCACGCCGCCTGGAATGGCCGCGCGTTCGACCTTTACACCGCCGACTGGCTGAATTCGATCGTGACCGCGTTGCCGGACGCCACCTTTTACTTCGAACGGGCCCTGGTCGCCGAAGACCGGATCGCCCTGCTCTGGCGGGTTTTCGGTCACCATAACAGCGGGCGGCGAATCCGGCTGATTGGCAGCGGCCTCTTCACCGCGACTCCGGCCGGAGAGTTCCATTGCGATGAGATTGTGCTCGACCAAGCCGCTTTCAGGGCTCAAATTACCATGCCGATGATTGACTATGCGGCGCCTTCGGAAGGCGAGGCGTGAACTCCTCGACGAACTGATCATCGATCACTTACAGGGATTCGTCGATAGAAGGTCGCCGGTGTCATACAATACCTCAACTTTGGCGGTAGGAGGGGCCGCGGCCACAAGTCTGCCAAGAGTCACCTCGGCCCACGCGCCCTACGGATCCCTTCCGCCCAGCCCCCGGCAACTTCACCTACGGTGCCCGTCATGGGAACGGCGGTAAGCCAGAGCTCGACTCGCCGCCCAGCCAACCCGACCTCCGCGCGGTGCATGATGCGGCCGCGTTCGCGGAGGGATTGCCAACTGGCGAGGGAACAGGGGTAGACCAGGCAGGCGACCACCCGGTCGGTGCGGGCGAGGTTGGCGTAGGCCAGGACTTGGAGTAGGTCGTGCCGGTGTTGCTCGCGGAGCTCGTCGCCGGCGCCGCGCCAGCCGCTCTCGCCGATCTCTTCCCAATGGCGCTTGTACTTGGCGTCGACAATCAGGGTGAGGTTTTGGTATTCGACGCACAGGTCTGGGATGAGCGAGCGTTGGGAGCCGAGGTAGGCGGGGTCCCATTGGATGGGGTGGACGGTCTCTCGTTTGCGGCCGGTGCGAAGGTGGCCGCCGGTCTGTTGGGCGACTTTGGCCAGGATGGTTTCCACCCAAGCCTCGAAGAATTGTTCCATGGGCATGGTCCAGGGGATGCCTTCGAGGTCACTGATGCCGGCGAGGCCGCGATCTTCAACAGTCCACTGGATGGCTTGGAGTCCGTCGGTGAAGTGTGCCGTGCGGAGCGGGCGTTGGAGCCAGTTGGCGAGGATGGGTGGGGAAGGAACGAACGGCGGGACGTGGCGAACGCGGTAGGCGATGGCCAGGGCGGCTTCGATGAGGCGCATGACAAAGCCACCATGCGCGCGCTGGCTCTCGAGCGATTGCAGTTGGCGTTCGACGGTGTGGCGAATGGCGCCGAGGAGCTGGCGGTCGGCGCGGAGGTCCGGGAACGAGCAGGGAACCTGCAAGGCTTGGCCGCGGACAAGGTGGTGGGTGGCGTAGGCGGCCCAGTCGACGCGGCCGCGCGGCGCAGGGAGAATTTCGTGGGCCATGTCGAAGCGGCGGTCGACGGTATCGAGGAGGGCCTTCATGCGGGGGAGGACCATGGAGGACAGGACCCAGGCGGGCACGCGGCGTTCGGACCGCTTGAGTAACGGCAAGCGCAGGGGGCGGGGAAACACCCGCCAGCCCATTTCGGCGAGCATCGGCCCGATGCCCGGCCAGGGAAAGCGTGGTTGGATGACGAGGCCGTAGTCCAACTGGGCGCTGGTGGGGGAGAGCAGCGGAATGGCGCCGACGGCGCTACCCGAGTGGACTTCGAGCATGACTTCCTGGCCGTCGAAGTCGCGATCGATGCGGACGTCGAGCAGATCGAGGAGGGGTCGATTTTGCTGGACGAACTGGTTGGCGAGGCGGGCGGCGCTGGCTTGGGGATCGCGGGCGTTCCGGAGGCGGAAGAGGTCGATGGCGGAGTGGCGTTTGGTGCTGTGGTCCAGCAATTCGATGCAGATATCCTCAATCTTTTCCGGGGCCTTGAGTTGGCTCGAGAAACGCCGCCCGCGGCCACTTACAATGCGCGTAGCCATTGTAAGTAACTCCGAATGGGTTCAGCGAAGCCACTGACATAGCCTTGGGCCAGATACTCTTCAAGCAGCGGCGCGAGAGTAACTTGCAGATTCTCTTTGCCTTTTTGCTCGTCTGGCTCCAGAAAATACGAGTGGCCGGGCACGAGGGCGAGTGCTTCGGGGGAGGCATGATCGATAAAGATGGATAGCAACTCTTTGAAGGCGGCTTGCATCGATGGGCTACCAAGTTGGTTCACCACGCCGGAGCGGGGCCAAAGCGAGACGAAGGCAAAGCGGCGGCGGACGGCGACATCGACGATGGCAATGCTGCGGTCGGAGCTATTCATGGTGCCTAGGATGTGGAGATTGGGAGGCAGGGACAGGGTACGGTGAAAGGGGGCGCCGAAGTTATAGGGAAGGTCGATTTTGCGTTCGCGGTCGGCGTCGGGTTCGAGTAAGAAGATAGCTTCGCCGAGTACCTTGCCTAAGTCGGCGCGGTTGATTTCATCGATGTGGAGTAAGTAAGGGCGGTCGGGATGTTTTATAGCTTCGGTAGCTGCTTCCATCAGGCAGCCAGGTGCCGGTTGGAAGCGAAGGCCGAAATCGGTCGCGTTTTGGCCTGTTGCGGCTTGAGCGGGGGCGAGGCCGCCGATGACGGACTCGTAGGTGGTGTTCGGGTGAAACTGGACCGATTTGCCGAAGCCGTGGTAGGTGTCCGCGAGTAACTCAGTGGCCAAGCGAGTTTTTCCAGTACCGGGTGGGCCTTGGACGATGACATAGCGGCGACGCCGGAGTAATTCTTGTACCTGGCTTGTCTCGACGCCGGGCATCAGGGAGTCGAACCATTCGGACTGGATTTGTTCGGCATCCACTTGGTAGGCACCGAGAGGTTGGTGGCCGCGCTCGAGCAGGAGTAAGTCGAGGAAGGCTTTGGTGGCGGCGATGGTTCCTTCCGGATTGTGGGTCGGTCGATAGAGCGCATACACTTCTTTTTGGTAGCGGTCGAGCGGGCTTTGGTAGGCGGACCAATCTTGCTTCACCTTGTCCGGCACCGATATGTCTGTGCGCGTCGGATCTTCTTTGGCCCAAGCAACCTGGTGACCTTGGCCATATTTCTTATTCAGCCAGGCGCAGATGGCCTGGGCTTTGCGGGCATGGCCAGGTCGGCCCAGAATCGCTTCGTCAGGGGAGAGACCTTGACTTCCCACGACGAGTCCGATCAGGCAGGGGGCGTCGGGGACGGGGAACACGACAAAAGAGGTTCCACTGTAAGGGCCAGAGGTGGGATTGGAAGGGTGAATGTAGGCGGCGTAAGGGACGCCCTTTTCGTCCCGCATTTCGGGCGCGCGGAGTTGGAAGAGGTTGTGGGCTTTCTGAGGATAGCGGCCGTCGGGCGCGCCAAATAGCCTGTCGAAGCAAGTTTTGTTGGTGGCGGCCCAGGCTTCGGGCGCGCCATTTTGAATTACTTTCGCTAAGCCGTCAATTCCCATAAGGACTCCTCAATTCGTGATGCGGTGTATTAATGATCATGCCACCGGTTGGGCCTGAGGCGGGACGGCGGCGGGTGAGGCGATTCCTTCGGGTACACTGAAGGTGTGAAGCCCGCCAAACTCCAAGACGTGCTGGCGACTCTGCGTGCGCATGAACACGATCTGCGTGGTTTCGGTGTGCGGCATGCAGCCGTTTTCGGTTCCGTGGCGCGAAGCGAGGCTCGATTGGGGAGCGATGTTGATATCCTAGTCGAATTGGATGCCGACCGGTTGATCGGGATCTTTGAGTACGCCCGGCTAAAGCTCTACTTGAATGAATTACTCAGCGGTGCTGCGGATGTGGTGAATTTGCGGACGCTGAAACCGCTTCTGCGCGATAATATTCTGCAAGACGCAGTAAATGCCTTCTAAGAATCCCGCCCAACGTTTGGCTGACATCATTGAAAATGTCGAGGCTGTCCAATCATTCACCACTGGATTCACGATTGACAGCTTTCGTGCTGACCGGAGAACGGTGTACGCTGTGACGCGGGCCCTGGAAATCATCTCCGAAGTTTCGCGCAGACTACCGACGGACCTACTGGTGCGACACCCCGAAATCGACTGGCCTGTGTCGCCGCCGCCGGAAATGTGTTCCGCCACGAGTACGATTCCGTCGACGAGGCCTTGATTTGGCACACCGCATTGCATGATCTCGGGTTGCTCCTCGAAGTCGCCCAAGCCGAACTGCTTCGCCTCAGCTAAACCCTAATCAGCCCCCACGCCTTCGCTTGGATTGGCTTCTCGCGCTACTGGTGCCGCTCTTGACCCTGAAGGTGGTTCATTCTCCGGACTGCGGGCTCATCCATGAGACCCCTTCCTACCTACAACTTACTGGTCGACCCGACGGACGGGTGAAAGCCCGTAAACACGGATTGCCCGGCTTCCGAAATGCATCAAGCGGTCAGCGTAGTTGTGCGGCTGCTAGAAACGTCTGCGCATGGGCGTCGACGGTGTGCTCGATGGGAGTCGAGTAACCGCCGCCTAGCGTAATGACGAGCGGCACGTCCGCCACCGCCTGAAAGACCAAGCGGTCGCGTGCGCCCATGCCGGCGAGGGTGAGTGCGAGGCGGCCGAGGGCGTCGGTTTTTAGGGCGTCGACTCCGGACTGGAAGAAAACGATGTCGGGGCCGAAGTCCATTACGGTGGGCAAGGCAGTGGCGAGGCGGGCGAGGTACTCGGCATCCTCGGTGCCGTCCTCAAACTCGATATCAACCGTGCTGCGCTGTTTGCGGAAGGGAAAGTTCAACCGGCCGTGGGCAGACAGGGTGTAGGAGAGGGGATCATCGGCGAGCAGCAGGGCGGTGCCGTCGCCTTGGTGGACGTCGAGGTCGATGACGGCGGCGCGGCGGATGAGTCCTTCTTGGCGGAGGGTCTTGATGGCGATGACGAGGTCGTTGAAGATGCAGTAGCCGGAGCCTTCGGCATAGAAACCATGGTGGGTGCCGCCGGCGAGGGTGCCACCCCAGCCGTGGGACAGCGCGTGCCGGGCGGCGGCGAGGGTGCCGCCGACGGAGGCACAGGTGCGTTGAGCCAGTCCAGCGCTCCAGGGGAAGCCGATGCGGCGCATGGCGGCGGGCGAGAGGTTGCCGGTGAGGAAGTTCTGGACGTAGGCGGGATCGTGGGCGATTTCGATCTCTTGCGCGGTGGCGAGGGGGGCCGGTTCCAGATCGAAGTGGCCAGTGAGGCGCTCGCGGAGGAGGCGGTACTTAGCCATGGGAAAGCGATGGCCGGGGGGGAGCGTGGGCTCATAATGGTCGCAGTAGAAGAGCAGGGGCCGCAATCAGACAGGATACACTGAGGGATTGACGTCAGCGTGGTTGATTGCCGTTAGCGCCTTGTTTGGCCTGGGACTGTTGGGGGGCGTGGCCTACCTGCTGCGAGTGGATTGGTTGCGCCGCCGCGCCGAGTCGCACTACCGCGGGCTTTTCGAGAACTCCTTCGACGCCGTCTTTGTGCTCGACCGGCAGAATCTGATTGTCGATGCGAATCCACGGGCGGTCGCATTGGCGGGGCAGGCGCGGGCGACACTGCTCACCTGGAACCTGGCGCAACTGCGGAACCTGCTGGGCGATTATGGCGCGCAGGTGGACCTATCGGGGCTCGATATACAAGGCGTGGTCCGCAGCGCGGTGAGTTTCCCGTCGACCCACGGCGCACCGCGGACGCTCGAGATCTGTGCCACGCGCACGCCCGGCGGAGGGTGTCAACTCGCTTTGCGCGAGATCACCGAAGCCCGGCAATATGAGCAAACGCTGCGCAACAAGGCCGAGACCTTGCAAGCGATCATTGACGCGGTGCCCGCCGAGATCGCGGTGGTGGACCAGCAGGGGAT
>ENA-ORBV01013158-ORBV01013158.1-microbial-mat-metagenome-genome-assembly--contig:-NODE-13158-length-12611-cov-5.133078_pt1 | contig 12611 bp, 17 predicted proteins | sample MGYA00237777_ERZ505514 | MGnify/ENA primary metagenome ERZ505514 (study PRJEB26160, sample SAMN06269048) | microbial mat metagenome | isolation source: Oligotrophic lake microbial mat | place...
TGATACGGCGACCACCGAGATCTACACCTCTCTATTCGTCGGCAGCGTCAGATGTGTATAAGAGACAGATTAAATACCTTTAAATTGCGGGAAACACTGAGTATCTGGTTTTACCCAAGAGTAAAAATAAACCAGTGCAGTCAATCCGCAGCCAAGGAGATAATACAAATGAATAAGTCTCTTGCTTATATTATTGGAAGTTTTTTGGGAGACGGTTCTATTGCGAGCGATAAGAGAACCTTTACTTTACAGGCTATTGATAAAGATTTTGTGGAAAAAGTAAAAGTATCCTTATCTAATCTTTCAGAGAACTCTGTCCAAATGACAGAAATACCCAGAAAGACTACGGCTAATAATTTGGTTTATGGAATATATCTAAGTGATATAAAGTTAGTAACCGAACTATTAACACAAACCAATAAGCGTCAAAACCTTCCGATTGATTTTAAAGATTGGAAACCTGATTTACAGAAAGAATTGATTTCAGGATTGCTAGACAGTGAAGGTTATGTTTCCATGACGCGAGTCCATTCTTATCACGGCCAACCGGTCTTTGATATGAAGATCGGGATTGGAGCTTGTGACCTGTGGATCTATGAACTTCATAGATTTTGTCAGGAACAAGGAATCAAGGTTGGGCAAGTAACAAGAGAGTTATTGAAATCCGGAAAAATCTTTGCCAAGTTTATTTTTAACAAGCAAAGTTTTATAGATTACGGTTTATACTTCAATATATTCCGCAAACAACAAAGGATTGAAAATTACAAATTATTATTTCCAGGTTCAACGACTACACGAGGTATACCTAAAACTGAAGAAACTAAACTTAAAATGTCAGCATTCGCCAATTCGCGAATACGCGTTAAAGGGAAGTTCCTTTCGATAGGTAATGATATAGTCTGATCTGCATAGCGATATGCAGCTAACACACATGATAGAGCGTGCGTTTTGGTTCTCTGAGAAGAAGTACTCTACAGGCCCCGATGGGCATCCTATGCGCTCCACTGGAGGCATCTTGGAATTCTTGAATGTCAATAATTCCTATGTGCAGAATCAGGGTGGTCCGATAACTGCCGGTGACTTTAACTCTTTCCTTCGGGAAGGTTTCACCTACGGTAATGACACTAAGTGGTTATTTGCCGGTGGTAATGTCTTGCAATCTCTCACTGAGATCGCAAGAGGTAGTATTCAAACCAAAACTGGAGACACAGCTTATGGAATGAAGATCAACGAATGGATCACTCCGTTTGGTTCCATCAATGTTGTTTATAATCCGTTGTTTACCCAAGAGTACGCAGGCTATGCCTTCTTGCTTGATATGGATTGCTTCAAGTATGTCCATATGAACAATCGCGATACAAAGTTGATGACCAATGTGCAGGCTCCTGATGTTGATGGTGAGATTGACCAATACATCACTGAAGTTGGATTGCAGAGAATGCAAGCCCAGCGTTGCAGTTTACTTAAGGGAGTAACAGTCTAATATCCCTTTTAGTAAGTTTTCCTGATGGTAGCCAGGCTACCATCAGATATCACTCCCTTTTCGGGGGCCCGGGGAATAAAAATGGGCCCTCGTTGCGGCCTTGTCTGCAACTCCGATGCAAGCACGGATAATTGCTTCGCAGAAATAATAAACATATGGGATCTCTCGATGGATTAACAATCCGAAAACTGTTAAAACGCACTCAGATAGTGAACAGAGGGACTGATGGTCCTGTTGCGATTAGAATTCGCAATAAAGCGGGGAACGCAGTGACTTCAGTCACTGTTACTACTGCTACTGACATTGTCTTAATTGACTCTGCTGGGACAACCACTTCCACTTTTGCTACTGATACCACCTTGTCAGCAGTTGTAAACCGCATTAATGCCAGCGCTTCATGGGAAGCCAAGCTGCTTGATGCTTTGTCAACCCAAGGTTCTGTTAGCACTTTGCTGACTGGAGCTATTACTGTTAGCCAAGATGGCAACAGCACTGCTGTGTATGATGTTAAGCAAGACACTTCAACTGCCCTTGAAATCGGGGTTTGTTTGTCACCTTTCCGTGACTTTGACAGCCCTCGTGGTCGTCGCGTTGGTCTTAAGCGCCTAAAATATGGTGTAAATATGGGCACAGCCGCTGTTGATAGCGTTCAGATTTTCAAGCGCAAAGGCGGAGGATCTGAAATTAAATTAGCTGGTTTGCTCTCAATAGACACCACAGAAACGACTGTCTATGATTTCACTGCCGGTGATTTTGCAATCTATGGACAGAGTGACGAAGAACTTTTCATCCGTGTAAAAGATGCCACTACTTTGGCAGATGCTACTTCCAACTATGTGGAAGTGCTCGGTGAAATAGAATAAGTTGTTTTAGGGGATCAGGGTTTCCCCGGTCCCCTAAAAGATTATTAATTAATATGAACTAATTATATGAAATTTGTATCTAAGAATTTGAATCTTGGCGTAACTCTACGTAATGGAGTTTCTGCTAATCCAGTCGCTGGAGTTTTAGGACGGCCCGGCCTCTATGCCAGATTCCTTGATGGATTATTTGAGTCAAAGGATGAAGATGTCATAGCGAGAATGATGGGTCACGCTGCTTACAATGTGGACTTCGTCTGCGTTGAAGACACTGATTCTGAAAGATTTAATAGGGCTCAGTTAAATGTTATGAATGAGCCGGAACACGATATTACCAATATTGAATTTGGGCATGTTGGTAAAAGCCTGAATCCAAGGCCTCCTCTTAAAATTACTCCGGAAATAGAAAAGATTTTGCAGGGCATGGCGGTGAAGATGGCCCAGGATATGCTAGTTAAGATGGCCCAGGATTCTAAAAATAAGCAAGAAGTGGAAACGGTTACAGCGGAAGTCGAAGGGGTTCTCCCCGTAAAGAAGATGGGAAGACCTGCGAAGGAAAAACTTCAGGAAGTAAAAAATGAAGAATCCTAACCTTTGGTTTCTTAAAAGCGGTATGCCGTACTGTTAACTAATTAATGATTTAATTTTATGGATATAACAAATGATTATTTTGTTTATGATCCCCAACTCTACGGCCTGAATACCGCATTTTGGAGGGAACTTAACGGGACAGCGTCCTTCACGGCAGCTAACACAATTAGCGTAAGTTCTGTTACGATTGCCTCCAAACAACAGTATATCCAAGGAGACTTCATCTTTGGATTAAAAGTGCCTGGGGATCCTATAACAACAGCTAGGAAGTGGGGACTGCTGATTCCTGCTTTGGGAGTGACTAAAAATGCTGTTTATTTTGAGCAAGACAGTGACAATACTAACGCTTTCCAGGCGGTAATAGTAAGCGATTCTGGAACAAAAACCGTATCCGCCATCACTTGGGATAGCGCGAATTGGAATGGACAGAACGTTGAGTATAGAATCCTGTGGGGCAAGAATACTATAGAGTTCTACATCAACGATTTAAGGGTTGCCAGTTTCCAAGATAGAAATATAAATCCTGGTTATTTACCATTGTCTCTCTATCTTTTGAATGAAGGAGCGAGCGATCTCGCTGTGGTGTATATAATTGCTAAGCATGTGGAAAAGGTCTTCCACCCTTTCTGGGAAGCTTCAGTTGCTTCTAACCTTGCAGCTTTGACTCCAAAAGAACTGAGTGTATCCCCTTCTTTGTCTCCAAGTGTTAGCTTGAGTCCTTCTAAGTCTCCAAGCCTTAGCCCCTCTGCTTCTCCTTCTGTCTCTCCTTCTGTCTCTCTGTCTCCTAGTATTTCTCCTTCAAAGTCCCCAAGCCTCAGCCCTTCGATTTCTCCTTCAGTCTCAACGAGCCCTTCAGTATCTCTTTCTCCTTCGAATTCCCCGTCTATCAGTCCTAGCGTGAGCCTTTCTCCTTCGAATTCCCCGTCTATCAGTCCTAGCGTGAGCCTTTCTCCTTCAGTTTCTATCTCTCCTTCAGCTTCTCCTTCTCCTTCTAGTACTGTCTAAAAAACAAATTTAATTTAAGTAGTTTAAAGAAAGGATTAACATGGATACAACTAATTCTCAAATGGAGTTCTTGGGAAAGGGTGCCTTGGTAGACACCCCAGACAGTCGGGATTATTTAGCTGGGCCAATTTTGGCCTCTACTCCTCCGATTGATTGGAATAGCCCAACCATCCTGCCAACACCCCCTCTTTGGAACCAAAATGCTTCTGACGCGTGTGTGAGTGCGGCTTGGAGTTATTACCATTGGCAGTTAAAAAATAAAGTGTTCTCTAAAAGGGACTGTTTCGCTCGGATATTCCAAAGATACGGAGCATATATTCGTGATGGCGGGCTTACCTTAATTAAAATAGGACAACAGACTGAAATAGAGCTTCCTGATCCTGAGTTTCCTAGCATGGTTAACATGAGAGACAGAACTGGACTTAATGATGTCTTGGCTCTTGATGACCGTGAGTTAGACTCTTTCTCTTTAATGAATTCCATAGACGATTGTGCTAAATCGGTCCGAGACTATAAAGGCTGTGTCTTTGGTGTGGTAGGGACTAATGAAGGATGGTCTGACCAGTCTAACCCGAAACCTCCAACAGGAGCGCCGCCAATAGATGCAGGGAGCCGACCTGAATTATGGGGACACGCTCTTTATGTTTTTGGCTATCATTCACATGATGGACAGAAATGCATAATAGCCCGCTCCTCTTGGAGTCAGATTGACCACCATATTAAAGAAAATTATTTCAAAACAGGATATACTTTTAATCCGTGGACACTTATTCCACGAGAAGGAGAAACTATGACAAATAGTTTAGTAGTTAAAAATGGAACGGAGTGGGGTATTTATGACCCTGCAACTTCAGAAGATGGTCTAATCACTCTAATGCGCAATAGGGGGATTGTCGTTCCTCTGACACCAGAGGGTAAATTAGATTGGACTAAGCTTAATCCTGACAAACAATTGGTATGAAGCATTTTGACTTAATTTTATATATCCTTTTATTTGTAGCTTTCTCCGCACTTTATTGGAAGATGGTTACTTATATCTGGTTATGGAAGTAGGCGGAGTATTCTAATTGAGATATCGTCTACTTTAGCCGAACTTATATTTAACGAAAAAATTTATGTATACTAAATGGTATAGTGATCCCCATCTTTACGTGGTTATTGTTACAGTAGCGATAGCTACTCTACCAAGATTGACCGGTTATTTGCCTCAGGCAGTAACAGATATTGCCATCATTGTTGGCGGTGCAATATTAGTTGGAGTTAATATGTATCAGAATAAGACTAACTACCTAGCGGGTAGGCAAGGGGTTGAGATTGCTGCATATTTGCCAAATAAATAATTCACAAAGTAAATTACATATTATATGAAAGTTGCAATTTGTGGTTCTAACGGATTTGTAGGGACGGCCATGGGGAAATTATTTCCTCAAGCCGTCCTTTTTGACGTAAATAAAGGGTCTTGGGATGAGGTGAATGCTTGTGATATTTGTTTCATTTGTGTTCCTTCGAATCTTCTTCCTGATAAGACTCTTGATATGTCCATTGTGGAGGATGTGGTGTCAAAGTGTAATTGTCCCTTAATCATTATTCGTTCCACTCTAAACCCAGGGACTTGTGATAGACTCAAAAATCTGGGGTTAGGGAAGAATATCTGCATGATGCCGGAATATGTTGGGGAAAGCATCGCCCATCCCCTTTTAGACGAGTCTAAGAGGCAATTTTTGATTATAGGAGGCCTTCCAGAGGATAGGCGGAAGGTAATAGAACTCTTTCAGACCGTTTATAACGCCAATATCTCTATTCGACAGGTTACAAACTATGAAGCTGAGGTTATCAAATTAAGTGAAAACCGAGCTATCGCCTTCAAAATGATGGAGATACAGGAGCTCTTTGATGCCTGTGAAGCCGCTAAAGTGGATTACTACACAATAAGGGAAGCGGTTTATAATGACGATCCGCGTATGAGCCTGTGGTGGAGTTGGGTTTTCCCTGATAAGCGCGGATTCAATAACTCAAAGTGTTTGAAGAAAGACATTCCAGCATGGTGCTCATGGGCTGAATCGGTAGGGATTGACCCAATATTAACTAAGACCTTAATTAAAAAGAGCAACGACTATGCCAAACATTAAGCTTTCCGTAATAATCCCTGCGTACCACGATAAGTATAATAAGAATACTGTTGAAGATTTACTTAAAAATTCGGAGCTGGGCTCTTCCTTGGAAATTATTGTTATACAAGATGGCTTTTGGATGCCAGTTGATTGGATTGTAAATGACCCACGTGTCAGATACATTCATTTAGGCGCAAATCGGGGTATGAGAGGAGCTATAAACGCAGGGATAGCTATCTCTAGGGGTGAGTTTATAGGGCGTATGGACGAACATTGCGCCGTAGGCCCTGGCATGGATAAAATTTTGACTGATTCTTGTAAACCTAATGAGATAATGACTCCAAGGCGTTTTTACCTTGATCCCGTGAAATGGGCAATAATGCCAGAGAAGGGTTATGTGGAACATGAGAAGTTGGTAATTCAAAATGTCTCTGAAGGAGTTAGAAAGTTTGCGGGTAAGCCTGATAAGGGGAGGGATGAGAAACAAAAAGATGTAACGATCTCAGAAATGACGGCCCTGCAGGGATCTTTTTGGATCGTTCCTAGGAAATGGTTTAAGGAAGTATGTGGAGATGAGTTACAAACGGAAGGCTACGGGCCGACTTACAATGATTCTGTAGAGCTTTGTATGAAGACATGGAAAGCAGGGGGGAGGTTGGTTGTGAATAAGAACACATTCTTCGCACATAAGCACCGCGATTTCCCACGTACTCACAATAATGGGTCGCCAGAGAATCCTTCTAAGGGGGAGGAGGGTTGGGCATATTCATTAAGTGTTTGGGAACAATATTACCAGAATGAGCTTTTACCTGCTTGGAAGGGAAAAGGAATTATATAAGTATGTCTGATTTAACAATCCTTTTTATAACAGCTTCTAATCTTCCTGAAAATTGGACAAAATTCCACCAAGAAATGTTGTTAAAAGTAATAATGGATTATCCGATTATTACCATTTCCAGGAAACCTTTAGACTTAGGTGTCAACTTAATTCAAGAGGGGGAAATTAGCGCTTCTAATGTTTATTACCAGATGTTACGAGGTGCTAAACTTGCCACCACTCCATATGTGGTCATAGTGGAGGCTGACACCCTATATCCAAAGGAACATTTTGAGTTCAGACCTCCCTTAGATGTTTTTGCTTATAACATGAACCGCTTAGGGTTGTTCACTTGGGGCGAACCTACCTACTTTTGGAAGAACAGGGTAAAGAATTCCACGTTAATTGCGCCTAGGGAATTGATGATTAAAGCCCTGGAAGAAAGATATTCTAAGTATCCAAATGGTACTCCAGTTTCTGGAGAATTGGGTAGAGAAAATGTGGAAAATAAATTAGGAGTGACTGTTAATAAGAAAATGGAATTTTTTACTGAAACATCTGTAATTTGTATTGACCATGACTTTGGTTTGGACCATTCAGCTAGAAGGCACACCAAAAAAATGGGACCGATAAAAGCACTTTCTATTCCCGTTTGGGGGGAGGCATCAAAATTAATTCAGCACTTTAAATGACTCTGTCTATAATTTTACCTGCTTACGTTGAACCTTACATGAATAAAACGATAACTTCACTGCTGGATAATGCTGTTGGTGAAGTTGAAATTATTCCAGTCTTTGATGGGCGGATGCCAGATGAGCCAGTGGTGGTAGACCCAAGAGTCCAACCTATTTACCTTGAGCAACATGTAGGTATGCGCGGATGTATTAACGCTGGAATTCTTAAAGCTCAGGGTGAGTTCATAATGAAATGTGACGCGCATTGTATATTTGCTCCGGGCTTTGATAAGATTTTGTTGGAGAATATGAGAGACAATTGGGTGATGGTACCAAGGCTCTATGTTTTAGATGAACAGAATTGGGAGAGGAATATTACCCGCCCTCCTGTTGACTACCACATGGTAACTTTCCCTGGGACTCTGGATAGCGAAACCCAGGGAATCACTTTTCATGTTATCTCTTGGGAGAGAAGGGGAAGAGAGGAATATGAGATAGATGACACCTTGGTGATTCAAGGGAGCTGTTGGCTGGCTAATAAGAAATATTTCATGGAGCATGTAGGATTTTTAAATGATAGCCCTGATGGTTATGGGTCATTTATCCAGGAACAACAGGAGATCTGTTTTAAGTACTGGTTGAGTGGCGGAGAGGTTAAGGTCAATAAAAAAACTTGGTACGCCCACTTGTCTAAGCGCCGCCACCATTACTCAAATAGATTCTTTTCAAGAAGGCACAAGAAGGATTTAGAATGGATTAATGGGAATATCTGGGGAACAAATCGGTGGATTAATGATTTAGAACCAAATATGCAGCATTCTTTTAAATGGTTGATTGATAAATTCTTTCCGATTCCCACGTGGGCATTGGATTGGGAAAAGATACTTACTGAAAAGCACATTCTTAATAAGAAATAAATAAATGAAAAATCTACTGGTGTTTTTAAGCCCTCAGAAAGAATTTAGTACCGATGAGTATCGGACTTTGATTAAAATTCAAATTGATAATCATCATAGGTTGGGCTTGCCTAAAGATGATTTTTTATTAGTTACCAATTTTCCTTATGAGTACAATGGAGTGAAAGCTATCCTTACGAAGGATGAGCATTGGTGTGCGGTAAGGCCTCGGTCAATTAAAAGTTCGATTATTCCGGCTTTGGTTGATGAGGGTATTATAAAAGAAGGAGAAATCTATTGGAATCATGATACAGATGCTTTCCAGCTTTATCCTATTAGCAACGAAGAATTAGAGCTTGATGGATTTGATGCTGGCCTCACAGATTATGGATGGAGGTCAAGGCTTTGCATGGGGAGCTTTTTTGTTAAAGCCAGTAGTAGGGATATGTTTGAGTTAGTCAAACCGGTTATTTTTAGTAACGTAGAGGACGAGGATGCCATGATGCAAGTTAATGGAGGGCTTGAAGGGACAAGGTGGAAGAGAATGAGTATTACTTATAATTTAGGAATGAGGCATGTCCCAGATAATATTGAGAGGGCTACTAGGCCAGTAAAGGTTGCTCATTTTCACCCAAGGAAGCCGGGATTAACAGATGTTTTCAGACCAATATTACCAGAAGAATTTATTAAAATTTTGAACCAACATGGGTATAAATAACGCAATAGAAGATTTAATTTCTTTAAAAGTGCATAAAAGACGCAGGGTTTGGGAACCCTTCATGAGAAAGTATGGCTGTGATGTTATTGCTGAAGTTGGGGTAGATGAAGGACGCAACTTTCGTCTAATGATTGCTCATAACCCTAAAATAGCCGTAGCCGTAGATGCGTGGGTTAACGATGGCGTGGTGGCTAGGAATGTCCCCAAGAGAGACGGAGCCTTATCTCAGGAAAAATTAGAAGAACAATATGAAGGTTTCAAGAAATCCATAGAAGACAAGCCTTTTGTTAAAATTGTAAGAGAATATACTACAGAAGCAGTTAAGAAATTTGAAGATAATTATTTTGATCTTATCTACATAGATGCTGACCACACCTATCTAGCAGCACTGCAGGACATAAGGGATTGGTTTCCTAAAGTTAAATCCGGCAAATTCCTAATTGGAGATGATTACAGAGAAGCAGATTTTAGAGGAGTTAAGTTTGGGGTGATCCAAGCTGTTAATGAATTTGCTAAAGAAAACAATCTAATTATCCATGAGTTACCCCTTTATGGATGGGCGATAATAAAACCATGAAAGATTCAGTTGCTATAATTTATTACTCCAGTAACCGCGAGTCTCCAGAGTTTGAAGCAAGAATTCGTGAGACTCTTCTTAAGAACTGCGGAAATTTGCCTATTATTTCTGTGACTCAAAAACCAATGGAATTAGGTAAAAATATTTGTGTTGGTGAAATTGGGGCCTCTGGCTTTAATTGTTTTAGACAAATTCAGATAGCTGTAGAAGAAGCCAAGACTAAGTTTGTCATTTCAGCTGAGGCAGATTGCGTATATGGTCCCGATTACTTCACTTTTACACCTGAAAGGGATGACTTGTGTTATCGTAACAGTAATCTCTATGTAATGCCGGATTTAAGGGCATATTTCTTTCATAAGGAAGAAGGAGCTACCCATTCCCAGATAGTTGGTAGAGATTTTTACCTTAAAAGATTAGAGGAATTGTTCAAAGGCGCTCCACAATGGAGCACAGAAGAGATGAATTTCCCAAAAGAACGGTGGAAGAAAGCAGATATATTTGATGATATAGGTCACTGGAAAACGGAGAACCCAGTAGTTCAAATCAAAACGCATAAAGGATTAAGGTATTTCACGCATTCTTCTAGGGAACCCATTTATGAACTGCCATATTGGGGACACGGAGAACCTTTCCGAAAATGGTATGTAAAAGGAATTAAATAAAATATTATGAAAAGATATTTAATCAGCGGATCTAACGGGATGCTTGGCCATGCAATAAGGGAAGTCTTTAAAGATTGTGATTTAATCTTTACTGATAGCACGAACATGGACGTAAGAAATATAACTCAAGTGATGTCTTATGCTGAAAAGAAACCGGACATCATTTTACATTTAGCCGCAGAGACTGATTTAATAAAGGCTGATTTTAATCCTGCTGATGCTTATCTAACAAATGAGACTGGCACTCAGAACATGGTGCTTTTAGCAAGAACCCTGGACATCCCCATTATTTACGTTAGTACGGCCGGAGTTTTTGATGGGGAAAAAGAAATTTACACTGAAGAAGATACCCCAAACCCAATCCATCATTATGGGAGAAGTAAGTGGTATGGTGAATTGGTAGTTAAGGAATATCTAAAGCATTATATTTTAAGGATTGGTTGGGCGATGGGTGGTGGCCCGGAGATAGATAAGAAGTTCATTAACAAAATATTCAAACAGATAAAAGCTGGGAAGAAGAAGCTTCATGCGATTACAGATATTTACGGAAGTCCTACCTACACATTAGATTTTGCCAAAACCATTAAGAACATTACAACCTCAGATTTACCTTATGGTTTATATCACTCTGCCGGAAATAACTCTGCCAGCCGTTACGATGTATTAAAACATTTCGTGAACCTATTAGGACTCTCAAATGAGATAGAACTTGTTCCATTAACTTGTAAGGAGTTTTACACTTTATTCCCCTTGCAGTATACAAACACTAAAAGTGAAGTTTTAAGTATTGATAAATTAGAAAAGACAGGGCTCTCTGCTATGAGGAATTGGCAGGAAGCTTTAAGCGAATACGCAAAGGAATACAAAATATGAAATTAAATGAAGGTGTTTTACAAACTGGTTTACCGTTTGAAATTAAAGATTGCTCTAGGGATGAACTACCTGGATTCTTGGTCAGTAAAGGATTTAAAGTAGGAGCAGAGATAGGAGTATATAAGGGAGAGTATACGGAAAAATTCTGTAAGGCAGGGCTTAAGATGTTCGGCATAGACCCCTGGGTGGCTTTTCCCGGACAAGGACGAACGCAACAAGTACAATCAAGGCAAGACTTTCTTTTTGGACATGCGACACGTTTATTGGCGCCTTATGATTGTACTCTAATAAGAAAAACCTCAATGGAGGCTTTCACTGATTTTAAAGATGAGAGTCTTGATTTTATTTATATTGATGGAGACCATTCATTCCGGGGTGTAGCTGAAGATTTATATGAATGGGCGAAGAAAGTGAAGAAAGGCGGAGTGATATCGGGACACGATTATTTTTGCACAATTCCAGAAGCACGAAATATTGTAGCTCAGGTTGCCCCAGTTGTAGACGCTTATGTTAAATGCTTTAAAATTCCTAATTTCTATACATTTGGGCGTTCTAAACCTCTATCGGAAGAGAAGAAAGACGATAGGTACCTAAGTTGGATGTGGATTAAAAAATAATTTATGGAAAGGATAGGAGCGATTTACTACACGGATTCTCTCATGGAAGCCTCTCCTATAATCAAAATTTGCCGTGAGCAGATTAAAAAGGTCTTTAAAGGAGAACTCGTATCGGTTTCTCTAAAGCCTCTTGACTTTGGGCAGAATATTGCGTTAGAGGGCAAGACAAGAAGCTATCCCACAATGGTTTTGCAGATAATAACAGCCTTAGAAGCCTCTACTGCTGATTATGTATATTTTTTGGAGCATGACGTAATTTACAGCGCAAGTCATTTTCTATTCACCCCTTCCCAAAAGAATATCTTCTATTATAATGAAAATATACTCCGCTGGAGATTTGGGAGTAATGTCGCCATCACCTATGATAGAATGTTACCCCTCTCCTGCCTTTGTGTAAACCGCTTATTTGCTTTAGAGCACTACAGAATGAGGCAAAAGAAGATAGTCGAAATGGGGTGGGATAAGGATACTAAGGGAGACCCTATTTGGATGAGAAAGATGGGCTTTGAGCCTGGAACAAAGAAGAAAAAGCGCGGAGGTCTAACAGATGATGACTTTGAGACTTGGAGAAGTGAATCTCCTGTTATAGATATTAGACACTCAGGAGCTTTCTCCCCTCCTAAGTGTACTTTGGAGAGTTTTAAACATTTACCAACGGGGTGGAAGGAAAGAAAGATAGAAGAAATTGAAGAATGGGACTTAAAAAAATTATTTAATATATAAAATA
>ENA-ORBV01013159-ORBV01013159.1-microbial-mat-metagenome-genome-assembly--contig:-NODE-13159-length-12611-cov-4.630924_pt1 | contig 12611 bp, 13 predicted proteins | sample MGYA00237777_ERZ505514 | MGnify/ENA primary metagenome ERZ505514 (study PRJEB26160, sample SAMN06269048) | microbial mat metagenome | isolation source: Oligotrophic lake microbial mat | place...
CCGAGATCTACACCTCTCTATTCGTCGGCAGCGTCAGATGTGTATAAGAGACAGGTATGGATGCAGAACGCCGCATTCACCGCATGCACACGCGTGGGCAGATCATTGCGGAAGATAGCCAGGGGATTGGCCGTACGAGTGAACGGCTCGACAGCACTGCGCCGCTCGGGCGGCAACGTCTCTCGGAAGGAACGCCAGGCCCACAACAGGTTCAGACCGGCAAGACCGGCCGCCAAGGCCGCCGGGGCCGAGAACGGATTGATTCCGTACGGCACCAGGGCGGGCAGCGCGTGGTCAAGGCGGACCGCAGACAAGAGACCGCCGATGGCCGGCCCCATGATGAATCCGAGTCCAAACGCCATGCCGACCGCGGCCATGCCCTTCGACCGGTTCTGCTCGGTAGTGATGTCGGCAACCGCCGCATTGGCGACGGCAACGTTGCCGGTCATAACCCCGGCAAGCAGACGCGACACCAACAGCAGTCCGAAGTCAGCCGAGAACACCCACAGCAGGTTCGCCGCAAACGAGCCGCACAGCGAGATTAACAGAATGGGCCGCCGGCCATGCCGATCGGACATACGGCCCCAGAATGGCGCGGCGACGAACTGTAGTCCGGCGTACATGGCCCCGAGCAGGCCGCCGAACAGGGCGGCACGCTGCCAGTGCTCGCCACCGGGGAAAATCGACTCGACAAAGCCCATCATCGAACCCAACAGCCCACTGCCCTGGCTGCCATACCAGTCGAGCATCACCGCATAGAGCGGAAAGACGATGCTGAATCCGATTAGGTCGACGAACAAGACGAGGAAGATCGATCCCAGACCGGTCTTCCGGCCACTAGGCTGCCCAGTTACGCCATCCGACATCGGCATCAGTCGATGCGACTGGCGAACAGGACGGACGGACGAGCGCTCATGACAGCACGTAAATGGTGATGAAGAGCAGCACCCACACAATGTCGACAAAGTGCCAGTACCAACTGGCTGCCGTCATCGAGAAAGTGCGGCCATCGCGATAGCTGCCGGCCTCCATGCGGAACCAGGCCATACACAGCATGACCAAGCCGATGGCGACGTGGAGGCCGTGGAAGCCGGTACCGGTATAGAATGCGGCGGCGAAGCTGGAGGCACCACCCTCGGGGATGTTCATCGGATAGAAGCCGCGTTGGATGAACTCGCCCCACTCATAACCCTGGAAGCCGAGGAACACGGCCCCAAGAGCGATGGTCGCCATGAGCAGGTAGCGGGCCCGACCGAAATGGCGGTGCTCCACGGCATGATGGGCAAATTCGCAGGTCACCGAGCTGGACAGCAGCAGGAACGTCGCAATCGCAGCCAGCGGCCCGCCGAAGTGGAAGCCAGCAATGTGCGGAGGTCCGAAGTGCGGATCGTAGAAATTCCGATGGAAGATAAAGCCGAATACAGCTCCGAAGGCAGCCAGTTCGCCAACCAGGAACAGCAGAATAAACAGCTGCAGATCCTTCTGCTGGGCAATCGGATCATGCGACAGACGCTTCTCACTGATGATCTGATGGCACCACGACATCAGACCGACGATGAACACCGCGAAGCCGACCAGGATCAGGGTCAAACCCACCGATGGGTTTGAGATGATGGGCCAGTTCTTCAGGCCACCCAGCAACGATACGACGCCGAAGGGGACGACTGCCAGTCCCGCCGTGACGACCAGGGGCCAGATGCTCGGCGGTGGCACGTGGCTCATCGGATCGTCATGACCGGCGTCGTGGGCAGCAGGAGGATGCGGATCGGTGGTGCTCATGTCAGAACTCACAGGTTGGGGCCCATGCAGAGAAGGTCATTTGGCTTCGGTTGCAGAACGCTGCTGTTCAATGCGTCGCCATTCCTTGGGGTCTTTGGGGAGCCCATGGCGACTGAAGACCAGCATCAGGACGATGATGAAGACGAGCAGACCAGCACCGATGGCGAGGCCGAGCCGGTTGGGGTCCAGACGGGCATCACTCATGGCTTGGTCTTCTCCCGAGCTTCGTCCTGTTTCATGCGATCGATCTCGGACTCACTCATGATCCTGAATCCCGGGGAGACGACTCCACCAGCCTCCTCGATCTGCTTCTGGATGCGGATCTGGTCGGCCGAACGTGGCGAATCCGGGTCGATCGAGAACAGGCTGTAGCACACCGACACCGACGAGGTGCGTGGATCCAGTTTGGGTGAGAAGGTGAACGCCACCGGGAATTCTTTTCGCTCGCCCGGCTGGATCACCTGATCATTAAAGCAGAAGCACAGGCGCATGCCGAAATGCGGGGTCGCACTGATCGGACTAACTTGGTGGACCGGGCGGATATGCAGCGGCTTGGATCCCGTGTTTTCAAGGTAGTACGTGTTCATCGTCTCGCGGCCGACCTCGACCTGCACCGATGGCTTGTCGCACCAGAAACGGACCGGCAGGTTGTCATAGGCCTTGCTCTCGAAGAACACTTCGACGAACCGGCCACTGGGGGCGTCCGGGGCGACGGCGACCATGGCATTGTTCGGAGCCAGTCCTGTGCCGCTGATCGTACACCACAACGAATACAACTTGGGCATGACGAAGAACGCCAGTGCAGCCATGGTCAATGGCAATCCGGCGACCAGCAGGGCCAGCTTCCATTTCGACATGGCGATAGTGCTCATACGGCTGATCCAAACACGAACGCGTCAACGATCAGGGCCAGGAACAGCAACGACAGATGGATGATGGTGAATCTAAAAAGAGGCATGGTCGGCGGCACCGGGCGACGGACGTGTACCAGAACGCACCACACTAAAAATACGGCACCCAGCAGACAGGCGAGAGCCAGATAGATCCAGCTGCGGCTGAAGGCCGGCAGCAGTGGCAGGGCGACGGTGAAGAGCACCAGGATCACACCGTAGATCAGCATCTGCTTGGTCGTTGCATCGATGCCCCGGACCACCGGAAGCATCGGAATCCCGGCCCGGGCATAGTCATCCTTCAAGCGGATCGCCAGCGCCCAGACATGCGGTGGGGTCCACAGGAAAATGAGCGTAAAGAGGGCCCAGGGGGCGAGGGGTAAGGCGTTGTCGATCGCCGCCCAGGCGATCATCGGGCCCATCGCGCCTGGCACGCCGCCAATAACCGTCGCGATCCAATACCGCGGCTTCAACCATAAGGTATAGATGAAGGCATAGTAGATGACCGTCACCAGCGAGCAGATCACGGCTAGCCAGCTGTTGTAGAACCACAACTCCAGGAAGACAGCAATGCCGATCATGCACAGAGAGAAGGTTACCGCGGTCACCACGCCGATACGGCCCGCCGGCAGCGGACGGCGCTGACGGGTACGGGACATGGTTGCGTCCTTCTCGCGCTCGAACAATTGATTGAGCGCGTTGGCCGACGCCCCAGTGGTGAACAAGGCGATGATCAGCGGCCACAGATAGCCGATGTCCGTGGCGTACGTGCCATGCACCGCGACAGCCGCATAACCGGTGAACACCGCCACCAACGTGATGCGAAACTTGGCTAGCCGCAACAGATCCATGCCGAAGGAGGCGAGACTCATACCGTTGCTGCCTGCGTAGAAATGGACTGATCCTGAACGCCCTGCCGCAGATCGTACCACGCCAACACCAGGGTCAGGAACAGAACGTGTCCCAGGAATAGATGGGCGAGGGGCACCGTGATCTCGCCCGCTGGCATCACAGCGGCGGCGATGCCCAGCACTGCCTGCAGGGCAACGAATGTACCGGCGACCGACAGCGCGAGGCGGGCCCGCTCAGGTACGCCACGGCGATGCGCCACGACTACGGCAGCAATCACGCCGGCTGCGACCAGGAGGGCTCCGATGCGATGGGCAATGTGGTGCAGACTCGCATTATCAAGCAGATTGGTCGCCATCGACGCTGCCGACCACCAGGCAGGACCGGCTCCGAGGCCAAGGATCCCGCCATCAGGCAGATGGTGACGGCTGGAAGCAAGCATGCCTCCGAGCATGAGCATGCACCACGTGCCAAGCACGACACCAAGCAACAGGGTTGGCAGTCCGACGCCGGTCTGCCGGTTCCTGTTTGGTTCACCGCCCTGAAGCAGACGCAGGATGCTTACCAGCACGCAGGCGAGAATGAGCGCCGCATTGCCCTGATGGAGGAACAGCCAGCGGGTCGACGTACCCTGTCCGATCAATGCAGCACCGATGCCTGCCTGGGCCCCGATCAGCACCACCGCGATGGCCATGGGAATACCCACCCGTCGGCGCAGGGCGGGATCTGCCAGGATGGTTCCGAGACAGGCAAGAGCGAGCAGTCCGATCACAGCAGCCAACAGGCGATGGAACCACTCAGTCAGGAACATCGCACGGAAGGCCACAATCGACTCCGGTTGACGACCGACCGCTGCGCTATGGATCTCGCCTGCGGCAATCTTGGCCTGCAGTACAGCCTGATGCCCGGCCCAGGCTTGGTGGGCAGCCTGCCAACCTATGTCGTTCATCGGTGGCAACAGGGTCTTGCGACCCCCTTCCAGTTCGATCACCGGCCAGTGGGGGATGGCCACACCGGCTCCGCTCAGGCGAACCCAACCACCCGCGGTGTTCAGGCAGAAAATGCCAGCGAGCAGGAACGTGAGCCATCCCGCCAGCACCGCGCTAGGCGCGGTGGGGGCCACGCTCAGCTGCTGCGGCGCGGTGATGGCTTCCATGACGTCAGTGCTTGCCCATCTGATCGATCACCGGGATGGGCGGGGTGTGCTCAAAGTTGTAGACCGGCGGCGGGCAGCTGGTCGCCCACTCAAACGACTGCTGAATGTGATTGATGTGCCACGGATCGTCCTCGGTCACCTTGGGTCGGCCATAACTGCGGATCAGGTCGATCACGAACCACACCGAGGCAACGAACGTCAGGACGTAGCCGAACGTAGTGATGTGGTTCAGCAGCATGAAGTCCTTGTAGTAGACCGGCACGCGGCGGGCCATGCCCAGTGCACCACTGACATGCATAGTCATGAATGCCAACAGGATGCCAATCAGCATCAGCCAGAAGATCCACGTACCCTGCTTTTCGCAGAGCATGCGGCCGGACATCTTCGGCCACCAGAAGTAAGTCATAGAAAACAATAGCATCACCGACCCACCGACCATCGCCATGTGGAAGTGGCCAACTACGAAGTAGGTATCGTGCATCGACATGTCGATCGGGGTCAGGGCAAGCAGCAGGCCGCCGATGCCGCCGAACACGAACATGCTGATGAATCCAGCGGCAAACTTCATTGCCGCGGTGAACCGGATGGTGCCACCCCACATGGTAGCCAGCCAGCTGAACACCTTGATGCCGGTGGGCACCGCGATGACCAGCGAGGCATACATGAAGAACGCTTGAAGCCAGGTCGGCATGCCAACCGTGAACATGTGATGGGCCCAAACCAGGAAACCGATGAAGCTGATGACGCCAACGGCAAGTACCATGCCCAGGTAGCCGAACACACGCTTGTGGCTGAACGCCGCGATGACGTGGCTGATCGCGCCGAAGCCGGGCAGGATCATGATGTAGACGGCCGGATGGCTGTAGAACCAGAAGATGTGCTGGTACAGCACCGGATCGCCGCCCTGGCTGGCGAGTGTGAAGGTGGTGCCGAAGTTGCGATCCATCAGGATCATCGTCACCGCCGCGGCCAGCACCGGGGTCGCGACCAGCTGGATGATGGCGACGAAGAAGGTAGCCCAGACGAACAGCGGCATCTTCATCCAGGTCATCTCCTTCACCCGCAACGAGATGATCGTCACGATGAAATTGACCGCGGCGAGGATCGACGACACGCCGGCGAGGTGGACACCAAGGATCCACATGTCCTGGCCGGGACCTGCACTGGCGGCCTTGAGCGACAGCGGCGGATACGCAGTCCACCCGGACGCAGCTGCGCCACCGACGACGAAGAAGCTGGACAGCTGTAGGACGGCAGCCGGGACAAGCAGCCAGAAACCCAAGGCATTCAACTTGGGGAAAGCCATGTCCCGGGCGCCAATCATCAGGGGCACGATGTAGTTCGAGAAGCCAATGAATCCCGGGATCAGAACGAAGAAGATCATCATGCTGGCATGCATGGTGACCATTTCGTTGTAGAGATGACGATCGCCGAACAAGCCGTTGGCGTCCGAGAACAGGCTGACCGCTGCGGTACCGTTGAGCGCGGCCTCCTGCAAGGCCTCAACCGTGGCACCAGGCATGGCCAGCTGTACGCGGATCGCACCAGCCATCGCGCCACCGATCAGGGCACTGATGATGACGAACCAGAAGTACATCAACCCGATTTTCTTATGGTCGACCGTGGTCAACCAATCCATCACGCCGGTGTAGCGCTTGATCGGCGGCATTGGAGAATCGCTCATGGAAACAGCCTCAGTTCGCGGCGGCGGCAGGCGCCGCGCCATGACGGTTGATCACGGTCTCAAGTTGCGCACGACGGGACAGGATGGCCCCGGCCAGGGCGTCGCCACGGAGTTCAGCGGGCTTGCGCGCCAGAGACGCGAAGTTGCTGGCCACCCAGTAGCGCAGGGCGAACTGGCGCCACGGATCGGCGCCCTTCTTCAAGTATGTCTCCACTGCCTCGTCAAGATTCTTGGCGTCCACATCCTTGGCCGAAATGGCCGACCAGATGCGAACCGTATCGCCGCGGTGGCGCTGGGCCTCGGTCCATACGGCAAAGTCATCCTCACCGACGACTAAGCCGCTGATCAGCATGATGCCGTGTCCCTGACCGCACAGTTCAGCGCATTGGCCCTTGAAGAAACCCAGCGTATCCGGGGTGAACCAGACGTTGGTGTAGCGGCCCTTAATCACGTCCTTCTTGACCCCGAAGGCAGGTATCCACCACGCGTGGTTCACGTCGTTGCTCGTCATGTTCATGATCACGCGACGATCCTTGACCATCACCAACGGCTCCTGGGCACCGACCACATCCTGGCCGATCTCGAACTGCTCCTCACGGCGGGTCACGCCAGCACCGCCGAGGCGCTGATACTTATAGTCCCAGGCGAAGCTTTTACCGCGTACCTCGACCACCATGTCCCGACGCTGATCAGCCGGAGGCGCCTCCATCTTGACCAGCAGATCCGTCATCGGAATGCCGACAATCACCAAGGCGACGCACGGGATGGCCGTCCACACCAGTTCCAGCTTGTGGTTACCAGTGAATGTGGCCGGAGCCCGGCCGTCGTCCTTCTTGCGATACTTCCAGATGATCCACACCAGCAGGACCTGCGGCAGGATCAGGAATGGCAGGAACACCAGGAAGCTGAACCGGGTACCTGTATTGACATCACGGGCGATGTCGCTGGCTGGTGCGTCGAAAGCACCGGTGATCGGGGTGGCGACCGAGCCTTTGGGTCCCTTCAACGCATAAAGATCCTGGTTGAACAGCTTGACGTAGCCATCGACCTGACCGGGAGTCGGAACGGCAGTCTCGGCGGCCGGCAGAGCCACGCAGAACAGCAGAAGCATGGCGAGGATCGTACGGAGCATGTTCAGACCTTCTGCCCAGCGGCATCAAGAAGCACGCCAGCGGCAGCGTCGATGCTGACGGCGGGCTCAAGTGCAAACGACGGATCGCCGCTATCGGCACTGATGAGGACAACGATGACCCGCGCGCGGTCGCCCGATTGGGCCGCATCCTGTAACTGGATGACCCAGCCGCCGCGAGCCTCGGGAAGCTTGGCGGCACGCCTGAGCAGGAGACGTTCCGCTGTTTCCGCCCCGCTGGCGGCCTGCACCAGCCAGGAACGGGCGGCTGCAGAGCGTCGGGAACCTTCGTTCGCGGCGACGGCCATCAGCGGGTGCAGACGTTCGTGCTGTTCGACCAAGTACGGCGGGGTACGCGGGCCATCGGCGGCCGCGCCAGGCAATGGGATCTGCGCCTTGATCGCTGGTTTGTCATCCTCGACATAGACCGTCTTGCCCTTTTGCCAGGACTCGCGCACGAAATGCGCGACGGCATAGCGATCCGACGCCTCAAGATTGACGAATCCGGGCATGCCCTGGCCATACCCTTTGGTCAAGGAAAGATAGAATCCATACGGACCGCCACCCCAGTCGGCATGATAGCCTTCGGTGTGGAAGTTGCGTGGAGCCGGATTTGAGCCGGTCATGTTCTGGTCGCCATTGGGACCGTGACACGAAGCGCAGTTCTTGAGATAGACTTGCTGGCCACGATCCAGCACCGCCTGAGAGCGGTCAGCGATCAGGGCCGGATGATCGATCGGCTTGGCTGTTTCGGTAGGTGCGAAATCGACCACGCCGGCGTCACGTCCGTGCTGCATGCCGACGTACAGCCAATGGAAAAACACCCACGACATAGCCGCGGTGGATACGACGACGCCGATCGTCCACAGGAGCGGATGGGAGAACTCGCGGGCCTTGTTGGGGGCGGGGTGGCTCATCAGTGGAGGTGCTCCGCATTGATCGCCGGCAGCAGGCGTACGTCACCATGCGGCACCAGGCCGCGACGGCGCCAGTAGCGCACGGCGAGGAGGAACGAACCGGCCAAAAAGCCCAGCGCGACCATGGCCTCTGGGCCGACCGGATGGCGATAGTGGTTAGGCGAAAACGCCGGGATGATCAGCCAGTGAATCTCCAGCCAGCTGCCGAGAAGGATGCAGACACCGGCGGTGCTCAAGGCCCACGGTTTAGTCCGCAGGGATTGGCTCATCAACAGGGTGAAGGGGATGGCGCAGCGCAGCACGACTTCAACCACGGCCTGGGTTCCATAGCCATGCTGAGCACGCATCAGGTACCAGAACGTCTCTTCGTCCAGGTTGGCGAAGGCGATGATGGTGTACTGGACGTAGGAGATGTAGGCCACGATGCATGACCAGGCGATCATCCAGGTAGCGAGATCCTTGCGCAGGTGCGGAGCGACCACTGGGTGCAGTCCCTTGCCGGAACGGCCCAGCCAGACCAACAGGATGGCCGTGCAGCCAAGGAAGGCGTGGATCGCCGCGATCAGGCAATAGCCGCCGAACACTGCACTGACCCACTGTACATGCAAGGTCAGCAGGGTGTCCCACATCAGCATGGTGAACGTAGGAACCAGCAGGACCAGGGAGATGACCGACCAGCGTACCAGCCGGGCGCGGCCGGCTTCGTCAACAACCGTGCCAAGCCGGGCCAGGCCGCGGGCCAGGACTAGGAGGACGCAGAGAATGGCGGCAACGGTGGCGAACCAGCGTGTCTCGCTCATCCACAAGGCTTTGCTGCCATTTGGGTCGCGGAACAAACTGTCACGAGCGGGATTGCCGTGCGCCCATTCATAGATGAACGGGATGCCGAACAAACCGATCGCCAGCAGGCCAAGGATGGCAAGCGGCAGTCCGGCTCCGACCCCCTGCATGACATTTTGCAGCGGCACGGTCCAGCGCGCTCCGCACAGGGCATGGACAGAAAGGAAGAAGATCGAGCCGACGGCTAGCCACAGCGGCAGCATCAATCCGGCAAGCAGTGACGACCAAGCCCGTGGCGCTCCCCCTTCGATAAAGAAGCAGGCCGTGAATGCCGCGATACCGATGGCGCAGACGGCCCAGGCTACCGGGACAAGTTTTGAGTCGTGCATGACCGGCGTATTGAGCCGGTCGAGACGGTTGACGTGCGAGCTCACTTGCCGTCCTCCGGCGCGGGCCAGCTTGGACCGATGTATTCAGGCACCGCAGGCGGTGCAGGGATGAACTCACTGCCGTCGCCCGCGCTGCCGATGGCGGCAAGCGCAACCTTCGCGTCTGCGGAGAGGCGGATCAACTCTTCGCGGCGCATCTTCAGGGCCTCATCGCTGGGATTCTTTTCTATCTCGCTCTCAATGTATGGCACCAGCTTGCCGATGTCGTCGACAGCCAGATTGGCCAACGCCTGGACGCGCAGAAAGCGGACGACGCTCCAACGATTCTCGGGCGGCAGCTGGGCACGCAGGTCGGACATCCGACCCTTGCCGACGGTGACGATATGGAAGATTTCGCCTTCAGCGTACTGCAGCACAGAAAGGCCGTTAAGCGACGGGATGCCGCTGAACTGCTTGGCGATGTATCCATTGGCAGCATTGCCATCGCGTCCATGGCAGGGCGCACAGTAACTGAGGTAGTCGCGCTGGCCGCGCTTGAGCACCTGGGCGGTCAGCGGCAGCGGGTTGTGGTGCAGCTTGGCGCCGGTCCAGTCGGTCGCGGCAAGCGGATAGGGCGTAAATCCACGCGGAATCGTACCTTCCGGCGGCGCCCGCATCTCTGGGTAATGCACCGTGCGCTTGATCGGCTGCCCCTGGGCATCGCGGGCATCAACTTCGATAGTGCCAGCGTCCTGGCTTTCGTAGGCCGGGGTGTGGAACATGTCCGGGAGGACCTCCAGGCCACGATCCTTCTTTTCGGAGGTGCAGCTCGCCATGACGGCAAGCGAGGCGACGACCACGAGGAGCTTAGACATGGGCGGCCTCCGTGGCCTTGGCCTCGATGCGGTCGGCATTGTGATCGCTCAGCCAGCGACTGAGCGATTCGACGCTGTAGCGCTCGCCATCGACCGGCAGCAACAAGCAAAATTGATCATCGGTCAGGCGCGGGTCGGCAACCGTAAGATCACCGGGGACCAGCTTGCAGGCATGGAAGCAGGCCAAGAGGTTGACCAAGGCACCTGCCAGGAGCGCCGTCTCCAGGATCGGGACCAGCCACAACTGCGGCGAGAAGTACGGCTTGCCGCTGACGTTGATCGGCCATTCCATGACCGAACTTTGCACGAAGAAGTGGAGGCAGGCGGCAGCGCCAACCAACACCGCGACCATGACGACGCGTCCGATGTAGCTGCGCTTGTGGCCCATCACGTCCTCGAAGCCATGCACCGGCCACGGCGTGAAGGCGGTCAGGCCGGGGAAACGAGCATCGCGGGCAGAGCCGGCAGCAGCGATGAAAGCGGCCTCGTCGGTCCAGAAACCGGCAACGTAGGTCTTGGGCAGCGGATCAGCCATGGGAGGCACCCTCCTTCTTTCCACCCAGCAGAGTCGCCTTGACCTCGGCGATCGAGACGACCGGCGCGATGCGGGTAAAGATCAGGAGCTGGGTGAAGAACATGCCGAAGGAGCCAGCGAGGATCATGTAGTCGAAGGTGGTGAAGGCGTACTGGGTCCACTCGCTGGGCATCTGGCCGTGTCGCAGGGACAGCGCCATGATGTTGTAACGCTCAAACCACATGCCGACGTTGACCACAATGCCGAGCAGGAAGAGGAAGCGGACGTCGCGGCGGAACCGCTTGAACCACAGCAGTTGCACCGGGACAAGGTTGCAGAACACCATCAGCCAGAAGCTCCAGGCGCTCTCGCCGGTCATGCGCCAGATGAACTGTTCGCGCTCCATCGGAGACTCGCTCCACCAAGCTGTAAAATACTCCATCCCGTAGACGTAGAGGATGACCATGCCGCAGGCGAGGAAGATCTTGGACAACCGTTCAAAATGATCCTCGGTGATGTAGCGCTTCAGGCTCATCATCTCGCGCATCGGAACCAGGATGACGAACGCCATGGCCAAGCCGCCGAAAATCGCGCCGGTCACGAAGTACGGGGGGAACACGGTGGCGTGCCAGCCGGGAACATGTGCAACCGCCAGCAAGGTGGCGATGGTCGAGTGCATGCCGATGACCAGCGGGGTGGCCAGCCAGGCGAATTGGCTGTACGACCGCTCGTAGTGGTTCCAGTCAGACGAGGTGCCTTTCCAGCCCATCGCCAGCATGCCGTAGAGCAGCTTCTGCCATTTCCGCGTCGCGCGGTCGCGGACCGTCGCAAAATCCGGCATCAGACCCAAGTAAAAAAACACCACCGAGCAGGTCGCGTAGCCGGTGATGGCGAAAACGTCCCACATGATCGGCGATTTGAACTGCGGCCACATGCCCAGGTCGTTGGGCATCGGAATCAGCCAGTAGTCGACCCACGGACGACCGGTGTGAATCAGCGGGAAGAGCCCGGCGATGTTGATCGCGAAGATCGTCATCGACTCGGTGGCGCGGTTAATGCCGGTGCGCCACTTCTGTCGGAACAGCAACAGGACCGACGAAACGATGGTGCCGGCGACTGCTACCGCGATCCAGTAGATGTACGTGCCGATGTCGTTGCCCCAGTTGACGACGTTATTCACGCCGAACACACCGTAGCCGACAATGATGTAGATCGCCACCGCGGTGAACAATGCACCAGAGATGCCGGCGGCAGTGAGAAATCCACCCAGCCAGTAGATACTGGGCAGACGGAAGATCGGAGCCGTCAGATCATCGGTGATCTGTTTGGCGGTCAGCGGGGGAAGCTGGCTATCGCTCATGCGAACATCCTAGGGGCCCCGTCGCAACGCGATGGAGCGGGCGCCGAACGGTGGTGGCAGCATACAATCGGCGAAGCCGATGCCGCCACGGATCCGGAGGTCAACCGACGGATCCGTGCCGTGACAAAGGCCAGGGGTAGGCCCGCAGGGCCGTAGGGGCGAAGCCCCTGAGCAAAAGGGGTCAGCGGGGGAAGCTGGTCGGTGGACATCAGTGCGTCTCAGCCTTCTCAGATCCGTGTTCATGCAAGGCAGCCAGCTCGTCGGCGGTGGCCGGGCGGTTGCGCAGCTTGCGCAGATAAGCGACCTTGGG
>ENA-ORBV01013162-ORBV01013162.1-microbial-mat-metagenome-genome-assembly--contig:-NODE-13162-length-12608-cov-8.015322_pt1 | contig 12608 bp, 10 predicted proteins | sample MGYA00237777_ERZ505514 | MGnify/ENA primary metagenome ERZ505514 (study PRJEB26160, sample SAMN06269048) | microbial mat metagenome | isolation source: Oligotrophic lake microbial mat | place...
TTTTTTTTCAAGCAGAAGACGGCATACGAGTTTCGCCTTAGTCTCGTGGGCTCGGAGATGTGTATAAGAGACAGGCCCCCAGCCGCCGCCACCGCCCCGCCCGTCTCGTTAAACGAATACCCAAATCCGCGCACACTGCGCACGTACGTGGGATTGGCCGGATCCGGTTCCACCTTCTGCCGCAGTCGCAGGATATAGACGTCCACCGTCCGGTCCGTCACCGCGCGGTCATGTCCCCATACCGCGTTCAACAACTGCTCCCGGCTGAACACCACGCCCGGGCGCGTCATCAAAAATTCAAGCAATCGGAACTCGGTGGCCGTCAGCGTCAACTCACCGCCATTCAGGAAAACGCGGCAGGAGTTGCGGTCGAGTTCCAAACCGCCCGCCTTCAACGTGCGCACCGGCGTCGTCTGGCCGCGGAATTGGATCTTGATCCGCGCAATCAATTCGCGTACGAAGAACGGCTTGACGATGTAATCGTTCGCGCCCAGTTCCAAGCCGACAATCCGGTCCGTCTCCGTGGCCCGCGCGGTGAGAAAGATCACCGGCAGCGCGGCCAGTTCCGGGTGGCTGCGAATCGACTTGCAGATCTCCAAACCGTCGGAATCCGGCAACATAATGTCGAGTATTATGAGATCCGGCCGCTCGCGGCGGCATAGTTCCACCGCGCCTTTACCAGTTTGCGATCCCGCAAATATATATCCTTCCTTCTCCAGGTTGTATTTCAACAACGCGAAGAGGTCCGAGTCGTCCTCAATGAGCAGAATTTTTTTCATTCCAATGTACCTGCCATCACGCTAACCCGGAATCTATTACAGAAACATTACGAAATCGTTAACTGTGTGCGAATATCGCTATCTTCGCTTAGGCCAAGGTCCTCAATGGGCAGGGTAAAGATAAAGTTGGAGCCTTGTCCCAGGGTCGATTCCACCCTGACATCGCCACCCTGCGCGCGAACCAGATGTTTCACGATCGACAGCCCAAGGCCGGTCCCGCCGAGTTCTCGGGAACGCGCCTTGTCCACGCGATAAAACCGTTCGAAGAGCCGGGGCAGTTCGTCCTCGGGAATCCCAATTCCGGTGTCGCGCACAAAAACTTCGACAGTGTGAAGGCCGGAGACAACGCGCGCGCCGACCGTGATCTCACCGCCGGCGGGCGTGTACTTCAGCGCGTTGTCGACGAGATTGCTTACCACCTGATTCACCGCTTCCGAATCGCAGAACGCCTCCACCGGGGCGCCGGTCTCGATGCGGGTGAGCCTGATGTTCTTGCGGCCGGCGAGCGGCGACATGGAATCCACCATATTTTCCAGCAGCCGGTCCACGTTGTAGTTGGCGAAGGAAAACTTCTGTTGCTTCAGTTCGACGCGGGAGAGCGTGAGCAGATCGGCGGTGAGATTGGCCAGCCGTTCGGTGTTCTGGCGAATAATTTGAAGGAAGCGCACATTGTGGTTGGGATCGTCCAAGGCGCCATCCAGCAGCGTCTCCGTGTAGCCCTGAATGGAGGCCAGCGGCGTGCGCAGTTCGTGGGAAACATTGATCACGAAGTCCTTCCGAACGCGCTCCACTTTCTCCAGTTCGGCGTGTTCGCGTTCCAGTTCCTGGAACATCCCCTCCAGTTTTTCCCCGGTTTCGTTGAGCTTGATTTCCAATAGCCCCAGTTCGTCGGCACCGGTGCGCTCCAGCCGCGCCTGGAAATTGCCGCGCGCCAGTTGCGCGGCGTAGTCAATGATCGAACCCAGGCGGCGGGCGATCACGCGGGCGAACCACAGCGCGATGAGAATCGCGGGAAGGAAAGCGATGGCGGTGGCGACCAGCAAGCGGTGGCGGATTACGTCGACCTGCCCCTGAATCTCCGAGAGCGGCACGGCCAGCCGCAGCGCGCCATCGGCCACCGGCACGGCCACGTAAAGAAAATCCACGCCCATAGTCGTACTCTTCCGCCGCGCCGAACCGAGGCGGCCGGCCAGCGCGGCCTCAACCTCCGGGCGGCCGCGATGGTTTTCCATCTGATCCGTGCTGGCATCGGAATCGGAAAGGACGCGGCCATCCTGAGCGATCAGCGTCAGGCGTCCACGCGTTTTCCCGGCGAAAGAGCGCACCACGCCGCTATCTCGCAGATTCAGCCCATGATCCAAACCCATGGCCAGCATCGCGCCTTTGTCGAACAGCTCCCGTTCCAGTGTCTCCTGATACGTGTTTTCCACTACGCGCATCGCCAGGAAGTCCACGGCCGCCAAGGCGATGATCAGCAGGCACAATACCGTACCGATAAGCTTAAAAAATATTTTCCCCGTCATGCTCGAAGATTTCAATCCCATTGTACGCCCAATCCATCTTTAGCAGCGGTCCATTACGGGGGCATTACGGTGCCAAAAACATTCTGTTTAGAATATGTTCTGGCCGCTTACGCTAATGTAGGGGACACTTATGTTCCGCGCAATAGCCATTACGCTCTTCACCCTTATGCTGCCGGCCCAGCCAATCAGGCAAATGCCGGCGGGCGTCCAATTTGTCACCAGCGTCGAAGGCATCACCGAGTACCGCCTGCAAAATGGCCTCCGCGTGCTGCTGTTCCCGGACCCGTCGAAAAACACCGTCACCGTCAATATCACCTACATGGTCGGCTCCCGTCATGAAGACTATGGGGAAACCGGGATGGCGCACCTGCTGGAGCACCTGCTGTTCAAGGGATCCACCAATCACACGAGCGTAACCAAGGAATTGCAGGACCACGGAGCGCGTCCCAACGGCACCACCTGGCTCGACCGCACGAACTACTTTGAAACCTTCCAGGCTTCCGACGAGAATTTGCAATGGGCGCTTAGCCTGGAAGCGGACCGCATGGTGAACAGCTTCATCGCCAAGAAGGATCTCGACAGCGAAATGACCGTTGTCCGCAATGAGTTCGAAGCGGGTGAAAACAGCCCGCCGCGAATACTGATGGAGCGCGTGCTTTCCTCCGCCTTCCTTTGGCATAACTACGGCAAGACCACGATCGGCGCCCGCAGCGATATTGAGCGCGTCCCCATCGAGCGGCTTCAGGCATTCTGGCGGCACTTTTATCAGCCCGATAATGCCGTCCTGGTCGTCGCCGGCAAAATCGACGAACCCAAGACGCTCGCGCTGGTCCACCAACACTTCGGCCCCATTCCGAAACCGGCGCGCCAACTGCGCCGCACCTATACCGCCGAACCCACCCAGGACGGGGAGCGCTCCGTTATCCTCCGCCGCACCGGCGATATACAGGCGCTGATCGCCGCCTTCCACATTCCGGCTGGCACGCATGAAGAGTATCCGGCGGTTGAATTGGCCGCCAATATTCTTGGCGATGCCCCCTCCGGCCGGCTCTATAAGGCTCTGGTTGAAACCAAAAAAGCCAGCAACGCCAGCGCCTTCTCTTTCCAGCTCAAAGATCCCGGCGTCTTGTTCGTTCAAGCGACTGTTCGGACCGAATCGCCGCTCGAAGACGCGCGCAAAACGATGATCGCGGTCCTCGACGAAATCAAGACCAAGCCCTTCACGCCGGAAGAAGTCGACCGGCAAAAAATACAGTCCGCCAAGGAATTTGATCGGCTCCTGGCCAATTCCCAGAATGTCGCCCTGCGGCTGAGCGAATATCAGGCGATGGGCGATTGGCGCATGATGTTCCTCACGCGGGATCGCATCCAAAAGGTCACGCCCGCGCAGGTGCAGGCGGCCGCTCTGAAATACCTCATCCCGTCGAATCGCACCATCGGCGAGTTCATTCCCGATCCGAAGCCGCTTCGCGCCGAAATCCCCGATCCCCCGGACGTGGATGCGCTGGTGAAGGATTACAAAGGCCAGGCCTTGGTCAGCCAGGGTGAGTCATTTGACGCTTCTCCGGCGAACATCGATAAACGGACCGTTCGCGGCGAACTGCAGGGCGGGCTGAAGCTCAGCTTCATCTCCAAAAAGACGCGTGGAAACACCATCACCGCTCAACTGGCGCTGCACTTCGGAGACGAAAAGAATCTGAACGGTCACGCCATCGCCGCCCAAATGGCCGGCCAAATGCTGATGCGGGGAACCGCCCGCCACACGCGCCAGCAGATTAAGGACGAGTTCGACCGATTGAAAGCGCAAGTGAATGTTTTCGGTTCCACCACCGGGGCGACGGCCATGATCCAGACCACCCGGGAGAACCTGAAACCGGTGCTCGATCTGGTCGCCGAGATTTTGAAGGAACCCAACTTTCCGCAGACCGAATTCGACCAATTGAAGCAGCAGCGTCTGGCCGGCCTGGAGTCCCAGAAATCCGAGCCGCAGATGCTGGCTTCCCTGGCCCAGGCGCGGCACATCAACTCCGTTTATTCCAAGGGAGATCCGCGCTATATTCCGGCCATTGAGGAACAGATTGCCGACGCCAAAGCGGTTACGCTGGATGAGACGAAAGCCTTTCACAAGACTTTCTACGGCGCTTCGCATGGCGAGCTGGTGATCATCGGCGATGTGGATACGGAAGCCGCGCAGCAACAGGCGAGCAAGCTTTTGAATAGCTGGCCCAGCGGGCCGAAATACGCTCGCGTCGAGAATAAGTACACTCCTCTGAAGCGAGCCGTGGAGTCCTTTGAAGCGCCGGATAAGGCCAACGCCATGTGGGTGGCCAGCCAGACGTTTCCACTAAAGGAGACCGATGCCGATTATCCGGCGATGGTTCTAGGCAATTACATTCTGGGATCCGGCATGAACTCCCGGCTGTTCGCGCGCATTCGCGGGAAGGAAGGCCTCAGCTATGGCGTCGGCGCCAATTTGAGCGTCAGCCCCAGCACTGACTTTGGAGTCTTCAGCGCTTTTGCGATCTGCGCGCCGCAGAACGCGCCAAAGGTGGAAGCGTCATTCAAGGATGAATTGAAAACGATCCTGGAGAAAGGCTACTCCGATGCCGAAGTGGAAGCCGCGAAAAAGGGTTGGCTGCTGTCGCGGGAAGTAAGCCGCACGCAGGATTCCGAACTCGCCGGACGTATGGCCATGCAGCGTTTGCACAATCGGACGATGGCGTTCGACGCGGATCTGGAGGCCAAAGTCGCCACGCTGACGGCGCCGCAAATCCGCCAAACGATGAACAAATATCTGAACCCTGAAACTATGAACTATTTCCGCGCCGGCGACTTCAAGAAAGCGGGCGTTACCTGGTAGATAGATCCACCACCACGTAGGCGGGGACGCGCGGTAGCGAAAACTCAGTGGCGGCGGCCTCGACAACGACATCGGCCGCCTCTACTTTTTCGCCAAACGCGTACGCGATCACTCTCGGCCAGCGGCCCAGGATGCGCACGCGGACTCCCTCCACCACGCGGTTGCCGTAGTTGAGCAGCGCGACCCGGCGGCGCGTGGCGTCGCCGGATAAACGCGCGACCACCACTTCGCTTCCGTAAAGGCGGAGCAGCCGTTTAGGATCCGTCAGTTTCTGCCGCACTTCGTAAGCAAATGCGGAGGGATCGCCCGGCTTCGGTTTTACGTTGACGTCGAGCTTTGCATCTGGCTTGCCAACCACGCGAAACAATAGATTGCGGCGTAAGAGCAAATTCATGTTTTCGTTCGCGACCGGAGTGCCATCGTCCAGGAAGCCGATGTTGGCGAGCACCGGCAGATCCCCGGCCGGGAGCGAGGCCAGGAATTGGCGCATCGCCCCAAACGCCTTCCAATCCTTAGGCCCGGAACTAACGAGTGCGTCGGCGCCAAAGGCATGCGCTTCGGCGGCGGCCAGCGCGGCCTTGCCATCGCCGGAGGCAATCAGCGCTTTGCCCTGTAGGCCGCGGGCAAAACGCGCGCCGTTGGAATCCACCCAAGGCGCGCTGGAGGCGCGCGCTTCGTTCATGCGGTAGCGCACGCCGGGGGCGGGCAGTTTCGTCAGCGCGGACGGGTCGACGACGGTGGCGCAATGCCCTTTCCAGGCCTCGGCGCGAGCGGCGGGGATGGCGACGCATTCTACGCCGGCTTCGCGCAGGGCCGGCGAAGGATCAGCGTCCACAAAAAGCCCGGGCAGCGCCGCGGCGAGCAGCAGGAGTCCGCTCACAGGCGGATCTCCTTCAGCGTGATTTTGGCTTTGTCGAAGACGCCGAGGCCCAGCCCGCCGGCGAATTCAATATGCCCTGGTTCGCGAATGAAATTGTTAGTGTTCGGATCCTTACGGAAGTCGCCTTTTTTCACATAATCCGTGGAGCGGTTGAAGACGCTGATGGCGCCTTCGGCCTTGCGTTTCTCTTCGATAATGTCGATGAGCAGCCGGTCCATCGCTACCGGATCTGTGCCGAACATCAGGCGCGCCGGATAGAAGCCGAAGCGGTCCGCGTGTTGAAACGGACCGCCGTGCCAGACGCCCTTCAACCCATCCATGATCTGCAAAACGGTACGCGAACGCAGCGGTTCCACGGCTGCCAGCGTGCCGATGAAGGAGAACGTGTTAGTTTTCTCGAAGCGGTGCGAACGGGCTACATTATGGAAGCTGCCGTAGGCGATGTTTTTCAAACACCCGGTGACGCCGGAGGCGCCGTGGTCCTTCATGTTCGGTACGTTGATGATCTTGGTGAAACGCTCACTGATAGGGCGGACCAGGTTCGAGCGGGTGTCGTCTTCGCCGAAGAAATCCACTTCCACATAGGTGCGCGGGTCGTAGCCGTTGATGGCGTCGCGACCGCTGCTGGCGGCCCACACGTTGACGCCGGCGGGCAGATAATCCGGGTATTTGGCCGAGACAACCTGATCCTGAAACCGCTCATAGCAAGTAATGTTCTTCGCGGCCACGCCACTGGCGATCAACTGCTTGGCGATCTCGGCGACGACCACGGGATGGGAACAGATCTTTGGCGCGCCGGAGCAGTTGAGCTTAATGCCAACGACGTCGTTGGGCTGAATGAAACGACGCCAGGCCGTGCGCTCGTCCTTCTCGCCGGTCAGCGCCAGCATCCCCTGCCCGATCATTTCGGCGACGAGGGCGGCATCCACTTTCTCGGTTGACGCATTGATCGAATTGGCGGCGTGAACATTGACGACGCGGCCGGGAAAGGGCCCGGGCATACCGGGCTGCGCGGCGGGGGCGTAGCTCGATTGCACGCGATACTTGGGAAGCTCTTCCGTTTTCGGAGCGGCCATCGCTACGGCGGCTGCCGCTGGGATCGTCAAGAAGTCGCGGCGTTGCATATGATCTAATTCTATCGAAAGGATTCCATGACTAATCGACGCATGTTGTTAACCTCCATCGCCGGCGTGGCCGCAGCCGCCGGCGCCGCTCAAGCCCAAACGGGCGCCCAAAAGAAAGTTCACCGCAAGGGCGCCAAACCCAAGCAGACGCCGCTATTCAACGGCGCCGTATCCTATGGCAATTTGCTCTTCATTGCCGGCAAGGGCGCGCACTTTCCGGGCGACATTAAAGCGCACACGAAGCATGTGTTGGATGAGGTGGAAAAGGAACTGGTCAACGCCGGATCGTCCATGGATAAGGTGTTGAAGTGCAACGTCTACCTGAACGATCTGAAGGACTACAAGGAAATGAACGAGGCATTCAGGGGCCGGTTTGGCGAAGAGCCTCCGGTGCGCACAACCATCGCCGCGGCCGGCGGAATCCCCGGCGATTCGCTGGTGGAGATTGACGTCATCGCCTATATATAAAGCGCGTTAGCGCGGATGTATTCGAGCACCGCCGGGGGCAATTCCGGCGGTGCTCCGCCGGCGGCCAGAAGGTGGCGAATGGCGGTGCTCGATACTTCAAGCTGCAGAGTTTCCAGGCGATGGACGCGCGCGCCGGCGGGAATGTCATACGTGTAGCCGGGGCGCGAGAGAACGATGAACTCCACCTGTTCCAGCACGTCGCGCCAACGGAACCAGGTCTCGATTTCACTGAACGCGTCGGCGCCGATTAGGAAGAAAAGATCGGCATCCGGCGCGAGTTCGCCGCGGACGCGTTCAATGGTGAGGATCGAGTAACTCTTCGTTTGCCCTGCCTCCAAACGCGAGGCCGCAAAGCGGGGATCGGCTTGCGCGGCGAGTTCCGCCATGGCCAACCGGTGCGCATAGCTTGCCGTCGCCTGGCGCTGCTTATGGGGCGGAATGGCGTTGGGAATAAACAGCACTTGGCCAAGCTGAAAGTGATCGGCGGCCTCTCGCGCGACGGCGATGTGGGCGTTGTGAATGGGATCGAAAGTCCCGCCGAACAGTGCCAGGCGCACGGGCGTGCTCAGAAGCTCAACCCGACGAGAAAGTCAATTTGGTTCGTCGAACGAATAGGGCCGCTGTCGCTCCAACGCGTGAAACGCAATTCGGGCGCGATGCGGACAAATGGCGCTTTAAATTCCAACCCGCCCGCGCCCAGAAATCCGCGACGGCTGGAATCGACGGCCGTGCCCTGCAAGAAGCGGCTGACATCGCCGAGCCGCTGGAAATTTATGCCGCCGCCGATGTAGGGGCGCACGATTATTCCAGGCAGCCGTGCTTTGCCGTAGATTGGGAATTCCCAGGTGGACGCCGAGCCGGCGTTTAAGACGCCCTTTGCGTCCCACCGCCGATATAGAGCGTTCCCTTCAATGCCCAAGCCAAACGGGAGCCGAATCTCCAGCATCGGGCCGATAATGACGTCACCGCGGCCCTTGACGACATTTGTTAACGCGCCGGTTTTCGATTCGGCTTCCAGGAAATCGCTGAGAGGAACTCCCCCGCGTACGCCGTAGCCTATGTTCTGGGCACCGGCTGTCATCGCTGTCAACAGCGCCGCTAAAGCGGTGAAGACAAGGATTTTACGGATTAGTCTGCACATGATCCTAGTGTAAGAGAAAAATCCGCACGGGCAGTGAGAGGACTCCCGGCCATCGTCCACTACTACCTTGTGACCCTCACATTTCCGATGCTATGGCCTCGCGGGCGGAGCTTTCCGCCGGAGGCCCAGCGCCGGGCCAGGTTGCGGCGTGTGCTGCGAACCGCGCTGGCCAATACACGCTACGCCCGTGAGTATGATCCGAGCGCCGATCGGTTCGAGCAGCTTCCTAGAGTCGACCTGTTGGAGTTCCTTCGTCATTCGGATCGATACACGGCGGGGAACGCCATCCAAGCGCGGGAACGGCTGCACTATCCGCTGGGGGAGGCGCCGCGAACGGCCGTGGTGGCGCGGGAAGTGGCGGAGACGCGGCGCGTGCGCTGTTTTTCCGGATTGCGGGCGGAAGCGTTGCGGGCATTCGCGCCGCAATCGCTGGCGGCGCCGCTGGACGCATTGCGCGCCGCCGCCGAGGCCCCAGCGCACGGGCCGCTGCGCAATGCGGTCATCGTTTTCACCGGAATTTTGGAAGGGCCGCTGACCCCGGAGGATGGCGACCGGTTCTGGCGGCGTTATCAGGTGCCGGTCTTCGAGCAGTTCCTGGGGCTGGACGGCGAGTTGCTGGCCTGGGAATGCGAGATCCACCACGGCTTGCACGTGCGGCAGGACGCGGCGTATTTCGAGAGTTGCGAGGAGGACCGGATACTGGTGAGCTTTCTGAACAATTCGCGATTGCCCGTCCTGCGGCTGGAGACCGGCTTGACAGGGCGGTTGATTGCCGAGCCGTGTCCATGCGGCGACGAGGCGCCGCGACTGGTAGACATGCGGCGGCTATCGGTCCGGCGAATGGGCCCGATGACCGCGACCGGAGCAATGGCGGCCGCCGCGGTGAGTTAAAATGTAAGTACGTGCGGATGTGGCGAAATTGGCAGACGCCCTGGATTTAGGTTCCAGTGCCCGCAAGGGCGTGCCGGTTCAAGTCCGGCCATCCGCACCAATAAAATCAATAACTTACAAGTGAAGGCCACCATCAGTTTTTGGTGGCCTTTTTGCTTTGTGTGCCTATAGTGTGCCGATTATCAGAAGCCGCCGCGTTGTGTGCCTGTTTCGTCTTGTCCATGAACGCCTGTTGTTTGGCTACCGCGTCGAACAAATCCGCCTGAGTCGTGATGTTGTACCGATCAAAAACGGCCCGCGTCTTATGGCCGGAAATGCGCTGCGCGACTTTTTCCGAGACGCCAGCCCGTACCAGATTGCGCACACCGGAGCGCCGGAGGTCGTGAAATAGGCGCGTCGGCTTTTGCGTCGATTCATCCCATAGTCCGGCCCGCTTGCAAGCGTTCGCCCATGCGTTCTTAATGGAGCGAATCTGCTTTCCGTCATCGTGGAAGAATACCCAGGGACAGTCCGGAAACCCTGAATCCCGCGTCTCTCGCCGCAGCCGCAACAAGGCCAGAAGGTCGCCTACCAGCGGAATTTCCCGCGCTTCTTCGTTCTTGGTTTCGCCGGGTTCGAGTCGAACCATTCCGCGAATCAGGTCCACTTGATCCCATCGAAGGCCCAGGATTTCGCCGCGCCGGCAGCCGGTATAGTAGCCGAAACTCAGAACCGGGCGGATGTGATCCGGCAGCGCTTCAAACAGCGCCGAATACTGACCGTATTCAAAGAAGCCCTTCCGCGTGTTGTTTTCCTCCAGCGCCGGAATCTTCGGCACGCGGGCGATACGCGGGGGATCATCGGCAGCCGCCAGATTGAACGCCCGCCGCAACAAGGCCAACTCGTGATTGATCGTTGCATTGGCAGCGGCCCCGCGCCCCCGCGCCGCGTCTGGCCGCTTCCGCTTCTCGATGTAGGAGCGAATCAGCGCGGAATCCACCTTCGATGCTGGCAGCTTGCCGAAGAATGGCCGCAGGTGAACCTCCACAAGAGTCTCACACCATCCCACAGACTTCCCATTAATCCGATAGTCCGATACGAGCGCGTCGAGAAGCGAGTTCACGTTGTTTGCGATTACGCGCCGCCCGCCGGGCGATGCGTCCCGCTCCCGTAGCATGTCATTCAGGACACGTTCGGCGTCCTTCTTGCCGCCGTGAACGGTGCGGTTAGCGTACTCGCGCTTGCCGCTCTTTTCGTCGCGCCTGATGAATACGCGAACCAGCCAGACGTTCTTGCCGCGATTGACTACTTGCCCAGCCATTATGAGCGCCCCCGGTTGCCGTTGCTGAAATGGAGCGCGATACGATAGTTGAAGGCCATGGCGTGTTTCCTCACGTTGTGGATTAGAGTCCGCGCGGTGTTTACTGCATCGCGCGGGCTCGGCTTCATCATAGCGCTTTCCGCGCGAGTCAAGCGCCCCCGGCGCCGTCACTCCCCAGCGCCGCCGCGCCGCCGTTCACTCAGGAAAACGATGCCCCGGAGCCAGCGGAGCAGTTGATGCCGCCCCGGTGATCGCCGGTGGTTTCGCGCGCATCGGTCTCGTGATGAGCTCGCAGTTGCAGGCTTGTTGCCCGTCGCCGCGGTCGCTCCGGCAAAGGTCGAAGCGGACTTCCGCGCCAACTGGCGGGATTGGTCGCCGGCCGTTCTTCATCGGGAATTGGCTCTGATGAAAAAACACGTTTTCTACGTCGTTTGGCCGTCCGATCAACGGCTTTATAAAACCGAATCCCTTTTGGTCGTTGAAACTTTGCACAATTCCGGTCATTTTTGGTTTTCCTTTATTTGAAAGCCCGGGTGCCCGAAAGCGACCCGGTTTTGGTTGATATTTAGGACGGGCGCCGCCCTCGACTCCAGCACTCTCCGCGCGGGAGCCGCCGCGGATCGGAAACTCGAACGGCCTGGCCAGTGTTGCCCGGGCAGCTTTAATTCAGAAGCCCGGCCAGGTCTCGCAAGTCGGCCAGCAGCGCCGCATCCGGTACGGGTTCCGCGGACGCCCCCGGCGACGCCGTGAGCCGCGCGACGTGCTTCCCGATGACGCCCAGCGCGGCCCGTTCCGCATCGCCCAGCCCTTCGACAGTGCAGCGGTCGAGAACGCGCGCCGCATCGCCCAGTCCACTTCTCCCCCCGTGTTCCTTGCCGATGTGACCGAAATCGATTCGGTCCGATGCTTGCTTGTATGAGACAAGACTCCCCCTTCCGCTCCGCCTCTGGACATGTTAGAGTTCCTCAGAAAGCACAGCCAGCATGTCCTCCTCGGTAACCAAGGCCATGGCAGAACCTGCGTCCAAATCAGGGGAACCCGATGGGTCCGAAAGCGAACTTCTCCACATCAACGCATCAAGGCTGCGCAGGAGATTGAACGGCGCGCGAAGTAGGGGAGGCGAGCGGAGTGTTATGTAACGGCTGCGGGAAGGAGGTACCCGCCAATCGCCTATCCTGCGAAGGTTGCGGGCGTCCGCTATTTGATGATCCGAGAATCGAGATTAAGGCGTCGCCACCGCCATCGCCCGCTCGATCCCGTGTTTCGATAAGCAAGGCCGACCGGGATACAGAGATTGGAATCGAACTAATCTCACTTCTAAACACGGTTACCGATGACGGAAGAATTTCTGTCGAAGAAGTTGCCGGCTTGCAATCATGGCTCACCGAGTACGGACACGTGGACATGCGCGCCATCGGATTCCTGAAGAAGGCCGTCGAGCAGATCATAGCCGACGGCATCGTCACAGACGACGAGCGAACAGATCTCTACGCGGCAATCGAAAAAGTTCTGCCGCCAGACCTTCGTCAGTACGCGACCTTGAAACGAAAGAGCGTTGAAGCGGAGACAAAGCAAATCATCAAAGAACAGAAGGCAGCCGAGAAAGAAAGGGACTCGCCCGTACACTGGTTTGATTTTATGG
>ENA-ORBV01013163-ORBV01013163.1-microbial-mat-metagenome-genome-assembly--contig:-NODE-13163-length-12608-cov-6.622935_pt1 | contig 12608 bp, 10 predicted proteins | sample MGYA00237777_ERZ505514 | MGnify/ENA primary metagenome ERZ505514 (study PRJEB26160, sample SAMN06269048) | microbial mat metagenome | isolation source: Oligotrophic lake microbial mat | place...
GCGACCATGACACCACGCGCGAAGGTCCAGTTGCTCAGCATGCCGACCACCACGGCCCTGCCCTTGCTCGCCGTGCCGAAGATCCACCTCTCGCGGAACCAGCGTCACGATGCGCTTGCGGAACGGCTACTCGGAGCCGCCGAGATCGGTGCCGAAGGCTTGGTCAAGTTGATCGAGGAAGGTGCGATCAAGGGCCGCGACTTGGCGGTCACGATCGGGATCTTGATCGACAAGGTGGCGATGCTGGAGAAGCGCCAGGAGCCGCCAACCGCGAACGTCGCGGAGCTGTTGCAGAAGATGCAACGACTGACCGAGCTGCAGGCGGAGCTTGAGAGCCGAGGGCTTTCGCTTCAGGCGTAGACTGCGACGCCCGTCCCATTCGGGTGTTTTTTCCCTCCCACCGGGGAAACATCACCACCATCACCACCATCACAACCCTGCTCGGCTGCTTTGACGCCATTGTGTCGACGGCGATGCCGTAGCGCGCGACGGCTAGCTGCGTCGCAATCGATTCGGCGCTAGCCGATCGCTCTATTCCGGCGGACGAGCTGATCGTCTCGGCGCTAGCCGATCGCTCTACGCGCAGCAAGCCTTTACGGCGCAGCCGGGCACCCAGGCGCCGCACGGGCGCCGCAGGTTGCCCCGCGACGCCCGTGCGCCGAAATCAAAGGGTCAAAGGTCAAATGACCCAAGGATCAAGTCAGGAGCCACCGCGAACCGCACGAACGTAGTAGCCGTTCGTCTTATAGGTCGCGGTCACGGCGCCGTCGAGGAAGTCCACGGTCCACGCGATCGTAGTACTGAGCGCGTAGGTAGACGACGACCAGTAGTACGACGAAACGGTGCAACTGCACGTCGTCACCGTACAGGCCGCCGCGCAGGAGTTGTTGAAGGCGGAATCCACCGCAGGGAGCACGTTCTGCAGGTTCACGATGCTGTAAAGCTCGAACGAGTTCGGCAGCCGCCAGTCGGTGTGTCCGGCGAACCCGCCGCCGGCGTTGAGCGTGGCGAGGAAGGTCGTGAACGCCAAGCCGGTGTTGTTCCACGGCGCTCCCGTGCTCCAGGTGTACGTGTTGTCCTTGTCGTGGATGCTGCCGTCGTCCGACTTCTTCTCCCACATCAGGCCCGTCTTCGTGTCGGTGACCGTCCCGTCGAGGTTGTCGACGTAGCTACGCGCGCCACCGAGCTGCAGGTTGCCGTCGGTCCCCGTGCCGTAGCTCGTCGTCTGGCCCGTCTTGAGCAGCTGGTTGTTCGACGAGCCGGCAGTCACCGTGCCCGTCACGCCGAAGATGTTCACGCCGCTCGCGATGTTCCCGGCCACGAGGTCGGCGTCGCCGGCCACGCTGCCGGAGCCGTTGTGGTAGCCCGCCGCGATCGACTGCGACCCCGTGCCCGGCGTGATCGATACCGCGCCGTTGTTCGCCATCGTCCCCGTCGCGCCGAGCCCCGCGCTGCTGGAGAACGTCTTGCCCGACAGCACGTCGCCGACCGCCGCCGTACCGGCGTTGCAGGTCGCCAGGTCGCCAACGTAATCGGGTAGCGCGCCACCACCGGCGGCGACCACGGTGTCGTCCGAGCACTGCGTCAGGTAGACATCGAAGGCCGCAGACGGCTCCGTCACGGCGCAGTTGCCGCCGTACGTGAACAGGGCCTTCGAGTAGGCGTCAGAGAGCTTGGTCGAGCACTTACCGAGCGCGTCGGTGAACTTCTGGCCCACGAGCGCGCCCTTGGCCGCCTTCGACTCCGCCGTTAGCCGACACTGCGCGAACTTCGCGCTCGCCAGCGTGATCTTCGACTCGCATTGCTGGGACGACGTTGGGGGCGCGGCTTGGACCGTCGTGGCCATCGCCAGGCCGATCGCGACAAGGGGTAGGAAGCGCATGCGGAAGCCTCTTTCGGTGGGGGAGGCCCGGTAGCGCGCGCCGTGAGGTGCAGGATGGCACCAGGCGAGGCCCGATCGCGGGACTCCGTGTGGGGCGGACCGTAGCGGCTCGCGCCTCCCCTTGTCCAACCAAAAAACCTTCGACGGCTTCGTGGTCAGAAGACGGTCCGACCTGGCGAGCCCACCCGTCTACTGCGCGTCCATCACGCCGAGCAGCCCGCACTCGATGTTACCCTCGGCGTAGGCGGCGATCCCGCGTCAAGTCCGAGAGCCATCGTCCGCGGCGAACCGCGGCGGCGGTCGGTTCGGCGACAAGTCGAAGTCGGGCGGCATGCCTTCGTGTAGCCGTTGTCGGATACGCTGCGCCCGGGCTGCGAGCCGTTCAGCTCGGTGGGAATCGGTCTCGCTGCCGGCAAGCACCTCCAGGTCGCCGGCTACCCGTTCGAGGAGCTGCCGCCAGTAGAGGACTTCCCGGTACAGCTCCCGCTCGCTTTCCATCGCGACAGCTTCTGCGCTGGTCCGCTGCTGAAGCAAGGCGCGCGTGACGGGCGGGCTATTGCACCATCGGGAGATCGAAGCCGTACTCCGCGAGCCGCGCTCTCTCTTCGTCGGTCATCTCGACGATCACGACGCCGCGCAGGTCGTCGAGCGGGCAGTAGCCCTTCCCGTCGATCACGAGCCCCGCCTCATCGACGACGGCAAGAGATTCACCCGGTGAGCCAGGCCCCTCGACGAAACGGACCTTCACAGACGCCACAATCCCCGATCGGGCGCCTGCTGGCGGCGATAACGGCTGCCCCGAGTGGCAAGTAACGCCTTGAGCGTCGCGCCGATTTCTGGTGTGGTGCTGCCGTCGGACGCGTGTTTCTTACGGAACAGGCTTCCCAGTATCACCTCCGCTCCGAGAAGGGGAACCACCTCATGGCGTCCGTCCCTGCTGCCCGAGTTGGCCGTCAGTGGCTAGCGGCATTCGTCACCGCAACGCTCGCCGTGTGCGTTGCTACTGAATCACTTGGGCAGATCGTCCCCTCGCCGATTCCGAAGGCGCAAGCTGGGGCGCTGCGAGCTTCAGCGGCGCTGCCGGCTCAAGAGATCGTCGTAAAGCTACGGTCGGGCGGGAATGCGGAGGGCGCGCCTGGGCCGCTGGATGACGCCGCGATCACCCGCCTTTCGATCATAGCGGGCATCCCACTTGTTCGCGCTCGTGTGACGCGCGACGGCGCTCAGGTGCTGCGACTCCCGAATGCGTTGGAATCGACCGAGATCCTTCCCCTGCTCAACGCATTCCGTATGCTGCCGGACGTTCTGTACGCCGATATCGTCGCACCGCCCGATGCCGCGCGGCAGACGATGGCGACGCCCGGAACTGACGCCGCAGGCGACGAGCAGCCGATTCGGCAGATCATCGTCAAGCTGATTGACCCCGAAACGCAGCGAGCCGCACAGGAGAATCGGCCGCTCGATGCCCGAATCGTCGCAGACCTTTCTTCGATCGCGGGTGCGACGTTCTCTTATGGCCGGCCGATGTCGGGCGGCGCCCACGTCCTGAACCTGCCCACGCCTCTATCCCTGTCTGCTGCGACGGCTCTTGCGGCGAGGCTCGAAGCGTCCGCGCGCGTGGAATACGCCGACCCAGTCTCATATGCGCAGCCGCAGGTCACTCCCAATGATTCACTCTACCCCTACCAATGGCATTATTATGAGAACACGGCGGGCGTGAATCTCCCGGCAGCTTGGAACTTGACTACTGGTTCTTTATCATTGCGGATCGCGGTCCTGGATACAGGTATTCTGCCGAATCATCCCGATATCGCCGGTCGGACCGTACCGGGCTACGACTTCGTGACAGGAGATCTCGGTGACGGCGACGGTCGCGATTCCGATCCGACCGACCCCGGCGATTGGAAGAATCCAGGAGACTGCGGGAGTCCGAGCTTTGTCGCTAGCACATGGCACGGCACCCATGTTGCGGGCACGATCGGGGCGGCATCGAACAACAGTGCCGGAGTTGCAGGCGTCAATTGGACCTCAAAGCTTCTACCCGTGAGGGTGCTAGGCACCTGCGGACTCGAGCCCGATACCATCGACGGCATTCGGTGGGCAGCCGGACTTTCTGTCCCGGGCGTACCAGCGAACGCGAACCCCGCCCGGGTGCTGAACCTCAGCCTTGGGCGACAGTCAGCAACGTGCCCGACCGCCTACCAGAGCGCGATCAACGATGTTCTCGGCGTCGGAGCAGTCGTCGTGGTGGCGGCCGGTAACGAGACAATCAACGCCGCCGGTTTTACGCCTGCGAACTGCTCCGGCGTGATCACCGTGCACGCTACGAATCGCCTGGGCGGCTACGCGTACTACAGTAACTTCGGCGCAGTCGTTGAGATCTCTGCTCCGGGTGGTGACATAGCGGCGAACTATCCCGTCGTCGCCCCGTACAACGGCATCTTCTCGACGATTGGTACTGGTAGTACAACTTTGACCGGCTACAGCGTGACGTTCCAGCAGGGTACGAGCATGGCGGCCCCACACGTCTCGGGAATCGCCTCGCTCATGTTGTCACGCAACCCTTCGCTGACACCGGCGCAGGTTTTGGCGCTGATCCAATCGACGGCATGGCCGTTTCCGAGCGGCACCGGATCGGACTGCGACTATGTGAATTGCGGTGCTGGGATCATCGACGCGGGGGAGGCGGTCGCGGCTGTTCCGACGCCTACGCCGACTCCGAGTCCGACGCCAACGAGGACACCGACGCCCACACCCACGAAGACACCAACTCCGACCCCGACGAAGACTCCTACGCCGACACCCAGCCCAACCAAGACACCGGCGCCAACGGCGAGCCCGGCGCCGACACCTACGAAGACCCCGGCTCCCACACCAAGCCCGACCCCGACCAAGACGCCTACTCCGTCGCCGACACCGACGCCGACCAAGACCCCGGTACCCACCGCGAGCCCGACGCCGACGAAGACACCAACGCCGACGGCGATCCCGACCGCGACGCCAATCGCGAACGGCGGCACCCGCGATGACCTGGACGGCGACGGCAAGACCGATGCCGCCGTGTACGACGGCACTACGGGCAACTGGTTCGCCGTGGGTTCGTCCATCGGCCCAGTGGGGATCGCAGCGTTTGGAGGCCCCGGGTTCATGCCTGTTCCTGGTGACTACGACGGCGACAACCTCACCGACGCAGGTATCTATGAGATCGCCACGGGAGCGTACTATTTCGCACCGTCTGGCGCCTCGCTTGCGTCAGCTCTCGGATTCGTCCTGCAGGAGCGACGTTCAGCCGTAGAGGCCTTCGTCCCTGCCTTCGTCCCCGCCGACTGGCTTCCCGCACCGGCGGACTACGACGGGGATGGGACGACTGACCTTGCTGGTTACAACATCCTAGCCGGCGAGTGGTCCTACCTGCGCTCCAGCGACAATGTCATCGTCCAAGTGACCCTAGGCGGCGTTGGCTTTCGTGCGGTGCCCGCGGACTTCGATGGAGACGGGAAGGCTGACGTCGCCGTGTACCAGGTCAGCAACGGGGCGTGGACGTACATTGCATCCGCGACCGGTACGCAGGTTAGCCTAGGTACGTTCGGCGGCGGCGGGAGATTCGCTCCGGTCCCAGCCGACTATGACGGCGATGGGATCGCAGACCTCGCGATGTATCAGAAGAAGAAGGGCAAGTGGCGCTTCCGGTACTCGAAGACCGGCCTCTCTTCGAACTTCACGGGCATCGGAGGGACGGGGTGGCTTGCTACGCCAGGTGATTTCGATGGGGACGGGACGGTAGATCCCGGGGCCTACAGGAAATCTACGGGTGGCTGGCGATACAAGAGTTCACAAACCGGACAAACCGTCAGCTTGCCAGCCTTGGGTGGACCGGGGCTGATACCGGTAGTGGGGCTGCGTCCGTAAGCCGGGTAGCAAGAAGTTGAAGCTACAGACGCGCGAGGCGCGCCTCGAAGAGTAGATGCTTCTGCGGTTCCCCTGCCGCGCGCTCAGCCATGCGCTGCGTGCGGCCGCCGCCGGTCACGACGCAGCCACCACGCGCACGTCGCACCCGCACGCCTTCAGCCGGTCGAGCAGCTCCTCGACGCGCTCGCCGAGGATCGCCGCCTCGTGCGCCCGCCCGTCGATGTGCCACAGCTCGGAGTACGCCGCGACCACTACGCGCAGCACCGCGAGGTCGGAGCCGATACAGCGGGCCGCGTCCGTCTCGATGCTGGCCGGCCCCTCTATCGGGTTGAGAGCCTCCACATGGACAACGAGCGGGAACGGCACCACCGGAACGAGATCACGTGCTTCTGGGTCATGCCGCTTGTGACAGGGGAAACACCGGGCGATCTCGACGCCTGGCGGGAGTTCGGCGGCGCACTCGTAGCAGCGTCCGAGCCCGTGCGGCGGCTTGGCGACCACGGCGGCGCTCACAGCCGCAGCTCGCTCACGAGTTCGAGGTAGGCCAGTCGGCCGGCGTCGTCCGCCGACAACATCCAGTGCAGCCGATCAAGCTCGCTCGCCCTGAAGGACCAGTCTCGCCGCCGTTCGAGCGGCCAGTCCTGCATCAATCTCGCGACGGCCTTATGGTCGGGCGTACCCGGCGGGACCGTTGGCGCGGCAAATGCCCCGCGAGCAGGAGGTTCATGGGCAGGAAGTGGATCACCCTCTACCGGCGCGGTGTCGCCACCATCGGCTAGGGCGTCGTCGGGGTCTGAGGTCCAGGGGTCGGGAACGTCATCGTCGGGGTCTGGGGTCCGGGGGTAGAGAGCGTCCTTGTCGCCACGATCGTCGGCCTCGCCCTCCTCGGGCGGGTGTTTTTCCCCTCCCACCGGGGAAACATCACCACCATCACCACCATCACAACTCTGCCCGGCTGCTTTGGCACTATCTGGGGGTTGCGATGGTTCCTTGGTGGTCGCCGAAATAATGCGCCAGCGGTTCTTCCCACCTCCAGCCTTGGTCGCCTCAAGACGCCGGCCATCGATGACGCGATCGCAGCACGCTCGCAGGCGGTACCCGACCTGCCTGCTGGTCGGGACGTCGCTACCGCGAGCCGGCGGGCACAACTCGCACAACGTCGCTTGTACCTCGGGGTCGCTCTTCGCCCCCTCGATCAGCTCGACCACGGTGAGCCCGGCCGGCGTCATTGCGATGAACTCGAAGAGCGCGATCAGCGAGGCACGGTCGACATCAGCCCGGTTGCGCAGCTCCTTGCGAGCTAGCCATGGGTCGGGCTGCCCGGTCCAGACAACGGCCTGGCGAATGAGGCCCGACCACCGCTCGAAGCTGCCCCATGCTGCCAGCGGGGGCTCGGCCCGCGGCTGCCCGGCCACGACATACGCGCGCAGGATCGTCAGGCACGCCTTGGCGAGCCGTGGTCGCTCCTTGGCGATCCACCCGAGCAGGTCGGCGTGCTGGAAGTCGGTCCGGTCCTCGGGGTTCTCGAGGTCCGAGCACAGCCGGATGTACAGCGCGCGACGGCAGGTGTCCGAGCCGAGCGCGACGTTGTTACCAGTGAGTGCAAACTGCGTTCGCAGCGGCAGCTCGGGGCGACGGTTAGACCCCAGCACGCGATCGGACCAGGTTCCGTTACATGTCAGGGCCGCGTCGAGGCTACGGAACGCGAACTTGCCGGTGCAGTTGTCGAACAGCACTGCCGGCGTGCCTGCGATGGCGACCGACAGTATCTGCTTGCCCATCTCCGCGTCGTCGGTCGGCTGGGGCGAGCGCGCGATCTGGCGGCCGGTGCCGATGAGCGTGGCGGCATCGATCACCAATCCCTTTCCGGTGCCGGGCGTGTTCGCCTCGACGTAGATCAACGGCACGTCGCCGAGGTCCATGTGCCGAGCAGAGAACGTCAGCGCGAACGCCAGCCATGCCGATCGGTGCTCAGGGGTTTCGAACGGAAAGTCGGCCACGACTTCGAGCAGCTCGTCAGCGGCGTCGCATGCGTCCTGCAGCGTCGGCTCGTCATCCGGCAGGGGAACATCACCCGTCTGGTGGAGCAGAAGGTGCGTCGCTGGGTCGTAGCCCGCTTCCGACAGGATCGTGCCGTCCGGTCGTAGCGTCGGCGAGGAGATCACCGCAGCGAGAGTCCGGGCGTTGGGGTAGTTGCCCCGGTTTGCGATGGCGGTGACGGTCCAGTCAGGCGGGTGCGCGTCGTGCATGTCGCCATCGGCGAGTTGCTTGCGGTAGTTGACCCGCTTCGACAGCAGCTCACGTATGGAAGGCTGCGGCAGCTCCTGGATTTGCGCCGTCGCGCTTACCGAAGCGGCAGCGACGCGCACTAGCCTCCCGGCCCGCGCGTAGATACCGGGGTCGGCAACGAGCGCATCTAGCGACTCGTCGTTGACCCGATGCTCGTCACTGCCGATGATGACGATCGTCGTCTCGGCTCGTGCGGCATCCGATGATACCTTGCCCGACGCGTCGCCATCCGCCGGGTCATAGGGCGGAGCCGCGGCGAGCAGCTCGGCGAGCTTGGGGCCTGCGTCGTTGCCGCAGATCTCGATGAGGTCCGCGGCGTCGCCCTTCTCCGGCGCCTCGGGCCACGACAACAGCCGTACCGACTTGGCACCGAGCGCGACCAGGCGCGCCGCGATGCGCACCATGTGGTTTCGGCCGTCGTTGTCGTTGTCGGCAAACAGCACGATGTCGAACTGCACCACCGTCAACAGCACGGCGTCGTTCGGGATCGACTGGGCGCCAGTCACGGTGCCGACCGCGATGACACCGATCTCGTCGAGCGCGTGCGCGGCCTTCTCGCCCTCGTTGATGACGACGGTCGTCCCTGGCGTCAGTCCATTGAGCCGCTCGCTCAGGTAGAACGGCAGCTCCGCCGGCTTCGTGCCCCCCGGCCAGGGCATCGACTTCGATCCGTCGGAGAAGTCGGTCCGCACGTGTACCGCCTGCAGTTCGCCGTCGACGTTTCGGATCTCGTAGCGCGTCACCTTGACGACGGTCCGTGGTGACCTGCCGGGCTCGGCCGGCTTCCCCTTGCCGGGCTTACCCGACCTGGCTCGGCCGTTGCTGAGCGTCAGCCCGAGCAGCCCCGCCATCCCGACGACGCCGCCCGATTCTCCGCAGTTGGCGCACCTCCACAGTCCCGTGGTGCGGTTCCAGCCGATGCGGGCAGTACCCTTATGCTTGGTCACCAGACACGGGACCGAGCACCCTTCGGTCGTCGAGCGCGCACCGTCGCGCGCCTCGAGCGCCGCCGTACAGGTCGCGATGTCGGCTTGCCGGTCATACGCCATCACAACACAACTCCGGTCCCGATCGTGCGCACGGCGACGCGGGCGATGACCGGCAGCACGTCGCTCCCCGAGTTACCGGCCCCGCCGCCGCGCCCGAGTTGCCGGAGAAGGCAGACGACCCCGATATCGCAGCGTGCGGCGCGCACCGCCTCGACGCTCGCGCGTGCCTTGATCGGGGCCAGGTTCCATAGCCTGGTCGCGCGACGGGGTTCGGCGTCAGCTTCGACTCCCAGGGTCCGCCGCTCAGTTGGCATCGGTAGCGCCCAAGTACTTCAGGAGATCCGACCGCAAGATGACGACCTTTCTGCCGAGCTTTCGGGCTCGTAGGCGTCCGCGCCGGATCTCCAAGTCGATGAAGCCCTTCGATGCGGCAATGGCTTCGGCTGCCTCGGTGCGGGTCAGCGCGATCCGAACCACCCCGGTAACCCTCTCAATTGGACCAGAAGTTTTCATGGGTCATGCTGTAAGACTAATTGACTTGAACACCAAGATCCGCTAATTAAAATCTTCATGGCACTGACAATTCCCAAGCCGTCGCAGGTAGCCCGAGACTTCGCGCGCGACTGCGCCCGGCTGCTGAACGTCGAGTCCGCCGACGCGCTTGAACGCGACGAGCGGCGCCAAATCGCGATGCGGTGGGCGCTTCGTACGTGGATACCGGCGCTCAGGGACTGCCCCCGAAAAGAACGTCGAGTCGTGCGCGAGGTACTCGACGATGTTCGCGCAGGTCGCTGGCCCGACCAATTCCCGTCCCTTGCCTACGTCATCGCCGCACTCGGGCGTCTACACGCAGATCTACGCCAGCACGTCCTCCCACGTATTGACTCGGAATACGGCTTCCTGGTGGTGGGCGACGGCGTACCAACCGAGACCGTAGTCGTTGCGCGGCGCGGCTACGCTGAACGGCTCTCGATCGATGGCGCGGTCAACCGCGCGAGCCCCTTCGAGATCACGGCAAGCAAGGAGATGCCGAAGGTCGAGTTGCCCGCGTTCACGAAAGAGCAGCGGGAAAGGGGTCGAATCCTTGACTGCCCCGCTGGGCGGCCGCTGTCCGCACGCGAGGTGAGTCGCAACCGGAACCGGTCGAGGCAGGACGCGCTCTACTCTCCGGAGACGGTGCTGGCTTTGCAGGGGACGATCATGACGCTGTCGCAGTTTCCGTGGAGCCGATGTGCCAACGAGCTGTGCCAGCTGGTGTTCGCGCCCGGCCGGAAGGGGGCCTTGTACTGCAGCAGCCGGTGCCGTGGTCGGGCTGGATACGACTATCGACGGCAGCGGCTAGCTGTAGATCATCTGCTTGAGCGACAAGCCGCAAAGCGGGCGTCGGATGCCGTCATGCGGATCCATCAGGCGAAGAAGAACGGAACGTGGCAGCGGCAGCGGCGACCGGGTGCTGGGCGACCGCGCAAGGAAAAGGGGGGTTGAGCGATGGCACGAGTCTTCAAGCGCGCCGGCACTTACTGGATCGACTTCAACGACGCGACCGGCCGACGGCGCCGCATCAACACCAAGGTGACTGACAAGCGCGTCGCCACCGAGGTCCTGAACGACAAGCTGACCAAGGTCGTGAAGCGCGAGCACCTCGGCGTGATCGACGACACCGACACGACGTTCGCGAACTTCGCCGACGTTTGGATGAAGCGCGTCGCCCCTACCCTGCGGCCACGCACGAAGACCCATTGGGACGCGATCCTCGCGCTACATCTCAAGCCGAGCTTCAAGTGCGCGCTGCGCGCAGTGACGCTCGCCCAGGTCGACGCCTACGCCGCGCGGCGCCTAGAAGATGGCGCTGCACCCGCCACCGTGAACAACACGCTCACCGTCCTGCGTCACGTGATGCGGCGCGCCGTCGAGTGGGAATACCTCGGCAAGAACCCGCTCGAGAAGCTCAAGCTGCTGCGCGAGCCGAGCGGTCGCACGCGCTACCTGCGCCCGGAAGAGATCGAGACGCTGATGGCGTCGTTCCCTCGATCCAGCGACACGTCCACCCTCGTGAAGCACTATCTGAAGCCGCTGGTGCTCCTCGCCATGAACACTGGTGCCAGGCGCTCCGAGCTACTCTCGCTCGAACGGAAGGACCTCGACTGGGAGAACGGGATCGCGACTCTCCACGACACCAAGAACGGCGAGAAGCGGCACCTGTTCCTGAACGCGGTCTCGCTCGAAGCGCTGCGCTCGCTGCCACCGCGCGTCGACACGCCCAAGCTCTTCCCCTTCGAAGAGCGCTCGGTGTCCGTTGCCTTCGGTAGGGTCGTGCGCCGGTCGGGTCTGGAAGACCTCCGGCTGCACGATCTGCGGCACTCCTTCGCCAGCTACCAGGCGATGGCCGGATTGTCGCCACGCGCGCTGCAGGAGCTCCTCGGCCACAAGGACGCGCGGATGACCATGCGCTACTCGCACCTCTCCGCCGAGTTCCTACAGCAGGCCGTCAACCGCGTCGAGATCGGCGGCACTCGGAAGAGCGCGCAGTAGCGAGCGCCGATAATCGATCGTCTATTACCCGCGCGCTTCTCCGTTCCCGCAAAAAGAGCGCGGAGCGCGCGAACACCACCGTCACCACCGTGGCGGCTCGGTCTAGACTAGCCAGCAGGTCGCGACACGACTGCGGGCAGGGTTGTGATGGTTGTGATGGTTGTGATGTTTCCGCGGTGGCCGGCGAAAATGGACTGAAAGCCGGAACACGCGTGGACGGACCAAAACTGCCGCCGAAATGGCACCTATTTGGCACTAGAGCCCGGTGCCGAACTAGCCAAGTCCGCTAAGTCCCTGAACCGACTAGCGTCCCCGACGGGATTTGAACCCGTGTTACCAGCGTGAAAGGACGACCAGGCACATTTTTGCCTTGCTCCCGCCGAGACACACCGAGTGCAAAGATGCCGCGCTGAGCATTGCGCCGCAGTGACTTCCGCCGACGTGGCGCTGATCCGGTGCCCTACCTCACTTGCCCCGAGCATCACCGACACGCACCGACTCCGACCTGGATTTGGCACCTATTTGGCACCGTTGCCGCATCCGCTCGTAGCGAGTGCGTGTCCTCGGCGCTGACAACCACCGTTGACAACCACCAGCCCCGGAACCGCGGTCGAGCGCCGAACTCGGCGAGCCGAAAACATTGCAGCGCTGCACGATTAGCCTTGCATCGTTCAGCCCGAGCGTCTGCCCGACTTCGACGGGCGGTGCGCAGCACCGGGGCCACGAGAGCGTGGCCGTCCCCATGGCCAGCTCACCCGCCCAGTAGCGCACCAGCGGGCCGCTGCGCTCGCGGTACCACCCCCGGGGCCAGGCATCACCATCACCCCCCCTTGTGGAGATTAACCCAGGGGCCCCATCCCCCACGCGCGCACAGAGAGGGTCAAGCAAATGTCTAAAGTGCTTTGCTCCGATACCCCATGGGGGTATAATGCGACCATGACACCACGCGCGAAGGTCCAGTTGCTCAGCATGCCGACCACCACGGCCCTGCCCTTGCTCGCCGTGCC
>ENA-ORBV01013164-ORBV01013164.1-microbial-mat-metagenome-genome-assembly--contig:-NODE-13164-length-12608-cov-5.195834_pt1 | contig 12608 bp, 7 predicted proteins | sample MGYA00237777_ERZ505514 | MGnify/ENA primary metagenome ERZ505514 (study PRJEB26160, sample SAMN06269048) | microbial mat metagenome | isolation source: Oligotrophic lake microbial mat | place...
TTTTCAAGCAGAAGACGGCATACGAGATTCGCCTTAGTCTCGTGGGCTCGGAGATGTGTATAAGAGACAGTTTCTGTCAGTTGTTACAAGCGCAGATCAGTTAGGCAGTCTTGTTGATGGTCTACAAAAACGCCGGGAGATGACACAGCAGTTGCAAATGATACTGTTATGATTGTTGTTGCTGTTGATGTGTCATTTGTTGATGTTTTTATGGTTGGTACACCATCAGCAGTACACCGTGCTGGCTAAAAGCCACAGGTCGTTTGAGCTGTTGAGAAATATAAGTGGTAAGCTTTAGAGTGAACTAAAAGTAGAGTTGGAGAGAGGTTCAAACCTTTGGATTAATCCTCTTAAGTGCTAGAAAGTCTCAACTTTCTCTGCAGCAACAAAGCTGGTGTGTGAATGGCCCTGGCGCACCAAACACAACAAAAGCAAAAGTGACATCTGCATCACAGATGATGTCAGTCATGGAACTAACGATAGCCATGGAACAACTCTGAGTTGCCTTACTAGTAGCACTTGCTGAATGTGCATCTTCCTAGGTGGTTGTTTCTGGACATGTCATTGTTGCTTAGGTTTGCAGCGGCTGAGCAGAGTTGTGCACAACAACTCGCGAATCATCAGCAGACTAACATCAACCAAGATGCGGCATCTCATGTGCTGCAGTAGTCCGGACAACTGCTTCTTCCACACAACATTGCCTTTTCCTTGTTTGACATGCAACTCGGCTGCATGCGTGAACCAGGTCCTTTGAATCTACTTGATTGCTCTGTCTTCACCTTCTCTTGTGTGTTAATGGGTGCCCATGGATTGGCTCTGACATTCAGTGATCACATTTTTGTGTTGTCATCAATGTAGCTATGGGCAGACAAATGGTAGAAAATGGCACCACGAACAGCATCCATGATCTTTTTGTGTCAAGACCATGATGATGCACCGGCTTGACAACATTGTTTTTCGCATGTAAAAAACGTGACAACTACAGGGCTCTAGCGACCTGCTCATCAGCACTTTCACTGTGCACTGAACTTTCTACAGCAAAGAAATGCAAAATGGCTAACTGGACCTATTTAACAAGGACAGCTAACTGAACATTAGCTTTCACGTTCACACTTTGCACTGCAACACAGAGTTTGATGAGAGGAATCTGCTGTCAAAAAGGATAAACCAGAAAATGTGTCCTGCCAAATGTAGCTTTCAAGTGGTGGTCCACATGTTAGGCTCAAGCACTAAACTGTGTTGCCAAATAGGAGAAAGTATCTAAAACATTTTTTAAAGTTAAGGATTTCATTTTGAGTGTTTGGCAATCCACCCGCGATCACGTGTGCGTTCTGAGTTATCCCCCACATTTGTGGAAAATACTGCGAAGCCTTGAGATTTTAGTGAGGAATCAACTGAAAATCGCATCGTGGAATCAATCGTATCGTGCACTTGCACTGGACTGAATGAACGACATATGATTAGCTTTAACGACATACAGTTCAGTATTTTGTACTAGTGCCATTTCTCGAGAACGTTTTCTTTCTCACTGTTGTTCAGAAAATGATGTTCAAGAGTACGAAAAGCGCTGGAAGTGGGGAGAGGGATGTTGCCAAGATAGTTGCTGCTATGTTTGAGAAGGAAGTAAATGACCATTTGAGTGACTATTTCCAACAGTGTCTGCCCGAGTCTTTCCTTTTGAGCTTCTCAAATCGTCAAATTGCCGGAGAGATCGAAATCGACTCTTTTTCTTGTATGCTGTTAGATGGTGGCACGAAAGGAATCTCTCAACCTGAGCTCGGAATTGAGGTCTTAGTTCCAGAGAACTGCGAGTACTTGAAGGCTGCCGAAGCCCCGAGTGAAATACTAGCGGGATCACCACACGTCACCACCATTCCAAAGCAAGGGCACGGCAACGACACTGAGGGTGATCCACTGGAACCTGAAAAGTCTGTAATTGGGGAAACATACTGTGGAAACGACGAAAGAAAGGCTAGAGGAAAAATCGGTCAGCTTGAAAATGCAATCTGCACCATGCTCAAGCGCCGCCAAAAAGATTTCCCAAACTCGAATTGTCCAGAGGATGTCACAAGTGTCATTGGAGCTGCAGTTTTTTCTTTTTTGACATTGGACGACCCTCAAGAACAATCCATAAAAAAGTTTCGGCGCTGGCTACTCCAACCACCACAAGAGCAGGACGCGGACCCGAGCGATGGTCACTCTCAAGATTGGATCAATGAAGAAAAAACGCCAAACTTATGGCGACTTGCAAAAGCACGCCGCCTTTTTCTGGTGGTTCCCACCATAGAAAAATCTGAAATTTCTGCTGCCCTCTGCGTCGTCGCCGAGCAAATGGTTTTCAGCGAGGAGCGGATCAAGGTGATGCTTAAGGAGATCAAAACTATTGGTGTTCTCGTGCTACTCCTTTTGATCGTCCAGGTAAGGGCTTTTGTGTTGGCGTGGCCGTGGCTGCGTGGACTGGCAATGGCTCCATCCTCCTATATGTTAGGTGTACTTGATTCAGTGGAAATGCTTATCGACCAAGAAAAGAATAGTATGAGTCACAGCCCCATCACTTCGGATGCCGTGGTTGGAGCCGCATCCATGCTTGTGGCAGCCCTTGTTGTTCTGTTGTTGGGGCGTCGTTTTCTTTTCCAGCTGCCTTGGGTCCCTCTGGCGTGGCTTTTCTTCCCAGTGAGCAATGTAATCTAGACAAAAAATCATCACCTCATTGGAACAGTAACAATTACACAAACCAATATTAGATTGGACATGCAAAACCCTGTTTCTGCTACAGGCCTCGCCCAAACCTAAATTTCAACACCTTGTCCTCATTGTCCTCTACTAGCTAGCTCGATGCATTGGCAGTTTGGGCCTAAGTGAGCTGCCTTTGGAATCCAGAGACCCCAAATGGGAAGGTTGAACCATATGTAGCATTTAGCCGTCATTGCCCCAAGAGCCAAAGAACCGAATTTTGGCTGAACAAAAACCAAACTGCAAAGAGAACTTGTTCTTGGGTTTTGCGTTTTGGGGTCTAGCATCTGGGGAGTTTAGTCCTGCGCTTCTTCAATAGATTTCACACAGCAGCTCTGCCTTGACTTTGCTTTCAGCATCCAATGCTCTTCATGTGTACCTAGACTATAGTGTAGTAGTCCTGCATCTTTGAAAGGTCATACTGGTAGAGCGAACGTCATACTCAGATTGGAATTTCCGAAACAATGCTGAAATATGTGCCTCAGGTTCCTCTGTGCGTCCACCACCGTGGTTAAGCATCACGCTGTTTTTGCCACCTGCAAATAATTATGGTGATCAACATGGTCGACTGCATGGCATGGACAGCTAATGGAACCAGTTGGTGGAACCCTTTGAACAGATACCGCTCCATCTGAAGAAACACACGGCATGACAATCTAAAAGATAGTTCAGCAAAAGCACTACGAGACAGGAGCAGCATCCCCGCGAAGCCGAGTTGAAAACCGATTGAATTCCTTTTTTTTTTCATTCCGAACCAAGATTTTGAGGGCTGATACAGTACCAAGATATACATGTAGCCTCGAAATACATGCTTTGAAAATGGTATCCTTTCTTCCAGAAATGGACGTTCCTCACAAGTGTGCTTTGATGAGTAACATTGTCTTTTGGAGCGTTTCTAGCATTTGTCTCCTCTTGGATCGCGTCATACTATCGGAAAAATCCCTTCAAGAGTACAAGGTACAGGGTCTCAAAGCTGTGTTGACAACGACCGAAGCGCGGGATATTTTTAAAGTAGCTCTGCTGAACATGGGACCCGTGACTCTATTTTACCTAGAAATGGAGCGCGCTTTTCTCGATGCTCTCGACTTCTCGCACAAACCAGAAGAAGAGGAATGGATGGCATCGCGTGAATTGCTTTGTGTGGTTGGCTTTCTGGTCATTCTAGAGATTTGGTTTTATGTCACACATCGATTGCTGCACATCCCCTACCTGTACAAGACAATTCACAAGGTTCACCACCGATTTCAACAGCCTTGTGCCATGGCGGCCGTCTATGCCCATCCTTTGGAATTCATGTTTGGGAATGTGGCGGGTCTGGCACTAGGACCTATTCTGACGCAGGCCCATCCGTATACATCCTATGCCTGGTTTGCGGTGGGTCTCTTTTCTACCTGTTTGTCCCATTCGGGATACAAGCCATTTGCCAAGGGCCATGATGCCCATCATGAGTTTTACCATTACAACTATGGCGTTGGTGGGTTCATTCTCGATGGTTTGTTCGGGACAAGGCTGGCAAAAGAAAAAGAACATTGATTGCGCCGCCGATCCTAATAGGGCATGATCTAGCAAGTGCCTGGATTCATCCTACTACGATCGTGGTCGGAGGAAAGTATACGTCGTTCCAAGCACCAACTACATCAAATGCAATACACTCGGTAGTAAGAAACCGACACTACTGTACAGTGGTAGATCAGCAGTGGGGGTCGCATCAGTACGGAGGATTGGTGGACTTTGTACTATAGGCATAGGCTCTTAGCAGAAAGGTGCATCTCTGCGACTAGGGCAGCTGCCAATGGCAAGGAAATCCAATAATATGTCTTACTTGTACCCCACCCCCAAATGAGCACCCGCGGGCAGTAGCGGAGCATGAACACACCAAACAAGCACAGAAAGAGCACCAACAGCGTGGCAAACGGAACTCGTACTGCGCTCCTCTCAGCGAATAAAAACGTTAGAAGGTTCCGGACGATGTAAAATCCGACCGTATGCCTTTGTAAATATGGATCAGTTTGATGGCGACTCTCTCAACGAGAGCATCAATGCATGGCACTGATGCTTTTTGATTGTAGCCCAGAAGACTTCACATTTTTAGCCTGGTGTTGTCGTATGGCCATCTCTTTCCAAAGATAAATTTTGGCGGAGGGAGAGCCGTGATGATCCACGCTTATCCACCGGTAAGGAGTGCATTGCAGCATGGGGGCGTGGTTTTTGGTCATTCAACCGGATAGGATTCCCGTGCCCGGCTTTTCTACATTCCCGGCCATGATGCTGTGAAGAAATAATCGCCCCTTCAAGTGGGACGGGAAGTGCGCATACGTTGGCGACAGATCGTCCTCCGATAAAAAGGTAGCATTGTTGGGGCAATTCAATTGGACAATCTTGCTTTGGTAGTACTCGTCCAGTGTCTTCTGGGCATCAGGATCTTCATAACCCGCCTCAATACCTCCCCAAACAACGCAACCGGATGTCTGGTTCTCTGTACTATGCTGATAAGTGAAATCAAGGAACCGATGCACTCGCTCTGGCGCAGCAAAGAAGTAGACGGAAAGGGAGTGTATCATTAGATCTCCCAGACGCCTCCTGTAGATCAATCCTTGCCTATCCACTATGCGCAGAAAATCCTGGACTGGTGGACTGCGAAAGTGCTGGATATCGGCCACAAAAAAATTATTGTAAAAGCCACACATTTGCAAATCGACGTCACGAACAGGTGTCCACGACGCGCCTTTAGCCCTGCGGAATACTTTTTGAATTCGCTGCGTCACCTTCATTTCATAAGCACACATTCGGTACCCGTAAGCGTAATTGTTATTGTTCATAAAGTCGAAAATGTCATACCGTATTGGCGAGTGAATGTAGGAATCCTCGTCGAGCCGAAAAAGGTATCGGTACGAACATCCCGTCGCTTGGTTGTAGCTGTCGAAGAAGTCCCATAAACCGATGGCATACCAGCGCATCATATGCCGGTAGCCTTCTGAAAAGAGAGGATACGCATACCAATTTTTATTCGGATTGTCGTTGAGGTGCCAGAGAGGACGTTGCCAGTAGGTTGACCCAGAGAGATCCACAAGGCGTGTGATGCCATAATACTCGGGCCCAAATTGAGCTTCAATGTCCAGCAGATCCTTTCCATCAAAATCCCCAGTGTGAAAGATGAAGAGGTCTGTGTTGTCTTTATGGTCTGCCAGCGAAAGATAGTTTTTGTACATGAGACGTAGCGATTCCTTGAGAATGGCATAGCTGTCGCGGCCGTAGGTCGAGTGTTCCTTTTGCGCAAGATAAATGATAGAGTTTCGCTTGCATTGGCGAGCTGGTTCCCTTGTCAATACAGTTGTATTCATAAGCCGTCTCGACTGAAGATTGTCACTTTGTGACGGAGGGGGTAGAACTGCAGGTGATGTGGCTTGGTATTGCCCAATGACTTGTCTTGAAAGTTGCTCAAAGGCCTGAGGAGTCAGCCGATTTGGATCCTCCATATTCAAACTGTTCCTGTGAAGGTCGGGATTCAAGTAAAACACTGCTTCGGATGTTGTACTGTGTCCGTGAAGAAATAGATGACACTTGGACATGGCAAGAATATCAGCAAGGGCCTCGCTGTTTACTCTGTGGTGCTCCGCTATCTCATGAACTAGCCACTTATTTATCTTCCCCCCTGAACTTCTCACCACATGAGGTCCCTGCGATTTTATGATGTTCTGCAAGTTTTCGGGGAAAGCCTCACTACTCGCTTTCATGTTCTCCAACACACGATGCGAGTCTGTGGCGATGAAAATTGACTTTCCACCGGCTCGCAAGAAGGAATGTATGTAATCCTGGAATTCGTTTGCCTTGACAAGCTGCCGATGGCTTCCTTTCTTAAAGGCGTTGCGAAAGTGAACAGCCAGGCATGGGACGGTGTTGTTGCTCGGGTCGGTTGTCGGATTTATCTCATTGGCGCGTCTTTGAATGTGGGGTCGAAAATGATAGTATTTTTTGACAATGTCGTGCGCCTTTTTCCGCATTGGTTCATACCATTCCTTCAAATTCGAGTTTGCAGGATTCCATAAGTGGTCCGGTACACCATCGTATCGATAAGGTCGTACGCAGTAAGGGCACCAATGCGACAAGCCCGGAGACACTAGAGTTGCGTCCATGGAGATGAGAGGAATCTGTCGACAGGAGTCGTCGCCTGGCCGAAGATCCTGTGACACAGGATAAAAGTAGCTGTTCCAAATACCATTGCCCGTAAATTGAAAGGATTTGACATTCGCACTTTGTGCCCGCAAAGCTGGCTCACCCGGATAAACGCCAGAAGCATCTTGCGCATCTTGCACAGTTGTTACCCCATATCCATCCAATAGCTCCATCGTCATTCCTGATCCTTGACTATGGACATCCTTATCGTAGATCAACGGAGAATCTTCTCCCAAATGAATCCACGGTTTGAGGTTGTGCATCTCTGCGTACAGCAATTGATTGATAATCGAATTAAAAAATGCCACTCCGGCGGTATCACCAGGCCCCACTTTGGAAATGAGGAGTACGCCCTGATAACCTCGACATGATTGGTGATGTTCTGACGGTTGTGATCCGAGCTCGGCGATGGTTGTTTCTTCCTTCCACCATTGATGCATTTTACGACGGCTAGGCCAATGATCTCGGGGCTCGCCTCGGAGAATCATTTGGACCAGTGTTCCAAATACCATTGGTGACAAGTGCTCTGGATCTTCCAAATTGACCGAAGTATCGTGCAAGTCCACATTGATCCAAATACTGGATTCCGTGACGGCGCTAAACCCATGAATCATGAATTGACAATTGGCCAGGGCTTGAATCTCAATCAGCACCTCTCGATTCGTACGATCGTGTGTCGAGTTTCCAATATCAAAAACAGCCTTATCGTCAGTGGATCGAATGACGTTATCGCCAATCGTTCGGATTCTACTTTGAATAGAGGCAGGCCATGTGGTTTTGACTTCCTCTAATACTTTGGTAGAATCCGTCGCCAAATAAATGGATTGGCCACCTGCTTTGATAAAGGCCACGGCATAGGGTAAAAACTCGTGGGTTTGAATTTGTCGTCTTCCCGCTGCCTTATCCGAGGCCCGAATATGTAGACCCAGACAAGGATTGCTGTGTAAGGAACATTCCGGATTCGCCGCCTGGGCTGCCTGCAGTATATCGGGCTTGAAGCGAATGTACTTGTTGACAATACTATTGGCCAAAAGTCGCTGCGGTTCTAACCATTCGTGAATGGGAATATGTGGTTGGGTCATATAATCGGGCGCGTAATGATATCGCCAACATCGAGGTGCCCATTCGGCAAAGCCATGAATTCCAGGAGTAATCAAGAACAATTCCATTTGGACCAATGGTTTGGATTCACAAGATGTATCCCCGGGAATAAAATCCGAAACGGGTTCAAAATAATGTTCCCAAACACCCGTGCCTTCCAACTGCAATTCTGTTTGTTGTTCGGCGGGAGGAAGTTGAACAGGAGGACCGGGAACTCGATCTCGCCAGTGTCCATTTTTTCGGACAATATGAGATGCATTCATCATGCCACCCCTCGTTTTCAACGTGACGCCAGGACCTTGACCATGAATAATGGGATCGTAAATGATATAGGATATATTGTTGAAATAGACCCACGGCTTTAAATTGTATTTTTCGGCATAAATAATTTGTCCAATCACAAACTGAAAGAAAATGGTTCCTGCGGCTCCACCAATGTCGCCTTGCGAAATGAGATAAATTCCATCGTATCCATCGCAAGCATGCTGAGTTGGTAACTTTGATGTAGTAGTAGTAGTTGCTGCTGCTACTGACTCGGCGACAGATGATGATGATGATGCTTGATCCGGCGTATTCGGGGGAATGTACTCATTTTTCTTGGTAGTAGAAATAATTGAAGTGCTTGATGAAGGAGTATTGGAAGGAACTCCTACCAATTCTTTCTGATCCACCAATAAATTCAGCAGTGCCAGGAAAAAGCTGCATCCCACAATAAGATAGAACAAACTTGCACTGGATAATCCACTACAAAATCTTTTTTTTCGATGATGATGAGGGAGCACTCGGTGTTGAGCATTACCACTACGGATATTTTCCTTTTTCATCATCTTGGCAGTTACAGTATCTGAAATTTTATTCCAAATCCAACCATGCTTCCTGTTGATGGTTTGCTTCAATCTCGCCGATCCACGTTTCGTTGGAAGATCTTCTATCCACCAGACACCTACTAGTTAAGCTATATATCTGTGTCTCATTCGAAGATAACCGCTACCTAGTACTAGCACGCTAATATGGATATATAAGCTTCAGCTCTGTTTGCCACTAGCTAGCTACTGTAGTGAGTCGATGTAGCAGCTGCAATCAAAATAATCAAATGTCCCTTCATTTTTGGAAATCAATCATTGAATGATCATCTAAAACGGTGGTCACGACGGTGTGAGGAAGAGATGTCCGTTTACCACATTAGTGACTGGATTGAAATAACTCCGTCGAGTCCCGTCCCGAAATAAGTCCCGAATTGAGCCCCCATTTAACTGAGTCCTGATAAATCTACGATTGCATCCTCTGTCATCAAGATACTTGAAGTAGAGCACAGTGTCGAGAATGTCGCTGGTGTTGGCTGGGAGTCACCCTCCCAAAGTGAGCGAACCGTAAGTTCCTCTACCCCGTGTTTCATGTCGCAGCGACGACCAAATTGACCGAAATCAAAACTACTCGGAGTAAAGAATATGAAGTCACTTTACACTGTAGATGAATTTTCGAAAATGTCCTTAATGGAAGACAAAAGTCTCTCAAAAAGACCTCAAAAGACCCATGCTGTCGAACTCTGGATACCCAATTCTGGCATCTGCTTCGTTCGTTCGCGGAACCTTCGCATAGATAGATTTTCAAGGAATTTGCGGTAATATAAGCTACGGAGTAGTAGCTAGCTAGTCTAGCTAGCTACTTTACTTGTACTTTGCTGGGTTTCACATCAGCAACTCCGAATAGTTCAAAGGAAATGACTGAAGCACGGAGTTTTTCGAATTGCCGAAGGCCTATTCGGCACCTACTACAATTGTAGCGGCATCTGATCGCCTTCTCGTAGAATTAGTAGAAACAGAACCGTAGAATAGATAGAATGCGAAGTCGCCGAAGTGCGAAACCGTAGAATCACGATAATTAACGATAATGGAATGACTACACACTAACGCACGAAAGAGACTGAACAATACACGTGATGTTCGAACCGCTCTGTGTGCTTCAACTAATACTGGTTGCCCCTTGATATCTGCGGGTTGCCCTTTTTTTGTCCTTTAACTTCTACGATACTGGTTAACTGCTCTGGTTTTTAGCGCTAGCTAGCTACTCTATCTACTACTAGTGGCGGTGCCGGTAGGAGTGCTTCAAGCGACCATGACGACTGCCGGTACTAGCTAGCTAGACTAGTATGTAAAACAGGAAACTAACGCAATGGTTGTCTTTTAAAATAAATCTGATTATAGTGGATGTTTTGTTTGTACACTTTATATAAACGTAGATAGATTCAAAATGAAGGTTTGTTCGAAATCTGTCAGTCTGTTGTAGCAGACGGAGTATGCGCAATCGAATGTTGAATGGGCCGGATTCACTGAGTGGCCTGACCTGCCTGGGAGTGATGATGAATTCCAACAAGCGCTGCTTGTTTGGATCTTTGGTTGATTTGCAGCTTACCAGGCAAAGGTGTCCAGACACAGATCCAATTGGTGCAAGGTTGTGAGAGGCGTCTGAGCGACCCCGAAGCCTGTAGGAAGTGGCAAGGGTTCCAGTTCGGTAGCACCGTTGTAGCCCTCACTGTTGCTGCTGCTGCCTACAACTCCATCCAATAATGAGATATGATGGGCAGTGTTGGTAAAGATGTTGTTGGCATCTTGCTCTTCTTCTTCCACACAGTGCCAAGATCGACCAAAGGCGAATTGGCCTGCGGCTCCCACAACAGTAGAATTCATGATGTGGCCAGTGCTTCTGGAGGAGGAAGAGCAATCAGAAACATCATTGCCGCATCCCATGATTGGCTGCTGCGGCTGCATCATTTGCATCTGCATGAGGGTCGCACTCGCATGGTTGCCACCGTTGGAAGCAGAATTCATCCAGAGCATTTGGCTGAGCTGATCTTGTTGTTGCCGAAGCTGTTCTTGTTGATCTTTGCACCAAGATTCCGCCATCATATTGGCAGGAGGAGGGCTGTTGAACTTGGAAGTGCTTGCATTCAAATGCTGTTCTCCAGTCGTTGCTCCATAGGGAATGAACGAAGGTTGAGGAGCCACCTGCTGCTGTGGCTGCTGCTGCATGCCCAAAGTGGACAGATTCTCCACACTCAAGGTCTTCTTGGTTTTCTTGACCTTCTGGATACCCTCTGCAAGCTCGGGCATTCCACGAACAAAGTTCTCATGGTAAAAGGCTGAAAGGAACGAAGAGAATGGCAAGAGTTAGTTAGGTTGAGGTGAATATCCAGGCAAAAGATCAAGTTAGTGATTTCAGTTTGCTTACCTCCTTTATCCGGTCCATCTTGATTGATGCGCTTAAAGTTGTACGCGTTCAGAACTCGCACAAAGCTCGAATACTTGATACGAATGAAAAAGGTAGGTACCACAATGGTAGCAAACTGTTTGCGATCATGAATCTTGAAGGCCCGACCATGGTCTTGCCAACTGACGATTTCTTGCAACTTTTTCATTTCAGGGTCTCGCTTGCCAAGCTCTTCGATATCTGTGAGCATGCGAAAGAGAAGGACGGGAAAGGATGCTCCAGCGTCCACTGTGACCATGGAACCAACTTTTTTCTGGAAGTCTTGCGTCATGGTGATATAGTATAATTGTAATAGAATTGTGTAATAAAAGTGAAAGTAAAAAATATTTATGAGAGTTTGGACCGCTAAAATAGTTTTTGAAGACGAGGATTTTTTTGTGAGCTCGGTGATCTACCTGCTGGGATTATGGTACTGCGCTACTAGTAGAATTAGCTAGTAGGTAGTTATGTGCTACCTGGTAACGTAGTAGGGGCGGTTGTGTCAGCAAAAACAACGAACTGCTCACCAACCCAGAGAACGTTGGGTAGTGGTACACATCTACTAGCTAGCTAGTAGATCGAGAAAATGGGTTTCCTCAATGTTTTCAGTGCAGTGAATATCTTTGCGTGTGCACGTACAACTTCTACCATACACCACAGGTGTACCGTACCGTATGTAGAATTTTAGATTCGAAAGAGAAGCGGTCTGCCTCGGCATTTGATGTCGTGGTGACTTTCGGGCAGTAGCACTCCAAGTGAAAACTTTCACTTGGTCCCGAAAGTTCAGCTTTAATGGCGCCCGTTTGAGCAACACCTTTAAGTAGTTGAGTGCTTCGAATTGTTTTGAGGCTTAGGCGAATGACGTTAATCCCATAAATGAATTTATATACGAATCATGGTCATTCTTTCAGGACCAGCGGTTTTTACGACGATTTAAGAAAGATTTTTAATTTCTTGTGCTATTATTGGCAACTTCAGAACTCATTAAAACCGATCAAACTTAATGCGAATTCCTTTATGTATTTGTGTTGGTAGGAACATTGTGTAGAATTATGTCCAAGATACATAAACCCTTGTTTTGCACGATCGATATATAGGAAATTTTTGTAGTCGTCATTTAGAAAGCAATTTTCTCGGTCGGTGGCGAAAAAACAGAAAATATATTTCTGAATGAGGTCGCGGCTTTTACGAGTCGGACTTGCTTCCGCATGATTGGCCATGAATTCCTACTGGCTCCAACTGGATCTCACTTGAGGAAAAGACTCAAAAGATGGGTCCAATAAACTCTGTCTCTTATACACATCTCCGAGCCCACGAGACTAAGGCGAATCTCGTATGCCGTCTTCTGCTTGAAA
>ENA-ORBV01013166-ORBV01013166.1-microbial-mat-metagenome-genome-assembly--contig:-NODE-13166-length-12606-cov-5.402027_pt1 | contig 12606 bp, 10 predicted proteins | sample MGYA00237777_ERZ505514 | MGnify/ENA primary metagenome ERZ505514 (study PRJEB26160, sample SAMN06269048) | microbial mat metagenome | isolation source: Oligotrophic lake microbial mat | place...
TACATCTAACATAGAGTGCGAAGATTTGAATCACCAAGTGATCCATGTCTCCGAAGGAGTGTGTTGGAAGCACAGCTAGCATTCCATAAGGAGCAGGTGTGCGCCTGTGGGTAGCTTGAAGTGTAGCTTGAGCCAATGGCATGGAAGACTCTAGAAGATCTGCAACAACAGCAGCTAGCAGCACTGCAGTGCTTACAATTTCTAAGGAACTGATCTGTTTCAACAAACAAATAGATCTCTTAATCCAACACTGAGGTGGAGCCATGTTCAAAACCACTTGCCAAAGCTTTGAAAGCAGCAGCAAACACTTGCATGCGGGCACAAACCATTGGGAAGTTGTCACAGAAATGATGCCAAAAATCACGTCAAAATGCAAATTGGCTGTGCCAATGTTGTCAAAAATGCACTGCGCTGAAAGCCACGTGCCTTTTGAGTGTTTGCAAATGAAATTGCAAGCTTGGAAACGATCTGAAACTGATGCAACATTTGAAAGAGGTTCAGCTCAAGATCGCTCGGTGCAATGCTCTCTCAACTGAGATGAACAATGCTTCTTTTGTGAAGAATCGGTGTGCTTCTTGTTGAGTTGCAATGGTCATTGTCACAATGACAGCCCGTGTTGCACCAAACAGAACAAAACACCTTCTTGTCGTTTGCAATGGCTGGGTTTTTGCAGCTGTCATGTTGTGCAGGCGTCAGTCTGACATCGCCCGGGATGATGTGTTCATTGCTCTCCTGGACAACCTTCTTTGCCATCACTGAACAACATGACCAATGCCAACTGGTCCCGTGGTGTTGAGGAGCGTTAGCTTGGTGAATGGGATTGCATGTGATTAGCCCTGACTTTGTCTGGAAAATGGTGTGTTGCAGAAACACTTCCCAAATGTTCAGAGCCATTTGAGAGTGATTTGGACCCTCATCCGTCTTGGTCTGCATTGTGCCCTGTGGCGAGGCATCAGCAGAGTTCATGGGGGGATTGGTTTGCATGCATCAGTCCGAGTTCTCACCAAACATGACAGACCTTCATGTGCAACTGGTTTGCAAAACCTTGCCATGTGTTTCTTTGTCACTGCATCAGCTGGGCCTCAAGCAAGGAGAAAAGAACAATCAAAGGACAAATGTTGTCTTCTGCAAACAGAATGAGCTTTGGGTGCAGGCAAACACACAAATGAATCTCTCCCCACCAGTGTTTAATGTCACATGATGTCCAATCAGTCTGTTGCTTTGGTGAGAGGATGTCCACAACTTGATGCACCAGAAGATGACAAAGGAGCATGACAGCTTGTCACGCCTGGCAAGTCGGGGTCCACCAGCAGCCCAGATGCTCCTGACCCTCAATCAATCAAGAGGGAAGTCACTGCATGACTTCTTCTCTCCCATTGTCTCAGTGCTCTTCTGCATGATGTGCTGGCCCAGCCTGGTCATGCTTGGGCCATGACTGGACTGCAAGAGGCCCCATTGCTACATCCTGGAGTCAAGCACCTTAGTCTGTCTCTCTCTTTCCCCCCTGTCCGCATGTTTGCCATAGGCACTTTGCCACTCCTGTGTGGCCACTGGAGTTACAACTTCACTTGGGCTTGTGCACAGAAAATGCCAGCCAGGTTTGATCACCTTGTCTGGTGTGAAGAGAACAGGTGTTTTATTTCTTTCTGCCCATCCCGGTCATGGTCATGCATCTTGCTCGCCTCCATGATGCGGATCCAGGTGGGCCTTGCAGAGTTGTGGTCAACTCTGGGTTGTTGGCACTTGTTAACACAGTGATCAATGGTGTGCTGGCCTGACCATTTGAATGCTGCTTCAACAAGAGGGCACACCCATTTACCTCCCTCCACTGTTGGCCACAATGGTGTCAAAGGAAACAATGGAGGCTAGTAAAAAACAAGCCCACCCCATGGCTCACACTTGCAACAGCTGCAGTGCAACAAGGAGGTGCAAATGCCCTTCATTGTCTGCCAACAAGTGCAGGCATGCTAAATGCCAGATATGAAAATAACTAAATGCAGAAGGAACTGATCAAAAACAATGGATATGAATGCTGGCATGCAGTGTCCAAAATAGAGCTAACTGAAGCTATTCCACCAAAACACACATCGCAACAAAACATTACATTATGTAAATATTGATCTAGTTAGAACCAACCTTTTTTCCTAAGCCGAGAATGCAGCCAAGTGGCGGTGGCAAACCCCGGAGCTACTGTTGGATGTTTCGCTGGCACAGCCCAGGGAGGATTGCTTTTTCAGCATGCTGCGCTTTCTTCGTCGTTGCCGCTGTTGGCGACTAGGGTCTTTCCACGCGTCATTCAGCAGCTTCATACTCACAGGTTTCGGTAGCACACATTTGGCGCCCTTGGAGATGAAATAGTCCACATCTTCCGAAAGCACATTTCCCGTGACTCCCACGATCAAGTCCTCGAACCCATATTCATCTCGCAGCTTTGCCGTAGCGTCCGGACCATTGAGACGTGGCATTTCATAGTCCATCAGCACAGTGTCAAATGGTGGGTGCTTCACATTGGTTCCTTCCTCCAAATCACCCACATCCACATTCAAATCATTACGATAAGTAGCCAAGACAGCTTCGAGGGCTTCTTGACCATCGCACGCTGGCACACACGTGTGACCGCCTCGTTCCAATAGCCGTATCAGCATTTTCCTGCTAGAGGCCACGTCCTCCACGACTAGTATGTGATGAGACTTCTTCTCCACTGCGCTCAGAGTAGTAGCCGGAGAAGAGGACGGTCCCTGACGTGTCGAAGACTTTTGGCTGCCATCCAATGCGTCTTTCTGAACAATATCGTTTCCATTCTCAAAGGCTGTTGCTTCCTTCGTGGTTCTTCCGTTTGCAGCCTTGTAGGAAGGGAACCCATCGAAAGAGCTGCCTCGTTGGAACTCAAGTCCAGGTTGGCAAGAAATTGCCTCCTCCTCTATGGCACTCAAATCAGATTGTTCACCAAAGTCATACAGTGGCAACTCTACAGAAAAGGTGGAGCCCTGCCCACTGCCTTCGGACGAAGCAGAGATGATACCGCTATGTCGATCCACAATTCCCTTGGAGATGCACAGTCCTAGGCCACTCCCTCCTCCGGCCTGCAACTTGTTGGCATCAAATTGAACCCCCTCAGAAAAAAGCCGTGATAGCTGTTCTTCTGTCATCCCTGCCCCCGTATCCGTGACTTGAACGAGCACAGACCCTGCCCAAGGTCGATCACACAGTGACGAGTTGTCTGAGAGGCAATCGCTCGAAGAAGACCCTCTCAGCTTGCCTTCTTTCGGTGCCAGGTGTTCCAGGCAGACTTTTACAGTCCCTCCTCTTGGTGTGAACTTGAGGGAGTTGGAGATCAGATTGCATACTACTTGTGTCAGACGCATCTCGTCACCCACCACCATGGCATCGTACAACTTTTGTCGGAACGAACACTCTTCTAGGTTGCACGTACAAGGATTGATGTCCAGCGACAGCTCGATTTTCTTGTTTGTGGCCTGTACATGAAACTTTTTAACCGCCTTTTCGACCAAGTCCACGATCCGTACTGTGCCGAATTCAAGCTGCAGAGTTCCGTTTTCAACCTTGTCGTAGCTGATGGTTCCAAGAACAAGTGAAATTAGATACAAGAATAATGGAATGCATTGGTTAGTATACGCTTTGGGAACGTTTGATGGGAAGGCAACTCACTCCCCTTACCTGAGTAGATCATCCAGGATGCCGACAGCACTGGCTGCATTTTCTTGTATGTCCCGGGTAATCTCATGCCAATTGGAGAGATCATTTTGATCTATCACTACTGTTGCCGTTGCTGTGCCGTGGGGTAAGTTCCTATCCGTGGCAATTGTTGCTTCTTCAGTAGGCATCTCGGACTCTTCAGAACGAGGAGGAGGCACCCGAGACTTCGAACGAGATGCAACGTTGGTTGTTGTGCTTGTGGATTGGCTGTTTTTCATTCGCATCAGGTCCTCCAATTGGATTCCTGGCAGGTACGATTGCATCTCGTCTTCCAACAGCTCGAGTCCCATGCAAACCGTATTCAGTGGCGTCCTAATTTCATGGGATATAAATCTAACAAATCGACGCTTCATATCCAACACCAGCTTGGCTTCACTGGATTCTCGTGTCATAAGATGATCGTATAGAAAAAAGATACACGTCGAGGCCAAAATCACACCTACAAATCCCAGCGATACAGCCACGGGAATGTTTGTTTGAAATTGGCTAAATGTCGAGGGATACAATGTCAGCGTATAAATGACAGTATTGGGAGCATCCGAATCCAAAGAATTGAGGGCGATGCTATAGCCATAGTCATCATAGTCGGGATTGTGCCAATCGCCTTCTCCAACCAAGCGAGGTGTTCCGTCCACAATGTCATAGGTAACGGTATCATAGTTGATTGTTGAATGATCCTCCTGAAATTTATCCTTGGTATAAGTGGAAATGACGGCCACAACTCCTCCAAAATGATTGGGTACGACATTGAACAGCACGTCCTTGAAATTCACCGATATGCCAATAATGCCCACAAGTTGCTTTGGATCATTCCAAGGAAGAATGGGCTTGTAAATGATTCCCACCAAATCACCATCATCCCGCATTTTGAAGCCCGTCACAATCTCACAATTGGTAAGATTGTGCCTTGGGTCGGATGCACAATCCAAAATGCAATCGACTGCCGTGGACGATACGTGTACGTTGTACATGAGCATGGGGTCACCCCACGACGAATGATCGAGGACGGGTGCCAAGATGGTATGACTACTATTGTACAACGTATGATTGCCTTCATGGTCAAACGCATATCCGGACGGAGCCGTGGGATCACGACGCCGGATTCCAAATCCAATTTCGACGGTTCCGGCATCGTCCGGATATCCTTGGGATTGATAGTGTTCCTGCGCGTGTTGTTCAAAGGCTTCGGCTTCTTCCGGTTCCACCAGCACAATCAAGGCAATGGAATTGCCACCACTCAAGGATGCGACCGTATTGGCTGTTTCATAGTATCCATTTAATCCGATAGTGGTTGGCCATTGGTCAGCATTGGGATAGGCATTTCCCAAGATACTTTCCATGACCTCTCCACCTCTGACTTCTCGCATGGTAATAGCTTGGGCCGCCTCCAGGGCACTCATGGCAACACTTTCATATGTTTGGCGACCAATTTCCAATTCCAAATCACTAATGACCGTGTATGCCACGGACGTACATAAAACCACGGTCACCACCAAACTGAGGACAAACAATATTCGCAACAAGGTAGTGCGGGTCATGCTGCTACTGCCGCTGCCTGCGGTTGTAGTAGGGGATATGTTGGCCCTTGTAGACTCTGTGGTTGCTGGACGACTCGCTGGAGGCTTGGGCATACTAGACAACTTATGAGGCATTTGAACCCGGTGCTCCTCGGGGGGGAGTATTTGAGCGGACAGGACCTTCTTAATCATTGGCTTGTGGCGGGCTTTGCAGTTCTGCTGCTGCTGGTGATGGAATGACTTCTTCTTCGGCGGAATATCGTTTGTACTGCTGCTACCAGTATAGCCTGCGCTGCTGCTACTACTAGTTGGAGTATTGTTGCTGGCGATAGCTGCTCTCGTTTCTGTGTCTGCTTCTTCGTCTTCTTGTGACAGCATTGGAGGTGGATGAGGATTTTCTGAAAGAGCAGCTGGCTCTGACTTATTCATACGGTTGTTGCTATGGTCTGGCATGGACATGATATTGATATTATCGATTCGTGTAGTATGAGCTTTGATGCTCCGAGGAGACATTATACTGTAGTATTCTGCTTCCTGGCAGGAATAAAAACCCTGTGTTGATTTTTGTTTATGGTGGGTTGGGGAACGGGGAATAAAGTATCACTCACACTTCTTTTGTCGCGGTGTTCGTTGTCCTTGTTTTTGGTTGCTACTCTCTCTAGCTAGCTACTCGAGTAGCTAGTATCTGTTCTACAGACTACAGTAGCTCTCGTCGGCTACCAGCTATCTAGCTAGCTAGAATAGCATGTCTCCCCCATTAGAAAATGATTGTCGCTGGTTGATTACAGTAACTAAAACGCGAACTTGTCAGGTCATTTCGAGGGTTCGGTTTGCAACTTTGTCGTTGTTCTTGTGGTTCCCGAACTGACACGAGACGACTTTTTTCCCGGGATGCGAAGTACGTCGTACAGTAGTGTTTGACAACAGTTTTCGTCTTTCGATTTGGATTTTGTCTCAGCGACGGTCCATCATGCAGAGCTGGTACTAGTACGTACTAGTACAATTGCACAGTATGGCTGCTTGGGTGCGCGCCCGGCTGAGGAGGTTGCCAATTGTCACCTCTTCCCCCTTGAAGCAGTGACAATAGTAGCTAGCTAGAGAATACTGTACAGTAGAGAATAGAATCCGATGCGAAGGGCTGTTGTATCGGACTGGGGACAACTTGCTTTGATGGAAATGACTTGCACATGCCACAGCAAGTTCGCTTCCACTCTCCGTCTTCCCAGACGAATTCTCTGCCAAAAAGAACCGTACGTAGTGGCATGGTGTTTGCCAGGCTACTACTACTACTGCGCTGTGCCAAGTAAAGACGCCGGTGTCCTCTTGTCCCCCGTTTGTTGCTTCTGGCACTTCGTCTAACAGGCCGCGGCATCTATCTTTGTACCAGTGCGGCACTGAACCAACCACCATGCATTGGCATCAGCTACCAGCAAGTACCACTAGCTAGTGCTACTAGCGGTACCTAGCTAGCGTAGTAATAGAGTGGTAGTCAAGTAGCTACACACGACGGCACAGGCACCTCCGCAGCCCCCACCCACGAGCAGCCCATGGCGGAGGTTGAAAAAATGACCAGTAGCACACTAGCTCCTTGAAAGAAGCAACCGTTTTTCATCTTGTTGAAGCCAACGCCTCTTTGATGCTAGCTGATAGTTAGCTAATACTCAAAGTAAACTACAGCACAAGTTAGCTAGAGAATCTACGTATAGTAAGAGTACGAGCACATGTACTAGCTAGTATTGCCGTTTATTGACACATTACATCAGATAAATGAGGCTTGCGCTACAGTACTAATCTAGAGATACAGACAGTTAAAGCTACTGCAGTAGCAACGTTGCAAAGAGCAGAAAATCTATTAACCGGGGTTCGAACCCGCAACCTTCGAAAAAAGACCCGGTCCATGAACCGCATCGCGCATTGAATCAAGCGTTGCGACCGAGCCGGTCAATCTTGCACGTTGGATCCTGCAAACCCGCCGATCGCGAACCCACCAATACAACGCAGTTGCAATTGATTGACTGTTTCACGGAAAAAAAGGTCGATCAATCGTACCAACACGTTGCTACTAGCTAGCTAGCTAGGTAGCTAACTACTCGGAGTAGCTACCGTAACAGCATTGTATGGTTCTTGACACTGACACGATGATCGCCTCCTTCATCTAACCATCCATCTAACTACTAGCTAGCTAGTAAGATCTTGGTGGTTACCTGCAACAACATTGACCACCAATCTTTCCGATCATTCAACAGACGATAGATCTCTCTTCTTTGGTCCTCGGTTGTGACAGTACTGAGAATTAGCAGGAAGGGGCAGCAAGCAATTGAATAATAAATATTCCAGCAAGAGCATTCATTATTTTGGAAAAAGGCTGCGATTACCAGAGATCGAGAACACAGGCCATAACTTTCTTCAAAAGAAAAATAAGCGATGAGATTTATTCCCTATGGCAGTTGGCTACTACTAGTAGCAGGCCAGGTAGGGGCACAAACAACAACAACAACAACAACTAGTAGTCCACCTTCTATCAACACGGACCATCGGTTGTTTGCCGATGCGTTGACCCAACAACTCTACAACGCCGACAATAGCAACAACAATGAATTCACATCCACATGGAGCATTTCACTGGCCTTGGCCTTGTTGTATCCTGCGGCTGTTGGTGACTCCAAAACTCAGCTAGAAACGGTGGTACGATTGCCGCCAACCGACGCGTCGTCCTTGGTATGGCAAGATACCACAACACGCTTGCAAAGTGCCTACGATGGATCTTGCCCCTACGACGACGAGGAATGTTATGGCCAAAATCCGGAATTGGTGGTGTCCTATCGTTTGTTTGTGGATGATTCCAAGACTTTGGAACCCACTTATGCCAGCGTTGTGAACGAGTATGCAGAGTCACTGGACTTGCAGAGTCCAGATGCTGGAAGCATAATCAATGGATGGGTCAATGATACCACCCAGGGTCTTATTTCTTCCATTGTCCCAGAAGGACCCCAAGAGGATGGCATGGATGCAATCATTCTGAATGCCTTGTATCTCAAGGCCATCTGGCAAGATGCATTTGATGCACAATATACCAATCAAGATGATTTTTACACGGATCCTACCCGATCGACAGCAACCACCACCACCACTGCTCAACAACAAACTCAATTCATGCACGATGTCCGTTATGGCCAGGCTTATTCCGATACAGCAGTGCCGGGTTTTCAGATTTTGCAACTCGGATTTCAAGGCGAAAACAGTGGGAGAGGTGACGGCAGTCTATCGGCTATTTTCGCCTTGCCCATACCCGGCACCGATGATACGGCTGCTACGACATGGGTGTCCTCGGCAGAGGTATTGGCCGCCTTGCCCTTGTTGGATCGACGTCGTGTCGCCATGGGCCTGCCCAAATTTCAATTCGAAACGGAATATCAAGACATCCTCAAAACGTCCTTGCAACAAATCGGACTGGTGGAGCCATTTGACGAATTCTGTGACACGTTGTGTGTTTTTGACGACAACCAGATGTGCCAAGCCTACATTGCCAAAATCATTCACAAAACCTTTGTCAATCTGAACGAAGATGGTGTCGAAGCTGCCGCCGTGACCGCCTTGGGACTTGTGGCGACCAGCTTACCTTTGCCGGAAGAACCTGTCCTGTTTTTGGCCGATCATCCATTTTCATTTTTCATTTACGACGCCACCGAAGATTTGGTCCTCTTTGAAGGACACATCACAAATCCCGTCGTAGCTGACGATGCCGCACCACCCCAGCTCGAGGCATCCCATAGTGATGTGGACTTTTGGAAGACACAATTTGGTGTCGACAGTCTGACACAACCGAATGCCACTGCCACTGCCACGACGGTAGATACAAACTCCGACCCTGAGGCGGAGGAGCCTACGAGTACAGGTGCCACAACTGCCCCTACGACGAGTCCTCCTGAAACGACGAATGGTCCTTCCGTAACCGCCACCACCACCGCGCCGATCGAAGTATTGCAAGAGCCTCCCGAAGGCGCGACCGGCACGGAAGGCAACCCAGCAACCTCTAGTGCTCAGAGCCAGGGCCATTTCATGGATCAGGGGATGATGTGGATGCTGCAACTACTACTAGTAGGAGGAGCTCTTGTTAGAGCATTATAAAATGCGCAACTGAGGGTCTATAGCTCATAGGATCGAGACCAAGCTATATAATGCTCTAAGCATATTTATTTGATGGAATAGTAGTATTTTGGATAAAATGGGATTGGGGTTGCCCGTGGCTATATTGGAAGCATGGCTCACCCCCGCCCCGATTTCCATGCAACACGCATCCACTGCGCTGCAGGACGCACAAACGTTTGGGATGCAAACTCCCTACAGTATAGAACCTCCCAAGTCTCCGATTTTGGATATGGATGGCAACCCAATAGAAAGGATAGTTTGGGCATTGGATGTTCCATATGGTTTTTCCCGAGGCGATAGCCGCTATTGTTCTTGTTGTGGTGGTGGAAATCCCAGAACGAACGTGGTTGTGACAACCTCTGGGTTTTACAGTATGCTCCATTTTCGTTGAGAGGAAAGTGTGAACAGAGCAAAAGGAGTTTTCTTGTTTTGTCGTTGGAAGCGAGTCCAAGAGGTCAGTTCCTACGCCAAACATGGGACGATGAAGGGAATTGGAGTAGGCCTGGATACTGTGTTTGGACCGACAGTTCCAAACAGACGAAGAAGCTTCAACAGGCTGTTGAAAAACGGCTGCAAACGAAAGAAAAGGACAAATTAGTTGTTCCAAAATGGAAGGCCGACACGTGGGCTGCTGTTTGTGACACTGCCCAACTAATCGAGTGCCTTCCTGCAATTCCAGCGTAGTACAACATTGACGACTATATATATATATATATAATTTTTTTAAATGTTCCAACGCCAGGGAATCTAAATCACCCCCGAGCTTGGTGGCATGGCTGCTACTTGTTCTTCTGCTAATTGGGCTACTTAGTTAGTTATCCTTCTACCGACAAGGATGGCGCTCCTACTGCCGATGATGGCACACCCTCCTTTCTACCTGCCGCTTCGTTACCAGCAGTGCCAACTTCGTCCTTCTTCTCGTCAGGAGCATCGTTATTCGTTTGATGGGCCGCCAGCAATTTCTCTTGCAACAATACCATTTCGACGGCATCCTGTTCTTGTACATAATTGGAAAAGGCTTCATTCCAAGCATTGGTTCGTTCTTGCCATTCCCTATCGACATGATGTGCCTTGTGAAAGGTATGCCCATAATGATAGACGTCGTAGACATCATAGGCCGCCAAAAAGGGAATGGCCGGTGGAAACAAAATGGCCGTGGCAATTTGTCCCCCCCAAATGGCACCCCATTCGGCGGCCATGCCAAAGGTGGCGGCGTGGAGACCGGGTTTGCCCAGTTTGGCCGTGCCGGCAAAGCTACGGTACTGACCTGTCTTGCACCAACATGCCATGCACTCGCCATTGGAGGTTTGATGATGATAGGGAATGTCCTCGAGGAGCTGTGCCCCGTGGGGTTGCTGTAAAAAATGAATCCGCATCAGGGTGACGGGCAGGGGATGGGGTTGCAACGGAGAACAAGTACCAGCACGGGATACCAATCGTTTGTGCCATTGTTCTCCGTATCGCACATGTTCCCATTTGTCTTGCGCTTCTTGTTGCGAAAGGATTTGGCGTTTCAGGGTGCAAGGTCGATCCGGTTCTGACGCAAACAAGGCGGACAGGGTGGAATCGCTTCGTTGTTGAAATTGGTGCTGTTTTTCTTCGGCTGTGAGGTCTTCGCCATCGTGCTGGTCTCGTTGTTGTAGCTGCGGATTGGTATCCTTCTCGTTACTGCTGCTCTTTCTTTGAAAGAAATTGGCAAAGCTTTTTCGCAATCCATTATTTTCTGTTTCGCTTTGGCCTTTATCCGTGGTGTTATCCTCGTTGGATACTACTTCCGTTGCGTTCTGTTTATCCACTTGGGGTTGGTCACTGACGTTGCTGGTGCTGCGCGTTTGAAAGAAACTTGCCATGCTACGTCGTTGTTGTTGTGGCACTGGCGGTGGCTGCTCATTTTCCTGCTCCTTATGGTTGCCATCACGGTCCTTTTCTGCGTTCGGTCCTGGTTTGGTCTTCCAAAATGGGAAACGCGGTGATGCTACTATGGTTGGTTGTTGTTGCTGAGTGTTGTTGTTGCTGAGCGGATCCACCACCAAAATGGTGGAATTTTCTTGCTCCTTCGTATTATTCTGGTCGCCGTCCTCCTCCTTATTAATCTCTTGGGATCCTTGTTCCTCCCTCCCTGTTTGCTCTGACTGCTCACCCTCTTTCTTGTCCTTTGCTGCTGGCGTCGGATGTTCCGACTCTGCTTCAGTCTCTTTCTTTTCCTCTTCATAATCCTCTTGGATCATCAAGTGAATCTCTTTCGTTTCCTCCTCTTCCTTCTCCTCTTCCTTTTTCGTTTGGATGCTCTCCATCGTTTCAGCGTTAGCAACATCCTTGTCTTGATCTTTTACTACCAGAGACCCTTCCTCCTTATCATTCTCACTACGCGCAGACGTTTCATCTTCGGGTTCTTCATAATCAAAATTGATAATGGTAATCATGACCTCCTCCTCCTCCTCCTCCTCCTTATTGGTGTTGACCTCTACCACGATTCCATGTTGCTGGTAGGCATAAGGTAGGCCCTTGTACGAGCACCAACAAAAGACATGATCTCCTACCAAAAATTCCTTTTGGGGGGCTGCTGTTGTTGCTGTTGCTGTTGTTGTTCTTGTTATTGTGCTTTCTTCGTCGTGGCCATCGTGTTTGGGTGGTGGCTGTGGCTCGGGTTCTTCTTCTCCTTCGTTTGGTTCTTCTTTTGGTTCCTCTTGACTACTAGTAGGCGCCATTCCTTCTTTGGTTTCTGTCACCTCACTACTTCTAGTACTAGCTGTCATCGTCGTGGCATTCGTAGTATTGGTAGTACTAGCGCTGCTGCTAGAATGATTAATCTTGTTTTTTTCCTTGCACATTTCCCCTTTTGACGGCTAAGAAGTTGCTTCCGGGAACAATGGTAACGACCACCAGAACCACAAAGAGTAGATAGATAGATACTGCAAGCCAGAAGGTAATAGAGGTAAAAGAAGTCATCTAGCTAGCAGCTCACGGGGTTGCTATATCAGGTTAATATCGGGGCCAAGAAGAGTCAGTGTTGCTATTTGCTATTGCAGTGGCAGCTATCCTGCTTTGTTGTTTGCGAATGCAACCCAGCAAAAATCATAGTAGGTCATCCGAAAGGATTCATTTTTGGGTGCGGATACAACATGTTGTATGTGGCGCTGGGCATCCACGTACACGACTCAGTTTTTTTCCAACCATGAGTCATGAGAATAAGCGAGACATTGTGGGGATGGCCTGACAGACG
>ENA-ORBV01013168-ORBV01013168.1-microbial-mat-metagenome-genome-assembly--contig:-NODE-13168-length-12605-cov-7.027778_pt1 | contig 12605 bp, 9 predicted proteins | sample MGYA00237777_ERZ505514 | MGnify/ENA primary metagenome ERZ505514 (study PRJEB26160, sample SAMN06269048) | microbial mat metagenome | isolation source: Oligotrophic lake microbial mat | place...
TTCGTCGGCAGCGTCAGATGTGTATAAGAGACAGTCGTTTGTCATGCCTTGTTTCGCGGATGATCTTTTTCGTGTTCCAAGCAAGTCTATACGTAAGTTGCATTACTCCTTACTACTACTAATTTTGAGGGTATGCCCTTTTATTTGCAGTAAACAAAGGTTTCTGGGAGGCTTTCGATTCTTCGCTACTACACCTCAACCTATTCTCGTCCTTAGCCTTCTCCTTCCGTGCAGGCATCACCCCAGGCACATGCTACTACTAGACTACTTTATGTATTCGTTTGCTCTCCATGATCCAGGTCCAACTCCTGTGCGCCGCATCCGGCAGCGCTCGATAGTAGGTCTAGCTAGCTATATATTAGCTATGTAGGAGCGACAAGTAGTTTCGTGGTGGCACCATGGCTTGCTATCTAGTAGCTAGATATATACGCTATAGATCAAACCATACCTACGTGTCAAGGCTTTCTCAACTTTCTCCACTTTTTCCATGGGTCCGTTCTCCCGATCTATGGGCCTGCCTGGTAGAATGAATCCAATGCAACAGTAGTAATGTGCGAGGAATATGGCGTGTTCATTGTAGCCCATGAAAGTGTGTTTTTGGATCGAATGTTCTGTAACATACGTTTTGCTGGAGCTCCCAATTCTCTATGAAACAATGTCAATTGCTGCCTACTAACTAATAGCTAGGTTGGCACCGCAATGAGTGACAGATCCCAACCCCATCCAGATGAGCATCTCGTATTTTACAATTTCGCAATCATAAGTGTAGCACCCCGTCTACATCCTTGATGGCGTCCACGCTCTGTGACAAAAGGGTACCAGTATCGTTATGTCAGACGCCGAATCGCATCGGGCAAGTGTGCATGCGCAAAGGAACTCTAATCGAGTATATCCCTAACCCCGACCATGACATGTATGCATGACATCGATAGGTTTTCATGATCCATGATTTGTTGTTAAGTTTGACAAGGATTTGTTTGAATTTCTGTAAGCCCTTACTCGCTTCATTCCGCAGTCCCGCCATTATAGAAGTGTTGTAGATGACTGGAATAGTTTTTGCCATTCCCGCCAGCCATTAATAAGGTGCTCCAGAACGTTTCGATCTTCCAAGTCGACGTGCTGGTAATAACACTGCATTGATCAACAAGCAACAAACAACAAGCAACACGCAACAACCATACTGACCGCTGTGAAAGCGAATCCATTGCTTCAGGGGGTCCTTCCTTTTGCCCCACTAGCTAGAGTAGCCCATAGCCAGAAAGCTAGCTATAGTAGCTGACTAACTTCAGACTAGCTAGCAGTGAAACATTGTGCTGAACAATGGCCGCAGCGACGACGCAACAACGGCCATGGAGACCAATTTTCGGTTGGGATGACACCTTCTTGAAATTACATGTTCCTCATGATATTGCAGCGTTCGCGTCGCAAGTCGAAAGGGAATGTGCTGAACTAAGCGAAGAAGAAGGCAGTTTTGGGATGGTCCAAGAAGTGCAAATCTCGGATCCCATTGGATTTTGGGATGTGGAGGCACCCTTGTATCCTCATCGAATGTCCTCGACGGTCGATTTGTTGCATCGTGTGTTTCAGGTGTGTCGCAATATGACCAAATTGACGTTGGATTCAGGACATGGTGCTGGCACCCGGGTTCTGCCCATACAAATACTGCTACAAGTCCTACAAGAGGCCAAGCATCACACTTGCCTAAACCGACTGGATGTATGTGATTTCCATATAAGCTGCCGAGGAGGAGATGCCATGCATCAAATATCCAACTTTCAAAACGAATCCATCCGAACTGGTTCACCACCACTTCATCCCGGCTTGTCTCAAGTATGCATTGACCGGTGTTCGTTTGCGACAAACAATAATTTAGACACTGCGGGAAGTGTTATTTCATCCGAACGACAATCTGGGCTGGATATGTTGATTCAACTCTTGGTCAACCATTTGCCACAACTGGAATGGTTCAACGTTTGCTCTTCAAGTTCCAGAGAATGCCTCTCCACTGAGACTCTTCAATCCTTGATCCAACAAGCTTCCAGCTTAAAAGAACTCAGGCTTTGGAACTTTACAGCCGGACCACAACAATTATCACAAGCCTTTGATTGCTTGTCCACGAATCCCCTCAGTCGACTGGTTCAATTGACTTTACCATGTGCCCTATCCATCGAGGGAGCACAATCTGTGGCAGACTACTTGCGACAACCTACGACTGTCTTACAAGGACTGACCCTCACCATCAATCAGTTTGTTGTGTTGCACAATAGCAGCAAGAACGGCAGCGACAGCGAGGACGATGCGGATGGATCTGCAGCAGCCAACAAAGCGAATCATGTACGCGCCAGCGTAAAAGATATTTGGACAACTATCGCCGACGGTCTACAAGTCAATCAAAGTTTGGAATCCTTTCGATTGCGAGGCGCAGCAAAAATAGATTACAATGTATGCATGCCCATTTTTGCCAACATGCTCGAGCATAATCATACTCTTCAATCTTTTTCCGTCCTCAATTCTTTTTCCGTCCTCAATTCTGTCCTTCCTGCCAATGGAAGTCTCGATGAATTATGTTCGAATGCCAGCCACAACCCGCAGATTGCTATGTACCTCAAACTCAATCAGCATGGTCGAAAACTCCTTCTCCGGGGCAATGCGTCAGTCGTCCATAGCAACAGCAACTCCTCGTCGGCAGCAACGAAGCATGCATTATGGTTCAAGACTTTGTCGGACTTGAGCGACGATATATCTTGCGTCTTTTATTTGCTGCAGTTGAATCCTTCCCTCTGTTTTTCAAATCCAACGAATTACGACAATTAATTATGGAATACGACGACAGTCTTTGTGGACACTGTGTTGTGGTGCCTACGAGCGAGCCCACATAGCGAGCACAGTCACCAGCCGGCGGTCTGCAAACTCATGGCCAATTGCATGGTACAAACGCGTGAAGCTCGACCCATATCCATCAAATACGGAATGTGCTACAGCGACCAAACAAGCCGTTCTCGTCAATCATTTTGAATCTGCACACTGGAACGAGCTCGCGTGGTAAAAAGGCAGGACGTTAGCGTCGACACTTATCTATCCAACTACATGCCTACGGGCACTTGATGGAGTCACATTTTGAACAATCATTACGTATCTTTCAGGCGATGCCAGCTCAACTGAAGGGCGTGGAGGTCCAATGAAAGTCAGGCCTGCTCTGGTACACCTCCTTGTGATAGTCTTTTACACATTCCATTTCCACAAGCACCTACTATCTACTCCTGGCACTAGCGAGACGTGGTTTGGAGGAGCTTCCCATTACTATATTTGAGAAGCTACGAAAACAAAGGCAAGCACTACATGGAAGCTTGTGGTAGACATCGAGGCTTCCTGTGTTTCTATGAAAAACGGTAGTTGTTGATGTAAGCCTGTTCATTAATATTTAATGTGGACAATTCATAGACAATCAATGTTGACTCCATCATGCGCATGGAGCACCGCTGTGATTTTTCTCGGGGACTTTCAAAAAGCCGGGTCGAAACCAGTCGGAGGAACTGTGCTTGACCGTAGTTCGTTTCTTCTTGGCAACGCGCTCTTTTGGATGTTCTCTTTTCTTGGCATTCACTCCTTGCTTGTGTTGATTCAAGAAGCCTGGGTGAAACCATTCCGATGTCGGTGCTGTTTTTTCTGTCTCCGGGTCCTCCTTTGGGTCCTCCTGAGTCTTCACCGGTTGTCGGGTTTTGAGGAAACCCCGGTGAAACCACTCGGAGGAGGATCCTCCCTTGGTCTTCGATTTACCTTGTGCTTGTACCACGATGCGTCTTTTCAAGAAGTATTTGGGTGGGGCTTGAATGTACAGAACGCCGTCACTCAAGTAGGCTCGTATTTTCGATATATCTACCTTGTTGCTGATCCTGTAATATTGCTGCACTGGGAGACGACCACCCTGGCGATTGGCAGTTACAGCCAGCTCGTTCTTATCTCGTGATAGAACTACAGATACATCCTCCTGCTTGGCTCCTGGAATATCAAGTTCCAGATAGAACTCGCCGTCTTCCGGTGCATCCAATTCAGGTGGAGCAGGTTCGACACCAATGTGGACACGGGAGGGGAAGTCCTGTGTTTTCCTTGCTTGAAGTGTCAGCACCCCATCAGACAATGTGGCTTGGAAACTGCTCGGGTCAAGGCTATATTTATCCAACGAAAGGAATCGGGTGAAGATGCTGTTTTTGGTATCGCGATGGGCCAGCACAAGGATCGTATTATCGTTCGAATATTCCACGGAAATGTTATCCGCCTTGACTCCTGGGAGGTCGGTCTCAAAGAAGTACGAATGTTGTTCATTGTAAATATAAAAATCACCATCCGTCCAGGACTTACTTTCTTGTGGTTTCGGGGACGGAATCGTAGGTTCTACTTCCATAGTAGCATTGGGACGATCCTCTGGGATGGTGGGTAGCGGTGGTGACACACTTCGCTGTGGTGGCACCTTCAATTCTTCTGGAAACGGCTCCTGGCGTAAGCCGTCCACAAAAGTAGGCTTGACATGTGGATGCACGTGCACATACGGGGAATTATAGTATTCGGAGATGACCATTTTGCGATGTTAATTATATTGAAATGGTGGGTGGGGTTGTGTTTTATCTGGTTTCTATTTTGTGAGACTTCAGACTTCAATTCGATGAAGTTTTCTCTCTGTTTCTGCGCCAAAAAAGCAAAAAAGCTCACGGATCGATTCTTGGTAAATGGTGGATAGAAGTTCTTCGAAAAAATTTCGTAGTTTTTATCGTTCAAATTTGTACCGGGTTAGAGTGACGATGATAGCACGACCCAATTCGGATCCCACGGAGAAATCCAGAAGCCGACCTGGATAAACCCCTCTATTTGGTGTTACTGGTAACAGGGGTTCATCTATCTCCTGTTGGAGTCCCGGACGGGAGATTTAGTATCAACCTGCAGTACTTTTCCGTCAAAAAAAGGTGACCTAGTCCCGAACATACCTTTGAGGGCGCACACACTTTCAGTGGATCTTTTGGATCTTCGATTTGGAAAAACGGCAACGACGAAGGCAATCAATCATGCAATTTTACCGCAAATGGCAGCCACCATGCCTACATCATATCGACGATATTGATCGTGAGCAACAATTTACAACAAAGACTACTAGCTAGCTAGAAATAAGTCAGATTCGAATTAATAGAATTTTAGAGACATCATTACTAGTAGCTACCCCTATGGTTTAAAGGATGACGCAAAGCGAGTGAAGTCCAACAAGTACTATAGAAGCAAATACTTCTTTGACACGTAATAAATTCCCAGTGATCTACGACTACGACGACGACGACGATGTGTCGGCAACGAGTGTTGTTTTGGATATTAGCATCTCTGCTTCAACCATGTATCGTCGACGGCTTCCTTCCAAGCCATGCACCAAATGGGATTGCAACAAAATCCAATAAGCCAACCATGGCGGTTGCCTCCATGGTAATTGCCGATGACTTCCTACTGTCCGCGGCCGCGTCCGTCTCGGCGACACCTTTTGCAGCCCTTTCGCCTTTGATTCTTCGGTCCGTCGAATTGGGTGCCTTTCCGGCCATTGGTATGAATTTGGTGACCCTCTTGGGATTGAACATTGCCACTCCTCCCAAAGTCGTGGGTGCGCTTCAACATTTTTCGGCGGGAATTTTGTTGACCACCATTAGCAAAGAATTGTTGCCCGAAATGGTCAATGCGCAAGGATGGCAAGAAAATTTGGCTTCGGGCATTGGATTCTTTTCGGGTGTGGGCGTTTTGATTTTGCTGGGGATTTTATTACCCGAAGAAGAACTCGAAACAACAACAATTGCAGCCGTCGCTGAAACGCAATCAGCAGATACCCTTTCTGAATCTGAATCCGTCGCAATTTCAGCAGAAGGGGAGGCAGAGAGTGAAAGTGACAAATCCAAGGACAAAAACAAGGAAACAACAACCTCGCTAGACGATACGAATAATGAAGAATCTTCCGATTATTGGGACGAGGGAGCCACTTTGTTTCCAACTACTCGGGGGTCCTTGCGAAATCGAAGCATGTCCCGATTATCTTTATCTCAAGCTCTTTGTACCGTTGGTGACACCAAATGTATCCTCGACTCGGAAAGGGACACTAGTGTATCCATGAGCTCCATGGTGGCGGCTCTTCCAACTGCTCTCTTGGCGGCCATTGCGATTGATTCTGCTTTGGATGGTTTATTGATTGGAGTTTCTACAGCGGTTGATCCAGACACAACGGGTCCCTTATTGGCAGCTTCGTTGACCGTCGAATCCAGTTTTCTTGGTCTAACCATTGCTGCGGCACTTCGAGGTGTATCCACAACCGTCCCGAATTTAATTTTGCTTTTGGCGGCAGCCTTGGCGCCGGCCGCCGTCTTGACGGGATCCATAATCGGTGGTGGTCTGGCACCGACCTTGGCCGAGTCGCCGGTACTATTGGCGGGAGTACTAGGATTTGGTACCAGCGCCACCTTGTTTATGGTCGCCGAAGAATTGTTATTAGAGGCGCATGAAGATGGGTCCGATCACGTTTGGTGGGTTGATTTGCAATTGTACACGGGATTTTTCGCCTCCGTCATGATTGAAAAATTAGTGGGCATGTGAATACGAACGAAAGCTAAAAGTAGAAGCGCAAGGTCCAGTTTACCGATACGTCACTGTGCATTCTTCAGCTATTATTACGAAACAAAACTACAAACTAGATTCGAAAATGTAATGGCAATAAACTTATAGCAATAAACTTATACAAACTAGATTCGAAAATGTAATGGCAATAAACATATAATGAATTAGATGCAATTCATAAAATGGGGATGAAGTTGATGATGCCGCTTTTGCTAAAAAGTCATTCGTTTACGTCCACACGCAGGTTCGTCGTACCTACTAGGGACTTTCAATTTGTATGGTGTTGTCGTTCGTGGAGGTGGTGCACGGACATGAGCAACCACAGAGTAAACCAGAGCAATCAAAGTAGATCTTGCCACATGCAGAGCTTGGTATTGTTCCCTTCAGCAAAGTATTCCTCCTCACATCCAATTTCTGGAAGGAAAAAAACTCTTTTGGAATTTCCCCAACAAAGTTATTTTCAGCAATATTGAGGATCTGAAGGCTGGACAGGTTCAAAAGCTCTTGTGGTATAATACCTGTCAACAAATTGTTTTGTAGAAGGAGGGACTTCAGCCTTGTGAGCAAACCTAGCTCAGTGGGAATGGTGTCCAATTGATTGGAGTCTAGTTCAAGATCTTCCAGGGATGACATGGATCCAATTTCTGAAGGTATGTCAGTGAGGAGATTGTTCCCAGCATCCAGCCACAGAGCCTCTTTCAGTAGACCAATCTCAGATGGAATGCTTGTAAAGCTATTATCATACAGGGGAACCATTTTCAGGGCAGTCAGCAGCCCAATCTCTGTGGGCACGGCCCCTGAAAAGGAGCTTCCAGAGACACTGAAAAACTCCAGTTGGGAGAGTTGTCCAATTTCAGATGGAATGGGTTCTAATGGAAGGTCTTGATTGTGGTAGAGAATAAAGAGCTTGAGATTTTGGAGCATCCCAATTTCTGTTGGAATGCTTTCAGACAATGTGGAGAGTGCAATCACTATAACTTCCAATTGAGTGAGATATCCAATTTCAGAAGGCAGACCTCCATGAAAAGTGGGTGCCATGAAGCTCCAGCTCTTCAACCCAGTCAACATGAACAGCTCTGGAGGGATAGTTCCCTGGAGACCGTTGCTGTATTGCTGGAGGTACCGATAAACTCCATCACTATCAGTATTGGCAGTAGCTGATGCAGTAGTTGTGACAGCTGAGTGACATGGATTGTCGTGTTTGTGTGACACCCAAAAAGCTTTCATGGCTTGGTTCCATGCTTGTTTGCTCCAAGGCTGCTTGTTCCAGTAGTACTTATCTAAAAGATAGTCAAATTTTTGATAGGGCATGTTGTGCCACAGGCATTCATCCACATCATACTCAAGATATCCTGTTTTGTTTATCCAACCAGGCCCATTGGTTGCATAATAAAATGTTGCCAGTGCAAATCTCTGTTGGATTTTCCACTCAGGGTAGATATCGAATTGGGGATCTTTCATGACCCAATCCCAGGCCAAGTACTGTGGGGAGTCGCGATCATCTAGAAGAGTGTACGGCGGCAGCCACGATTGATTGAATGCTTCGGTTGACATTGTCGAATTCGTTGGAAGTACTACACCACCTCCAGGTGGTGGTGGTGGTGGTTGTAACGACAGAATGATAATCGCCACAAGAATGGACGCAAAAAGTATTGCGGGAACCAGTCCGCGACGTTCGCTTCGTTTCACTCGCTGCGGGGGTCCTTGTGCGTCATAGGGGACAGCTTGTGGGAGTTGTAAACCATTTGGCATTTCTCCCTCTATCACTGGCCTTGCCTCGACTAGTCGATTAGGCTCCTCGTGTGGTTCTAGAACTGGTTCTAGATGCCCGGTTATTGGTGTTAGTACTCTTCGGGGTTCCTGCTCATGTGTAGATTCATAACTTTTCCGTATGGGAGCTTTGCTTCGTAGTGTGAAGGATTCCGTGGATCTTTCATAATTCCATGCTCCAGGAATAATGGCATCCTCATCCTTTGATTCTTCCTCTTCCTGTTTCTCTTCTTGGTCTTGGTCACCCCGTACATCTTGCCTGTGATTCTCATCGCTTGCGGTATCGGTTGCGGGTGGTGTAGGCACCTGTGACACGGCGAGATCAGATTTCCCAATGGCGTTTACGATTCTAGCGGCAAATCGTTTCACGGGACGAAAAAAGCATACTTTGGTGAGCTTTTCCTTACTTGACTCTTGTTGAGCCACTGCCACGGCTATGGCGAAATCAAAACTGCTAGCTCCTTCTTCCAAATCCATATCAAATGTAGTTGCAATCGTCTTTTCCAGAGTCATATCCTCGTCACTATCGTGGCTATCAGTCCGTCCTTGTGGAATACATTTTGTCTCGGAACTTGCTTCCATTTCTTCGATGATGGCATCATCCTGCCCACTTGTCGACGCGGAAGTGTTGGTTGAGGCAGCCGTTGAAGTAGGGCTGTCTGGATCCCTCTGATCAGAAGCAGCACCTGTTAGAGTGGCGATTGTCGCTTGTTCATCACTCCCTGTGGTAGTGGGAGGAGCAGCAGAGGTATCTGGATCAGGAGGGCCAGAAACAGCCATAGCTTTGCCAGATTCAACTTCGATGAGCTGTAAGGAAGTAATAGCACTGGTGGCATTGGTGGCAGCAGTGATGTCGAAAAACCTGTACGCTGGTGGTTCCAAACCGTCCGTCTCGTCGTCGTTGCTGCTTTCCGTTTCTGCTCGGTTCAAAAAATGCTCATCAGGTCGTCCTTCTGTAACATTTATGGCAGATGAGAGGTCGATAGAAGATCTGCACGCCGCTTCTTCCCAAACTTCCACTTCATCGTTGCTTATTTCCGCTTCTACCTGGTTCAACAAATGTTCATCAGGTCGTCCCGCTGTGACAGTGGCTCCAGCAGCAGAGGTAGCAAGAGCAGGAACAGCCAGAGCTTCAGTAATTGTGGTGCCAGGTTCCGCTTCAATTGTTTGTGCAGCAACAACATCCACCGTGTGGTTGTTGATTCTTTCCGTTTCGACTCCAAGCAAATGGTCATCAGACCTTGTAACAGTGGCAGCAGTAGCTTCGTTCGCCCGCCTAGAAGTAGGCTGGGAGTTGTTGGTCCTTTCCATTTTCTTCGTGGTTCTCCAATGGCCCCAATATCGTATATGACGGCAATCCGCAAAGATATCGATACTCGCCAGAGCTAGAGCTATACCTGGTTTAGACAGTACGTTTAGCTAACTATAAATGTCGGTAATAGCCATGCAGAAAGTATAGTGTTATCTCTAAAAAGGCGGTGGGAGAACGATCAAGGAAGACGCTTTACGCCATAGGATAGAGTATCGTACTTCGCAGAGATTCGATCTGCACAGTGCCGACCTATGTTATCCCTCATTTTTCGGCAACCCAACAGAAGTTGAACAGCAATCATAGGATCTCTAATAGATACCTCCCGGAAGCGAATTACACCTCAATGATCATTTTTGCCGGGTCTGCACCAGAAACAATGACAGTAGAATAGCAACTGTGAACCGAATTAAGCCTCACGGCGGTTATTCCGCGATCCAATCGGATGGCTTTGAAAGCCTCTTTGGCTTATGAAGTAATCGCAGCGTGCCATGTCAACTTGAAGCCACCTGGGGTGTGTGCCCCAAACGATTGAGCTTGCACCATGCGGGTTTTTTTTGCACACAAACAAACACAACAAATTGTGTGCGTGCTTTTGCTACGCAGAGAACCCTCCCCGGCAGTTGCATGACATCAGAGTTCTGGTTTTCTGTCCCACAAGTTGCCACTGTGACACTTTTCCAATTTGATGGGCTGCCACTGTGACATGACCCTCATGTGACATGTCCCTTAAGTGACAGACAGAAAGACACACATGCAGACAGACAACTTGAAGCCACCGGGGGTGTGTGCCCTAAACGATTGAGCTTGTGTCATGCGTAATTTTTTTACGCAACAAATTCTCTGCGTGTTTCTGTTGCGCAGAGAACCCTGTAGGCAGTGACATGACATCAGAGTTCTGGTTTTCTGTCCCACAAGTTGCCACTGTGACATGACCCTTATGTGACATGCATGCCACTGTGACATGACCCTTATGTGACATGCCCTTATGTGACATGTTCCTTAACAGACAAATACAAATTGCACAGACACCACACTTAGGCTCTCACCACCGGTTGCCGCTAACCGCTGTGTAGGCGATCATCTGATTGGCCGAAAATTTGATTACAGGTCCCGGAAAATATTAGGTTCAGGCAAAAGGTTAGCGGGTGGGGCACCCTATGGTGTTCAATGACCCACATCCTGAATCTATGACTATCTGAAAAGATTTTCCTTGGCCGGCTCTCAAAATTTCAGCCACACAGAAGAATGAATGATCAACTTGACAAGGCTATGGATATCGACGATGATGATGACACCGAAGAACCAACTAGATGTCTCACGGGCTTCTCGTCTCTTGCAGCAGTAGGTAACCTCATCGCTACAGAAGAGTCTCGCAACCTGTCTGCTCTGCTGTCGGAATTTGCTCATGACAGCGACGATGAAGAACCACGAAGATGGGGTGGTTCTCAACCCGGCAAATCAGCCAACGTTCTCCGTGATTTCAAGGGTGCAAATGACAAATTGGTAGGGCAATGCTTCAATGGTGAAGCCTCTCTCTACACAGAAGTGCAGTTTCGTCGTAGGTTCTGTGTGTCATCGGCAATCTTCAAGAGAGTGTACAACACGGCTTATGGCAAAGGATGTTTCTTCCCTCCAGGAAAAAAAGATGCAACAGGATAGACTGGCATTCACCCGCTGGTTCGTTTGACAGCAGTGTTTCGTATGCTTGCTTATGGAACGTGTGCCGATAGCCGGACGAGCAGTTCCAAATGAGCGAGACGTCAGTGGATCATGTGTTGAAGTCGTGCTGCAAGATTATGATTGCCAATTTCGGGGATCCTTATTTGAACCGCACTCCAACAGCGGCAGAGAGAGCAAGGATTCTGAAGAAGAACAATGAAAGAGGGTTTCCAGGCCTGTTTGCCAGCTGGGACTGCAAACACTTCGTTTGGGGTAAGTGTCTGGTTGCACTTCAAGGGCAACACAAAGGTCACGCGGAAGGTGGAAAATATACGAAAATACTTGAAGCCATTGCCGACGATTCTTGTTACTTCTGGTGCATCAACTTCGGTGATCCTGGGTTGCTGAATGACATCAATGTACTCGACACTATAAGTCATCCATCGTGGGGGCTCTTATTAAGGGACAGTTGGATTTGAAGACCGAACCATACACAATCAACGGCAACGAACGTGAATGGATGCACTTCCTAGTTGATGGCATCTACCCATCATGGGCAATCTTTGTCAAGACCATCCCACGGACTTCACAGCGAAACCAACGCGACAAACGTCATTCAAAGAAACAAGAAGCCTGTCGTAAAGACATTGAAAGGGCATTTGGCATTCTCGTAAAGAAGTTTCACATGTTGGCCCATCCAATCCGCTACTGGTCTGAAGACACCATCAAAAACATAGTGTACACCTGCGTGATCCTTCACAACATGTGTTGTGAAGAGAGGATTAAAGAGTTAGGAGACGGTGCTGCACTTAGCAAAGAAGACCATGAAAGGTACTACGAGCCAAACGACCCAACAAATAACAACGTGAACCCCAACTCCATGTTTTCGAAGTTGCCGGTAGCAGATGATGAGGCTTCTGCAGACTTGGAGCGACGGATGACGCAGAGGTTTGCTCGTGCAACGAAGCTTCATCATTTGTTGACCGACTCGGCACCACACAATCAACTGAAGCGTGACCTGCATGCAGACATTAATCGCAGAAACAACAACGATGACTAGTAATTGTTATTTAGTAAACGTTTTACTCTAAGTTCTTTCTTAATCAGCACTCAACTTCAACTTCAACAAATGCACTTAGACTGGTGTGTGTTGGTTGGACATTTAACTCTGAAAGTTATATTGATTAATGAGCTTATGCTCTTGCTTTATTTAGCTAGTGGTCTCACTGCA
>ENA-ORBV01013169-ORBV01013169.1-microbial-mat-metagenome-genome-assembly--contig:-NODE-13169-length-12605-cov-6.824872_pt1 | contig 12605 bp, 8 predicted proteins | sample MGYA00237777_ERZ505514 | MGnify/ENA primary metagenome ERZ505514 (study PRJEB26160, sample SAMN06269048) | microbial mat metagenome | isolation source: Oligotrophic lake microbial mat | place...
GCCCGGCCTCGTACGTGGACGGCGCAAACGTCGGACGGTCGGTCGTCATCGTCCGCCCCTCGTGCTCCCACTTCACCCGCCCGCCGTCGAGGATCTTCCAGCTCACATTGAGTCCCACACTCCAGGTGTCCTTCCAGGCCCCGGAGAGAGGCAGGATCCGCGGATTCGGATTCGAGAAGTCGAAGCCTGCCTGAATGCCGGCCTGGGGTTTCGACGAGGATTGCGCTACGCGGGTGGTGGCTTCGAGCGACCGGATCCGCGCGCGCAGGCCTTCGATTTCGGCGCGTCCTTCGCTGGCCTTTTCGACCAGAGCTTCCGTGGTTGTCGGTGAGTTCGCGGCGGGCGGATCCGAGGAGATGGGATCGAGTTCGATCTCCGCCGCGGTGGGAAGACCAACGAGTCGCCGCAGATTCGCCGTCGCTATGGCCGCCGCATTCTCCGCTTGCACGCGACCAAGTTCCGCGCGTTCGCGCTCGACCGTCACCGCGAGGACCTCGTTGCTTGCGATGAGACCCATCTCCTGCCGCGCGCGCGCATCCTTGAGATGGGCTTCGTACGACGCGATCGCCTCACGGAGGACTCGGGCATTCTCACGAGCGAAAAGGACACTCACATAAGCGATATGAGTCTCCGCCACGAGATCGTTGATGGCGGCGTCGCGGTCGGCGAGCGTGGCGCGCTCGGTGTGCTTCGCGGACTCGATCTGGTTCGCCACGCGTCCCCCGGTGTAGATCGGAAGACTCGCACCCACGTGGGTACGCCACTGGTTGGGGAGGTTTGGGAAGATGGTCCGCGGCGGAGCCCCGGGTGTGGTAAGAATCAGTTCGGGTACGTTGGAGTTGCGCGAGTACGAGGCTTGAACGTCGAGATCGGGACGCCTTCCCGCCTCTGCTCCGCGGACTCCGTCGAGGGCCGCGCGGTTCAACGCCTGGAAAGAAGCGAGCCGCGCGGAGGTTGTGCGCGCGCGCATGAGGGCGTCTTCCAGGGTCAGCGGTTGCGCGACTGCAGCCTCTTGCAGTTCACTGAAGGCGAGCGGCGGCACCGCTAAGAGGATGGTCAGGACAAGCAAGCGCTTCATTGCGGGGATACCCCTCCGATGTGGTCCGCCCCGGCCTCGCGAGCCTGAATGCGGGAGATGAAGACGTCCTCGAGGGACGGCGGAATCGGCCGCGCCGAGAGGACCTCGAGGCCCCGGGCGCGAAGGCCCTCGGCCATGCGGTCGGTCCAGGCCAGCGCGCGCGGCGCGTCGAACCCCGGCAGCGTGATGTGCACACGTTCGCCAAACGCTTCGACGTCGCGGACATCGGGATCCAGAGCGATGAGTTCGAGGGCCCGACGTTTGGGGTGGGCCAGGATCTCGACCATGGCGCCGCCCGCCTCCGCGCGCAGGGCATCCGGCGTGCTCACGGTAAGGATTATCGAGCGATCCATGAGGGCCACGCGCTGGCAGCGCTCGGCTTCGTCCAGGTACGGTGTGGTCACAAGCAACGTAAGCCCGTCCCGCTGCAGCCGGGCCAGGATCTTCCAGAAATCGCGCCGCGAAACCGGATCGACACCGGTGGTGGGCTCGTCAAGCACCAGAAGCTGCGGCGTGTGAATCAGAGTGCAGGCGAGGGCAAGTTTCTGTTTCATACCGCCGGACAACCGGTCGGCCAGCCGGTCGCGGAAAGGGGTCATCCGCAACATCTCGAGCAGTTCCTCTGCGCGCGGCTTCGAATTGCGGACACCGTGGATGTCGGCAAAGAAGGCGACGTTTTCATCCACGGTCAGATCGCCGTAGAGCGAGAAACGTTGCGAGAGATAACCGATGCGTTTCGACAGCTCGTCCGTCTCCTTCCACGGGTCGAGGCCGCAGGTGCGGACGCGCCCGCCGTGGGGAGCGAGGAGACCGAGGATCACCCTGAGGGTGGTGGTCTTGCCCGCACCATCGGGGCCGATGAGGCCAAACATCTCGCCGCGCTGAACCTCGAACGAGACGTCGCTCGCCGCGGTGATTTCGCCGTACTTCCGGACAAGGCCGCAAACCTCAACCACCGGCGCTTCGACCGCGCCGTTCATTGTGCCGGCCCCACGGGTTCGAAGGAGGCTTCCGCCGGCATGCCGGGCTTGAAGAATCCATCGGCGTTGTCGAGTCCGACTTTGACCCGATACACAAGCTTGATGCGCTCGTCGCGGGTCTGCACATTCTTTGGCGTGAACTCCGCCTTCGACGCGATGTAAGTGAGGCGGCCTTTCCTCGTCTTCCCACCATCGGTGGTGACGATCGCCTCCTGGCCGATGCGAATGCGCGCGAGATCCATGTCGGTCACGTACACCGTGAGCCAGGCCTCACCGAGCTTCGTGATCACGCAGATCACTGAACCGGCCTGAAGCTGCTCGCCGGGTTCGGCCACCCGCGAAGTGACCACACCGTCCGCGAGGCTCGTGACCGTGGCATCCGCGATCTGCTGCTCGAGGAGGGCGATTCGTGCGTCGATCCCGGCCACCCGCGCGCGGGCGCCCTCGACTTCCTCCGGCCTCGACCCAGCCCGAAGGCGGGCGAGTGACTGATGCTGGGCGCCCCGGCGGGCTTCGAGAATGTTGCGCCGCGTCCGCGCGTCGTCGCGCGCCTTGGTAGTGCCGGAGCCGCGATCGAGCAGGCCCTGCATCCGGTCGAGGTCGAGCTGCGCGCCCGCGATGTCGGCTTCGGTGGCTCGGATCTGCGCCTCCATCTCCGCAATGTCTTCCTTGCGAGCACCCGCAAGACGCAGCCGCAGATCGGCCGCGGCCTGGGCCCGCTCGGCGCTGGCCTGGCGCACCTGGATCTCGACATCGGTGGTGCTGAGGCGCGCCACCACATCGCCCACCTTCACCGCGTCGCCCTCCTTGAAAGGAGCATCGAGCAGACGTCCTCCGACTTTCGCGGAGAGGTGGACGTCCGTGGCCTCGACGTGACCCGCGGCCACGATGTTGGTGCTTTGGGCCTGCCTCGCGCAGCCGGACGCGAAAACGGCAACCACCATCAGGAGAGCCGCGGTCATCGAGGCGGCCCCCCGTGCTCGCTTAGAGGTGGGGGCAAGTGCCCTCAGGTCTGTCAAGGGGGAAAAGGGACGTTTCATACGGGGTTTCCTTCTTGCGTTTGGGAAGCGATGTCCGAACGGGTGAGAACACCTTCGAGAACCGAGAGCTGGTGTTTCAGCATGTCTTCACCGCATCGAGGGTTTTTCGACGGAGTTGCGCTAGTCCGCCTTCTTCGGTGGCTTCCGGTCCCAGCGGTGCGCGCGGAGTTCCTGCACGAGCGCCTCTGGAAGAGCCCCTCTGGCCTCGGCAGCCAGATTCCCCTCGACACTCTGAGTGCGACGCATTCCGGGGATGACCGTCGTGACGTCGGGGTTCGAGAGGATGAACCGAAGGGCCATCTCAGGCATCGTCATTCCCTCGGGCACCGCCTCGCGCAGCCGATCGATCCGGTCCATCGTGGCCGCGGTGTTCTCGGGACTGAAGTAAGCGCGACGGAAATCGCCCTCGGGGAAGACCTTGTCGCGACTCAGCTGGCCCGCGAGCGAACCCTCGTCGAAGGGCACCCGCGCGATCACCGCCACCCCCATCTCCCGGCAAAGGGGAAACAACTCGTCCTCCGGGGACTGATCGAAGATGTTGTAGACCACCTGAACCGCATCGATGAGGCCGGTGCGGATGGCCGCGAGACCGTTCCACGGCTCCCAACGATTGAGGCTGAGGCCGATAGCCTTGATGAGGCCTTCGCGTTTCAAATCCTCGACCGCGCGTCGCCAGGTCTCGTCGCTGGCCCAGGCATCCTGCCACACGTGGAACTGCATAAGGTCGACGTGAGGCAGGCCGAGGTTCGCGATCGTCTTCTCCGTGTACTCGCGGATGTGATCGGCGGGGAAACACTCGTCGAGTGAGGCGGTGGCGGGGGCGGGCCAGGTCCGGTTCTTCGGCGGAAGTTTGCTGGCGGTGAAGAAGGAATGTGCAGGGTGACGTCGAACCAGGCGCCCCAGGACGTTCTCACTGCGGCCGTCGCCATAGGCGAAAGCGGTATCGAAGAAAGTGACGCCCGAGCCGACCGCGAGGTCCAGCGAACGCTCCACCTCAGCGTCGTTCGTGTCCTTCCACCCTGCGAGGCCCCACATGCCGTAGCCCAGGCGGCTGATTGGAACTCCAAGATGGGACGCGGTTCGCGTTTGCATGGTCGTTGATCTCCTCGATTCCCGAACGTTACCGGTATCGGGGGGGGAACCCGTCACCGGCCCGCATCGCCAAACGACGATTCACGTCACCACCAGAAACCGGGTTCACGGGGCGAGGCGTGCGTGCCTCGCCCCTACGGTTTGGTGCGAGCCTTTGACGGCCTTTGGCGCTTGTGCTTGAATGGCGGCTTCCCGGACGTGAGCCGTTTCGAACCTCATCAATAGAACGAGCCTGAAAGCAATGACCAGCATGAACCACCCTTCGGTCACCGTCGTCATCGGACCGGAGGCGGGCGCGGTCCTTGTGATCGACGAGGTGCTGAATCAGTTCACGGTCGGCTCCGACGACGGATGCCATCTGGTGCTGGCGGCCTTTCATGTCTCACCGATGCACGCGGCCTTCATGCTCGATGATGAAAGCCAGGTCACCGTATCCGATACCAAGAGCCTCGCCGGCGTCTTCGTAAACGGCGTTCAGGTCTACGAGCAGGCCCTGTCGGATGGCGACGAGATTCTGATCGGTCCGCCGGACAATTCCGAGAGCATCTGCCTGCGGTTCTCCGCCCGCCCGGCAGCTCCCTTGATTGACTTCCCGGGTGAGGAATCGAGCCCCTTCGCTGAAGCCGCAGCCGCCGAGCCCTCGCTGGAGACGCCCTTCAGCCCCACGTTCGAGGCCGAGGCGCCCGGCCTGGAACTGAACGAGCTCTCCCCGCTGGAGCCTTTGCCCGAGGCCTTTCCTCCTCTGCCCGAGGGCCTTCCTCCCCTGCCCGAGGCCCTTCCTCCCCTGCCCGAGGGCCTTCCTCCCCTGGAGGATGAGCTGGCACCTCTCGATCCGCTCCCCGAGCCCGAACCGCCGGCACTTCTCCCCGAAGTTCCCGCACCCGCGAAGACGGGAACGAAGCCAGCGGTGGCGGTGGTGAAAAGCGTGCGCCCCGCGGCCCGGAAACCTGCGCCGAATCGAACGGAGCATGAGGATGCGGACGATCCTCTGGCCGGTTTGGCGGAGTCGCTCGGAGGCTCCAGCGGTGAAGACTTCGTTCCGCCACCACCGGTGGCGCCCGAACCCGTCGCTCCCCAGGCTTCATCTCCCAGGGCTGCTACCGGTGCCTCGCTGGTGGTCAAGGTGGCCCGCGTCAGTGTCGTGGCGCTGCTCATCATCGGGGCGTCCTGGTATGGCTATGAGAAGTACGCCGAGTCCATGGCGATTGCCGTTGTCGATACCTACCTTCCCAATCCGGTCGAGCCGGGTCAGACCGTGACGATCAACGGATCGGGTTTCGGCTCCGATCCCGATCCCACGGTGGTGACGGTCAAGCTGGGCGACCTCGAGGCCGAGGTGCTCGACGCGAATCCGATCCGCATCAACATCCGGGTCCCCGAGTCGCTCGGTGCTTCGGGTTCAACGAGCCTCCCCTTGCGCGTGACCGCACTGGGCAAGACCTCGATCGGCCGGCAGATCAAGATACAGGTCACCCCGAAAGTGGCTTCCCTGACTCCGAGGGTAGCGCTCCCCGGTGATGAAGTCACCCTGGCCGGTCAATGGCTTCAGAGCCCGTCGAACAAGCCTTCGGTTCTGGTCGCCGGTAACGAATCCGAGATTCTGGAGGCGACGCCTTCGACCATTCGCTTCAAGGTGCCGGAAGTAGCCGCCACCGAAGGACAGAAAGTATCGGTCCGGGTGGCGGTGGGTCAAGACGTCAGCAAGGAGTCCCAGCTTCGTTTGGGACGCCTGCCTTTTGTGGAAGAGGTGTTGCCTGAACGAGCGTTACCGGGCGAGGTGATCACTCTGGGCGGGCTGGGTCTTGCCGGCCCGGATCTTGCCGTCACCATCGGTGGCCGATCCGTCGTGGTGCTCGCCGCATCGGAGACCGAGATCAAGCTCTCGGTTCCCGGCTTGCGCCTTTCGGAGAGTGCCGGCAGCCGCAGTCTTTTAGTTCAGGCGAACGGCAAAACCTCGATCGATCATCCGGTCGAGGTTCTGCGCGAATCTGCGGCGCTCTACTCTCCCCGCTTCTTCGTCGAGATACAGGAGGGCGCGCGGGTCGCGGTTTCGTGCGAACTGGGTCCGGTCATGGTGCTGGGAGCCGATCCCGCCTCCACGAGGCGCGCGCACGATGCCGCGGGCCGACTCAACGCCCTCGCCGCCAACGGGCGCACCGAAAGGGTCCTGTTCACCGCTAAAGACGCCGTGATCAGTGCTCCGGGTGGCCCCGTTCTCGCGGTTGGTCCCGCCGATGGCGCCTCCAACCCTCGGGTAATGGCGGTCCTCTGGGCGGCTCAACTCACCGACATGTTCGATTTGTTTCTGCAAGGCCGGCGTCCCGGGCGCACGGTCGAGCAGTCGCCGGAGGGCCGGGTCTTCGTGGATATTTTCGCGGCGGCGCGCAGGCGTTCGGCCGAACCCGGGGTGCCTCAGGGAGTTCTCTATTCTCCCGATCCGTCCTGGGTCCGCTCGCTGACTCTGCTCGCGACCGGCCCCACGTTGGGTTCCGGACAGGCCCTCGCTCTGCTCGACGGATACTGGGCGGGAGTGATCGAGGTACCGGGGGCCATCCAGCCGCGCAAGATCGAAATCAGCCTGACGGCTACTCCTTCGGGTCTTGTCGGTCAACGCACCTCGCGGCAGGGACGGCTCTCCACCGATGTCACGCTTCAGGACCTCACCTACGCGCGTCGCGAACTGCGATTTTCGTTTACCGATGGGGGCGAGACCCTTAAGTACGCCGGCCGTCTCGATGGCGACGTGATCGAAGGCGAGGTCACGAAGGCCGCGGGGGGCCGGGTCGGAAAACTCGCATTGAAACTCACCCGATAAAGCGACGATAAACCGGCCGGAGAGGACATCATTTGAAACGCGTACGCAGCGGACTCGAAGAACTTCTGTCACAACCGGGACGCCTTCGCGGTTCTCGGATGGGCCTCATCGCGAACCCCACCGCGGTGACCCCGGACCTCACTCACGCGGCGCTCCACCTCAAGTCCTTCAAAGGTGCGAGGATGGTCGCCCTTTTCGGGCCCGAGCATGGTGTCTTCGCGAACGCCCAGGACCTCGAGGAAGTGGGCGATCAGAAAGACCCGAAGACCGGCCTGCGCGTATTCAGCCTGTACGGCGAAACCCGCATTCCGACCGCGAAGATGCTTGCGGGCATCGACACTCTCATCTTCGATGTGCAGGATGTCGGCTCGCGCTACTACACATTTATCTACACGATGCTGCACGCCATGCAGGCCTGCGCCGCGCACGGCCTCCGACTCATCGTGCTGGACCGTCCCAATCCGATCGGCGGCCTGTGTGTGCAGGGCAACGTGCTCGATCCTGGCTTTCTATCCTTCGTCGGCATGCACCCCTTGGCGGTCCGCCACGGGATGACGGTGGGCGAACTGGCGTTGATGTTCGCCGACGAGCTTGGTTTGTCGCTCGATCTCGAGGTGGTCCCGATGAAAGGCTACCGGCGCGCGATGGATTTCGAGGACACGGGACTACCGTGGGTGCTCCCGTCGCCGAACATGCCAACCGTCGATACCGCGTACGTTTATCCGGGCGGCTGCCTGATCGAAGGTACCAACCTCTCGGAAGGCCGCGGGACGACGCGGCCGTTTCACCTGGTGGGAGCTCCCTGGATTGATCCTTTTAAACTCGCGGCAGATCTGACCCGTGCCGAACTCGACGGTCTCGCCTTCCGTCCGTGCTACTTCACGCCCACTTTTCAGAAGCACGCGGGAGTGGTGTGTGGCGGTGTCGAACTCCACGTCACGAACCGGCGCAAGATCGACGCGTTTTTCGCCTATCTGGTGCTGATCGAGAAAGCCCGGGCCCAGGACCCTGAGAAGTTTGCCTGGAGGAAGCCGCCCTACGAATATGAGTTCGTAAAGCCGCCCATCGACATCCTCTGCGGCACGTCAGAGATACGAGAGGCCATCGAGGCGGGCCGCCCGGTGCGGAAGTTCAAGCAGCAGTTCGAGTCGGAATCCCGCGCCTTCGAGGTCATCCGCAAACCGTATCTCCTGTACCCGTAGGCCACCCACAAGGCCCGCGGCACCCCAACCGCGGACGAGTTCAGGGGGGCCGCCTACGGATACCTCCATCGCATACGGGCGCGTGGGGTACCGCAATCGCATACGGCGGGTGGGGCGCCCCCATCGCACGTCGGGTAGGGGTGCCGCCATCGCGCGGCGGGTAGGGGTGCCGCCATCGCGCGGCGGGTAGGGGCGGCCCTTGTGGCCGCCCTTGACATGCGCAGCCATCACGGAGGGCACCCACAAAGGCCCGCGGCACCCCAACCGCCATCGCTGCGATGTCAAGGGCGACCACCCTTCGGCAAGCTCAGGGCTACGCAAGGGCCACCCCTACCTGTCTTCCGCCTGGCAGGCTTCGGCGGGCGGAGCGGGGCTTGGCAGGGTGGTGACGAACACGGCGGCCAGGATGAGCAGGCCGCCCATCACGGTCTGGCTCGAGAGCGTCTCGTTGAAGAACAGCCGACCGAAGATCACCGCGACAAGCGGATTTACATAGGCATACGTCCCCACCACGTGCGAGGGCAGGGTGTGGCGGGTGAATGAGAACGCCGTGAATCCGATGATCGATCCGAACAGGGCGAGGAAGGCGACGCCACCCCAGGCACTCATGGGCGCGCGCAGCACCCGGCTCCAGTCCTCGCGCAGGACGATCGACTGGAGGAAGAGGAACAGCCCTCCCGCCGTCATCTCCAGACCGGAGGCCATCACCAGAGGCAGCCTCTCCTTGAGCCTCTTGGCCTTGAGATACCCGATGGTCCAGCAGATGGACGCGGCCTGCACCGCGATGAGAGCAGCTACCGGCGTGGCCTGGCCCGCGAAGGACACGTCGCCTTTGGCCGAGGCGATCAGGAAAACGCCCATGAGGCCCACGAGGACGCCCGAGACCACGGGGAGGCGCAACGACGCGCCCCGGCTCTGCAGGGCCTCGGCCAGGGTCAGCCAAAGCGGGAAGGTGGCCACGAGCAGCGCGGTGATTCCGCTGGGGATGCTTTTCTGCGCCCACATGATGAGACCGTTGCCGATGCCCATCAAAAGGATGCCCACGAGCGCCGCGTTCCGCCATTGCTCGCGGGTGGGCCGCTGCCATTTCGAGGTGACGACTGCGAAGAGCAGAAGTGCGCTACCCGCGAGAAGGAACCGAATGGAGGCGGCGATGAACGGAGGCATGTGCGCGACCACCGCACGGATCCCTACATAGGTGGAGCCCCACACGATGTACACCACGCCCAGGGCGATGTACGCGAGGGTGCGTTCTCTGGAGGCGGAGAGTCCTTGGGTCACGTCCGAACCACGCACTTTATCCCTCGACCCGCGCCGACCCATTAAACTCCGCTGTTCTCAGTCGCCGCCGATGCCGTAAGGGGCGCTTTCAGGAGGTCGTTGGTCCATCTTGTCCAAGTCAAAAACGAACGTTCGCGCGCAGTCGTCTCAGCCCTCCCTTTTCGACGCGAACGCTGGTGAAGCGGAGCCGTTGATGGCGGCCTCGACCGGAGCCGCGGTTCTTCCCGAGGTTCCGCCTTCGATCGAGGACGACTCCGAAGAGCCGCTGGCGGCCCCCGCCGAGCCGGTCCGTAAGGTCCCGGCCCGTCGCGCCACCGCCGAGAGCCTGGCCGAAAAGCAGCGCGAGATCTCGGTCTCGGAGTTCTTCGTCAAGAACCGTCACCTGCTGGGTTTCGATAACAAGCAGAAGGCGCTGCTCACTGCGGTCCGTGAGTGCGTCGACAACTCGCTCGACGCCTGTGAGGAGGCGGGCATTCTCCCCGAGTTGCGCATCGAGATCCGCGAGCTTTCGGAAGAGCGGTTCCGGATCGCGGTTGAGGACAACGGTCCCGGCATCGTGAAGGCGCAGATCCCCAAGATCTTCGGAAAACTGCTCTACGGCTCAAAGTTTCATCGGCTCAAGCAGCAACGCGGTCAGCAGGGCATCGGCGTCTCGGCTGCCGGCATGTACGGCCAGCTCACCACCGGCAAACCCGTGACCATCGTCTCCCGCACCTCACCCCAGGCCGTTCCGCATCTGTTTGAGATCACCGTCGACACCCGGAAGAACCAGCCGCTCGTTCTCAAGGAAGAGAAGACCGAGTGGGAGAAAGACCACGGGACTCGAGTTGAAATCGAGATGGAGGCGAGCTACAAGAAGGGCCGCCGCAGCGTCGACGACTACGTCGAACAGACCGCACTCTCGAACCCCCACTGCAAGGTCATTTACACCGCCCCTGGCAGCGAGACCGTCATTTACGAGCGCGCGATCCACGAACTGCCCGAGGAGGCGAAAGAGATCAAGCCGCATCCGTACGGCGTGGAACTGGGCCGCCTGATGCGCATGTTCCAGGACAGCCAGGAGCGGCACGTCGCAAGCGCGCTCAAGAACGACTTCTCGCGCATGACCCCGAAGGTGGTTGACGACATCCTGAAGATCGCCGGGGTGTCGCCCAGGATGCGGCCGCGCGATCTCGATACTCCGGCCACCGAAAGAGTGCACAAGGCCTTCACGAAAGTGAAGATCATGGCCCCACCCACCAACTGCCTGTCGCCGGTGGGCGAACCGGCGTTGCTGAAGGGTCTGCGCGCGCGTTTCAAGGCCGACTATTACGACGCGGTCACCCGTCCGCCCGCGGTGTATCGCGGCAACCCGTTCCAGGTCGAGGTGGCGCTGGCCCACGGCGGTGAACTGCCCGCCGACGAGCTGATCGAGGTCTTTCGCTTCGCGAACCGCGTGCCTCTGCAGTATCAGGCCTCGGCTTGTGCGGTCACCAAGGCGGTGTTGAGCATCGACTGGCGCAGCTACGGCATGCAGATGTCGAAGGGTGCCTTGCCCTCGGGCCCCATGGTGCTCATGCTGCACATCGCGTCCGTATGGGTGCCTTTTACCTCGGAGTCAAAGGAGGCGATCGCGCACTATCCGGAGATCATCAAAGAGCTGCGCCTCGCCCTCATGGAAGTGGGGCGGCGCCTCGGCGTTCACATCCGCCGCGGAAAACGCGAAGCGGCGGAAGCGAAGAAGCGCGGCTACATCGACAAGTTCATTCCGCATATCGGCATCGCCCTGACCGAGATCCTCGGCCTCAAGCCAAAGGAAACGGACAAGGTCGTCGCGAACCTGAAGACGATTTTGGAACGCAGCCGCGAAAACATGGCCTGACGCGCAACCGTAGGGGCGAGGCATGCCTCGCCCGTGAACCTGCCCTCGCCGTGAATCGCGATGCGGTGGGTGACGTGAATCGGCGGTCGGCGGTTCCGCGTACCCCGGTGGTGATGGTGCGGCGGGCCGGGCATGCCCGGCCCCTACTGTTGGGAGGGCATCCCAGAACATCACGCTGGCCTCGCCCTGGACGAATTCGTCCTTATGCCCGACCATGTTCATGGCCTTCTTCGACTCGAGATTGGCGCGGGCGCAATGGGCAGAGGAACGATTCGGCCAACGCCTCATTTGGGCACGGTTGTGGGGTCGTTCAAATCGGCGACCACGCGATTGATCAACGTCTACCGCGCCACGGCCCGCGCAACGGTGTGGCAGCGCGGATATCACGAGCACGTTGTGAGAGATGAGGATGACCTGCGCCGTATCCGTGAATACATCGTCAGGAATCCACGGGTGTCTCACCCGGAGGGGCGAGCCATGCCTCCCATTTGGACTTCATAGTACCATTCGATACTATGGTGTCCAATGCCGAGAAAGGTCCGAGACCTCATGGCCGACCTGACTCGCGCCGGGTTCGTGAAGCGAGGGGGCAAGGGGAGCCACCGCAACTTCGAGCATCCTGCCGGAATCCGAGTTACCGTCTCGGGCCGCGAAGGTGACGACGCCAGGCATTATCAGGAACGTGAATTGACCCTTCAGCTCTTGAGGTTGAAGGGGCTCAGGAAGGGAGACGCACGATGAAAAGGATGAAAAGGGCCTCCCGGGACTATCTCCGGGTCGTGGAGTGGAGCGACGAGGATCGGTGCTTCGTTGGGAGCGCGCCGCCTTTGATCGGACCTTGCTGTCACGGCGCCACGGAAGCCTCCGTTCTTCTTCAACTGGGGAAGATCGTGGAGGAATTACTGGCACGACCCTGACACGTGGATCGACAGAAGCGATACTCAGTGTCGTATGGACATTCTTTAGGCAAGGCGGCAAGCCGTGAATTCTGGCGTGATCAGGGATTACACGCCCAAGCAATTGGCGAAGCAACGAGATTGTCTGGTCTTCAGAGCGGTAGATAAGAGAATCGAGCACCCGGGCAGCAAAATATCGTTCTTCCTGCGTGTGAAAGTTGGCGATCCACCTGTCGAGCTTAGAGCGATCGAGTCCAGACCATATGTTATAGCTTACGAGTTCCCGGCAGCGCGAGAATACCGCGTCAGCGTAAATTGAGCCGTCTTTGGGAAGGCGAAAAGCATCGACCATTGCTGCAG
>ENA-ORBV01013170-ORBV01013170.1-microbial-mat-metagenome-genome-assembly--contig:-NODE-13170-length-12605-cov-5.808748_pt1 | contig 12605 bp, 8 predicted proteins | sample MGYA00237777_ERZ505514 | MGnify/ENA primary metagenome ERZ505514 (study PRJEB26160, sample SAMN06269048) | microbial mat metagenome | isolation source: Oligotrophic lake microbial mat | place...
ACTTATAGCTACCAGTTTTTGTCTTTAGCGTCAAGTTTGCATACTGAGTGAGCCGATTCAAAAGCCTCGCGTATAAACTTCAATCAGATTTGAACATCATCTCAGATTTTGCAGGAACGTACCGCATTTTACCTGCTAGTTTGCATGACCATGAGAGGCTCTCCCACGACAGAGCTTGGAATGGATTCCGACTACGATTACCGACTGCCCCACCAGAAGAGCTCATCTGCAGGCGATGAGTCTCCCACATTTCCTGCCAACGCCAACGGGCGCCATGATTCCCATAATGAGAACGCTTCCAACAATTCAGTGGATGGAGAAGAAGCCTTGTTGGATCTGGCACAACTCGAGGAACTCCATCAGGAGGCCGAACGCATGAAAGCACTCGGTAACAAGCACATGGCAGCACAGGTAATTAAATGATCGTGATATAGTGTTATTGCCTGTGAAAGGAATACTGGTTATCGTTTTGCACACTCCCTGTATCTCACATTTCATCACAACGCCTTTGAATCTGTCTTGTCAGGAGTACACACGTGCTTATAACGCATACTCAGCTGCCCTGCAACTCTCGCCAGTTGGCCCAAGTAGTCACGTGTTCTTGTCCAATCGTGCCGCCGCATTATTGTCACTGAAGCGTTACAGTGCGGCTGCAACGGATGCTCGTCGAGCGGTGGCCTTAGCTCCAACTTTTGGAAAAGCCCATGCTCGATTGGGCCAAGCTCTCTATTTTCTCAAGGACTATTCCGGTGCTGTGGCGGCCTATGAGGATGCCATTCAATATGAACCCGACAATCAAGTCACACTAACCTATTTGGAAAAAGCCAAATTGAAACTGGCCAAACAGCAAGAAAAGGCTCAACGATCGGCACGAGGAGAAGATGTTTCGGTCGCAGAATTTTCCGTCCAAGATACCGTGGTTAATAGTATTGCCACTGATCCCAATGCTAGTGCCGCGATTGTATCAGGGGAATTTCGGAGCAGTAAGCGTAATCAAGTCATCGCCAATGCCATTGCTGGAAGTCATCAGCGCAACATGAGGTATGGCACTGGCCCAGGTAACGGCTTTAGACAAAACCATTTGAGCATCATGACAGAGGAGGAGGACCCAGACTTCGACGAAGCGGTCAACATTCAGAAACGCGCCAACCGATTCTTGGCCACTAAGCAATACAAGCAGGCCATTGAAGAGTACACGGCGGCCCTTTTTCTCGTCCCCGATGATGCCAACTTGTCACCTCAGCTTCACCTTGGTCGCGCGCACGCACTGAATGGGTCAAGAAGGCATTCTTCGGCGAGAAATGATGCGAAATTGGCCATCAAGATCAAGCCCTCGCCTGAAGCCTACTCAACTTTGGCCAAGTCGTTGTTTTATCTCCAAGATTACGAAGCATCGGTCGAAGCCTTTGAAAATACCATGAAATTGCTTCCTCACGGAGAACCATTGAGTCAGTTTGACCAAGCTTACCTTGAAAAGGCGCAAGCCGCAGTGCTAGAAGAGACGACTCAGTTTTCATCGGGATCGTCCCCACGACGAAGATCACCCAACAAGTCCTCGCCTGTGCCGAAACTGCCTCCGCCGCGTTTTGTGCCTCGAGAACAAGCCATCAACTCAACGCCCAATCTTCCACCCATGCCCAAACAGTGGCCACAACAGTCGCCACGATCTCCCAGTGCCCTTCGTTGTGGACCGGAACGGGAGATCCTCTTTTTCTCTGAATCGTTGGGAATTAAACTCAACCGCGGCCCTGATGGGATTGTCCGTGTTTTGTCGGTAACCAAAGACTCGCCAACTTCTCCTGTGGCTAGAAAAGGAGCAATTGGTATTGGCGATGTTATTCGAGAAGCTGCTGGTGTGGATATTCGTAGGCCAATTACCAACATAATGTGGGGTGATACAGTTGCCTTGATTAGGTTGAGCCCTCGTCCCATCGCATTAATAGTAGCCACTGAGCTTAGCGAGGTACCACAATCGGTTTTGGAACAAAGGCGATTGGCAGAAGAAGAAGAACATGCTGCTCATGCTGCAGCACAGGCCAGATTGGGACAAATGAAACTGGAAGAGGACGTAAACTATCGCCCCTCGCCTGCCAGTGGCGATGAAGCTGTTGCGGACAGCCCGGCGGCTACTGCAGGAGTGGCAACAACCGACGAATCAGTAAGTTTTCATAATGTTTTATTTAGTAAATGGAATTAAATTGTTTTATCCCAATAATAATACTCTGTGCTGACTAGAGATTCGTTTCATGCAGTACAGCAATCAGAGGAAGTTCAGTTGGAGGAAGTAGAAGCTCCGGCTGATTCCCCTGATGAGGTACCGCAAATTGATAGTAGTCCTAGCGTCGATGAAGAATGTGGCGGCGAAGAATCTGTGGAAACAAATTGTGATCTTGTTGTCGTCGATGAGGGTGCCAAGGTAGCCCAACAAGAAGAATTGAAAGATGACGAAGTAGAACCGGCAGCCGACGTTCGGCCAGAATTAAATCAATATCAGAACGAGCACTCAGAAAGTAATGTGTCATTGAGGGAAGAGGAAGAACAAGTTCTTGGAGCGGAGATTTTATTTCCAAGAACAACATCACAGCTTGCCTTTAGCGGTTGGGATAACCTTCGTTGGATGGCCCACGCCGGAGCGAGGAAAGTACAACACAGTCTCAGCGTTGAGAGGCTTTCAGCAGGCGGAAAGAAAGGTTTAAATCTGTTTGGATTTGGTGCAAACTCTATACACGAGTATCTTCGACGTAAGCTTGTTGTTTATGAAGAACCTAGTTTGATATTGCTTTTGCGGAGTCCCAATGGGCAGGATGAGTTGCGGCAATTACTGGATCTGCCTGAGGGGGCAGACCTAAGTAAGGAGGGGTACTCTTTAGAATCTTTCCTGGTTGTGGAGAATGCCATTGAACCACTCTCTTCCAAGCTGCTACTATCACCCTTGACAACGCCCACATCTGTTACTGAAGAGGAAACGGATGTCTCCGATTTTAGGAGACGATCTTGTTTTTATCTGATGACTCCAAGTGAGACCATTGCGCTGTCAGCCATCTCGTCGAAGAAAGGAGTTTCTTACACTGACAGCCAGGCGTTTCTCGACACGACAACAGCAGAGCTCGCAATTGGCAAAGCTCTTTGCCGTGGTCATAGTCAAGGCCAGGAAGACAATCTGCTAGACCAGGCTTGGAAGCATCAAATTATATTGGGCACTCTGCATAGTTATGTGGTGCTCGGAAGTCATAAACTTCTTGAGAAGGCCATCGCGACTGCTATGAAAAGTTCCAAAGACAATGTCGTCATTCATGGATCAAAATGTTTTCTTCACACGCGGCTTATTGATAAAGTGGACGACAGTGGCCTGGCCCCTTTGCACCATGCTTGTTTCCGCCGTTTCAACGTTGCCGTGGCGCTGCTTGTCCAACATGGAGCCCGCGTTGACCTTCGAAGCAATCAACTTGACATGGCCCCAATTCACCTCGCTGCTCAAAACCTCGATCATCAGAGCCTTTCGATCATTCTGTCTGCAAATTATCCTGTCAAGTCAAACCCAAACCTTGTAGATTCTCTGGGAAGAACTGCAATGTATATCGCAGCAGTAGATGGGTTTGGCGCACAGGTACAAAGAGATCCTGTTTGCCTTGGAAAGTGCATCATGGCTCTGGAGGGATGGGATGGGCAAATGCTCTCGAACCCGGCAAATTCCGCTGTAAGGTGGCCACAAAGCGTTTTGGCCACACAATGGCGTGCAGAAGATTTGACTGAAGTTCTTCGCCACAGTGCATATCGGTATCCGCTTCCTGCGCAATTATTGGGCCAGCAAACCGGGATCTCCATTGGTGCTCTGTATCACTATCCTCTTCATTCTTCCATTATTTCTCTTCTCAGAGAGATACAATCGCTGTATGACAATGAGGGAGGCGCCGCACTCGCCCCCTTCGGCGAGACGCAAGGAAATTGTGCGGCACGGTAAGATCTTTTATCCGTTAGCAATCTGCTTTAGCTCGTGCGATAGCCAACTCATTCCCTTTATTTTCTTTATAGAACCAATGTGACGTTGCTCTGGCACGGTTTTGAGCCGAATGAGCGCCTGGATGCGCTTGCTGGCTACGGAAATTTCGCAGCTGACTTCGAAGAATTTCTTGGTTTCACACCCATTCAGATTCTTGCATGTGCCGGTCTGGAAGCAGATAATCTGAAAGGCAGAGTGAACGAGGAATTGCTCTCTCGTATCATGAAAGTCCTAGCGGATGTCGCTGATTCGCTTGTTCGCAATGGTGCAAGGCTTTCTCTTGAGGCGCCGCCCACAAAGCGGTCAGTTGTTACGGAAACGGATTCAGTGGCCAGTTCTCACGGGAGCTCCTCGGCATTTGACGGTCCAGTCATTGATGCGTACGACCGGAGCTCTTTGAAGATTGATTCTAACAAGGAGCTGCTGGATCTTTTAGGAGGAAGTGAACGCTTGAGTGCTTGCAAAAAGGCTTGGATGGAAGCCAAATCTGTCCCTGCCCCTATGACCTTTTCCGTTCCATTCGAGCATGCATCAGCCTATGAAGAAAAGTTGGTCAGTGGCGGCACGAGCGAGAAGTCGTGTGCGATATGTTGGAGTGAATTCGGTAGCTTAATGAATCGGAAGCACAAATGCCGTATCTCACAACGTTACGTGTGCGATGACTGCTCCTCGAAGCGAGTATCATTTGAGGGGAACGACATTAGACTTAGCGACGGTCAATTTCTCCTTGTCCGTGCTGATATTGCCAGGGCGGAACGAGAGGGAGCCCAACGCATTCGCGACCAAGAAAAGGCTCAGGTTGAAAAGATACAGCAGGCACATGATCAGGCAAGGCAAAAAAGATTGGACGAAGAGGCGCAACGAGATAGCTTGTTCGGTGGAGTTATGGAAAAGGCTGCACGGTTGGTAGCTGGCGAAGACAGTGTTGCATCCAAACCAGCTGCAGCCAGTGAACAAGTTGCCGGTCTGTCGGAGTCATTGGGTCAGACGCGGAACGCATTGCTGGATCGAGGCCAGAAGCTTGACTCACTAGGCGAGAAAACTTCCCAGATGGTGGACGCTAGTGCCGATTTTGCCAAGATGGCAAAGGAACTTCGGAAACAATCGGAAGGGGGGTTCTTCTGGTGATAAGAATTTTCTCGAATGCTTTATTAATTAGTTATACATACATTAGAACAATTGCTACGAAAGCCAGGAGTATCCTAAAAATCTCTTATCCCAGTAAACACATAGAAAGCCAGGGGAGCTTGTAGATAGAGTCAATTGCCATAAGGGATTTCTGTAGTTTGTTCTAACAGACACCTAGTTTACTGTCCTATCATGGTGTTATTGTTGTAGAAATAGATGGGAATGTGACTTGTTGCACATTTTGCTACTTGGCTTGTCACATTGTGCTTGCTGTCACATGGGTAAAGCTTGTCATGTGCCCCTTTGTTCACACTGGCACTGATTGTACATCATTGTTGGGGTAGCCTGTAGTGGTGCTGCTAGCACTTCTGGTGATCCGTCTGGCTCAACCTCCATGTAGAATTTTGCATGGGGCCCACATTTTTTTCTGTCCAACCTCATAGCATAGATTGGTGAGCAAGCGCAAAGAAAGTTTTAACTGTTTAAGAAAGCAGACAAGGAGAGCTTATCACAAATGCAGCTTTTTAAGTAAGCACACCAGGTGAGGCTTCAGTTGGCATGGAATCTCTGTTTGTTATGCAAATGCATTGACTTGCCAAAATGCAAAACTTGGGTAGGTTGAAAGTTTGCCTCATTGCCACCCCATCAGGTTTCCCCCTCCAGCTAACTATTGCTTGGAATCTTTGTAGAAGACCAAAGGCTTTGAAATTCAGGTCCTGCTGTTCTAGATGGCAATTGTGATCAGCCAGTTAGCTGGTTTGCAGAGCTGTGGTTTGACGAATCGCGAGAATTACAATTTTTGAGATTCATGTCCCATTGATCTTAAGAACATGCATCATAACTAGCTAGCTGCTTAGCTAATTTTCTTAGCTGAGAAAATTGATCTAACAGGCAGTTAATCAAAACCCCTTTTAGCTGTTAGCTATTGCTAGCTATTAGCTAAGCAAGCTCAAGATTCAGCCTAATTCCAGGAGATTCTGAAGATTCGGTACAGTGAGATAGCGGAGGTAGCTTTGCCATCCTTATCCCTAATGGGTTTCCTCTGGGCTGTCAGCAGCAGGTAATGTACGTCATCACTGGAATTAACACGAAAGGATCCAATAATTCAGTTTCCACATCAGCGATTATTGCATTACAACGTAACGTTGGCCGATTTGACTGACTAATTATTCGTAGGCATCGCTTTACTATAGCTTTTGTTGATGGCATGCAGCTGTATTTGTGTTAGCATAGCTGACAGTGTCAGGTTCTTAGTCACACCCGGCAAATTCTAGACAACCACAATAAAATAATCATACCTCCCTTCGTTCTAAGTGCACAAGTTTGAAAAATAATTTAATTTACAGATTCACCATGACCCGATTGTTTCTTCTTTTTTCGCTTCTTGGACTTTGCAATGCCTTTACTGCCCCCCTCGGCATTGCCAGGCCTTCTCTGGTTGCCAGATCAAAGCCCCTAGCATTGCGAATGAGTGAGCCGGAGAAAGCCTCTTCTCAAGCTGCGACTGAAGACGAAGTTGACCCAATGGAAGAAGAGATTGACGAAGGAACAAGGATTATGATGGAAAAGCAAAGGCGTGCTGACGAGCTTCGCGCTCAAGAAGTTTTCATGAAGAAGAGTACTGGTATTCATAAATGCAGAAACTGCGATTGGGAATATGATCAAGAGAAAGGTGACAAAATGATGATTGGAGGCATGGTCGCTCCAGGCACAAAATTTGATGAGCTCGCAGCCAACTGGCGTTGTCCTGTCTGTCGGGCGTCGAAGGACTCTTTCATTGAGGTAGTTGAGGAAATTCCTGGATTTGAGGTCAATCAAGGATACGGCTTTGGAACTAACTCGGTAGGTTAATAAATGTATGCTGAGTTTTCAGCAAAATTCAGAATTGTTGCCCAGTATTTTCGTCTCACTTCACTAACCAATCCTTTCTGCTAATTCCTACGATCCTCAGTGGACTTCAGGCCAAAAGAATGCTGCTATTTTTGGAGGCCTGGCCTTCTTCTTCGCGCTCTTCATTGGTGGATATGCCTTGTCCTAAGCGCGCCCACAGCAATACCTGCAATTCTCTGGGATGGATTTCAAACTCTACAACTGTCAATTATGCTCCAGGAGATTTCATGCAAAACCAAGGCTTCAATTCACACCTACTGGTATGAAATATAAATACATTACATTTACACAACCGCTACTTGCTACTTTCTTGCTCTATCATACTGTATTGCAGTATATGTGGGTGTGCTTGACACTGTGCTCAATAGGTAGGCCTTCAATTTTTCCTCTCTGCACGGCCTTAAGAACTTATTTGGCGCACCATGCTGCTAGACTGAAGGCAACCAATGTACAAGGATATCGCCCCATGCTGAAGAGAATGGCGGAAAACCTCCACTCCCCTTGGATGGATTCCAAAGTGTAAGGCTGTCATTCGTGCTCAAGGAGTATATTTATGCAAAATCAGGCTTCAATGTACACCTATGAATTATTAAGACATTAAATTTATACAGCCTCTATTTGTTCTATTGAACTGTACTGGGCTCTCATGTGTGTGTGCTTGATGCTGCGCTCAAAAGGAAGGCATTCAGTGCTCCCTCTCTGCACTACCTCACGAACACTCTCTGAAAGGCGCATCATACTGCTAGATTTAGGAGAGCCGATTTCGTAGGCAAACACCCCCACCGCAACGAAGACAACCGCACAGTAGAACAGGAGTGGTGGACTCTTTTGATAGGCCAACACGGTAAAAAGAATAGCCCACAAATTCTGAGCTTGTAGTGACAGATTGAGCAAAGTCGCGTCGGATGACACGAGAAAAAAAGACTGGGCGAGGTAGTAGAGCAATAGGGAGCTAACGTACCCACCCATCAACGACAGGGCTCCCAAATGTACCGCTGGGTCATTGAAAAGTTCTGACAAAGTGTCCCACTCACGGGGGAGCTGAACCCCGGTCAGAACGGCCCCAAAGACAGACAGCATGCCCATGTATTCCTTACGATCAATATGTTTGATGGAGTACTCTGACACTGCATCTCCCAACCCGTATAACAAAGCCGCAGTGATCGCCATAAAGTCACCCACGTTGACCCCAAAAGCGCCGCCACCAGCCGCCGGCAACTTGTTTGTTTTATGTTCCAAATCAGACCAAATAGTAAGAAACCCTCCAATCAGCGACAGTCCAACTCCAAGAAAGTGATGGCAATGAAAGGACTTGTTGAGCAGCAGCTTCGAAAACAGCATCGTCGAAGGAACCGTCAAAGATGTCAGCAGAGTGACGCTTGTCAAAGAAGTGTATTGTAGCGATAGCAACATAATTACGCTCGCTCCTACATCCACACAGGCCATGGAAAAATAAATATACCACGGTATTCGCAGGCGAAGGCGCCAACACCATGCTTTGTATTCGTAGAAAACTTCTTCAGGGTGATGATGATCATCTTGTGGTGGCGATCGGAAACACATGTGTATCGACAAAAAGACGTACACAACAAACAACTGGCTCGTGGGTGCCACGACTTTGAAGTGATTTTCCAAGGTAAAGGAGGTCACATTCACGGAAGCAGCGATGAAGGCAATGCCTTGGCCAAATAAAAGAGCGGCCCATTTGTTGCGTGAAAATACATTCGAGTTGTGGGTAGCTTCCAGTAAATCAGATGCTTCTCGTCGCCGTTGTATGGATTGCCAAAGCCCATCTCGCCTTTGCCGGTCCATCGGAGGTGACGCTAAAAGTTGGTGGCGTTCACTAAAGCAGAGGTGCCGCGAACATAAAACTGTCGTACATGTACCCGTATGGTGGTGGTGATGGTAGTTCGATGGCTATACTAGAGTAGAGCTATATTGCAATCATGCACAGTATGTAGGGTAATTGTTGCAAGAAGCAATTGTTATTATTATGTGTCTGCCAAACAAGTCACAACAGCAAAAAATAAAATGGGCGGTGAGTGTGAGTCAGACGTGCCACCCAACTGTCGAAGGACAGGCCAACTGGTATCAACATGACATGAAAAATCAAAATGCAAGTCTACAACTTTTTAAGTAGCACACTTTGTGAGTCTCCAGTAGCAAGGCAGCAGCACAAGGACCATTGAGGTGGAATCCCTGCTTTGATGAGCTAGTACTCTACCACTTCGTACTAGCTAGCTGGGTGGCCTATGCATGCTGTTGTCTGCGACCTTGTGATGGCTGTAGATTCCACAGGTAAGTTCAGGTGCCCTTGACGGCATCCATAAACTTTTTAGATCAATACTTTGTATCTAATGGATGTATAGCACGACGGAGTGATCTAGCTAGCTAAGGTGGAGGCCCATCCCCTAATTCAGTGCGGCAAAGTTCTACCTGCTGTACCGGGCTCTGAGAGTTCAGAAAGTCAAGAGGGTTCCTTTTTGCTTGAACTGACAACCCCATTCTGGCCTTCAAATACATCAGCCCATGCATTTCCCAGAGCAAGGACCAAGCTTGATGTCTCCCTGACTACTTTTTGAAGTCTTTCTCCATCCTCAGAAAAGAAAACAAGACCAAGCTCTTCCAAGTCTCGCAAAGCTGCATCAATGTCCACTCTCACCGGTTTGTCCTCCCCGATGAGGCCATTCACACCAATCAAACCGTCAATGACTAATCGTTCACGGTCGTTAGAGGACCCAGATGTCACTCTCCGTGATATCAACCATGTGTGCACCAAAGCAGCCCTTGTTGCCCGATATGACCCTGCTTCGGTTGCAATATATTTTAGCGCCCCTCCATTCCTTTGAGTTATTTTGGATGTCAGGAATTTCTTCACCAACAGGTCGTACCTCGCCAATTTGTTCGAGTATCGGATCACAGTCCGGATTATCCACAAGGAAAAGGAGACGAGCGCCAAAAGGTCAAGTCTCGGGTTGTCGAAACGAGCTGATCCAATTACCAGTAAGAAACTGACAATGGACACCAAGTCAAAAACGAAGGCATCTGCTGGTCGAAACACCAATTTCGTTTTGGGCAGAACAGCGGGTAGATTGGCCATTGGCACGCCTGCGAAGGCTCGGATTTCCAGTCGAGGCGTTGAAACTTCATCTATCGCACTTGACGCTGGCAAGTCAGGAAGACCTTCAATGTCGAACATGTCAGCCATGTCATAAACGAATTTCGGAGGTGTCATGATTGGTTTCATTTTTGGTTTTGGGGGTAGTGGCCTCCATACAACAATGACCTGACAAAAAAAAACAGCAGGAGCAAACAGCGTTAGAAGGCTTTGTCTGTGCACATAAAAAATAGATTAAACAATCTTCTTTCGGAAACATACCTCTTGGTAGGTGGGCTCATTTAGTTCGCTCTTTCCAATTATTGTCTTGATCAGATTTCGTGTACCTGAAGGCTTAAAGTCAACCAAGTTTGAAACACTTGTCCGTTCCAACAGCTGCATCGGGGGTAGACCAGGATCCTTTTCCATTGTCGCTTTCATCTCTTCATCATATTCACACGTCAAGTGGCCTCGATTCAGCGCTTCGTAAATTTCGTGACTGGCAGTCCCCGGGTCCATGACATCCGATGATGACCCGTCCATTGTTGCATTTCCATTGGCGGTCTTGTAAGCAACGCCTTTCCCAGATTCATCTCCGTAGCCAACTGCACAAATCATGAAGGGTGTCAAAGCATCGGTTGGATTTTGGGATGATGTAAAGCTTTTTCGATACCCGCCATACCGCTTCAATGTAAACAGCTTTTCATCTTTCTTCTTCATGTCTTGCTCCCTCTGTTTCGTCCGCTCCGCTGTTTCTTCAAGAGTGGCTCGAGCCCATTCAGAAACACGCCGAGATGGGATCATTTCCAATGCATAGGCTACCGCGTACAGCGCGGATGTTTCCACTCGGTCATAAATAGATTTGAGTCGGGTGGATAACTTTTCTTCCAAGAAGTTCAATCGCACGCGAACAAAAAATGCCACTCTCTGTACAATGCTGGCCTGGAGGTAGTCAATTTTGGGCAACAATAGCCGTCCTTGTGTCAACTCTTGGCCGTACCCGCGCCAAAACACCAGGACACGTCCATCGTACAAGAAATCGTCCGGTATATCATTCTTTTTAATGTTGTTGTTGTTGTCATTTTTGAATATCTCGTCGCTTATTTTGTCTAGTAAAAAGTTCGATTCTGCGTCTTGTTGTTTTGGTGAAAATCGCTCGGGATAGAACTGCCGCGAAATGTTTTCATCCAATGCGGAAAGATCTTCGGCAATGGATAATCGCAACAAGTAGTCGGAATTCAAAGCTTGACACAAATCCAAATCCCGCCGTGTCATTAATTCAAACCCAGCATCTTCCAGCGATGTTCGCAATATACGAACGACTTTTTCTTCCTCTTCTTCCTTTTTGTCCTTGTTGACTTTGTAGTTGTCGTTGTCGTCGTTGGCCAATGCGTGCTGGTGCTGTATTTGCTCTCGCTGTTTTGGGGTTGCGGGTTGTCGTTGGATGCTACTACTATCACTAGTGCTGGTTGTGGCTGCTTTGGAATCCTCCATAAATTTGAGAGATCGGGTCTGATAATGGGCCATGGCGTGATAAATAGCATCCAGTTTGTCCAATACGTAGGGCGGTTCATACAGAGACGATGGCAGCAAGGATCGTTGGCTAGGAAGCTTACCACAGGAGGATGTGACAATGCGACAGGAAACAGTGACGGGCATCTTCTTCTTGGACTTTTCTTTTTCTTGTTGCAGCATTTCCTTCGCCATTGGTTCAGCTACTTCTTCTGCTGCTCGTACAGCCTCTGTGACTTTGGTTCTGTTTGTGGCTTGTAGTCTGATTTTGTTTTTGGTGGCACTATTGACGATATCTAGAATATCGCCCAAGGCTTCTTCTTTGCAAAATGTTGGCAGTGAAACTTCTTCTACAAAAGATTGGGTCCCATTGTTCAACATTGACATTTCTTGCTGAAGCATATCCCGTATGATTGGTTCTTCTAATGCTGTTGTAGCGTTGCTTGTATTGGAATCTTCCAGCTTGATTTTGTTGATGACATCTAAAATATCACCCAATACCTCTTCCTTGGTCGGAAGAAAAGCAAAGCTTTCATTTTGAATGTTGTCATTGTCTTTGAGCTCCTCCTCTTTGTCCGGCTTTTTGTCTGCGTCAATACTGCTGCCTGCATCATCTGAGTCTTCATCACCAGCACTTCGACTGGGAAATAGATGGCGTCGAATCTCACTTTGGTGGCGTTGTGGGGGGATGAAAATCAACTGATGTTGACGGCGACGAGATGGTACCAAAGCATCAGTAGTGCTGAAAGCATTTCCTCTTTGGCACACGCCATGGAAACAGTTCGCATTTTTCATTAGGCGCCGACTGGAAAAACATTCCGAGGGCGTAGGCAACCAGCAGTAGAAGCACGTAGTTATAATCAATAGGGAGCTGTGAACTCGCCATCGTTTCCTTTGCCTCTTTTCTTCTTCCATTCTGGGTGATGATTACCTGTCTCTTATACACATCTGACGCTGCCGACGAATAGAGAGGTGTAG
>ENA-ORBV01013171-ORBV01013171.1-microbial-mat-metagenome-genome-assembly--contig:-NODE-13171-length-12605-cov-5.113426_pt1 | contig 12605 bp, 12 predicted proteins | sample MGYA00237777_ERZ505514 | MGnify/ENA primary metagenome ERZ505514 (study PRJEB26160, sample SAMN06269048) | microbial mat metagenome | isolation source: Oligotrophic lake microbial mat | place...
GCTCACAGCCCCAACAAGCCAGAAATCTAGAACGCGTTCGTTGTTCTTATCTGCCATCTGCTTGTCTGCCATTGGCTATCTGTATGACCACTCTCCCCACCCCCCACAACCTCCCGCCGGACCTCATGGTCGAGAAGAAAAAGCCTCTCTGGAGCCGTTACGTCCACGGTCACCACTGGCGCTCCCAGACCGAGGAGTTTGACGGCCTCAAACTCGGCTTCTGGCTCTTCCTCACCACCGAAGTCCTGCTCTTCGCTGGCATCTTCTGCGCCTATTGCCTCTTCCGGGCGATGTACCCCGGTGCCTGGGCGGAAGGCTCCGGCAGCCTCAACTGGCAGTGGGGCGCCCTCAACACCATCGTCCTGCTGCTTTCGAGCTACACCATGGCCGCGGCGATCTACTGCTTCCAGACCGATCAACAGAGGCGCGGCCGGATGAACCTGCTCATCACCATGATCAGCGGCGCCGCCTTCGTGGCCATCAAGCTCGTGTTCGAGTACTACCCCAAATGGACGATGGGCAAGCGGCCCGGCTCGCTGTTTGATTACCCCTTCGCCACCGATCCGCACGTCCCGCTCTGGTGGAGCGTCTACTACTGCGGCACCGCTCTGCACGCACTTCACGTCGTCATCGGGATGATCCTCATCGCCCGGGTCTACGTCAAGAGCCTGAAAGGGCAGTACGGTCCCACCTACTACACCGGCGTCGAAATCGCGGGCCTCTACTGGCACCTTGTAGACCTTATCTGGATCTTCCTCTTCCCGCTGCTCTACCTCATTCACTGATTGTCCATGTCATCCGCTTTTTGTTCAAAGGCACACCGATCCGCCCATCCCTCTTCTGTCATCTGCTACTCCTATGAGCCACCAAGCTGCAACCTCGTTCAACGAACTCGACCCCCACGGCGCCGAACTGCCCGGCCACGGCCAGCACCACAGCCACCCCATCGTCGGGCCGTTCACCCTGCGCAGCATCCTCGCGCTCCTGCTCGTCTTCACCGTCCTCACCGTCGGTCAGGCCCAGGCCGAACTCTGGCTCACCGGCGCGTTCGATATCGCGTTCCCCCTCTGGGTCAACATCGTCGTCGTCATGGGCATCGCCACCGTCAAGGCCCTGCTGGTAATGGCCTTTTTCATGCAACTCCGCTACGATAACCCACTGAACACCATCATCATGGCATTCTGCTTTTTCGCGATGAGCCTCTTCTTGGGCTTCACCGCGATGGATCTGCTCACCCGCGGCCGCGTGACCGAATTCAAGAACGGCCCCGTCGTCGCCGGTGGCACCGGGGCGGGTGTTCCATCCGCTAACGGTCAGCCCCTCATCATCGCCGCCCGTCTCCGGTACATGGAGAAGTTCCTATCCGAGCCGGCCTTGGTTGAGGCCCGCCTCACCGCCCGCCTGCTGGACACCGCGACCCAGGGCCTCTCCGCCGCGGCTCCCGCGGGCCACGTCGCACACGCCAGCAGTCACGATGTTCATGCCGACGACCTTACCGACAGCCGACCGGGCGAGCGGGCCGCCCCGGAGGTTCTTGCCGCCGAGGCGGTGAACGCCGTCGCCACCGAGATCCGTCACAAGCTCGCCTACCGCCAGTCCCTCCCGTCGCCCCGACTCTTCGCTTCTGCATCCCTCAACGACAAGGCGGCGAACCTCATTGCGAATGCCCATCCCGCCGCCGCGGCACTGGTCACCGCCGTCGCCCAAGCCGTCGCCAACGGCCCTCTCCCCGCCGATACCAAAGAACTCGCGGCCCACGACTTTGACCTTCTCGCCCTCGAAGCCCACGCCCATTCCTCCCACGGCCACCACGACGATCACGCCCACGCCACCAGCGACAAGAACGCAACCCGCGGCAAGACCGGCCTCTCCGGCGCGCTCCACACGACCGGCGACGCCCACAGCGACAGCGATGCCCACGAAGTCCACCCGCCGGAAGCTCCCACGAATCACTAACCCCGCCGAGCGATCGGTCCGTGACCGTTCCTTCTTTGTGACTCGCTATCTGCGATTTGTTCCTTGAAACTCTCCCGATCCCACTGCTGGCTCGTCTTCATTCTCGGCATCGCCGTCATGGCCGCTTCGGGCATTGCCTTCGCGTACCGGGCGGCCGACTTCAACAAAACGTCCGGCCGTCGCTTCTTCGCCTTTTCCGTCGTCGATCAGCGGGCCTTCGGCTTCGCCGGCAAAGAAATTCACCTCACCGACGCCACCCGCAACGCCGTCAAGTTCGTCGACGTCACCTACGGCGACGAACCACTCGAACTCCGCGCCACCATCCCCTCCCCGCACACGCTCCCCGGTCTTCAATCCCATTCTGATTGGCTCCGCGTGCTGCGCTTCGCCGACTCCACCGGCATGACGTTCGAGCACCTCCAAGCCAAAATCGAGTCCGGCGAAATCAAGGACCGGCTGGCGATTGTCACCAAAAGCCAACCCTCAGGTGCCGATTCCGGATGGGCCCAGACGTGGCGCAAAGACTGGTACTTCGATTTCTACGAGCTTCTGCCCGAGGGCGGGTTCAGGCACGAACGCATGGGGTATCCCTCCGGGCGGGTCGGCCAACCCGCCAAGAGAGGTGAGCTCCAGGAGAACACGTGGCAGTTCGAGGCCTCGCTCCATCTGATGCCGCGCCACGGCCCGACGCACAAGTTTACCGGCAGCGCCCTCTCCTCCCCCGGCTGGTCGCTCCCCATGTTCGCTATCGGCGGCGTCCTGTGTGCCTTCGGCCTGGCGTTCGCCATCGCCCCGCCGCGCCGAATCGCTTAGCCGGCGGCTTTCCCACGCCGTCAAGCAGACCGCAGCGCTAAACCTCGGTGAACTCCCGGAAAACATTTGGAGGTCTCGGCGGATCGCCGTCACATTGAGCGATGTCGGTGACTCACCCTACACGTTGTACTCATTCAACGCAATCGCCGCGGTCGACAATCCCGAACTTGCTTTCACGTTTCAGGATGATCCGTCGTATTTTCTGCTTGACGACGTCACAATGATCCCTGCGCCCGCCTCGGCCGCCGTGTTTTCGGCACTGTTGTTTGGCCGGCGTCGTCGCCGGCTTCGATCCGTGCGCCGCCCGGTCACTTGAAAATCGACTGGACCCCGAAGATCCACAGATCGATGTCGTTCAGTATCTTCACCAGCACGATGCACGACAGAATGATCGCCAGGAAACTGGTCACAAAACTCTCGGTCGTCGCCCTGCCGACGCCCTCCGCGCCCGGCTGGCACGTGAAGCCCTTGTAGCACGAGATCACCCCGATCAACGCCCCGAACGCCAGGCTCTTCGCCATCCCGCTGATGATGTCCCACCACGTCACGAACTGCTGCGAATAGAGCGTGTACAACTGCGGGTCCGCATCGAAAATTTGCGTCGTGATCAGCCACCCCCCCACTACACCGCAGAGGTTGGAGACGATTGTGAGCGGCGGGATCATGACGACGCACGCCACGAATCGCGGCACCACAAGCACCCGGATCGGGTCGCTCGCCATCGCCCGCATCGCGTCCAATTGCTCCGTCACCCGCATCGATCCAAGTTCGGCCGTCAACGAGCACCCGACCCGACCCGCCAGCATCACCGCCGCCAGCACCGGCCCGATCTGCTTCACCATCGAGAGGTTGATGATCCCGCCGAGCCGAGCTTCCTGCCCGATGGCTTCGAATTGCCGGTACGCCTCCAGCGCGAGAATCATGCCGATAAACCCGCCCGTGATCGCCACCACGGGCACCGACGCCGTCCCCACAAAGTACAACTGCCGCCCCAGCCGATCCCGCCGCGCCCACGTCTTCACGGCCTTTAACCCGGCCACTGCGGCCCCCGCGAACCGCATAAACCGGCCGAACCCCGCGATCCGCCGAAGCACCGAGCTCCCCAAGCCCGCGACCGCTCGAAAAAGCGAATGATGTGGACCGACCGGTGAACGCACGCTTTCCATGAAGCACCAACCGTAGCGGACCAAACTTCCCCCGCGGGCATCGGCTGCGCGCATCTCGCCTTCTCCTACCGCCGTTCCCCCGCTAAACTCCGCCCCATGGCTTCATCCAAGGCAGGACGCCCCCTTACCTACGCCGATTCCGGCGTCGATATCGATAAAAAAGACCTCTTCACCGAATCCCTCTCCGGGATCCTCCGCAAAACCTTCACCGACCGCGTCATCGATAACCCCGGCGGCTTCGCCGGGCTCTTCCGGCTGGATTACAAACGAGGCCTCTTCGCCCGTAACTACAAAGACCCGGTCCTCGTCGCTTGCGCCGATGGAGTGGGGACGAAAGTCAAACTCGCCACCGAACTGGATACGTACAACACCGTCGGCATCGACCTCGTCGCCATGAACGTCAATGACCTCATCGTCCAAGGCGCCGAACCACTCTTCTTTCTCGATTACATCGCCGTCCCGACCGTTGACACGCGCATCCTCAACGACCTTGTCCGCGGCATCGCCGACGGCTGCAAACGATCCGGCTGCGCTCTTTTGGGCGGCGAAACCGCCAACATGCCCGACGTCTACTCCAAAGGAGACTTTGATCTCGCCGGCTTTTGTGTCGGAGTCGTCGAACTCGCACGAATCCAGAAACCGACCCGCGTCCAGGTCGGCGATGTCGTCCTAGGGCTTCAGAGTGACGGCGTCCACAGCAACGGATACTCGCTCGTTCGCCGTGTCGTGAAGGAGGCGGGCCTCGCGCTCGCCGACCGCTTCCCCGAACTGGCCGAGTCGCCGGGATTCAACGGAAAGCGTCGGAAGAAAAACGCCCCCGCGCCCGAGCCACCCACGCTGGGCCAAGTGCTTCTCACCCCCACCCGCCTCTATGCCGATCCCATCGTCAAACTGCAACGCAACTACCGAGTCAAGAAAGTCATCTCGGGCATGGCCCACATTACGGGTTCCGGGATCCCCGGCAATCTCTGCCGCGCACTCCCGCCCAACCTCGACGCGGTCGTTGACTATTCATCGTGGGAGCGGCCACCGGTCTTCGGTTTCCTGCAACGACATGGGAACATAAGCGAAGACGAGATGCGTCGAGTTTTCAATCTTGGCATCGGGTATTGCGTGATCGTCCGCCCGGCGTTTGCGGAGTCGATCACCGAAAAACTCGCGAAGCTCGGCGAGAAGGTCTTCACGATCGGTCGAATTGAGAAAGGTGCCGGCGGCGTCCGCGAGGTGTGACTCACATCCCCTGATCGTCCAAATGTACCGACGAGACGGAGGAATCTGAATCCTGGCAGAGTTTCATCTCGGCTTTGCGATTTTGTGAAGGTACTTTGTCGCGCAGGACGCCCGTTGACGGGGTGGTTGTTTAGCGAGACCCAAATGCTTCGTCAGCGCAGCTTGCGAGGGTTATCGGTCGGCTTTCCGTCGGCGTACCCCCAGACGGTCACCCGAATCGGACGGTTGCCCCAATTGAGAGCCTGTTCGTGCGTCGGGTACAGCAGATCAAGCCGACGGCCCTTGATCATTGCGCCGCAATCCAGCACCGGAACCACTCGGCCCAAGTCGTAGCCCGGCACGGAAACCAGCGAGCCATAGGGAAGGAGCTTCGGATCCGCGGCGACGAGTTTGTGGGCGTTGGTCGTCACCGAGTGAAGCGTGGCGGTAATCCCGTCGGCGGAGTCTCCGCAACTGCGCGCATCGGGCGAATACCCCGTGACGGTCATCGTCATCGTGCGAATCGGTCGGATCGGTCGGCCGTTAAACCACCGGAGGGTGCGATCGGCAATGAGGTTCGCCGCGACCGTGGGCGGGGAGATCGGCTGGATTTGGTGCGTTTGCACATCCGACACATTCTGTGCGGTGTCCGCCGACCCATCCGCGGCAGAGAGTTGGACCGGGACGGTCTCAAATTCGACGTCATTTCCCAAGAGGGCGGCCGCGCCCCCGCCTTCGGCCTCGGCCCCGGGTTGCGAGATAAAACGTATCTGGGCCAGAGCCGCCGGAGCAGCAGTGGAGCGTTTTGCGAGCGTTGCTGTCCACGCCGTAAACCCAATGACCGAAACCATTGCCGCTGCCTGAAGCGCTTGCCGGGCGAAAAGTTGCGGCACTGCCGCCGCGTGACGTGGCGGGGATTCGGCTTGGGCTTGACGGATCATACCGGAACTCCAACATCCATCTCGCGGGGCACGGCTTCAGGAAATTGTTTCAACTTCCGGTGAGCGGCACTGAGCCACTCATAGGCCGTGCCGGCGGGATGGGTTACCTGATCCGATTGTAGAGCGCTGGAGAGTTTACCACGGCTGTCTTCCGAACATTATCCGAACAAAAGTCGGGTTCGTAGCCTCATTGTGCCGCCGATTTGACAGTTTTTGTGCGGAGAGCGCACAATCTGCGTTCGTTCACTTTGAGCGGTGCCCGCCTGAAGCCCCACCAGCGATGCAAACGACTATGGATCCAGCAGTTGGACCGGCAGCCGGCCTCGGTGTGAACTCCGCCGTTGGCACGCCGTATGCATCCATGTAAAAGCTCGACTTGGTCGATACGATCCGAGTCGGGCGAGCGTGTTTCTGATGTCCGCGCGGCGTCGTCGACGCCTCGATGTTTACAGATGGAGGTCACGGATGGTTCGGGCGATGAACAATTTCAAAACGGCCCTGCTGATGGGCTCGATGATGGGCCTGTTCTTACTGGTCGGAAGCCGGTTCGGTCAACAGGGCATGATCATGGCCTTGGTGGTCGGCGGGCTCATGAACGTGGTGATGTGGTTCTTTTCGGACAAGATCGCACTCGCCTCGATGGGCGGCAAACAGGTGACGGCCGCATCCGGCGGTTCGGCCGGCGAACTGGTGCGCCTGGTCGATGAACTGCGCCAGACCGCCGGGTTACCCATGCCCAAGGTCTACGTCTGCCCGCACGATGCCCCCAACGCCTTCGCGACCGGGCGTTCGCCCAAGAAAGCGGCCGTTGCAGTCACCGAGGGTGCACTGCAACTCCTGACCCTCGATGAACTCCGTGGCGTCATGGCGCACGAACTCGCACACGTCAAAAACCGTGACACCCTGACCTCCTGCATCGCCGCGACCATCTCGGGCGTGCTGGCCTACGTCGCCCAGTGGGGCATGTTCCTGGGCGGCGGCAACCGCGAGGGCGGGAACCCGCTGGTGGGGATCGTCACCTTCATGCTCGCGGCGGTCGGCGCGGTCGTGATCAAAGCCGCTATCAGCCGCAGCCGCGAATACGTCGCCGATGCGGACGGCGCCCGGATCGCGGGTGGCCCCGACGGCCTCATTTCGGCGCTGCAGAAACTTGAGGTCTACTCCAAGCGGATTCCGCTGCACAACCCAAACCCGGCCCAGAACAACATGTTCATCATCGAACCGCTGACCGGCGGCCGCTCGATCATGAACCTCTTCGCGAGCCACCCGCCCACCGAAAATCGGATCATCTCGCTCCGGAAGGTGGGCCAGGATCTGCGCACCAAGGCGGTCTTCCCGCGCCCGGCCTGAGCCGGATCCGACCGTTGCTGGAATAAAGAAAGACCCGTCCCGCCGCGACGACCGCGGCGGACGGGTCTTTTCGTTCGATCACCCAGTCGGCTTACAGGTCTTCCCCGTCCTCGGCGTCGTCGCTGGGCGGCGTGGCGGCCGGCGGCAGCGGCGCGGTGGCCATGGCGGGGCGTTCGGCCCGCATTTTGGCCTCGATCTCAAGTTCCTTCTGGGCATCGAAGTTCTTCATCTCGTCGATCGTGAGGTGGTCGCACCGAAGAATGAGCGTGCGGAGGATCTTCTCCGAGAGGTTGCAGTCGCGCTCGATGTGGGCGATGTCCGGCCCGGGGGCGGAGAGGTAGACAAGGATATAGAGCCCGCGCTTCTGCCCGCGGATCTCATACGCCAAGCGGCGCTCATCCCACTTCTTCATGGCGATGATCTCACCATGCCCGCGGGCGATGATCTCCTTGATGTGGGCGATCGCGCCCGAGAAGTCGGCCGCGACGGCCTGACCGAGGAGGAACATGGCCTCGTATTGGTAGGTTTTCTTCACTTGAACGAACGGTGCTTGTGCCATAAAAACGAGTCCTTTCTAACGTGGGTGACCTGAGTTCTTGTTGCTGATGTTCTGCCTGTTACGCCGCCGCCGGTGGAACGGAACGCCGGGTTTCGTTCGGCCGCTGCGAGGGGGGTTCTGACACATTCTCAATCTTCTCCGGTGCCTTGCGCTCGGACGCCTTTGCGTCCGACCCGTTGAAGGCGTTCATCGCCGCATCCAGCCCCTTGCGAGCAAAGGCTTCGGCGGCCAGCGCCGCCCGAAGCACCGCGCCTTCAAGGAGCGTTCGTTCTTCGTCCGTGAACTGACTCAGAACAAAGTCGGCCTGATCCATCAGCGGGGGCTTGCCCCCGGTGGGTTGGAGTCCAACGCCCACGCGCAGACGCGGGTATTCGTCGGTCCCCAGAATCCGATGGATGTCGGTCAGGCCGTTGTGCCCCGCCGTTCCCCCCTTGGGGTTGATCTTCATCGCTCCGGTCGGCAGGTACAACTCGTCGACGACGACGAGAAGATCGGCCTTGGGATCGACCTTGAAAAACCGGACGGCCTCACCCACACACTGTCCCGACTTGTTCATGTACGTCGTCGGTTTGAGGAGCATGCACTTTTCACCGCCAAAGTCGACCTCGGCGGTGGCCGCCTGAAACCGCGATTTCAGAACCACACCCTTGGCGTGAGAACCCAGAAGGCGATCAACCACCATGAAGCCCGCGTTGTGGCGGGTCCTGGCGTAACGGCCTTCCGGATTTCCCAAACCGACGATGAGTTTCATGGGGGTGAAGTAAGCGAGATACGGAGAGACGAAGGGAAAGTGGGTTATTTCTTCGGGGCGGCCGGCTTCGCGCCTGCGGCAGGCTTCGCACCCGCCGCTGGCTTGGCACCCGCCGCTGGCTTGGCACCCGCGGCCGGTTTCGCACCCGCAGCCGGAGCAGCGCCCTTGGCACCGGGTGCTGCCGCCTTGGCATCGCCTTCCCCGGGCTTCTTGGCCGTCGTGACTTCCGGTTCGCCGGAGCCGCTCGACGCGGCGGTGGCCTCGGCGGTGACAATCTCGGCTTGGATCACGATCTGCGCGATGATGGAGTGCGAATCGGTGATCAACTTCATGCTCTCGTTCGGCAGCGTCAGTTCGGCAGCGGTGATGGATTGACCGACGTCAAGAGCGGAGACCGAGAACTCGATAAAATCGGGGATCTCGAGCACGAGGCATTCAACCTCGACTTCCGCCGTCGGGTGCATCAGGATCGCGCCGGCCTGCTTCAGACCGATGGCCTCGCCGACGAGATGGATCGGCACGCGGGTTCGCACTCGCTCGTTCAGATCGACGCGGGCAAAGTCCGCGTGAACGATCGTGCTGCCGAGGTAATCGAACTGGAGTTCCTTCAGGAGGACGATCTGACCCTCGTCCGCGTCCTGGGTTCCCGGGAAATCAAGGCGGAACACCTTCTCGCCCGACTCCATGTGCGGGATCGCGATACGGGATTCGACAGTGATGGAGACGGGGTCCTGGCCGTGGCCGTACACCACCGCCGGCAGCCCGCCTGCCGCCCGGATGCGCTTGGAGTGACGCGAGCCCAGGTGGGTGCGGGGGGTGACTTTCAACATCGGTGACTTCTCGTGCATGGCGGATTCCCTTTCGGCTCTCTGGGTGAACATTCGCATGTGAATAACGGCTGCCGATCACCTCTTGGTGCCGGCGGTTTTCTTGAACAGTTCGCTGACGCTTTCATTGCTGTGGATGCGTTTGATGGCCTCGCCCAGAAGCGCCCCGACCGACAGCTGGACGAGTTTGTGACGGATGGCGTCGCACCCCGCGTGCAACGCGATGGTGTCGGTCACAACGATCTTGCTGATGGGGCTGTTCGCAAGGCGTTCGATGGCGGGCCCGACAAGGACGGCGTGGGTGGCCGCCGCGATGATCTCGCGGGCTCCCTTTTCTTTGAGCACTTTGGCGGCCTCGACGACCGTGCCCGCCGTCGAGATCATGTCGTCGAACATCAGCACGGTCTTGCCTTCCACCGAGCCGATGAGGTTGCCGGTAACCACCTTCGAGCCGCTGATGCGCTTCTTGTTGATGAAAGCGAGTTCACCGCCCAACAGGTTCTGCATGCCCTCGGCGACCTTGAGGTTACCCACATCCGGGCTCACCAGGCACAGGTCCGGCAATTGGTCCCGGATCCCGGTGAAGTATTCGACAAAGACCGGCGTCGCCGAGAGGTGGTCCACGGGGATGTCAAAGAACCCCTGGATCTGCGCGGCATGCAGGTCAATGGCCAGCACACGGTCGGCCCCCGCCGCCGTCACCAGGTTCGCCACCAGTTTCGCCGTGATGGGAACCCGCCCCTCGTCCTTGCGGTCCTGCCGACCATACCCGAAGTACGGCAGCACCACCGTCACGCGGGCCGCGCTGGCCCGCTTCAGGCAATCGAGGAAGATGAACAACTCCATGAAGTTGTCGTTCACCGGCTCGCTGGTGGCGATGATTACAAAGACGTCACGCCCGCGCACGTCGTCCTCGAGTTTCACGATCAATTCGCCATCCGGGAACGCGATCGTCTGGACCAGCCCCATCGCGATGTTCAGGTGGTCGCAGACGCGCTGCGTCAGGGCCCGCGAGTTCCGCCCCGAGAAGACCTTCAGATCGCCGCCGTTCGCATTATTCAAGCGATCCACCTCCGCTCGCGCGTGAATCGGCCGTTGCTTCAACCCCGATCCGTGACCGCCCTTGGAAGACAGAATCGACATGGGCGAGATCCTCCGGGGTATTGATCGAAAGCACGTCTTCGGGCGGCACCGCACCGATCACCTCGACGCCGCGGCCCAGCTTGAGCAAAAGTTCGGGAACGTCGGTCAGGTAGTACTCGCCGCTCACCGGGTTCCGCGTCACGCCCTTGAGCGCAGCGAAGAGGTCGCCAGAACGGAAGCAGTAGTAACTGGGGTTGACCTCGCGGATCTTCAGTTCTTCGGGCGTGCAGTTCTTGTGCTCGACAATCGCCCGGAACCGGCCTTCGACGTCGCGAGCGATGCGGCCGTAGCCGGTCGGATTGTCGATCGTGCTGGTCGCGAGCGTGGCCGACGCCCCAGACGTGCGGTGCCGGTCCAGCATCGTGCGCAGTGTGGCCTCGCGAATCAGCGGGCCGTCGCCGCACAGAACAAACGCATCACCCTCGACGCCCTCAAAGAGCTTCGCCGCCGACATCACGGCGTGCCCGGTTCCCAGTTGCTCGGCCTGCACCGCGAACTCAATCCCGGCATATCCGGCCAAGGCCTCACGCACCAGTTCCTGCTTGTAGCCGACGATCGTGACGATGCGGCCGCAACCCGCTTGCCGACAGGCATCGACGACGGCGCAAACCATCGGCCGACCGGCGATCGGGAATACCACCTTGGGCAGGTCCGACTTCATGCGCGTGCCCTTGCCTGCGGCGAGAATGATGGCCACGGGTGCGGCGCTGCCGACGACCTGGGGATGATTGAAAGTCGCCGACATCAATGTCGGCACCATCACGCGGAGATTCTGAGGTCAAGACCCTCGGGCGGAGGAGAAAAATTGGCCCACCAGGATTCGAACCTGGAATGACAGAATCAAAATCTGCTGTGTTACCGTTACACCATGGGCCAAAAGAAACCGTGAGGATGCTTGGCCCGCCCGACGAAACCGCAGAACACCGCGAATGACTGGTGCGCACCCTCCGCAAAGCGTGGACGCCCAAGAGGCAACGCCCAACAGGACTCAAGGACCGACGCGAACATTCGCGGGCCGAGCCCCTCTCCGATGGTCCTTCAGGTCTTCGAGACCGTTTGAAACCAGAGAAAAGCGGAAAACGGTGCCGCGGCAACTGTGTTCACCAAACCCTTGTCGAAACAAGGGTTGTAAACGGAGGCTGGACGGCGATCAGCCGCTGATCGTGGATCCGCCCGCAGCTGCGCCTCGGCGAAACCCTTCGGGGGTGTTTCGCGTCCGTCACGGCAGGCCTCGGGATGATGGTAGAACGGAATCGAGACGAAGTCACGGAGGCAAGGGGGCGCGAAGTTACGAGGGCCACCCGGCGCGAGCAAGGCGGGTAAAGGGGTTCTCGGAGGAACTTGCGAGGGCTGTGTGATGGGGCGACGGCGCGCACAGTTGGTAGCACTCGAAGCGGTCCGTCATCGCAAACCGAATCCGACGGTCATCGCCGCTCATCCCGAAGCCAACTGCGCGGTCGCTCGGCCTGCACCCCATTCCAGCACCACTGCACCCGAAGGCGGCTGCGCGAGCCAGAAGGCTCAACCCCAGCGGCGTGAGCTTCCGGGCTCTGGCATGGGGTTCGCAATGACCGTTCCTCAACGCCGGACCGCCGGCCATCAACGTGAACGCCATCGAAAGCAGGCACCATTTCTTTTCAGGAGTTGATCATGCACAACACCGACCGCACCCAGCAATACATGGAATCCAGCCCCGCCCACGAGTACGAGTTCGAGGGTGAATTCGAAGGCGAGTACGAGGGCGAGTACGAAGGCGAATTCGAGGGCGAGTACGAAGGCGAATATCATGGTGAGTACGAAGGCGAAGGCGCAGGCGCAGGCGAATTCGAATTCGAGTGGGAGTCTCAGGGCGAGTACGAGTACGAAGGCGAGTACGAGTCGGGCCTCTCA
>ENA-ORBV01013173-ORBV01013173.1-microbial-mat-metagenome-genome-assembly--contig:-NODE-13173-length-12604-cov-4.107927_pt1 | contig 12604 bp, 11 predicted proteins | sample MGYA00237777_ERZ505514 | MGnify/ENA primary metagenome ERZ505514 (study PRJEB26160, sample SAMN06269048) | microbial mat metagenome | isolation source: Oligotrophic lake microbial mat | place...
CTGCAGGACGTTTGTGCACCATGCACCCATTCGTCCCCGAGGTGCACCGAATCGTCCCGGGAGACGGGGGAAGTGCCATTGTGGCGTCTAGATCTGTCTAATTTAAGACATCATCTGCTTTAGGTTCCATCGAATGCAGTTTCTAACAGTTGTTTGCTCTGCACAAACTAGTCTGCCAACACCTGCCAATGCAACAAGAGTCTGCCAATGCGAGTGCCGGTGTCTACAATCATTCCGTGCCCATTGAAGCAAACAGAAAGCAAGCCTCCAGAACGTCACTTTCCGAGGCATTTCTCCGCGGGCGTAGCCAAGTTGAACGCACATGGCAACAACTCCAAAGCAGATGCCATGCTTGTGGATTGGGTGTCGAAACTGTTGACTGAGCACGCCAAAGTTTTTCAAGTCCGCGTTGACATTCTCATGGCGAGTCAAAGACTTCTTGATGGCTCTGCGATCCGTCTTTGAAACTGCACTGTGCTTTGTTCGAACAGTCTGGTCACCTCTGTGTCCCTTGTCCGCAACAACCATCTCACCACGTGCCAAGGCTTTCTCAGCTTTGAGCCTACAGATGTTGATGTCAGGCCAAGGTCCACATTTGAAAGGACCATTAATCCAAACAATCTCTCCGGTCTGAATGCAAACACCAACCTCACATCTAACACCAGCAGCATGGAACTTGTGCGAACACCAGATTCTGCAAACAGGCCAGCCGTCGAGTTCACATGCTCGGCAATCAGTTCCATCAAATGTCACCTTCGTTGTTTTGTGATTGTAGGATTGAAACAGCCTAACTTTGAATCGGTTGGCCCAAATGATCTAAACGCACAAAAGCAGTGAGGCAATGCAAAGGCAGCAAACAAACAAGTCCCACGTTGAACACATTCACACACCACTTCAGCTTGCTGCGCTTCAATTGCATCAAGGACCGGCCAAACCCATTTTCGAAAAGTTTTCCTATCGCAGCCAAGCAATGAACACATCACATCTTCACTTGCATAAATCTTAAGAAAAGCAAGGGACCAAAGAAGGTGTTTTGGTCAGGCATGGATGTCGTTAAGGCGAGCACCACAGAGAGACCAAATGTCACTTGTCACAAGAGAACCAACACCAAACATTGTTCGATAGTTCCTATCAAATGTTTTGCTTCTCAGCTGGGCCCTTGGCATGCCCTTGATGTCACGAGCAAGCTCAAGAAACGTTTCGGGGGGGACACGAACAATCGGCATGGTGCAACAGTTCCAAAGAGCGTTTTGAATTGTGAAATGTTGAAATTGTGAGATGTCAAAAACAAGATTTATGAAATGTCAAATTAGCCCACTTCACACTTGCTTTTTGGTCCATCAAGAACTCTCGTGCACAAGTGAAGCAGTGACCCAGCAGCAAACCAGCAAAACATGCCTTCAACTCGTGCACCCGGTGCTGGGATGACATGACGTTCATGTCCCAGTTGAAAGTTCATGTCCCGGTTGAAAGCGGGTTTTTAAGTGAAGAAGGGTCAGCCAAGACTTCCGATTTTTCAATTTTTGGCTGGCATTTGCAGTTGAGAATGGTGAGACAACTAACAACAAAGCAACAATGCTCCAACAAGCATGGCGTCCATGGCCGTTGCTGTCAGTTCGTCATTGTGCAATTGTTGTGGCAATTTTCGTGCCATTGTGATGACAGCAGTCAGCGCACTGTGTCAGTGAGCTACGCTTGTTCTACTCTTAGCAGTGCCACAACTGTGGCTCAGTGCAGCTGTCTGCTGCGTTGCACTACAGCAGGGCAGCAGTGAGACGCACTGCAGCAGCTAACACTGCTGTTCATTGGCTCTCCGCAGCAGCAAAATGTGACGAGCTCAGCCGTTTTTGCATTTGACTCGTTTAAATTGAGCAATTAAGGAAATGACACCTACAAATTGAAGACATGCACAGTGCTAACAAACACCATTTCGGCCCCAAATGAATTGTTTTGTGACTCTTTTTGCTGGCAACCATTCTGTTTTCCACGCACGTTAGATCAGCTTTCACACCGGCAGAGTCTTCATTTTGTTTGGCGCACACAATGTTCGGAATTTTGATGTCATTGTTTCAAGCAATGCATGCACTTGCTAGCAGCAGCACGCCGACACTGCTAGCATGTCCTTTGAACCAGTGTTGAGACATCTACTTTGCCGTCTGTTGTCAGTCTGTGTCTGTGTCTATTCCATTTCTATTTTCATGTGCTGTTCTGTTTCAAACCATTCCATTCCATTCCATTCTGTTTGGAGTTTGCCGGGCAAACGGCTAGGTTCCATTTGCAATCACAGAACAGAACAGAACAGAATGGAACGGAACAGATGTGGAGTGCACAACAGACTGAAAATGGAACATAAATAGACTGCAAATGGATGGACACCAACATAAATCGAAAAATCGTTGATAGGCACAAATGGGCAAGCTGGGATTCCGTTTTGTCAAAAGTTGGGTTCAAATTGGGGTTTTGAGGTTCACAATGAGCGAATTCAAGCGAAGTTGCGGTCAGATTTTCTTTCTTTCAGATCTCACAATCTCTCATTTTGATCAATGAACATTGCTCACAATGCCGGCGGCTGGTGCACAAGCACGAGGACCTCAGTTCAAACGGAACAGCCCGGACACGGCCCAAGTCCTTCGTTTCATCCACGTCCAACACCAACAAGGCATCCCCCTAAATCACAACACATTCCTTTGAACAGGAGAAGGCACATTCCTTGTTCGCAAATGTGGTGCTGGAAGTGAACCACGTGGAAAGAAAAAAGTGACTTACAACTTTGCTCAGACTCTCCAACAACACGAGCAGTGGCGCAACGGAGCAGGCATGTCCAAACGTGAGAGATTCCAAAGAGCAATGAAGATTTTTTTTGGAAACTCATCACACCATGTCATTTACAACCCTCAGGTGACTTCACCACCCAACAACTGGAGCTTGCCGGTCTTGAACTGCCGGAGAGGAACGCCGATCGCATTGCCGGTCAAAACATTGAACCCGGAGAAGACAGCGAGGGTGAAGAGTTGGAACGCAGAGCAGCTGAAGACTGCGCGGAACTTGGCCGTGACACAGAAGTAGAAGAAGAAGAGCTCGAAGACGTTCCTATCGAACCAGAAGAAGAAGATCAAGAGAACGTCAGGCCATTTGTTGCCGAGCGAGAGAGCAAGAACAAGATGACTTACCTTAAGCGTCTGATTGCAATCCCTGGCTTTGATGAAGGCACCGATTCGAAGACGATGCACATGGCAATGGTTGCACTGCCTGGAGGCATCAACACAGCGCATGCAACCATGGACAATGACAAGAAAGGTGTGACGATGAGTTGGAACGAGTTGGGACAAGCGTTTAACCCGGCTTTCTTTCTTGGTGGCATGCTTCAGAATCCTGGGTGCGGACACGTCTTGGCTCATGCACGAAACAACATTGAAAATGAGATCTTGGGCGACCCAAACTTACAACGTGCAAACAATGTCTTGCTTAGAAGCACTCACTTTCGTTTTGATGAGACATCGGAGCCCTTTCTGTTCAATCCGTTCAACAGAGATAGAGGAAATCCAGTTCACATTGTGAGAGCCCCTGGTGGTTTGAGCATTGCCATTGCAGCATGTTTTTGCGAGCGAACCACTGCCATTCAAGCGCCTGTCAAAGATGCGGAGCTCTCTCTCCAAGAGCAACTGCAGCGTGCGTCTGGGTGCTTTCCAGGTCTCAGAGACAGGCTCAATCATGTCAACTTCAATCACTTCCAGCCGCCACAACAAGCACATCAATGCCCATGTTGCTCAAGGTCCGGTTCCAGTGATGCAAGTCCCCCAAGCCGCTGCTGCTGTTGCACAAGACAATGCATTGATGCAAACCCTGCTGTGCTGCAACGCTTGCAGCAAACTGAGCACCAAGCCAATGAAAGGATTCGTGACATTGAGAGACAGCAAGTGAACCAGAGAGAGCAGTTTCAACAGACGACAGATCAGATTCACCAGCAGTGTCGCACTGCTCTTGCAGACCAACAAAACCAGTTAGAACAGCGTGTCAATGGCGCTGCTCCTACATTGCTGGAGATGCTTCAGAGAATGACGCCCAACACATTCAGGCGCTTCGCACCTGGGCAGTTCAACGAAGCTTTCGGTGCCATGGTGAGGGAACAAGCTGCAGCAAATGACACTGGAGCTCCACAAGCTAGACCAGGACCTCGAGTTGTCACTGTTGAAGATGACGATGCTTCAAGCATGGCAGGTTTGACGGCTGGAGACCAAGGTGGCGCTGGAGCAGCTTGATGTCTTTTTCAATGCATTGGCAGCAAAAACAAACTCAGATGGATGGCTCAATGGACAAGGCAAATGACAACGGACGAGGCACACGGACAAGGCAACAGAAGGCAGGTTGCAGAGGTAACAACAGATGCAAACTAGGTTGCATTTTGGCAAAAACTGTGGTTTAGACTGGATCAAATTGATGCCCACCATGGCACTTCCCCCGTCTCCCCGGAGGCTTCACTGCAGAGTGCAACTGAAATTAAATGCACACGCTCTAAACACACTGCCAACGTGACGCAACTGTCACAACAGCCCAGCAGGCCCTTCCGGGGCTGTTGTTGAACATTGCGACACCAAAAACTCGGGTTCCGAGTGTGATTTCCCGCGACTGATTTCAAGTTTGTCGGAAAACAGCGATTGAATCACGCTGCTGCATCTGGTAAACGTGGACTCCGTCGGATGACTGTTGAACACTGCTGCTTCTTGCCTCTTCTCTCTTCTCACAGTCATCACACTGCACAGAGCACAAAGACGAAGAAATCCACAAACCAATGACAATGCCAAACCCATGCTGGACTCCGGAGGCAAAGAAGAAAGAAGGTTACAAGGACTGTGATCTTTCACCTCCCGAGCTGCCGGATAGAAAGCGGCGAACTTTCGAACAAGCAGTGAAAGCGATCAAAAACGACTTCAACGAGCTAAAAGTAGAATGGGCGGGAAAAGAAGAAAAGCAAAAGGTGGTATGGTCTAAGATACGAGAAGACGATTCTGAAGTGGAGCTTCCATCTGAGTTCTGTCAGACATTGCTTTTCCTGCACAGCCGCAACTTCAAGAAGCGCGCAAATGAGGACCATCAAAGGGCGGCAGTCAAAGACATGCTAAAGAAGGGACGCATTCGAAAAGTCATCCTGCAAGTCATCGCGTGTACCGGAGACAACAGTCTTTCTTTCAACGAGAATTATGGGGCTCATTATATCCGCGCCTGCTTGACGATCCACCGCTACTTTCAACAAACTGGAGCAACTGGATTTGTTTCGGACATGTCGAACTTAACGTATTACTTGCGAATGCAAAAATTCGGAAGTTGCTTCCTTCAAGCGGCGTGTGTGGCCATATCTTACTTACTTCAGGCTTGCGGTAAACATGTGCCACCACCAAACGCGTCAAGACTGATCCGTCATCATTTTGATGACGAACAACTCATAAAGTACACTAAAGATCATGGCGGTGACTCCGTTGGGATCTTCAAGATTCTCGAAGAAATATTCTTTGTGTGCCAACAGCGCTACCGTGATCCGAGTCCATTCAATTGCAGTGATTTGGATCGCGATTTAAGTTACAAGTCTGCCACAGAGATGCTCGAACAAGGACCCGGCTTGGTGTCAAAATTCGTAGTTCCAGACAATTTCCTGTGCTCGCCACCATCAAGCAACCTGAAAGAAAAATGGCCTGACCTTGCTCCTTATAGTAAGAGAACTGGGACGAGATCCCTGCAAATTTGATTCCCCCTGGAGTTGCTCGTTTCACAAGGTGGAATGAACCGGCGGAATTTGTTCCCTTGCATGCTCCCAGCGATGCAGGATTGCCAGAGAAGGAAATTGAATTGGAAGAAAAATGGAAAGAATTGTTGTGTCAACCGGCAGAAGATGATGATAGGTTCACTGCCGTCACTGCTTCCATATCGGCGGAATCAAGTTATAGTAGTCAGGGAACACCAAGTGAGCGGTCAACCACCGGAAATGCTTCCATTTTCTTGGATGACGATTCTGATGGAGAGTGCTGGTCCCATTTTTTTGATGATGATGAAGATGACAGTTCCAGTGCATCATACTCTTCGGAAGACCATGAGCCTGGAGAAGGAGCTGAAACCCCATTGCATGCAATGGTCCTTCTTGGGCATCGCACAGTAGATGGGTCGGGATGTTGGCTATTGCAGAACTCTTGGGAAGGCCCCAGCCAAATCATCGAAGTCACTGCTGAGTGTCTCATGGAATCAGGTGCTTTTCTCTACTTTTACAGGCGTGACACCCGGAGTCCGAAGCCAGAGCATGAATGGAACATTAAAAGTTCAAGTTTCTTTTGTCCGTCACCGGTTGCAGAAAGTAGCCGACTCGAGCGGAGTGACTGTGAAAACTGGACAGATGACCTGGTTCATGCCGTGCCGCAGCAGAAAGAGGTCTTGGACCTCGAGGATTTCTTTTAAAAGCGATTGGTAATCACTGCGGACATGTGTCACGTTGGCCCCCGTGCTGTGCGAGTGTGGTGCTGATTCCTTCGTCGGTTGCGACCATGCAGAACAAACAAACAATCCCGATAGTCCATCAGCCAACAGATTTCCCAAAGACACACCCAACGCTACTCTTGCTCATTTTCAGATTGCTTTGAAATGGAGTCTGGCAGACAGACAACAGTGAATGCGCCACTGCACGGTAGCACCAGTCTCCCCGATTTAAATCCCTAATCCTTTAGTGCAAAGGTAGATAGATAGATGGTTTAGCAAAACACGCGTGGCTCTTCTGTTCTATCCTTGTTCGTGACTCCTTTACATCTGTTTCCGTTCCCACGTTTGCAAGAAGACTCAAACTCAAACAAGGCTGAACCAAAACCGGAAGAAAACAACAAACAGACAAAAGACAGCAAAGACAAACTGAACTTGAACAGCCACAAGAGCACTCTCGAATTGTCAAATTTGAACATCCAAGGGTTCCGTGGACGATTTGAGGACATTTGAAGAAGCTTGACAATCTTTCTTGGCTTGGACAGAATGTTCCAAGGCCACTGTCAAGAAATCTTCGGCCAAGGGATAAAACTCCTTAAGATTTCCACTGTTTGCTGTGTCTGAGGCCAACATCCATTCCACACGGGGTGTCATGGTCATGGCATTTTCTACCATTTCGACTTCTTGGGGTGACACAGACTTGAGCCATGTTTGGATTGACGCAGCATCATTGCTGCTGCTGTCATGCGAGACCGCCTTTTGAGCAAAGGTGAGAAAGGGTGTCAGAAAAGACAAAGCTTGAGACCAACCATCGGAGGAAGGCTTCTTGGGTTGTCCCATTGAAGCTTGCGCACGAGCTTTGTGCCAATCCAAAACTTGGGACAAAAGCTTCGCAGCCGATCTCTCTCGCATGGGAGCAGTTTCACTCTCATTTCGTTTCTGAATGAACTGATCACAAAGCGCCACAGCACTTGTGTCTTGAACACCCTTCTCTCCTTCAATTGGGACTTGTTTGCGTGCTTTTTCACAAATGGTTGGCAGAGAAGGAGGTTTGCTGTTGGCGCTGTTGGTTTTGGCAGATCCTCATTTTCCCTCTTGAGCTCCATTTTGCTCCATTTGAAACTGGTGTTGCGCCTCTTGTTCTGCATGGCTCTGTTCTTGTGCGAATTGCATCTGCACCTGCAGCAAGGACAAGATGAATTGGTCTTGCAAGGACAACAAATCTCTGTGTTTTTGACAATCTTGCCAAGCCTCCGAGGCAGCCTCGAGTGGATTGTTGGAAAAATCTGGTTCACAGGGAACCACAAAGGCTTTTTGTGCATGACTCAGTTCAGTCGCAGATCCATCAATGTCCAAACAGGATTCCAGGAGTCTCAGATTTGGTTCAGTGGCTCTCTGGTCATTGCCTTTGGAGGCTGCAATCCTTGCCATGTGTTTCAGTGCACAGGCAGCCACCCGAGGAGATTTGTTTGTTTCCGTCTTTTTCGCTTGTGACAAGGCAACATCACAGGCTTTTTCCACATGGGTGGAGCATCTGGCTGAAAGTGAGCGCCACGCAAAAAGCAACCTTCAGCAATTTGCCATGGAGCAATTTGCGTTGATTGTTGTTGGTTATTTTCATCTTGATTCTTGCTTGCGAACAAAGAAATCAGTGCACAAAATCTGGGATCTTCCACTTGCTGACACCGTTCTGATGAAGACTGAAGCAAAGTTGCATCCCACGCCACAGGCAATGCCGTCAGCGAAGCACAGAGTTCCGCCGCACATCCTGCCATGACAGCCAAGGCCGCCAACAATGGCACAGGAACAGCTCCACCCGCATCCAAGACTTCCTTTCCAAAAGTCGATCAAATGCACTCCAAAGTTTCATGGGCATCCCAGCTGGCAATGTCATTTTCTCCTGGGGAAACCAAGACTCCTCGCTGCACGAGTTCCATCTTGAGCAGAGCCGCAAAGGACACGTCTACATCATTTTCTTTGCAGTCATCCTTTTCTGACAGTTTGTCCTTGATGACGCCTGTTGCAAAGGCCTTGATGGCTTTTGGGGCTGCTGTTGTCATTGTCTTGATTCTTTGTTGCAGATTTCAGTGCAGTGTACTTGGAGCTCCAAGACTTGTCATGGTCGTTCCAAACTCAGGGTTTTGATGTTGGCGGTTCAGTTGGCGTCTCCCAAACCATGGGACTCCTCATTTGTTGCAGGCCTGCTGGTGATGGAGCTGCTCCTTGGAATCTTGATCATTGACAAGGTGCCGCACACGGAAATTGATTGGGAGGCGCACATGCAAGAGGTCAAAATGTGGTTTGATGATGGCATCTGCGATTGTCGAGAAATGCATGACTGCACGGGTCCTCTGGTGTGTCCAGCAGGGTTCCTCTGCCTCTTTGCTCTGTTGAGGTGGATCACAAATCAAGGCCGCAACGTCAAGTTGGCGCAGTTTGTCTTTTTGGACTTGCACTTGACCATGCAAGCCTTGTTGCTGAAAATTTGTGCGCATGCTTCTCGGTTTTTGGCGCAAACTAAATCCAAATCACAACAACAATCACAACAATTGCAACAATTGCAACAAGCACATTTGATCTGGAGCTGGCACATTGCCATGGGTCTGTTGTGTTGTTCCAAACAACTCCATTCAATGTTCATGCTCCAATTGTTCAACGAGGGACCCACCATGATGTTGTTGTGTCTTTGTCTTCATTTTCTCATCAACAATCATTGGAACAGTGGTTGCTGTGCTTTTTCCCACGCCGTCTCCATCAAAATGAATGTCTTGTTGTTTGCTCCAGGTCCATTGCTGCTGTTGACACAAAAGTCGAGGGGCAACTGATTTTTGGTCCTTGAATGATTGTTGGTGTGCTGTGCCTTACCACAAGTTGCATTGGGAGCACCATTTTTGCTGACATTTCCAGAATCCTGTCTGCGAAAAGCGTTTGAGCCAGATCGGGCATTCTTTTTCAAGTGGACGGTCAATTGGAAGGTGAGCAAATGTGATTTGTTGATAACTTTCTAGAACTTTTTCTTACATGTGCTAAAAAAACTTGTTCCATTGCACATGCAGTTCCTACCAGAAGACATTTTTGTAGGCAAACCACTCGCTCTTCTCTTACTGGGTTGCCACTTGGGAACTTTACAAACGACTTCATGTGCAACAAGAAGAAGCGTTTTGTGCCATGAAATGCCCAGTCAGTCGTGATCAACCCCCTCCCCCAATCCGTCAGGAACCTGCCGCAACGCACAAGGTGCAGACCATCCGAGGTGCAGACCATCCGTTTGATGTGTTTTCGACAATGCGCGCAAGGTGAGCCGACAAAACGGTTTTTAAAAACGGTTCATAATTTTGGACTCTTGCACAAAAGGACTACAAAAAAAGGTCAATAAAAAATGACCATAAACATGAGCCCTTTGGTGAAAATGAGACCATGAACAAAAGGTTCATAAAAAAGGGTTCATAAATCTAGTAGTCATTAACAAGGGAAAGGGACATAAAACATGAACCGATTTTGAAAAGGTTCATAAATGAAAAAAGGGTTCATATTTATGAACCGATTATGAACCAATCAGAAAATCGGTTCAAAATTCTTAGTCTCATTTGGAAAAGGTTCCTATATAGAAAAAAGGGTTCCTAATTGAATGTATTTAGGAACCGATTTTAAATATGTAGGAACCGATTTTAAATTGGCTCCATTGGCTCCCCTGGCGTTGCTAACCGAGGCGACCGATTATCTCCGATTTTCATTCCACGGTTGCGCGATTTGCTATGTTTCATTTGGTGTTACATTATATACTTATTACTAATCTTATTATTGCTACATATCATCCATTTTTACTCTCACTATTCATTATGACGACGACTGACTGGCCGTCGTGTCCTCATCGTTGATTTGGAAGAACATGGACTCGGAATTTTGAAACAACATGGAATCGGACAAGGTACGTTTGAGGAGGGATCGTACCGCGCCACTACGGGCATCTTCTCCCGTGGTTTCCTTCCATACCGATTCGAGGGACATGGATCGCAACAATCGAAAGGAGGAGAAACTATCCTCGTACTGATTGTTGCTGTTGCTTGTACTGGTGGTGTTCATCAATGTCGGCATCAACAAGAGTGACCTTTGCGAAACCTGTCGATGGTTCTTGGCAGCAAGAAGAAGATTACTACTGTTGCTGCTGCTGTCGTTGGTGGCAGTTGTGGTACTGGTGGCTGCAACGTCACCCTCGACTGCCATGGTGTTGTCAGCAGAAGAAGTGGTCACATTCCGATTGGACGGTTTTCGTACCGGTCGTCGAATGGATTGCGCCGAGGCATTGGTACCAAAGGGATCTTCTCGAGAATTGGTTCGTTGGGGTGGACGCATGGGCCGTTCTTCTTCGGATTTGCAAAAGAGACTCCGATTGGAACTGCACAGACTACTCATATTATGCGAGTTGGAAGAATAGTGACTGGCAAAACTCGCCGTCATGGTACTGGCACTGCTCCACATACTCAGTCCGGAAGCATCGTATATGGAATGATCATGGGGGATTCGAACGTAAACTCCCGAATCATTGTCAAATCCCTGGTTGTTCCTCTTGTCATTGTCTTGTTCCCCACTACTGTTTTCGCCTTCATTCTCTTCGTCGCATTCCAACAAGACACGCAAGTCCATACTATCTTGTCGATCATAAGTCATGAGACTTCGATTGGAATCATAGCGTGTGGGACGTTTGGCGTTGGCACTCAAGTTCGAAATACTCCCCGCACGTTGCGGTACTTGAATGGGTCGATCGCCCTTCTTTGGACTGTGACTGCCATCCCCACTGCTGGTGCCATGGCTATGGCTGTGATTGCTGCTGTTCGTACTCATGGTCGAGGGTGGTCGCCAGGGTCGCATCGCTCGGGGTCGATGATGGGATGTTGTGAGGGTTTCTGTAATGGATGTAGGCGAGGCATTATTATGAGTTTTGGTCTTGCTGCTGTTGCTATGATTGCTGCTATTCAAGGTATTATTTGGAGGTTTCGACTTTTGTGATTTGCTTTTGCGTCCCTTATTTTTGGGACTCTTGGGCACCTGGGTGGGGGTACTGTCCCATCGTGAATACTTGCGACTATTATTGGAACTGTTGCCGCTGCTGGTCGTACTGGACGTTGCCGTTCCTGCGACGGCATCGAGGGGTGCCGCTTTGGCATTGTCCACTTGCAAGGCAAAGGAGAAATCGTCCGACACATGAGTCCCCACCAACCCGCTCATAAAGAGCGACATGCTGGACTGCATGGAGGATCTGCTAGTGTGGCAAGTCTCCGCCATGAACGCAGATGCGTCATCATCCTCACAGGAGGCGTCGTCGTCATCTTCGTCTAACCGTTCTGGAATGCTACTGCAGCTATTGTTGAGGACCAAGTGATGAATGCTGCCACTGTTCAGCGTGTCCGTCAAGGAACAACAATCATCGTCGTACTCGTTGCTCTCATGCAAAGAGGCAAGAGAAGGGTGATCGCTCATGTTCAGGGCCATGGTGGCGTCCAGAGAGGAAAGCATTTTATTCCTTAGACTTGAACAAGTAGGTTGTCTTGTTTGATTGTTGTAAGACTGCGAAGTCAAATGTTCCAGCCAGGTAGGTAAATAGCTACTGTATTTGTAGGAACGTCTGGCTGGCTAGCTAGTTTATAGTGGTAAGTTGGTTGTCGATCGATGGAGGATGAATGTGATGAACTGTGAGTACATGTACTTACTGTAAAGTGATTAGAAGTTCCAGTACAGTATGTACAGTAGATTGTACTGACTCACTCAACTGAACGTGTAGCAGGAGCCTTCGAAAAGGGAAGAAGAGGGAAGAAACATGCACATACATACTACTAGCTAGCTAGCTAGCTAGCTAGTACAACAGCTAACTAGTAGCTAGCTAGTAAGCTAGAGCTACAAGCTACTAGTAGCTACAGTAGCTGGCGGAGCGGCGGTACTGGTAGTACAGTACAGTAGTAGTAACCGGTGGCATCAGGGTTCTCGTCAAACACTTAAATAAAGACTTTTCAAGACCGTCTTTTAACAATGACTGCACAGGCGAATGATGTGATCCTGAAGCAATAAATAAAACAGGTCACAACTTTAAACTCTGTAATTGAATGATTGTTCGTAAAAAATCAAAAAAGGAGTAGTAACGACGCTACTCTTA
>ENA-ORBV01013174-ORBV01013174.1-microbial-mat-metagenome-genome-assembly--contig:-NODE-13174-length-12603-cov-8.435335_pt1 | contig 12603 bp, 13 predicted proteins | sample MGYA00237777_ERZ505514 | MGnify/ENA primary metagenome ERZ505514 (study PRJEB26160, sample SAMN06269048) | microbial mat metagenome | isolation source: Oligotrophic lake microbial mat | place...
CCTGCTGAATCTCGGCCTTGGAACGTCCGGGATCGGTGACGGGCAATTCACCGCCAACCGAGTCCGGCTGGAACTTCACCGATTGGACGGGCCGGGAGAAGTAGCCCTCTTCACCACTTCCGCCTTTGGCGCCCCGCAAGGCCATTGGATCAGCCGCGATGGCGTGAACTCGGCCGCAGACTTCATCACCTTGCCGGCCATCAACGGGCATGTGCATGTGAACTGGGTCTTCACACGGGCCGGAGTTTATCGGCTGGGCATCGCGGCCTCCGCCTTCGCCGCGTTCATGCTTCTCGCGATTTATCTGATCCTTGCAAAGATGGAGACGAACATGCGTGACATCAACGGATCCCTCAGGACACAACCATCGGTATGAGTCGGTCACTGACGTTCCAAGTTCGAGGGCTAGTCGGAGACCGGTCCTTTTCTTGGCTCTTCAGGAAATCGCGTGGGTGAATTCGGGATGTTTTAGGGCGCAGACAGCTCTGCATGTGAGCACATTCAGTCGGAGATATTCTTCGTCGCGCAGTCCGTATGCGCGCCGCTGTTGACGCGTAGCTTGTTGTTCAATCCCTCGACGAAGCCCAGCGATACGTTGTTCTCCGGCCGGCAGTAGGCGGCGATTCCATCCCAATGTCGATCGATCATCTTGGCGAATATCTCGTACGGCTCGAGCCGCTGCCACTTAGGCTCGAGCGCCAGTATTCGAAGAATCGTCGCGCCCAACCCTCGCGCTCCTATTCCCAGAGTTGGCCGAAGGCATCCTCGAGGTTCAGCCGCTTGTTGGCCGCCGCAGCGTCTTCAAGCTCCGGTGCACCTGCTTCACTGAAATTGCCATCGAAAAATCATGCGCGGACTCCGAGCTGATTCACATGCCTCAAACCAAGCACTGGCGCGGCTTCCAAGCCAATTGATGCCAGAATCTACCCGCTCGATTTCCTGAAGAGCCAAAAAGAAAAAGGCCATTCCACGGAATGGCCGTAAGCGTCCGGTGAGTACCGTCTTGACGCCAGGTGGGTGATTCAGGCTGCGAGCCGTTGCTGACTTTCGAATTGCAGTGCATCGGCGACGGCCCAGGGCAGCAGTTCCTCGATGCGGTTGATCGGATGCTCTGCGATTCGTTCGAGTACGTGGCGCAGGTAGGCTTCCGGGTCCAGCCCGTTGAGCTTCGCTGTGCCGATCAGGCTGTAGATACCTGCTGCGCGCTCGCCGCCGGCGTCCGATCCACAGAACAGGTAGTTCTTTCGACCAAGGGCGACCGCCCGCAACGCCCGCTCGGCGGCGTTGTTGTCGATCTCGATGCCTCCGTCATCAAGGTAGCGCGTCAGGGCCGTCCAGCGCGTGAGGATGTAGCCGATGGCCTTGGCCAGCTCCGATTTCTTCGATACCCGTGTGAGCGTCTCGCGCAGCCACTCGCGCAGCGATTCCAAGAGCGCTCCGGCACGCGCCCGCCGGACACTACATCGTTCGTCAGGTGGACGGCCGCGAATCTCCGACTCGATGACGTAGAGCGCCCCGATACGCCCGAGCGCCTCGGCCGCAATCGGGGACTGGTTGGCCTGATGGATGTCGTAGAAGCCACGCCGGGCGTGCGCCCAGCAGGCGGCCTCCCGTATTCGGCCATCTTCGTAGAGATGCCCGAACCCCGCGTAGGCATCGGCCTGCAGGATGCCGCTGAATTTCTTCAGGTGTTCGCGTGGGCGCTCGCCGCGCCGATCCGGGGCGTAACGAAACAGCACCGCCGCAGGCTCGGGGCTGGCCGCCGGCCGGTCATCGCGCACATACACCCAGAGCCTGCCGGTCTTCGTCCTGCCCCGTCCCGGATCGAGCACTGGCACCGGGGTGTCGTCGGCGTGAAGCTTGCCGGCCGCCATCACGTAGCGCCCAAGGGCTTCGATCAGCGGATCGACCAGTCTGAAACATCCGCCCACCCACTCGGCCATCGTCGAGCGCTCCAGCTCCACCCCTTCACGCGCGTAGATCTGCGCCTGCCGGTACAGCGGCAGGTGGTCGGCGTACTTCGACACCAGGACGTGGGCCAGCAGTCCCGGTCCGGCGATCCCCCGGTCGATTGGCCGCGACGGCGCCTCGATCTGCACGATGCGCTCGCACGCCGTGCAGGCAAGCTTCGGACGCACATGCCGGATCACCTTAAAGCGCGCCGGCACGTACTCGAGCACCTCAGAGACATCCTCGCCGATTTTGCGCATCGCCGCGCCGCAGTCCGGACATTCGCACTTGGGCTGGTGCAGCACCTGCTCACGCGGCAGGTGATCGGGCAGCGGCCGGCGCACCGGCTTGGACTTCTCCTCGGCCTTGGGCTTGGCCACCGCAGCTTGCTGTGCCTGGGCGCTTTGCAACTCCTCCAGGCGCAGCTCGTACTGTTCGATCTCTCTGTCGAGACGCTCGGAGGAGCGCCCGAACTGCATGCGCTTGAGCTTGGCGATCAGGAGCTTCAGGTGTTCGATCTCGGCGAGATTGAACGCGAGCTGTGCACGCTGCTCGAGCACCAGCGCCTTGAGCGCTTCGATGTCATCGGGTAACTCGGCGGAATTCTCGATCGTCATGCGCGTATGGAGTGCGATCGGCTATTCTAGATTGTTAATAATTAGACCTGCGCGCCTCACGAAGGTTCACGAACGTTTGCGAAATTTCACTATGAATTTCACTATGCCGCAAGCTCCGGTGACCAGGTTCGCATCGGCCTGCGCCAGTCGATCCCTTCGAGCAACATCGACAGCTGCGCAGCGCTCAACGCGACCGCACCGCTGGTGGCCTGCGGCCACACGAAGTGCCCGCGTTCAAGGCGTTTGGCGAACAGGCACAACCCGTCGCCATCGAACCACAACAGTTTCACCAGATCGCCTCGCCGACCTCGGAAGGCAAAGATGTGACCCGAGAACGGATTCTCCAAGAGCACCGTCTGCGCCAGCGCCGCCAAACCGTCCATGCCCTTTCTCATGTCGGTCACCCCCGCAGCGACCCACACCCGGGTTCCCGCCGGTGGCGCAATCATCGCTGCGAGAGTGCTTCGAGCACCGAGCGCAATGCACTGGGCTCGACCGCTCCTTTGATCCGGATGAGCGCACCGAACACTTCGATCTCGATGAAACTCGGCAACGCCGAACATCGCGCAGACTTGCCCGCAGCAATCCGCTCCGGTGTGCCCGCCGGCAGCACAGCATTCGATCCTTCGATCGTGACCGGCAGCAGCGTCGCGGGCCTGGCTTTGGCGGTGGCGAACTCCCGCAGATACTGGCGCCGCCATTTGAACAGGACGTTCGCGTTGAGCCGGTACTTCAGGGCAATGCCCGCGGCCGAGGCCCCCGGCGCTAGCGTCTGCTCGACCGCCTGGCGCTTGAATTCCTGGGTGAAGCGCCGTCGCCTCACGATGACTCGCTTGGCAACACTCCCCGTGACTGACTTCATAGGCGTCCACCTATCGATAAGCGGACGCCTATCGGGCCTCCGCAAATCGGAGATCCTGAACCCCTACGTCCTCTGAAAACAGAGGGCCTTCACCGGACGCTTACAAGGAAGTGAACGAGATCGTCTATGAGGTTGTCGCGAGGCTCTGCGGCTCGATCTCCGCCGAGCACGGCGTCGGCTAGCAGAAGCACGAAGCCATCAAGACGCGGAAGTCGGCCGTGGACCGGGAATGGTTTGGCCAAGTCCCCGAGATTTGCCGATAAATTCAAGGCAATGCCTAGGAATCTATGCCTTCGAATCGCTCCATCTCACGTGCCAAGCGAAATAGTCAAACGCGAACAAAGGTATTTTCGCCTCCTTACATACCTCGCGAATCTTGCATTGATAATGATCGTAGTCCATTTTGCTTTTGACCGAACCCATCTTAGCCTTCTCGTGAATCTCATCGCCGTTCCGATCTTTTTTCCCAAGGTCCCTTAGAAGCGCCAAAGATTGTCTGTCCAGCGGTTGAAAGGCGGAGTTCAGTAGGCGCCGTCGCTCCTCCAGCGACATATTCCATTTGTGCCAGACGCAAACCTTCACTTGAAGGTCGACGAGTTTGGCTGCGTATGGATACGTTTTGAGTTTTTGCCCGCCCTTTTTTCTAGAGTTCCAATATTTCACGAGAGAATCGCATGCGCGAGCGTGAAATGAATCGTACTTGCGACAATGCTTTGCCAACTCGCGCTTCTTCGCGAATTCCTTTCTTACCCAGCCTTTCATCAAAGTTCCGGGCTTTGATTCTTTGACAAAGTTTCCGTACGCGCGATAGGTTGAACTCCCGGGACCTATCGGCGGCTCCTTATTCTCTCGAGTTAGCCCAAATTGAAGAACCACCTTTCCATGCTTCTTCCAGTACCTATGGACATCTTTAAGGAGTCTTTGCTCTCTCTTATTCATATTGTTCTCCTAAATCGACGGGATTAACTATTTCGATCCTCTCACCTCAGCATAGGCTCTGTCCGCAGACGCGACACTACACTTACCGCCAAGAATCTGCAGGACACAGCGAGTTCTAAGTAGCAGACGCGGGAGCGCCTAGGATGGCACGCTCAAGAAAAGACGTTGAATGCAGTCGCGTCTATGCTTCATTGGAGAAACCCGATAGCAGCCTTCGCGCCCTCCTTCACAGCGCACTCTTCCTCTAGCGCGGCGACCAGTGATGCGCAAGAGGTGATTGGCCGAAACCGGCTCTGGCGAGCCACCGCTGCAAAATCGCCCGGTGTCAGTTTCTCCAAACGCGTCAACATCGCCAACCGTTCGGGCGACGGCGGAGAGATGGCGAACTTGACGCAGTAGCGCCGCAGCAGTTCGCATGCCTGTTCGGGCTTGAGAAAATCAAACCTCACCTTGAGGTCGAAGCGGCGAAGCGCCGCCTGATCAAGCCCTTCCATCAAGTTGGTCGAAGCGATGAAAACCCCAGGGAATGACTCCATCTGCGTAAGCATCTCGTTAACGAGGCTGACCTCCCAACCGCGCTGGGCACCCCGGCGGTCTTGCAGGAAGCTGTCCACCTCGTCGATCAATAGCAGGGCACCGTCCTCTTCCGCCTGCTTGAAGGCGCGCGCAATGTTTTTTTCGTTTCCACCAACCCACATGGACATCAGATCGGAGGCTCGTTTCACCAGGAGCGGGGCACCTATTTGGTCGGCGAGCCATCGCGCATACGCGGTTTTCCCTGTTCCCGGCGGACCGTACAGGCACAGCCGTCCCGATTTAGACCGCACCAGCCCGGCGGCAACTCGAGTCAAGTCGGCGTCAGCGTGAATGAAGGCCGGATCGTAGATTTCCGGAAGCCGGTTTGGATCATTTTTTCGAATTGGCTTGTGACCCTGCGCCTCCAATGTGCTGCCGATCAGGAGTTCGATAGCGGATGCTGCCCTGGATTCGCCAAGTTCATCACGAATCGAACGAACAACGGACGCTGCCTTGGCAACCACTGCCGGGGCCAACGATTCCGACTCGGCAATGCGCGCCACGCTGGAGGTGTCGAGCAGATCCGCACACGCTGCCTGGATGATGCGCTCGCGCTGCTTCTTGGGGGGCACCGGCAGTTCGAAGACCATGTCGAAGCGGCGAATAAATGCCGGATCGATACCTTCGATGGAATTGGATAGCCACAGGGTCGGCACCGAATTTTCCTCGAGCGTTCGATTGATCCACGCTTTGCGAGTCTGTGCGGTGCTTTTGCGGCCCAAAAATCCGTCGCCATCGTTGAAAACGTCTTCTACCTCGTCGAAGAGGATGATTACCCGGCGTTGCGCGAAGAAGCTTTGCGCGGCACGGAAAGCACGCAGTCTGCGATTTCCATCTACAGGATCCCCATCGCTGTCCTCGCTGGCCACTTCGAAAAGTTCGCAATGGAGTTCTTTCGCCAGTGCCTTGGCCAGTTGGCTTTTCCCCGTCCCGGGATCGCCATGCAGAAACACGTTGACCCCCTTGCGGCCGGAGGCGATCGAGTGTTTCAGGTAGGGATGCAGAACAGACAGCCACGAGTCGATGTGCCCGTAGTCGGCAATCCCAAGCTGCGGGGGAGAGCTAAGGACCACCGTGTCTCGCAGCAAACTGATCGGATCAGCATCGGAAGAGGCTATGAGATCGGCAAAATTCTCCGACAGCAGATCGAGTTTCGTACGCAGCGTAGAGGTGCCATTTCTATCCACCGAAACCAAACCCGATCTATGCAGTATTCCTTGCGTACTCAGCGATGAGCGAATTTCGCGTTCGGGCAGATCGAGCAGCGCCGACAGGGCATGGAACACTTTTACGGACGACAATTGCCCCAGCCAGTCGGCAGTGTCATCAAGCAGCCGCTCGTTTTGAATCAACACCACGAATTCAAGAATGCGGCAGTCGTTGTCGGACAGACCGACAAGCTCTGCCAGCCGCTTCACATTGCTGCTCAGGCAAGAGGGCCTTTCGGCGCCACGCAGCTTGCGTTCACCCGCCTGGTAGAGCTTACGCAGTTGTGCCCGAACCGCTTTCGGATAGAAATCACGGGGTGCTGGATTGATCCATTCGCCCAGGCCGAGTACCTCTGCAAGCTTGTCGTTGCCGAAGCCGTCCCGATTGATGAATTCCCGATGCCCTCCCAATGGAACGAGCAACCGAAGAAGCCACAAATGAACGATTGGTAGCATTCCGGGCGACCTGTCGCAGGAGCGAGAGCGACGACCCATTGCCATGATGATCTCCTATGTTCGTGAGATCATTTTTGCGCAAGTGTGCGACAGGAAGTGTCGCAAGTGGGCAACTCAATCCGTCGGGCGTCGAACGTGATGCAGCAACTTTGCGTCAAGGCTGAAACGCGACCAAGTTCGACGAGGCCAGGATGCGTCTACGTGATCATCCTATTCTGCGACTACGAGGATGCAACAACCGGGACGGCCCCTGAAGAGCGCGATGGAGTCTCCACCCAACACGATGCCATTCGATTCCAGCATTGCGTTGCAAACGCCGGAAACCGTCTTCAGTTCTTTGATCCAGCGATTCTGCCCCCCGCCCAGGCGACAAAGGATTGCCGTGCACCTTCGCCCGGAAACTCGCTCCCTGATGCGCTCCAGTGCCGTCCTGACCGCCTCGTGGTTGGGAAGCTGCGACCATTCGAGATACAACTCACCGGGAGAGGCCAACAAATCCATGACGTCGCCCCAGTCGGTGCAAACAGCTACCTGGGGCTGGCTCTCGCATAAAACCGACGTTAAAAGGATGAGTGCCTTCCGCAGGTCTCGCTCCCATCTGCCGGCCCTAAGCCTGAGCACCCCATTTGCCGGTGCTGTGGCCTTGTTTGGGTTCCCGCCGCATATGCCTATGGCTGTCTGCCCCACTGCCCGATATCGGTCGACTCGCCTCGCCACCAACCGGACAGAATCGTCGCTGCCCGTCGGAAAAAGGGGATCGCCGCTTGCCACGACAAAAATGATCGTCGCCTTCCGTAGGGGCGTGCGCGCATGAGTCTCGAAAATGGACCAGCCCAGATCACCTTCGTAGATCGGCAGATTGAAGCGGCGTACTGCCGTATACGCGATGGGGTCGAGCGCCTCGACAGTGGCTGTGGGACACCAATCCGTGGCTTTTCTCTCCCGGCTCATGAGTACAGACGCGCCATGGCCCGGACATGCTTGGCCATGGCGTCCCGCAGGGATTTCGGGCGCACCACTTCAACTCCTTCGCCGAATCCGAGCAGCCACCACCGCAACTGGGGTGTGTTGACGACCGTAGCTTTCAGACGCACGCGCTTGTCCGCAACGGGCGAAAGCGCCTGATCCGAGGCAAGCGGTGTCTCCTCAAGATGTTTCGCAATTCCGGGATCTATCAGAACCTCCAGCGCAATGCGGTCGCCTTCCCCACCAAATCCGAGCGCGCCGGACTCGATGTACGCATCGATTTCGAACCCGTCCACGTTCCTTGCCGGCTCTTCCATGCACTCCGCGGCAGAAAACCGGTGAAGCGCGAAGAGCAACGGATCCGAATGCTCATTGACGGTCGCCACCAAATAGGTCGCCGCGCCCCGCTGTACAAGAGCCTGGGGATTCAGAACGTAGCTCTTGGGTTTCTCGTCGCCACGACGCCGGTAACTGACTTTTAGCTGATGTTCGGTAAGCAAGGCCTCGGTCACGGCCGCGTACGCTCTCGAATCAACCTTGGGCGGGATAAGCGGCTGGGTCGCGGGCACGACCCTCACCTTGCTCGCCCACGCCCGGGCCTGCGCCGTCGCGGCGAGCTTTCCCTCGGCAACCCGGAAGTGCGACGAGAGCGCCTTCAGCATCGAGGCGGGCAGGAGCGGCTGCAGGTGCCGCGCCGCCAGATGAAAGATCAGCGCCTCCATCGGCGAGAGCCCCGGCAGACTGAGCGCGGGCGCGTCCTGCTTCCAGCTCCAGCCGTAGGGCTTTTCGCGCTCATCACTCAAGAGCGGAAAGGGTGTGGCAAGGGACTGCAGATCGCGCTCGATGGTGCGCTTGCTGACATCGTGCCCGTCACCTTCAAGTCGCGATTTGAGCGTTGCCGCAGTGACCTTCTGAGGGTAGCGCGGAAGATGCCGCAGCATTGCCCACTGCCGCGCGATCGCGTCCTGGGCACTTTGCTTTCCAGCCGGTCGGGTCACGACGCCCGGCCCTGCAAATAGCGCGACAAGACCACCAATGCCTCGGTGTCTCGCTTGCAGTACTCAAGGAGTGCGTCCCGGAGGGCGCCCTTTCGCGCAGGTGTCGTGCTGGGGAGAATGGCCTCCGCGAACGCCAATTGCGCGGCGCCAGCCTCCCGCACCTCCTCGAGGTCCGAGTAGTCTTTGCCACCAGGAATGGTCGGCAGCACCGCCTTGAGCGACCAGGAGCCGTGCATGTCCGGGTGGTAGTAGTGGTCGCGCGTCGGCTTCAGGAGATCGACAATGCGCGCCTGTACACGCTCCACTTTCCGCCTTCGGGTCGGCACGAGGTCCGCCAGTGTGCCAAGGCAGCTCTTCTCGAAACTCGCGCCATACGCAAATATCGGTCCATCGTCCGGGAGTGCCTCGAGGAGCGCCCGCAGGAGCGGGTCAGCCGGAAGATTGCCTGAAAGATCCAAAAACTCGCGATGCTGCGTACGTGCGCGCGGGCCTTCCACATGAAGCGACCACTGGAAAGCGATCTGCTGGTAGGGACGCACCCCTTTCCAGATTGGAATCGCAAAATTGATTGTCTCGAAATCGAGGAATGCGCGCGGATAGTCGAATCTGCGCATGATCTTCTTCACCGCAGGATCGAACTCCACTGCATCGTTCACATGCGCGCGCCGGACGCGTTCCTGCCTTTCGCTGCTCAGGCGTCCTTCGGGAATGTCCTTCAGGTCACGGTAACCCTCGGCAATGAGTCCGAGCATGGTCTTCCCCGCATTCGGCAGCAGCCTGAGCGGAAATTCCGTCTGAGGCGCAAGAGACTCGCAGCGGTCGGTGAATGGGCAGGGATAAGGGTCGGTGCAGTGCTTGCCCATCTCGATCCTCGGCTCGGGCCCATCGAGGGTATCCCGTGCTGCCGAGATCCACTTCGGAACCTGTTTCACCAACGGCTTGATTTCCCGATTGACCGGCACCCTGGCAAAGAGCCCCTCGTATTTCCCGTCGCCTGGATACACGAACCGAGTGTCGATGTGCTGAATCGCAATGGAATCGACCTTCAGCCCGCTCTGTTCAACCACCCAGGCCTGGATCGCGGCATCGCTAATGTGGTACGGCTTGACCTCGGTCGATGCCTTTACCTCGTTGATTCGCACACCCGCGCGCCCCACGGTGAGGACATCTGCCCGGACCAACACGCCATCGTGCTGAAATGTGGGCTCAAAGAGCACCTTCATCCCTGACTTAAGCTGGTCTTGCGTCTCGGCGAGCGCTTGCGTGAGGTTTTTGTCCGATCCAATCAGAACGCCACGCGGTTCGAGTTGCCTTGCGACATCGCCGACGTTGTGCCCGATCGCGAAGCGCCGCTCGGCGGCCGCTGAATGCTCCAACAAATCCGGGCGATGGACCTCCAGCCAAAGGCGCTTGGCGCATTGCAGCGAGGAAAGTAGCTTGCTTTTGGAGAGGCCGCGCGGTTTCATGGATTCGATGATACTCCTTGCTGCGACAACTTATGTCGCAGTCCGATTGGCCTCCACCTATTGGTTCCCTTCAGTTGCGGTTCCCCTTGCATTACTCTGTAACGTGCCGGCAAAGTCTCCCAACCCTCCTTGGGCTCACAACTACTAGGATTACGAACATGGATTACAAGAAGAAAGACCTTCTTACTTACTCCTCGGCAAACGATTTTCTATGCAGCGTCGCCCCTAAAGAGGTGAATGAGAAAGTCATATCGCGTTACCTCAACGCACCAAATAGGATCAAAAAAAATGCTAAGTTGAACGAGTTCTTTAAGAGATTCATTTCGTCGGCCCAAAATGCAAATATGAAACGCCGCGTGATAGGAGGCGCGATTGGCGGAATCGATCACCTCTCTCCCGTTCTTCTTGGGTTTAATCCCAAAGCGGTCAATAAGAAATATGGGATGGACAATCGAAAATTGCTGAAAGATATCCAGACCAAACTAAAACCAACCGGCAAGATCCGTAAAAGTTCGCGCTCTCTATGGCCCCAGTACTGCCATACCGCCCTATCCGTGGCCAAATTTCTTTCGCAGTTTGACGACGGAAAACGCTTTACGAACTGGTTGAACGTGTTTTACAGGGACGAGCTGACTTTGCCGGCGTTGCCTCTAATTCTTGCCGAAGAAATACACGGCATAGGGTTCGCACTTGCTTGCGATTTTCTCAAGGAACTTGGATATATCAAGTATGGAAAGCCGGATGTGCAAGTTAATAGAATTTTTAAGTCTCTCGGCCTCGTTGAACTGCCTGCTTCGGACTACTCAGTGCTGAAGGCGATTAATCGCCTTGCAAAAAATGCCGGGGTCACCTCATATGATGTGGACAAGCTTTTTTGGCTAATTGGGAGCGGTGATTTTTATTTGGACCGTGCGTCCATAGGAAAGAATGGGAAGATCGGAAGTAATGGCGAGAAGTTTATAAAGCACATGAAGGCCAAATACAAAACTCTGCGAGCTGACTAACGAAGCTCTTGGAAAGCCAAGGACCACCAAAATGACCCCATTGGCCGAACTTGTGGCGATTCAGCGTAAGCGCAAACGGAACCTTGACGACGATTCGCTTCCGCTCCTCGCACACCTGCGCGAAAACGGCATCATTGACGACGAGGCTTGGAGCGCGATCAAAGCCATGATGAGTGACGCTTTGAAATTTCTCAGCGTGAAGCCGAAGAAGTCAGACGTCTTAAGCCCCGATTCCGACCCACGCGGCGCAGATTGGATCAAGATCGTTCGGGTTCGCCGGGCGAGCGGGCGTCAGATGGCTAAGTGGGCTAGCCTTTGGTTGAACCGGCTCTATCACGACCGTGGCAAGGCCTTCTGGACTCGTGTTGGGAAACTCGCCGAGGAACTCAATGTCGCTCCTCTCGCTGACCGGCGCGCGCGCCGGTGACTCCTCCGCCTACAACTTCGGTTTCGACCCGATTTGCGCGCATCGTCGATTCAATGATCCTGATTTCCTGAACGCTAGCGTAAACTGGAAGTCGGGCTCCATCGTTAATTACGATGTGACGTACCGTTTGAGCCACGCCGCGGAAGGCCGGAAAACGGGGGTAGCCATGTCAACCTTCAAATGCCACGTCTGCGGCGGCGAAACCGCCAGCGACGAGTTTGTAAGCGAGGTGCTGGAGGTGGATGCCCGGCGCGTGTTGGTCGAGCATATTCCCGCGCGGGTGTGCATGCGTTGCGCAGAGCCGGCTTTCTCGCGCGAAACCACCGAGCGCATTCGCCTGCTGGTCCATGGCGCCGGCCACCCCGCCAGGACCGTTCCATTTGACGTGTTCGAGCTCGCATAGAACCAAACTGCGAATTTCCGGCCCCACTTTTTCACCAAAGAAAAACTGGATTTCAAGCCGCAAGCGTCAACCGCAAACTCTTTCCCAGCGCGGTTGCAGCCTTGCTGATCGTCGAAAGCGTGATCGACGAATCGTTCGCATCAAGCAACCTTCGAATCACCGCACGACTGGTGTGCATGCGCCGAGCCATCTCGGCCTGGCTGATATCGGCCTTGGTCATCGCCTGCTGGAACTCCCAGGCGAGCACGCGCTTGATCGCAAGCGCGGTTGATTCTTCCAGACGCCCCTCGTCTCGGAGGAAATCCTCGAAATCGCTCCCGACATGCGGATTTGCTTTCTTGCGTGCCATGTTCATTTCTTTCCGGACTTCAATAGTTTCCTGCGCTGCATTGGCGTAGTGTATCAAAATAAATACACTTTTGAATTTGGAAAGTCGACCTCATCGCCGCTCTTCGGTTCGCGGATGAAAATCGGAACCAGCGCGCTCGCATCGGGGGCTCGTATGCATGTAGACCGTCAATAAGGGGTACCGCGTCGCGTCGCGTCGCGGGGAGCGGTAGCCCCGCAGCCGAATACTGCCACTTTTGTACAAGCCACTGCGTCCTGCTTGGTTCTCCTGTCGATATGCTGCCATTCGTCGCCGATCTGCCCGCTTTCACCAAACGGTCGAAACCTCTTTCACCTTGCGCAAAGCCGCGTCCGACGTCACCAGCGGGGCCTGGTGCATCAGC
>ENA-ORBV01013177-ORBV01013177.1-microbial-mat-metagenome-genome-assembly--contig:-NODE-13177-length-12600-cov-22.299369_pt1 | contig 12600 bp, 14 predicted proteins | sample MGYA00237777_ERZ505514 | MGnify/ENA primary metagenome ERZ505514 (study PRJEB26160, sample SAMN06269048) | microbial mat metagenome | isolation source: Oligotrophic lake microbial mat | place...
GTTCAATTGCTTGGAAAGAAGCTTCCGCCTACGAAGCGCGGTTTAAAATGAGACGGCTTCGTTGATGTAGCGATTTCGGTTTTTTTTAACTTTTGTTACAATTTTTCCGTTTCCAAGAAAATATTGTCTTCTAGCTTTAGCGAAATGTTTTTCATACGTTTCATGAAGGGATATACTTTATGGATATACTTTAAACTCACATAGATTTTTAAGTAGATCTGCGAGTAACAAGAATAGCCAAGAACGCACGGCTGCAAGGCTTTTTATTATTTTTCTTTTCTTGGATAGTTTGGAATATTTAATCCTAGAATAATATCATGTTCGGCTTCTTTTGTACGTGTTGGCTGCTCCGCCTCTATTCGTGTCCTCACAAAACGGCTTTATTAATTCCTTGTTTCGTGGAGACACGAACCAAGGCACTGGTTTAAAGTGCGAAACGAAAAAACGAATATAGAAGGCAAAGAGAAAATAGTTGCAAAAGGTGATTTGCCAAAAGAAGGGGGTAAGGATAAGCCCTCAGAAGATTTTAGCAAAGGCCCCGAATACTTTACCGTTATCCCAACGGACAATCGCTTCTATGGAGAGTTTGCCAATCGCATTGACGACAAAGCAGTGATGAGCAAAATGGAAAACAAAAATTTCTACGAAATCACACTCACCAACAAAGGCGGCTTGGTAATGCCAGTTATTATCGAGTGGACATTCAAAGACGGCAGCAAAGAAATCGAACGATTACCCGCTGAAATTTGGCGCATCAATGAAACCAAAGTGACTAAGGTGTTTGCTAAAGAAAAAGAAGTGGTAAGCGTAGTGCTTGACCCGCTGAAAGAAACCTCTGACATTGCTTTGGAAGACAATGTGTTTCCTAAGATAGCGCAGCCGAGTAAGTTTGATGAATTGAAAAAGAAGAAATAAAAAACCCTTGTAGAACCGCTCGGTCTATTTTACCGAGAATAGATGCCCTTTAATCTTAGGAGTATTTATTTTTAGAATTAAAAGGCCGATTAGCTGGGGTTAGCAGCCCTTGTCCGCCTGTGACAGGATCAGGAGTCTCGGCCAGCGTGGACATTTTATATTGTGTACGCGCGGGTGAAGAAACCTTGGAGAATCTTTGAAGGTGCTCTTACTTCTCTATCAAATATAGGTATGGGGTGTAAAAATAACAACAGGTGAATTTTACGTTACTTTTTTCTTACGCTTTTCTAAATAGTGATGCCATAGAAAGTAAGTGGCGAGAGAGCGTAGTGGTCTCCATCTTTCCGCAAAAGAAATCATTTCTTCTTTTGTTTTTGCAGCCGTTAGTTCCTTTATCGTATTGAAGAGCGCAATATCGCCAATGGGCAGAATATCCTTTGCTTGCATACAAAACATCAGGTAAACATCCACCGTCCAATTGCCGATGCCTTTGATGTTTGTCAGTTCCTTTCTTATTTCTTCTTCGCTCTTTACAGATATCTTTTCAAGATCAAGGGAATTGTCAATTATGGCTGATGATAATGACCGGAGATAGGTTGATTTCTGACGGCTGATCTGGCAACTGCGCATTTCATCATCGGACAGCTTTACAATAGCCGATGGTGTAAAGTCCTTTACATACGTGCTTAGTTTTATAAAATGAGCACTGGCAGAAGCTAAACTAACTTGCTGTTCCAAAATTATTTTTGATAATGTTACAAACCCTTGTGGCCTCGTCCAATTGGGTGGTGATTGATGTTTGCGATAGATGTCAGCAATGGTCCTATCTTTTTTGATAAGGGTTTTGATGTCTGTATCGTTGACGATGCTTCCCATGATGCTACAAGTTGGTAAAGGTAATTTATTAAATAGAAAAATGGCCGATCAAAAGAACCAGTTATTTTGAAATAGTTGAGTGGATTTTTTAGCCGTCAGATTTACTTCCGCCTTAGAAGCTTGGTTAATATAAAGATTCCGCGGTGGTTGACCACTTGCATTATGCCCAGCCAACCGCGTGGTACCTGCCTTTGCCGGCAGGCAGGTGAGACCGACTTGGCCTGCCCTGAGGAATCGAAGAACTACGTGGTCATGCCTTCATTACATTTCGGCAGATAAATGTGAGAGGCGCACATCATCGGTGAAAGTTCCCGATGAGTCCGCCTACTCGATTGTAGGCCGTAATTTTTTCACTCCACTTTTTCAATTACTTGAAGGATATACTTTGTCTTTTCCTTTTCAGAAACTTTTAGTTCTTCAATTATTTCTAAACAAGTCAACTTATAATTAACTGTCTCTACTGTCACGCCTTGAAGTATTTGACCGCTCGCCTCACCGCTGTATTCTTTTTCGTCTTCAAGATTGAAGATTCTCCACGTTCCCTTTTCTACATCGACCTGAACAAGATAACCTATAAATACTCTTGTCTCCTCTGCAAGTTCTTCCACCAAATTTAAAACATCATATAACTTCTCTGCCTTTTTCCTATCAATCATTGTGACATGTACAACATCTCTATTTGGGGCAAACCATTTATGTTTGATTTTTATTTTCTTATCAATCATTTTTTTGACCAATTTCTTAAGGCTACTTATAGTATGTCCTTTGACTGTCCTGAGTGCTTCAATAAGTGCTTTCGAAACCGCGTCCTGTCCCACGTGGCGAAACGAAATATAAAAACTAAACTTCAAATTTACACGTCCCCCCAGCATGTAATAAACACGGTGTTGGCGGTAGTTATTTCTTGTAGTAATCTATTTTGTAATAAATTCCGAATTCAACGGGGTCTCCCGATGTGTCGGAGTTGCCTTTCATATACAATTGTCTCAGTCGTTCGGTTTTTGCATTTTTAATCCTGTTTTCAAGAGTCTTTTCATTTTCCCGTCTTTTCGAAATGTTGTCCACTGTCACCTCACTGTGTTCATAGTTAACAATTTTTTCCCAGTCTGAATTATTGGTCTTAAAGTAGTAAACTCTTGCAGAAATAAATTTATTCTCATTTTCTAAATCACTTTTCAGTATTTCAAACTGTACTCCGAAATATGTGTCGTTAATTCTTCCGATTTCCTTTATTTCAGAAGTCTTAGAAGTCTTAATCTCTAATGTGTTTGGTGTTTCAAATTTGGTAGAGTCTCCTTTGTAAAGTATTTTTTGAATTTTTAAGTCAATTAAATAGTTCTCCTTCTGTCCAAGGGAACTAAATGAAATCAGCGTCAATAGTATTAGTAGTCTCATCTGTCTTGAAATAATTACCGCCAAACGTTAGTGCAGGTGACGTAGCGGGGTTTAGGAGGACTTAGCAATGAAGCGAAGCGGAATGCTAAGTCCGACCTGCCGCGAACTGTCCCACACACCGAAACGAAATTAAGAAACAAAAACCACAACGCAACACCGAACCCCCGCTATGGCACATGCACATTGTTACGCACATGTGCCGCATTCACCGCACTCAACCACACGGATGCCAGTGCTTTGGTTTGAGTCTCGGGATGTGCGGCACCGGCATTGGTGTGGTCTTTCGAAGGACTATTTTTCCCTATTTCTGATTCTCTGGGTCGTCACAACGACAAGACCAATTATACCAAACAATGAAGTCCCAAAGATGAACCAATCCTCAATCATATTGTCAATTCTCTGATTTTATAAGATTGTCCGTGTGCAGAGAGTTCTCAATGTATGCAATTACGTCAAAATGGTTTTTCAAATTTATCTCGGTAAACTGAGTAGTTTCTTGTGGCCTCGATCCAATCGAGCGGAATCCGGCAGGTTGGTTTAGGATGTCTATATTAGTTATACTTTTGATGTCTAGGAAATAATTTTTGAACTTACTTTTTGAAAAGTAATACTCATATGTACCAACGAAGGAAGGATGAACTTCATAATGTTTCTCAGGTCCGTACGCTGCATATGAACCTTTGCTATAGGTAAATCCGAACGCTAAATATTTGTCACCATACCAATCCTTTAAGAAATATCCCATTTTGCCACTTGCTTTCGTTATATGAGTATTGTCAGCCGAAAGAATCATCTTAACACCATCTCCCGAATTTTTTACCAACCAATTTATATTTTGAGCCATATACTCATCTCTGGTCTTTACTTTTTCAGATTTATAGTTCGGAGATAGACTCTGTAAAAAGATGTTCATGTAATGTTTTATTCTCTCAAAATATTTAAGGTCAGCACCAGAATACTTCTTCGAAGTCAAATACAAACTTATTTCATCTGATTTTTGAACTATCAATTTCCATTTTTGGTCATCCTTCGTAGGCTCGCTGTACAGTTTGTCAAGTTCGAGAAGACTTGCCGTTAAGTTCGAGTCATTTCTTTTAGCAAAACCTTCAACTGCTTTTAATGCAGATAATCCATTTTGCATATCAAATCCCCGAAACTCAATTTTTTTCTTAGCACCTTGATTGTATGACTTCATCCATTGAATTATGTCTATCATCTCTTGTGTTTGCCAACTTGGATAAACTAAGTCTTTGATTACCTCTTCTATTGTCCCCTTACCGAAGGACACGTACTCGTTAATCTTATCAGCTTCAACCGTTGGTGATTCTAAAGCAAAAATTGAAAAACCTTCGCTTTCAACCATGTATTTAACCATTCTTAGTTTGAGCTTATAAATTGAGGATGAACCATGAGAATTTTCGCCTAAAGCTACAATGGTGGAATTTCCAATTATGTTTTTAAGAGGAAGCAAATCCACGTTCGAGGAATTAGGTTCCAAAGATTTTATTGGGACTATCTTCTTGTCCAAAGTCTCTATTTCAATTTTCGTAGGTTCTCTGAAATCTGGATGTCCATTACCATACTCTTGTCCGCCAATTTTTATTTTTACATTATCGAACCAAAATCTTCCTGTCCCGTTGGCCATTAACGCAATCAATAATCTGTCGGAGGAATAATTGGCGGGGAATGATGCTTGATGTGAAATAATCTCCCATTCCTTACTCTTTGAATTATTGGGTTGTGAGGGAATTGGTCTGCCCCCGTTTGGGTTGTGAAACATTAACATGGCTTGTAATGAATCAGAACTCGATGACTTAAAGTATCCTTCGACTTGAATGTCCTTTCCAGCTATGAGTTTTCCCGGAATTGATAGAAAAATAAAAACCTGTGCGTTTTTTACGGTCACATAAAGACTCTTATTTCCTTTTTTGCTATTTAAGCTGTCCAGCCGGGCAGAATAATTTTCCCCTTCTCCCTCTATTGCCCATTTCCTTGGCTGAGCTTTGTATACTCCATACTCAAAGTCAAGATTTGAAAATACCTGAGCAATTCCTAAGTATGGAATAGCAAGGAGGATAAGTACAGGCAATAAGTTCTTTCTCATTGAAGCTTTATTTTGGTTTTGTAAACATTAAGGTTTGTCAAACTTAATGCCGTAAATAAAAAATGGTCTTATGAGTCGTGTCTGTGGTTTAAAAGTCTAAAATAAACTTTGGTTGTTCGAAACTGAACTACGACTGTTCGTATTTACCACCGACTGTCGCCTGTTACTAATTCGTCTTTATCGCGGGTGGGAAGGTTGGCTCTTTTGCTTGCTTTGGTGTCGCGATGGAATGTGTGGCAAGCAAATGTGCCAATGCGCGAGTGACTGAACTCTCTTAGCGCAATAGCATACAACGGTAAGTATATGAAGCGGAGCATCCCGCAGGGTGCTATGATTTCATATACAGTGTTATGTTCTTTTCTTTTTATTTAGATATTCTTCATTATTACAAAATGAGAATTTTAATGAGTTTTCAATCACAAAATCATTAAAGTATTCCACCATCGGTTGGCTTATCAATATTTTTTCAATTTGTTCAGTTTGGGAATTTTCAAAATGAACAGAAATTGCATTTAGCGGTGACAATGGGTAAAAGAACTCAAGGTCTTTGACATTTCCATATTCATCCTTTTCATTTTGCTTAATGTTCAATACGGGTTGATCTCCAGTAACAAATGGAATATTCGTTTGGTTTTCGAAATAACGAAATCTAAGTTTCTCATCGATAGCTATATTTCGTGCAGTATTGAAGGACATTATTAGTGTAACGATATTCCAGATTTTTGAAATATCCATTTTACCATCATCCTTAAAAGAGTTAATCACATCATTTTTCACCTTATTGGTTCGGTAATATTGAACACATAAAAAAATTAAGGCAGAATTTCTGTCATCTGGATTTGAAAGAATTTGTTTTAAATCTTCTTGACTTCTGCAAGAAATTAATTTGGCACCATCTGTTTCAAATTTTCCGTGTATTTTTTCCAGTGTATTTATTTCAATTTCTCTTAATTCGGATTCTATTTTTTCATTTGGTTTACTTCCCTTAATTTTTTTGCTAATATCTGTGAAAGCTCTATAGGGAATGAGGAAGTCATTCAATAGACCTTGAACAGAGTGATGACTTTTTGAAATTAATCCCTCTAAAAGTTCAAATTCGGAAATTGACAATTCCTGTAAGCGATAAAAATATCTTTCTTGAGCTACTCCCATTAAACCTGTGGTTCTAACTTCATTTTTTTCTTTTAGTAAAGTGCAAATCCGATCCTTTGATGACCAGGATCGAAGGTACTGGCGCCAAACATAATGTTGCCTCTTTACAATACTCATTTAGGTTTTTTTAATTGAACATAACGGTTTGCAGCTACAAGAAGTTGGCGATTACGAAGCACAAAACTGTCTGCCACCACTGAACTTGATACGAAGCACAAAGCTTCATTTAAGCACTGAATCGCCAATTTTTTGTAGGTGCTGTTATGCGGTCGCCCTTTTTAGTTCACTCGTTTCATTGGAAAAGTTTGCTTTCTTTCTTGTCCGTTTTTAATTCCTGAAATTTCGGCTACTAATGAGTCCGCACCGATTTTTGTGTAAGAGATGATTTGCGGAAAGTCGTGTTGCTTATTTTCAAATACCAATTGTGTTTCTGAAATTGTTTTGGTCGTATAACGAACGGGCAAACCGTCATTTTGGTTTTTAACGGTTGGGATATAAAATAATCCGTCTTGCTCCTGAACTAATCGGATATTTTCAAAAACAATCGTGTCCTTTTCTTTTACGATGTAACTCTTTCCCGAGTATTCATTGTCGCTTGTTTTGCTCCACGTTTCGCAGATACTTCCTCTCGGGGTTTTGTTTTCCCAAGTTCCGATAAGCCATTCCGCTTTTTCAATGTTATTTGTTAGCTTTACTGTCCAAGCACACAGAAAAGTAAAACCTACAATGGCAAAAAATAAATTTGTTACTGTTTTCATAGTTTTATTTGATTGAATGTACTGCCATTTTGTTTCCTTCAGTGTCGATAAACACTCCGAAATACCCCATTTCAGGACTGATTTGGGTTTTAGGTACAATTACTTTTCCATTGTTGTTTTCAACTTTGTCTAATACGTTTTGCAAGTCGTTTCCGCCATTCAGATAGGCCATTACTCCGTCTGTTGAGGGTTTGTAATCTTCTCCCTGAACGATAGCTCCCGATACGTTTGTTCCGTCAGTCGGGAAGAAGCCCATTTTTGTCCCGAACATTTCTGTTTCTTTAATTTCCAAACTAAGGATATTTTTGTAGAAAGATACTGCTCTGCCGAAATCCGTTGCAGGAATTTCAAACCAATTGATTAGATTTTGCATTGTCAAATTATTTTATGTTAGGCGGCAAAGTTACAATGTGTTTTAAACGCAAAATTGTAAAAATGCGACAAGGCTAATCCGTTCCGTAAAAAAGCGAAGTCATTTTTAAATTATCTCCATAAAATTCTTTTGGTGTAAATCCTGTAAGTTCTTTGAAATCTTTGATAAAGTGAGATTGGTCGTAATATTCGTTTTCGTAAGCCAAAGCGGTAAGACTTGTAATTTTTTTGTTCAGCAACATTTTGAGTGTGGCTTGCAGCCTTATGGTTTTTGAAAGCTGTTTTGGGCTTAAACCAATGGTGGATGAAAATTTACGTTCCAACTGCCTGCGATTTATGTTGGTTTGTTTGGAAAGTTTAGCAACGGAAAGCTTTCCGTTAGCTGTCAAAATGGTTTCAACTGTGGATTTTACAATTCGGTCAACGGTTTCGGTGTCAGCCAATCGGGCTAATAAAAATGTTTCGATAAGTTTTATTTTTTCCGTAGTTGAATTGGCGTTTAAAATCTTCTGTTCAATTTTTTGTCCGTCTTTTCCAAACAATTTGTCCAACGAAACGGCCGTGTTTTCCATTTCTTTTATCGGAATGGTTGTAAAGGGCAAAAATCCGTATGGATGAAAACGAATGGAAAAAATGCCTGTTTCTCCTGTCGGTTCTATTTCAAGCGGTCGGGTCAGTTGCCCGATTACAAAGCATTTGGGTTGTAAAATGCTGTTTCCGTTTACATTATATTGTCTGTATAAATCGCCATAGTGAAAAATCATTTCCATACAACCGTCTGGAACTATGGTTTGTTTTTCGGGTGTTTCTTCTTTGGGGATTTCCAATGTCCAATAACATTTGATAAGTGTCGTTAAGTCTTGGTTTGGTTCAAATGTTTGGTGTTTCATCGGATTTTCTTTTTTGACGCAAGTTTGGTTTAGGGTGTCGCATAACGGTTAGTATATGAAAAGTAGGCGATTTCGAAGCACGAAACTTTCATTTAAGCACCAAGTTTGAAACGAGCCTAAAGCATTGAATTTATCACTATTTCGCCTATTTTTTATATACATTGTTAGCGGGTCGTTGTTTTATTTCTGTTCTTTCATTTCAGTCAATTTATTTTTTAATTTAACTGCGAGTAAACTATTGTTGGTCAAGACAAAATTAGCTTCTTGACAATATGGTAATGCTTGAAGACCGAGGTGCTGTTCGTATCCTTCGGTTTTCATAGTAGCAAATTTATTCCATTCTTTTTCCTCTTCAGAAAGAAACTCACCGCATAAAATGAAAGTTTTATCATTTTTTGAGGAGAGCAAATAACCGATTTCTATTTTACGAAAATCAATTGCTGTAGGCGGGTGATGACTGTGAAAATCTTTAGCTGCTGATGCTATTAAAAACTGAACAATAGAGTCTGGTACAGTTTCCTTTTCGGAAGATGTTGAAACTCCAACTGAATTATTACTGTTATCCTTTTTATTGCTGAAGTTACAGCTCGTTATAAAAATAACAATCAATAAGAAAGCAAATAGCCTTATTGGGTTTAAAATATTATTCATTTTTATTTTGTGTTTTTTTGTTAGTAAGATATTAAGTTGATTATTTTCAGTCTTAGTTAAACTTAGGTTACTTATTCTTAAATGTTGCCTGAAAAGTTCCATTGGGTTGCACCGAAGTAAATCCTTTTGGCTTGTCTCCATCCATTTGGAAAGTAACCTTATATCCTTGTTTACCATTTACGGTAAAAATATTTTCAGATTGAAACTGAAACTCATCATCTTCTTGTCCTGGAACTTTGGCAAATAATTTGGTGTCACGAATTTCTAATACTATCGAAATGTTGTAGGTTTCTAAAACATAAACACCTACATATTTTTGTAAATCAATGTTTGCAAGATTTATTGTCTCTTTTTTAGTTAATGTATTTAACTTTCTTAGTGTTTCAGCATCATCCTTAATCTGCAAGATCTTTTGGTAATTTACGATAGCATTGGCGGTGTCTTTTTGGGATAAATAATAGTCTGCATACGAATCATAAACATTATTGCTTTCGGGATACCATTCAATGTTTAGTTCAAATAATGCTTTTGCTTTATTGAAGTGTTTTTTACCTAATGCATCATAAGCCAAATAGTTGATAAATGATTCTGGTGCTGCATTCTCATACCCTATTTTTTCAGATACATTTGCATAGTGCATTTTTAGTTTTGATGCAATTAAGATAGTTGTGTCAGCAAAATCTTTTTGAGTTGCATCTAGGTGGTAGTAGTCAAAAATAAAACGCAATCCATCATACTCACTTATTAATGGTATTGTATTGTGTCTGTCTGTCTCGTAATATTTTTGTTGATAGAGAAGTCCATTATTGTTTGCTTTTAAGAATTTATCTAACTTGAAAATTGAACGAATATGTTGCGTTTCAAATGAACTGTCATTTTTTAGCTGTGACAATGTCATTCCTTTAGGCATTGAATTAGCCGTTCCTACAAATAAACTTTTACCATTCATATTTTGTTGGGGAAGATTAGTGATGGTATTGTTCAAATATTTTTCGTTATCGTACCACATACTTGGGTCAATAGCGATGTAGGCATTAAATAGTTCTGGATATTTAGTGAGAATATCAATAGCAGTAAGACCTCCTAATGAATGGCCTACTAACATTTTATAAGGTGCTGTATTATAATTTTTGTCTATGTATGGTATTAATTCTGATGATAAAAAGTCTATAAATGGATTTGGTTTATTTAAATTATTAGATGGTACAAAATCTCTTAATCTATTTGTGTTTTCAATGGCAACCACAATCATTTCTGGTAATACACCATTTCCATTGGCTTGGCTTAGTTGTTGAATAATTCCAACAGTTGAATAGAAATGAGCATCACCATCTAATAAATATAACACAGGGTATCGCTTATCGGGGTTTGTATTTTGAGAAGTATTACTTGGATTGTAAATCCAAAGGGTTCTGTTTTCATTTAAAACTTTGGAAGTAATGACCTCTTTCTTACCTATGATAATGCTTTTGTCATTTTGTGCATTTACACAAAGAGTGAGTAGTAATAAAGCGGATGTTATAAATATAATTTTCATAATTTGATTAGTTTTCGGTTTCTTCTACATATTCAAGAATATCAGCAGGCTGACAGTCTAAAACTTTACAAATAGCTTCTAAAGTGCTAAATCGAATGGCTTTTGCTTTACCCGTTTTTAAAATGGAAAGGTTAGAAAGTGTTAGTCCAACTTTTTCAGATAGCTCATTAAGCGACATTTTTCGCTTTGCCATCATTACATCTAAGTTTACAATGATTGGCATAATTTATACTGTTAAATCGTTCTCGTCTTGCAGTTCAATTCCTTTTTTGAAAATAGTCGCAATGATATAGATTACAGCACCCATCAAAATGAACGCTTGACTGTCTACCCAAAATTGATTTAAGCTGTCAGTGACAAAACCGTAATGAATTAATTTTTTGGCAATCTGACTTGCGATATAGCTTAAGAGTCCAATTGAAAGAGTGAAATAACTAATTTGAGAAATTTGCCTTGAAACAAATGCGTTGAAAGGTTTTGACAAATCCATTTTGTGCATTAGCATAATGACTATATAAAACAGATAGGCCTTTAAAATTGAAATAGATAGAATAAAGCCATAAATACCGAAAAAAACCCATTTGCTCTCTTTATACATTTCAGTCAAGTCCAATTTTTGATAGAGGTTTTGGACAAACTCAGGCTTAAATAGACTGAAAAAGAAGTTTACAATTAAGCCTCCTGTTTCAATGCACAAGCCGACAAAGATGACCCAAGCCACAATATGTAAGCCTTTAAATACGAAGTTGTTTGTTTTTGACATCATTGTTAAATTTTAAAATTGATGACTCAAAGATAATACTTATTTATTGAGAAACAATAAATATTTATTAACAAGCAGAAAATAATTACTGAACTACACTAATAATGTATTGTAAAACGCTGATTGTGTGGTATTTATATTTTTTGTTTGTAATTCCGAAAAGATTTGTCAGTCGCGTGAAGGTTGTATTTTTTTGTGCGAGGATGTTTTTTCCAATGCCCGCTAACGTTTTGCGGCTTGGCGAAGGTGGCGATTTTACCGCAAATGCTGATGCGGAGAACCAAAGTTTGATTAACCACAAATGTGTCTGCGGAGCACTGCAGCCCGCGCCACTTTTGCCAAACCGCTGTTATAGCCAGTGCTTATTTCGATTGATTGTTTTGTCGTCATTCACTTGTCTGTAAAGGTCTTATTCCATAAATCAGCAGGTAGCCAATCATCCAAAATTCTCCAATTGTAGCAGGAATAGTCAAAATGTCCACAAGTGAGTGAGTGAAACCACTACAATGGATAAATGTGCTTAGTATATAACCCACACCTCCAATCATAAGTGTCCGACCCAACCATAATGGCATACACTTGGATGTGACTATAACATACCCCATTGGAATAAGCCATAGTCCAAAGAATAGCCCGCCAATTGTCCAAGCGTTTGAAATGATGTTACTCAAAAGTTGTATAAAAATTACTTTCTCCTGAAAAGTTGGAGTAGTAAAGTTAGCTATTTCAATGGCACTACCCATTGAAATAGCACTAACCATAATTGCTGCGGAGTTCATCAGTCCCCAACTACCAATAGCAAAAGCTGCACACGCTTTTATTCCTCTGAATAGTTTGTAAAACCAAACTGCGGCAAGTGCCTGAGAAGCAATAATCACCACCTCCAACAGCAGCCTAATTCTTGAAGTGGATTCAAGCTCCATTAAATTTGTTAGCGTTTTTTCTGGGTTGTCAGAAACGAAAATCTGTGAGTGAAAAATTAAATATCCTAAAACTCCAGAGATTGCTAAAAGCAAATACCAAATACCCGTTAGTCGTGCTGTCGTAACTAATTTTTTGTGTTCCATTTTATTGTCTTTTCATTTTTATTTACATTTTTCGTAGCATTGGCTATAACGTTCCGCGCACAGGCGCAGTTTGGGATTGGCGACCGGGAATCATTCAGCCGACGATAAAGATACAAAGAA